>JAEEGG010002586.1_pt1 | contig 46426 bp, 41 predicted proteins | sample 9134161 | NCBI WGS metagenome assembly JAEEGG01 (sample SAMN16246543, study PRJNA631951) | gut metagenome | biome: gut microbiome; feature: rumen; material: CR-attached | host: Bos | place: Iran: Karaj | collected 2018-10 | reverse complement strand
TCCAGGTGTTGCGGTCGCACATCCTGATTCTCGGGTTCACCTTCAAGGAGAACTGTCCCGATGTGCGCAACACCAAGGTCATCGACATCTACCGTGCCTTGAAGGAATACAATGTGGAAATTACGGTCTATGACCCGTGGGCGAACCCCGATATCGTACGCAAGGAGTATGGCATCGAGGTGGTGAACGAGCTGCCGACGGAGAAATTTGACGCGGCTATCGCGGCTGTGGCGCACAGGAAGTTCGAGGGTCTCGACGTCGCCGCCTTGTTGAAGCCCGCACATGTCATTTTCGACGTGAAGGGCACACTGGAGCGGGGAATTGTGGACGGAAGGTTGTAACGGTTAACGGTTAAAGGTTCGCTATAACAGCTAACTACAAAGTGTCGGCATGGGACTGAAACGGAAATTATCCTCGATAGGGAGTGCGAACGCCAAAACGCTGACGAAGAACTTCTCGGCGTTGGCGGTGCTGCAGGCGATGCGGTACCTCATCCCGTTCATCGTGCTGCCGTACGTGACCCCCATCATCGGGGCGGAGCATTACGGCGAAATCGCTATCGCATACGCCATCGCGTTGATTTTCCAGACTATAGTCAACTTCAGCTTCGACTTCATCGGGGCCCGCGATGTCGCCCGCAACCGCGAGGACATGGACAAGGTGTCCGACATCGTGTCCACCATTCTGTGTGCCCGTGTCGTCCTCTATTTGGTGGCGTTCCTGATTCTCGGGGGCATTGTCCTGGCAGTCCCGAAGTTCAGGGAAATATGGCTGCTGATCCTGATTTCCGTCCTCACGGCTTTCTTCTCGATGAACGTGTCGGAATGGTTTTTCCAGGGCATTGAGAAGATGGAGCACATCACCATTGTGAATGTGATCTCGCGGGTGGTCTTTTTGGCGCTCATCTTTTTGTTTATCAAGGAACGCGAGGATTATCTGCTTTACCCGCTCTTCAACATGGTCGGCTTTGTGATCGCTTCCCTGTATTCCATCGTGATGATTACGCGGAAATACAAATGCCAACTGAAGGTGCCTGCGCTTTCGAAGATTCTGAATAGTTTCAAAATCGGCAAGGATCTGTTTGTCAATCAAGTGTGTATGAGTTTCTGTGTCAATTTGCCCAATATCCTGCTGGGAACGATTTCCGGCTCGACGGCTGCGGGACTTTACGATGCCGCCGGCAAATTGCACAATGCGGGCAAGCACACCATCGATGTGCTGAACCGCACGTTTTTCCCGTTCCTGTCGCGCCGCATGGACAAGCACAACAGTTACCGTCACATCAATTTCGCGTTCTCGCTGCTGTTGGCGTTGCTGTTGTTCGCTTTTGCGCCGTTCTTGATCCGCCTGCTCTTTTCCGAGGAATTCTTGCCCGCGATTCCCTTGTTGCGGATACTTTCCGTTTCAGTCTTTTTCACGGGTATCAGCAGTGCTTACGGTGTGAATTATCTGCTGCTGGTCGGGAAGGAGAAACTTTTGCGGAACATCACCCTGACGGTCACCCTGATAGGGGTCGTGCTGTTTGTCGTGATGACCTATATGTTCAACACTACCGGAGCGGCGGTGGCCGTGGTCTTGGTCAACGCCGGTTTCGCGATATCCTATTTCATTGCGGCACGCCGCTGCCCGTCCCCTAATGAACAAATTAAGTCATGAGTATAGCTCTCGTTGTTTTGATCTCTGTCGCTGTGTTGGTTTTCACGGCGATAAAAACTGACCGATTGTCGGCAGTGCTGCTGTCGTTGGCATTTTTGTTGCGACTGCTGGTTTTCATTGCCGACTATTACCATCTGGCGCCCATCCCGTTCTCCGGGAGTGACACGGAGGATTTCCATGTCGCCACGCTCGCGTACGTTGCTGGCGACGGGCCGATAAAAACCAACTACACTTACGTCTTGGCGTTCTTTTACCGGATTTTCGGCGCCGGCGGCCGGATGATGGCCCAGTTCTTCAATGTTTTGCTGTCGTATGGGACGGTCGTGTTGCTGTATGCCACCCTTCGTTGGCTGAAAGTGAACCGCAAGTTGATTTTGGCTGCGGTCGCTGTCCTTTCCTTTATGCCCGCAATAGTTTGTCTGTCAAGTGTTTTGCTGCGCGAGGCATGGGTGCAGTTCTTCCTGATGCTTTCGGCGTGTGTCTTTATCCATTGGTATAAGAGGGGTGGAGTGGGGGCCGTCGCGTTGTGTCTGGCTGCCACCTACGCCTCCATGATCATGCATGCCGGAAGTGTGGGCGCGCTGCCCATCTATGTGCTGGGCTTTTTGTTCCTGCGCACATGGAAGACGGAAGGCGTCAAACCGTATCTCTTCACGGTCGTCGTCATCGCCTTTTTCCTGGCGCTGCTTCCGATCTTCCCGGAACTGCTGCTGGCCAAGTTCGCCAGTGCCCTTTCGAACTTGCTGCTCATCCTGACACACGGTCACGGCGGCGTCTTCGACCTCGGTTCAGCGGCCGAGAACGGTGCTTTCGACATCAAACCGGTGGAGTCCGGGTCTGCTTACCTGTTGTGGATGAGGTATTTGTCCTTCCCGGTGAAAATGCTGCTGTCGCCGTTGAAGATGATCTACCTGCTCATTTCTCCGATGCCGTGGGATTGGCGGAACCTCACAGATGCGATGGTTTTCTTCGCCGACAGCTTAGTCTATCTGATACTGGCGGTCATGATGTTCCGGCGTCCGTTGCTGACTAAAACCTCGCAGGCGAAACGGTTCCTGATATACGTGATATTCTCGTTGACGTTCGTGTTTGCCGTGGGCACTTTCAGTGTGGGAACGGCGATTCGTCATCGTGCCAAGTATGTGGCCGTCATGATGTTGGCCGCCGCTGCTTCCAAAACCCCGATTGAGAAGCAGATTTTAATCCCTGAAAAGAAGAAAGAAGAATGAACGGAAGAGCCTTTTTTGAGAAATTCGACGGTCTGATTCGCTTTTGGGCAAAGATGGTGTCGTTGTTGCCAGGGCGTCTCGTCGCCTGGAAGTTCCATCGTTGTAACGGCCGGGGAGGTGTCGCGGTGCTGAGACGCTACGTGTTCCTGAAGGCGTCCGCAAAAAAAGTGGGCAAAAACGTTTGCGTGATGGATCATGTGTATCTGCACCATTGGAAAAACCTGGAGGTCGGCGACAATGTCTCCATCCACGAGCAGTGCAACATCAACGCGTATGGCGGTGTGCGCATCGGCGACAACGTCTCTATCGCGCATGGGACTTCCATTGTGAGTTTCAACCATACGTGGGCTGACGAGAATGTGCCCATCAAGTACAACCCTTCGGAACCGCTGCCCGTGGTCATCGGCAACGATGTGTGGGTCGGTTGCGGCGTGCGCATCCTCGGCGGCGTGACCATCGGCGACCGTTCGGTGATTGCCGCCGGAGCCGTGGTGACCCGCGACTGCGAGCCCAACGCCGTGTATGCCGGCGTGCCCGCGCGACTGGTGAAACGTATCTGAACTTTTTGTAATCCAATGTCTAACAATATGAACGTCCTGATCTTGGCGAACAGCATCGTCGGTCTTTTCTCTTTTCGCAAAGAGGTTGTTGGCGCGTTGGTGGCGGAAGGCTACCGCGTGTGGATCGCCTGTCCGCGGGAGGAGGGCGAGAAGTCGGATTATTTCCGAAACTTGGGTTGTGAGTTGGTGGACACGCCGGTGGATCGCCGGGGCACGAACCCGTTCCGCGATTTCGGGCTGTTTCGGCAATACCGGCGTCTGATCCGACAGGTAAAGCCCGTCGCGGTGCTGACCTACACCATCAAGCCGAATGTTTACGGCGGGGTGGCGGCACGCTGGGCGCATGTCCCGCAGTTGGCGAATATCACGGGTTTAGGCACGGCTGTCGAGAATCCGGGCCTGTTGAGCAAAATCACGGTCGCGATGTACCGTTTCGGCCTGAAACGAGCGAAAACGGTTTTCTACCAGAACACCTCGATACAGACGTTTTGCCGGAAAAATAAAATCGGTAGCCGCGGGGTGTTGCTGCCGGGAAGCGGTGTGAATCTCGAATGGCACGCATTGCAGCCGTATCCGCCGCAAGAGAGTCCGGTGCGCTTCCTATTCATCAGCCGTGTGATGCGCGACAAGGGCATTGAGGAGCTGCTGGCGGCCGCCGAGGCTGTCAGGAAGAAATATCCGCAGGCCGAGTTTCACATTCTCGGTCCGTGCGAGGACGGGTACGAGGCGCGGTTGCGCGAATTTTGCGACAGGGGAGTGGTGATATGGCACGGCAGCGTGCCTGATGTGCGTCCGTACATGCGCGAGGCCTGGTGCACGGTGCATCCCTCTTATCACGAAGGCATGGCCAACGTGCTGTTGGAGTCGGCGGCGGCGGGCAGACCGGTGATCACCACCGACGTTCCCGGCTGTCGGGAAGCGGTTGACGAGGGTGTCAGCGGACTTTTGTGCCCCGCGAAAGATGCCGGCGCGCTCGCGGATGCCGTGGAGCGTTTCATCCTTATGCCTTACGACGAAAAAGTGCGGATGGGCCTTGCGGGGCGCGAGAAGGTGCAGCGCGAATTCGACCGCGGGATTGTCGTGAAAGCATACTTGGCGGCTTTGTCGGAGAATTAATCGAATTTTGAGGAAGGAAAGATGTATAAACGGTATTTGAAGCGGATTTTGGACCTGTTTTTGGCCTTCGTCGCCTTGGTGCTGGTCGGCTGGCTGCTGTTGCTGGCGGCTTTGTTCCTGCATTTCGCGAACAAAGGCGCGGGGGCGTTCTTCTTGCAGGAGCGGCCCGGCAAGGACGGCAGAATCTTCAAGATCATCAAGTTCAAGACGATGACGGACGAACGGGATGCGGACGGTAATCTGCTGCCCGACGCGCAGCGGCTGACGAAGGTGGGGAGAATCGTGCGTTCCACCTCTCTCGACGAACTGCCGCAGTTGCTGAACGTGTTGAAGGGCGATATGTCGCTCATCGGACCGCGTCCGCTGTTGGTGCAGTACTTGCCACTTTACTCTCCCGAACAGGCGCGTCGCCATGAAGTTCGCCCCGGCATCACCGGCTGGGCGCAGGTTCACGGGAGAAACGCCATCACCTGGCAGGAAAAATTCAAACTCGACGTTTGGTACGTCGATCATTGCACGTTTGCGACCGATTTGAAAGTGATTTGGCTTACTGTCGTGAATGTGCTGAAACGTAAGGATATCAACTCCAGCACTTCTGCCACGATGGAGTTTTTTACAGGAAATAATTGAGAATCATGTATTTATACGGAGCAAGTGGACACGGGAAGGTCATCCGGGACATTTTGAACGCTCAAGGTGTTCGCGTGGATGCTTTTGTGGATGACAACCCGCAGCTATCGCAAGTTGACGAAACCCCGGTGCGGCATCAGTCGGAGGGACTTTCGCCGATGATTGTCAGCATAGGGGTCAATGAGATCAGGAAAAGGGTCGCTGAGCGGCTGGATTGTCGGTTCGGAGTCGCCATTCATCCTTCCGCCGTGGTTTCGCCGTCGGCGGAAATAGGGGAGGGCACCGTGGTGATGCCGGGGGCGATCATCAATGCGGGCGCGGTAATCGGCCGTCATTGCATCATCAATACCGGCGCGTCCATCGACCATGAGTGTGTGGTCGGGGATTATTGCCATGTGGCGCCCCATGCCTCGTTGTGCGGACAAGTGCGCCTCGGGGAAGGGACGTTGGTGGGCGTGGGCGCTTCCATCATTCCTTGCGTCTCGGTGGGCGAATGGAGCGTCATCGGCGCCGGTGCCGCCGTGACTCAGTCGTTGCCCGCACATTGCACCGCCGTGGGCGTCCCCGCAAAAGTGATTAAAAACAAAGTCTAAGTCATAGTTTAAGTCTAAGTTATAGTTTAAGTCTAAGTCATAGTCTAAGTCTAAGTATTAAGTTTAAGTAAAAAAATATGCCAGCAGGAAAACGTATTTTGCTCTGCCTTGCGCACATGAGTGAATCAGGGTTGGAGCAGCAGTATATCAAGGAGGCGTTCGACACCAACTGGGTCGTGCCCCTCGGTCCGAATGTGGACGGTTTTGAAAAGGATTTGGAGGCGTTTGTCGGGCAGGAAAAGCGGGTTGTGGCCCTCTCTTCCGGCACCGCCGCCGTGCATCTCGCGTTGGTCGCCTGCGGAGTGCAGGCCGGCGATGAGGTGATGGTGCAGTCGTTCACTTTCTGCGCTTCGTCAAATCCGGTGACTTACCTCGGCGCAATCCCGGTGTTCGTGGATTCGGAATCCGATTCCTGGAACATGGATCCCCTTCTGTTGGAGAAAGCCATCGAGGACAGAATCCGGGTCACGGGACGGAAGCCGAAAGCGATCATCCCGGTGGCCCTTTACGGAATGCCGTACAATATCGTGGAAATCATGCGGGTTGCCGACAAATTCGGGATTCCGGTGATTGAAGATGCGGCCGAGGGCTTCGGATCCCGTTTCAGCGGGCAGGTGCTGGGCACGTTCGGCAAGTATGGCGTTCTGAGTTTCAACGGCAACAAGATGATCACCACGTCCGGTGGCGGCGCTCTGGTCTGCCCTGATGAGCCGTCGAAGCGCAACATCATGTTCTACGCCACGCAGGCGCGGGAATCGTTCCCGTATTACCAGCATGAGCAGATTGGATTCAACTACCGCATGAGCAACATCTGTGCCGGCATCGGTCGTGGACAGATGACCATCGCGAACGACCATATCGCCCATCACCAGCGGCTTTGCAAGTTGTACGAAGAACTCCTGGCCGATGTGGAGGGCGTCAGCGTGCATGGCAATCCTTCTGCGGAATACGACAGCAATTTCTGGCTGATTACCATCCTGCTCGATCCGTCGCTGCATGTTTCCGGCGAGGAGAACGCCTACCAGACGTCGGTCACGGCTGCTGTGGGCGGTGCGGGAAGCGTGCTGCATGTCTCGGAGTGCCCGCATACGGACTGCGAGCCGAACCGGAATGTGGAAGCCATGCGTATGTGGCTGGACAAGAACAACATAGAATCCCGTCCGTTGTGGAAGCCGATGCACCGTCAGCCGGTCTTCCAACAATGCCCCGCCTACGTGAACGGCGTTTCGGAATTCCTCTTCCAACGGGGGCTTTGTCTCCCCAGCGGTCCCTGCGTGTCGGAAGATGACGTGCGGTATATCGTCTCTTGCATCAAAACTGCCTTCACAGTCTAAGTTATAGTCTAAGTCTAAGTTATAGTCTAAGTCTAAGTTATAGTCTAAGTCTAAGTTATAGTCTAAGTCTAAGTTATAGTCAAATGGCTGGAATCTTACACAAAATAGTGAGGAAACTGTCGAATTTTATCGATTCGAAGGTTATTTTTGTGACCGATTGTCTCCTTTCCGTCACGTCATCTTTGTTTGCGCTGCTTGCGTTGGGCTTTGTGCGGGGCTCCCTCTATCAGTCGGGGCGGTTTGCACTGCTTTGGATTCCCTCGGCGTTTGTGGCCACGATAATCGCTATGCTGGTCTTCAAGGGGCACAAGCTCATCATTCGGCATCTTTCCCCGAAGGATATGATGTGTTTTGTCAAGGAAACGGTCCTGAAGATCCTGTTGATGACGTTGGTGATGCTGGTGTATTACCATACGATCTATACGGGTGTGTTGATTGCGTTGGGTGCCGATTTCCTGTTCACCCTCTTCCTGTTGGTGTTCGTGCGGGTCGTAATGGTGGCGGGCTATCAGCTGTATTTGACGAAGCGTCGGGAGGATAAGCTGACGCAGCGGGTGCTTGTGTATGGCGTTTCCGACAAATCCACGGCGACGGTGGTGCGTTTCCAGAACTCGCCGAATCACAAGATCATCGGTTTCCTGTCGAAACGTCCGCAACCGCAAAATCTTTTGCTTGCCAATCTGCCGGTGTTCACCTACAAGGATGAAGAACAACTGGCTCGTCTTATTCACGAATACAGCATCGACGCCATCCTCTTCACCACCGATGCCGATGCCCGGCGGGAACGTGACGGGGTGTTGAAACAATGTCTCGACAACCATGTGCGACCGCTTATCATTCCGGCAATCAATGAGTTGAACGGCGGAGAACTGCATTCGAATATCCGAAAGGTTAAAATCGAGGACCTTCTCGGACGTGACGAAATCGTCATCTCCATGGAGGCGGTGATGGCCAATTTCAAGGACAAAGTGGTGATGGTGACCGGTGCGGCCGGCTCCATCGGGTCGGAACTGTGCCGTCAGCTGGCCGGTTTCGGGGTCAAGAAGCTGGTGCTGTTCGACAATGCGGAGACCCCGATGCACAACATCCGTCTTGAGTTGGAGGAGAAATTCCCCGAATTGTCGTTTGTCCCCATCATCGGGGATGTGCGGCAGCCCCCGCGTCTCGATTTCGCTTTCCGCAAACACCATCCTCAGGTCGTGTTCCATGCCGCCGCCTACAAGCATGTCCCTTTGATGGAGGAGAACCCCTGCGAAGCCATGCTGGTGAATGTTTTCGGCACGCACAATGTCGCGGACAAATGTGTTGAGTATGATGTGGAGAAGATGGTGATGATTTCCACCGACAAGGCGGTGAATCCCACCAATGTGATGGGCTGCACCAAGCGCATCGCCGAGATTTACGTGCAGGCGCTGGGTCTTGCCATCGAGCGCGGCGAAATGAAGGGGAAGACCACCTTTGTGACCACGCGTTTCGGCAACGTGCTGGGTTCCAACGGCTCCGTCATCCCGCGTTTCCGCGAACAAATAGAAAAGGGTGGTCCTCTTACGGTCACCCATCCGGATATCACCCGCTTTTTCATGACCATTCCCGAAGCGTGCCGACTGGTGATGGAAGCCGCGACTTTCAGCACGGGCACCCAGATTTTCGTCTTCGATATGGGTGAACCTGTGAAAATCGACAATCTGGCCAAGCGTATGATTGCTTTGGCTGGACTCAGGGTGGGGGAGGACATAAAGATCGAATACACCGGTTTGCGGCCGGGCGAGAAACTTTACGAAGAGGTCCTTTCCAACAGCGAGAACACAATGGTGACCTCCCACGATCGCATTTTCGTGGCCAAGGTTCGGGAATATTCCTACCCGGAGGCGCTGAAAAGCATCAAAGAGATGGAAGATCTGTCAGTCGTGGTGAATATTCCGGACATGGTCAAGAAAATGAAAGCCTTCGTGCCGGAATTCATCAGTCGCAATTCCGTGTTTGAACAATACGACAACGTGAAGGCTTAAGCCAAGCACGCGATTTCCCTTTTTTTAGTTGCAAATACTCTTCCTCCGCGGATTTTCGTGGGGACTGGGCCGTTATGCCTGTTGCTGTTGAGGAATTACAGGCATAATGCAATGAGTTTTGGAAGGAAAACAAGCAGTCCGACGACAGCAGCCGTGATGGCGTTCACCAACACGGCCGCGGCAGACAAATCTTTGACCTTCTTGATACGCTCGTCTTGCTCGGGACAAACTACGTCGGAAAGATCCTCGATGGCGGAGTTGAAGATCTCGCCGCAGAACACCAGCCCGATGGCAAACGCGACGGCCACCCACTCCAAAACCGACAATTTGAGCAGTATGCCAGCCACCACAACGCAGATTGTCGTGAAGAGGTGAATCCGGCTGTTATGCTCCTCTTTGAAGAGCACGCGCAGCCCGTTGAAAGCGTAAGTGAAGCTTTTAAGCCTCTTGGCAATTGAAAATTTCTCCTGTTCTTTCATTTTTTTCGGGTTTCAGCCAAAGAAATTTGTCGTTATTCGTACTTCAGATATTGGTTGTACTCGAATTCCCCGCTTTTTTCATTCCACTCCAGTTTGTGGATATCCCAGTTCCGGCCCGACGCCGGCTTCTCGAGCTTTTGGGCGATGATGACTTTCTCGCCATCGGTGCGCACATTGATCATCCCATATACCGTCACCGTTCTCTCCCCTTTTTTCGTGGATTTGGACTTCTGCAACTCCACGAACTCCTTGCTTGACCGGGCCAGCTCCGTTGAGAAGATCAGCGAGCGTTCCCCGCGGCTGTGCTTGCCGATCGTGCCCAGCGTATCGGGACGTGGGTGCACATGTGGCTCTTCGTCGCCGCTGGAAATCACCGTGACGATCGGATTGAGCACGCGCAGAAATTCGCTCGTGAAATCGGCACTGCCGTGGTGACACGATTTGGCGATGTCCACCTCCAATGCTTTTCTGGCTTTGAGAACGGCTTCCTCCAACTGTGATTCCAACTCTTTCCGCTTGGAGGCGCTGAGGCTTTTTTTCTTCAGTTGGGACTTGATATCGGCTATGTCGATGCCGGAGTAATGCTGAATCAGGTAGTATTCGGATTCTGTGTTGAGGTCCCCGCCCAAAAGGAGTCTCAGATGTCCGATGGTCAGTTTGATGACCACGGAGTGCCCGTTTTTGGTTTTCCCCTTATCGCTTCCGAACACCGGCAGGGCGTCTTTCCCGTTGATTTTTTCCGCCACAGGTCCCATGATTTCCATCTTCATCTCATTATCTTCATAAATGGAAGCAAATCCCGAACGTAAAGCCTGTTTGGGCGCAGTTGATTTGTCCATGATTTTGATAAAATCCCCGCGTTTGACGGAATTTGCAAGTCGCTTCTGGTAATCCTCGTGGGTGTCGCACAAATCCGTGATGTATTTGTGACCGTTGTTTTCCACCACCGTGCCCAAGGAGTCGAGGGCGGTTCCGCTCGCCTCGATCATCCCGTTGTGGTAGATCTTGTCGATATGAATCTTCTGGGCCGTCTTATCCGAATTGTCAAAGACATGCTTGAAGCCTTTGTAGTGGTCTGCATCCGGATGTGAAACAACAACCGTGAAGGGTGGCGGAGGTGTTTTCGACGTCTTCAGGTTGAAACGCCATTTCAGGAAACGGTACATGTTGTCAGACTCACCGGCATCAATGAGGAAATGCTGGTCATCGGGCGTGACAATGTGGCATCCGTCCCCTTGGCCCACATCGATAAAGTTCACTTCCAGGATTCTCTCGGCTTGCATGTCCGATTCCTTGATGTAACCATCTGCATTACGGCATCTGACCTTGATATACTCCACCTCTTTCTTGTTTTCGACAACCGTTTGCCGGACATAGTCGTTTTTGACGATATATGGTTTGATGTAGTCGCCGAACAGCAGCTCTTTGATGAAGCTGACCTGGGTTTTCCCTGTTTTGGCATTGGTCTTGATGTCTTGCAATTTTATGGAGGGATACACCGCGTATCCCGTTCTCAATATTGTGGCCATAATGTTCGATTTTTAGGTTAATAAATGGATAATAACAATCGGCAAAACTACAAAAAAAATGTAAAAGCCAAGCTTAGGATTTTCTATTGTACGGCTACCGCATCATCGACGATCTCATCTCTGGCATGCAGATTTACATGCAAGAGCGTGGCATTGAACATCTTGAAGACATCGTGAGCGAGCCGTCTTTTGCGTCGGCTGTCACCTCTGCCGCCTGATCTGTCCTGTGGGGACCATCGGGTTATCGAAACGGATGGAGAAAAAGTAAAAAACACCTACAAATCCAGCCCCTACTAATGCGGTCTAACGACTGAAGCGCCGGAAGCAGGGCAGTTGATGACCGGATGGCAATCCTCGGAAACACCCCCGTTGTTGTGTGTACTGCGATAGGCTTCCAACCGTTGATTCAGCAAGTCGAGAAGCGCCTGGGGTTTCATCGACAAGCGATAGGTGGGGATGCCCTCTTGAGCGCCGATGAGCATCTTGTTCATTTGGCGGACTGCATTCCCAGCACTATGGGCATTTTCCAACTTTTGCGCTTCAGCATTTTCTTTATAGCGAATTCCTATCAACTGTTTGGTGATATTCGTGAAGAAGAACTCATCCACATCTGAAAAGGGAATCTCCCAACTTTTCAAGCTGTTCATGATCACTTTGTCGTCTGTCACCTCTAAAAACGGTATTTTTTTGTTTTTTTCTTTCCACCACGGAATAAAAAGATAGAGTCCGAATCCCAAGCAAAAGAGTTCAATCAGCCATGGTGTCCATCTGACACCTCCATCGTTAGTCAGTATTGCCAGCACGTTGATTAGTATTTCAGAGATTCCGGCAACAACAAAACAAATGGCGGCGATAATGGGGCCTCTCCCCAAAGAATGGTAAATCTTGACGTTTTCCATGTTATTAGATGTTTAGCGTTATTTATCGTGAAGATGCGCGGTAAAACTCCCACGTGTCGCGGTGGCCGTCGCGGTAGGTGAAGCTCCACTGCAGTTTCTTCTCCGTCAGCGTGTCAAGGTGGAACTTGTACTCGTAATCGATACTGCCACTGACGACCTTGATGATTTCCTGCGCAAGCTCTGCTTCGGGCACGCCATCAACCACTTCCATTCGGAAACTCTCCTTGATGCCGGCGAAGTAGAAATCCTCTCCGTCCAGACGCCACTTGCTGGGGCTGACGTAGTTGAACACATACGTCTCTTTCTTGCCATTCTGCAAGGTGGCGATATAGACTTGCCGGGCGGAGTCGAGGGCGGTGCCGTCGGGGTGGAAGTCCATCATGCCGGTCTCGTACACGTCGAGGTGCGCGCCGTTGAGGTCATAGTTGAAGGCGTGCTCGTAAGTGTAGTGGCCGGGCACTTGGGCGGAAGAGGTGTTCTGCGCCATACAGCAGGAAGCCGCGGCGACCAGGAACGCCACAACCGCAAAAATCGCTGTAAACAAACGTCTTAGTTGGTTCATACTTGTCAGAATTTCGCCATAAACTTCGCGCTTTCCACCACGAATCGTTCGTGGATGCCTTCGCCAACGAGCGTTTCGCCTTCGAAGCATTTCACGGAGAAGACCAGGCGGCGGCGGTCCACCTCGGTGAGTTCGGCCTCGCAGCGGATGGTCGCGCCCACGGGACTGGCTTTCAAGTGCTTGATGTTGACGGCGATGCCGACGGTGGTGTTGCCCTCGCCGATTTTGTCGCACACGGCCATCAGGCAGGTTTTTTCCATCAGGGCGATCATCGCGGGGGTGGCGAACACCTCCAACGCGCCGGAGCCATAGACCGCGGCGGTGTCTTTGTGCTCCACCACGAGCTGCTCGCTGTGGCGGAGGCCGGTAAGGTTGTTATAATCTGTCATAGCAGGGTGTTTTGGGGTGCAAAAATACAACTTTTAATTATACTCATTTCACGAAATTCACCACCGCAAACACCAGATGGCACACGGCAAAAACCGTAGCAAACAGGATGGCCGGGAGGTTCTTCCGTTCGATGGCAAAGAGGATGAACGCCAAGCAGGGCGGGATGGTCAGCAGGAGAATGACAATGGGGTTTACATTGGTCGTGTAATACAACGCCCATCCGATGTAATAAATTGAGACGCAAACAATTGTAGCGATAATAAGTGGCGAAAAACGAAGTTTGCTTCTGTCTTTATGGATGACGAAGCAGAGGCACGCGACGGTCAGGACTTGGAACACGGAGCCGATGGCGTCCACCACTGGCGTGGCCGAATCCGCGCGCAGGATGTCGTTCGGTGCGGGAACGGCGAACCAAATGAAATTGGGGAGCATCACCAGCAGGAAGAGGAGCAAGCCCCACGGGTCGAAGCCGAAACGGTATTGTTTTAGCGGTTTCATAGTGTTCCGAAAATAAGTGGTTCAAATTTTTATATACTTCGGGAATGCCTCGTTACGCATAATCCCCCACATCTTGTCGATATAGGAGAGGGTGTAGAACTGCTCGTAGTAATGATAGTAAAACGCCCCTTTCGTTGTCATCGAATAGATGTTGTTTCCTTTTGTGAGGAAGCCCAATTTCTGCGCCAACCAAAATTCAAAGCCATACATTTTTTTCAGCGGCACACCGAAAAACTGTTCAAACTTTTTCTCATCCAATTGCATACTGTACAGCGTCCAGAAGAGGTAATACACCATTCGTTGTCTCAGAGAGAACCTGATGGTCAAGGAGGTGGGCAACTCGCCGCCGTTTATCCTTTTGCAATATTCATCAACAGAAAAGGTGTTTATTTTGAATTGATTTTTTAACAGGGTGGTGGCGGAACAGCCAAAGCCAAGGAAGTTGTCCCGTGTCATAGAAGAATATTTGGCTTCTTTCTTGTTTGAGAACGTCCAAATGGAGTCACGATAATATCTTTGTTGCTTGAAATAGGCCGTTATTTGATCCAAAAGTTGCTTTTTTTGTTTCTTCGGCATTGGTTTCACTTCACTTTTGGTGAACGAGAAATCAATAAACGGATAAATAGCGACGTGGTTGGCTCCGTTTCTGAAAGCGATATCCACATCCGATTTGATATCTTCGCAAGTTTGGTTGGGCAATGCAAATATAAAATCCATCGAAACAGTCTCAAACGCAACCTTGTCCAAGGCTTCTTTCAATTTGGCAGGATTCACCTGCTTTCGTCCTAAGACAGTTTGGAATTTTTCTGAAAAAGACTGGATTCCGATACTGATTTTCGTAACGCCCGCCGCCTTAAGTTTCCATAGTGTATCGACCGTCACGTTATCGGGATGCAGTTCCACGCCAACACCTTCTGTAACAATGAAATATTCGTTAATTACCTCTATGATTTCGCCGATTCTGTCCGCCACCAAAGCCGGTGTCCCACCCCCGAAATACAAACTGGTCGTCTCTTTCTTGCCGTCATATTGACTGCCAACCATACGTATTTCCTGAATCAGCGCATCGATATATTTATCGCATAACTCCTTGTTGTATATTGTTTTGCAATATGGGCAAAACGTGCAAATGCTTTTGCAAAAGGGAATATGGACATACAGTCCAAGTTTGTCACAATCCCCAAAAGGAAGATGACTGTCGTACTCATTTTCAAACAGAAACGGTTTGAAAGATCGGGTGAGCCAAGTTCTGGTGAAGGTCGTAATCAAACTCATGGGGAAAAACAATCTTGTTCGCGGTTTTATATGTACTTTGAGTAGGTTTTCAGCGAATTGCACCTGTCGGTTATGATTATTGACCCGACAATGGGGTCTTTTTTCTTGAACAGGGCAGTTTTAATCCAGAAATTGGCAAGATACCAATAGGAAGAAGCTTTCATCACAGCGTTTCTATGGTTTTCTGCAGTGCCTCCAGAAATCGTGCCGCATCACCGCCGTCCATCTGCACGTGGTGGAACTGGAACGAGACCGGCAGCTTGGTCTTGAACCACTCTTTGCGGTACTTGCCCCACATCACCATCGGGTTGAGGAACTTGTCGGTGTATTGGTTGCAGATGCAGTCGAGCTCGGTCTGGATCATCGCGGAGGTGCCGACAATCATATAGCCGTCGAGGAAGCTGCTCTCGCACTCTTCCGCCACTTTTGTGGTCAGCGCGATGTAGTCGCGGTTGAACTGCTGCAGGTCGTCGGAGAAGGGGATGTCGCAGGAGTTGATGCCGCCCTTGCGGTTGCGCACCACCACGTTGACGGCAATCTGGTCGTAGCGGAAGAGCTTGCCGTCCTCGGGCAGCAGGTGCAGTTCCTCGGTCAGGCTGGCGGTCTTCCCGATGCACCAGCACATCAGCGTGTTGAACTTGACGCCGCTCTTCCGGCTGGCTCTCAGCAGTTTGCTAACATTCATCGTCTTCACCAGCGTCACCATCGGCATCGGAGCGGTCATCCACATCTCGAAGGCGAAGGCGCGCGGGGTTTCTTTGGGGTTGACTTCTTGTTTCATATTGGGGGATTTGAGGGGGCAAAAGTACGAAAAAATGGTGAATGTTGTGTTGGCAACGAACATGCCGGACTGCTTGCTTTTGCTGACGAAGTAGGTGAGTGGTGTTTTGTTGATTGTGAATTGGCGGGAATGTCTTTTCCCTGGTTTTTGTCATAAAAAAACTCGCAACTGTCCGTGGATTGTTGCGAGTTCTTGCGGAAAGTACAGGATTCGAACCTGTGAGAGCTTTTACACCCTGGCGGTTTTCGAAACCGCTGCCTTCAGCCGCTCGGCCAACTTTCCTTCCTCTAAATGAGTGCGCAAAAATACAATTTTTTCGGTTTCTGTGAGCGTTTTTTTCTTTTTTTTTCTTTTCTTTAGGGAGTAGGGAATAGGGAATAGGGAGTAGGGAATAGGGAGTAGGGAATAGGGAATAGGGAATTTGGGGTAGGGAATAGTCTAAGTCATTAGTCTAAGTCCAAAAACAAACGCAGTTCCGGAGAAACCAGAACTGCGTTTGTCGGTAAATAAAATTCCGGGAAAATCGGGGCTATTGCACGTTCTTCAGCACTTCCACGAGGAAATCGTAGAATTTGCCGACGCTTTCGATGTTGACGCGCTCGACGGGGGAGTGCGGGTGCTCGATGGTCGGGCCGAAGGAGACCATGTCCCAGTCGGGATAGCAGACGCCGAAGAGGCCGCATTCCAGACCGGCGTGGATGGCCATCACCTTGGGTTCGTTGCCGTATTTCTCCTTATAGACCTTCATGCAGGTGTTCATGATCGGGCTCTTCATGTTGGGGTTCCAGCCGGGATAGGCGCCGGTGAGTTCGATGCCGCATTCGGCGAGTTCGGCGATGGCGACCATCTTCTCGCCTAAAGCGTCTTTCGCGCTGTTCACGCTGCTGCGCATCAGGCATTTGGCGCTCATCTCACCGTTCTCGGCGATGAAGTTGGCTAAGTTGTTGGAGGTCTCCACCAGGCCGGGCATGGAGTCGCTCATGCGCTGCACACCGTTCGGGATGGCGAAAATCATGTTCAAGAATTGGCAAAGGGCCTTGGGCTCAATAACTTGCGCGGGAGTGTCCACAGCCGTCACGGTGAGGCTGAGACCTTCCTCGGTGAGGGCGAACTCCTTCTTCACGACCGCTTCGAACTCTTTGGCAAACGCCTCGAATTCAGCGGCTTTCGCGGCGGGAACGGTCAGGATGGCCGTGGCTTCGCGCGGGATGGCGTTGCGCAGGCCGCCGCCGTTGATGCAGGCGACGCAGCCGCCGAAGTCGCGGACGGTTTTCTGCAGGAAGCGCGTGGCGATTTTGTTGGCGTTGGCGCGGCCGAGGTTGATGTCCATGCCGGAGTGACCGCCGTGCAGACCCGTGACGAAGAGTTTGTAGCCTTTCATGTCAGCCGGGGTGGCGACGGTGGTGTATGTGCGGTTGAAGTTGGCGTCCATGCCGCCGGCGCAGCCCACGTAGAGCTCGCCTTCCGTCTCGGAGTCGAGGTTGATGAGGATTTTGCCCTTCACGAAGCCGGGTTTCAGACCGAAGGCGCCGGTCATGCCGGTCTCCTCGTCGATGGTGACGAGCACCTCGACGGGTCCGTGCTGGCAATTCGGGTCGGTGATGGCGGCCAAAGCGGCGGCCACGCCGATGCCGTCGTCAGCACCCAGAGTGGTTTTGTTGGCGCGCACCCAGCCGTTGTCGATGATCGGCTCGATGGGGTCGGTCAGGAAGTCGTGAGCCTTGTCGCTGTCGGCTTGCGGCACCATGTCGCAGTGGGCCTGCAGCACGACGGGCGTGCGGTTCTCGAAGCCGGGCGTGGCGGGAACGGTGAACAGCAGGTTGCCGGTCTCGTCTTGCACGACGGGGATGTTGTTTTCAGCGGCCCATTCCTTGTACCATTTCACCACGGCGGTTTCATGCTTGGAAGGGTGGGGGGCGTCACAAATGTGTCCGAAAATGTCCCATAATCCTTTGGGATACAGATTCAAAAGTTCTTGATTCATTGTTTTTTTCCTTTTATGTTTGATTAAGATTCGTATTTCGACGAAAGAGCCGCAAAGATACGTTTTTTTTGAGAGCGGTGATCACCAATCGTTTTCCTCAAATATCTCCAAAATTTCGATGTGGCCCGGATGGTACCGGAATTTCGCGATGGTGGTCGGGGTGGTGAGTTCGCCCTCCTCGCAACCGCTGATGATGAGCAAATATTCGGTGCCGTCATGCATGTTATTCTCCATGGCAAAGTCCCATTCGACCGAGCCTTGCGAGTATAACATATCCATGAACCCGTATTCCTGGTACATTCCCGCCACCGAATACAAGTAGTATGTGGCGGTGCCGTAGTCGTCGTATATTTGGTCGCTTTCCTTGAACTGCCAAAAATAAGTGAGATTGTTGTCGGAAGGAGTTATTGTCAGCAATTCTCCCTCGAAGTTGACTTCGAAGTAAAGCTCCCGCTCCGGTACCGGTTTAGTGCGAAACTCAGTGATGACCGGGTTTCCCAGAATCTCATGTGTCTCAGGGTGGATTTGGAACACGATGAGTTTGAAATCGGTGTCGTCGTAAATCGCGCTCAAATTGATTTGTCTGCTGCCTTGGTAACAAAAGGCATCCATGAAGTTGGCGCCCTGGAGGTGGGACATTGCTTCTTCCATATTCTGTATCTCTTCCAAGCAGACTTCAAATTCTGGAATGTTGTAGTTGTCCTCTTTCGAACTCACGAGGATGTAGGTGTAGTAGGCGTGGGGATTCGCTGGTGTCACGGAGAAACGCGCCCGGGATCCGCCCACCGATTCCAACTTTACTTTTATCTCGGTGCGAAGGGTCTCTTCTTGCTCGCAGCCGGCAAACAGCAGCAAACTCAGGATAATAAGTGTTAGTGATCGTTTCATGATGTTTATTTTATATGGCTTTGGATACTGTGAGGATGAATTTAACCGCCCCGGCTTGGTGGTTGCCGTAGTGGTCGAAGTCGTATGTGATGTCGTTCCCTTTGAAATATTCTTCGGCCTTGAGCGCGTTGACAAACGGCACGGTGTTGTCGTCCATGCTGTGGAAAATATAGACTGGGGCACGGGGTGTGAACAATAAAATGGAATTCCACATCAATGTCCGGTAGAGTTTTGCGGTCTGCGGGCTGCTTTTGTCGCGTCCTTCCTCGGTCATCAGGTCACTCACGGCCGAGGCATTCAGCATGGCGTTTATTTCGCCCACGGAGTATCGCTTGGAATTTATCCAATCGTCAAGATGTTCCATCAAGATAGGTTTGAAGAAGTCACTGAGGTTCAGGCCTAAATTCTCACCTTCGTTGACTCCTTGCACGATCATGGGGATCGCGCAGGGGATGCCGGTTTTGTCTTCCAGCATGGTTATGTCAAACGTGGCCGCCAAGTCGTAAGGGCCGCCGCCGGCGTACACTGCTTTGATGGGCAACTCCTTGGTGAACTCGTCCTGCAGAATTCTCATCACCCCTAAGGTGGTGGATCCTCCTTGGGAGTAGCCGACTAAGATCACCTCGTCGCTCTCGGGCTTCCGGTCGATGGCTTTCAGGTAGGGCTTCACGGCCAAGGCCATGTCCACCACGCTGCGGGCGGTGCTTTCGATGTGCATGTAGGGGTGTATGCGATTCGATGTGACCCCGTATCCGATGTAGTCCGCCATCACCACGGCATAGCCTTTCGCGGCCAGGATGCCTTCCATTTGGAAACTCTCCGACGGGCATTCGCGGTTGGCGCCGATGGTCCAGTGACTTACGATGATCATGTTCTTTATCTTGCCTTTGGCCGGAAGCAACACCTTGCCGGACAAGGTGATGGGGGTTCCGTCGATGTCGTGGCCGGTGTAAGTGCCCGCGATTTGTATTATTTTGTTGCTCTTCATCGTTTCGAGCATGTTCTCCACCAAATTAGCCAGGGAAACACTGGCCACTTTCGCATCGTCCCCGTCGCCTAATTCCATGGTGCGGATTTCGGGGTTCAGTGCTCCGTTCACAATCACATCGCTATATTTCACGTTTGTTGCGTGGAAAGTGTCGAAGTCCACGATTCCGATTTCCGGTTTTTGGCAAGTTGTCAGAAAAATTGCCGCGAGGCTGATATATATCCACTTTTTCATCTTTTTTACCATTTATAATAGACACTGAACGAAAGAATACGGGAAAAGGCTTGGTAGATGGTGAGTTTGTTGGCTAAAGCGTTGAGGGATCCCACCTCGAGGGTGCCGCCCCACGGGCCTTTGCCCACCTCCATGCCGATCCAGTTCAAGTTGAAAGCCGGTGCCGCGCCGAAGCCGCCTTGGTTGTCGAAGGCGAGGAGCACGCCGAAGCCCAATCCAGAATAGATTCTCACCCATGGCCGTTCAAAGTAGGTGAAGCGTGCTGTGAGCAGTAGGTCAAGATCCCAGTTCCTGATTTTTTCTGTGGGAGACGCCAAGTTGTGGTACCTGTCGAAAGCGCCCTCCTTCCAGAAGATACCTTCCAAATCGGCTTGCAGCCCTATGCTTGTCACCTTGGTCAGTCTGTACTGGTATTCGGCGAAGAGGTGGCCGGTATAACCGAAGTCGAAGGTTTCGTCGTGTATATAGTCGGCCGGCAGGACGTCGGGGTTGGTCCACGCGCCGTTCAGGCTTGGGCGGAAGACCGCCGATTCGTAGATCATGTCTCCCCAGCCGATTCTAACGCTGTGCCGGTTGTCCAAGGAAGTCTTTTCATTCTGGCAGAAGGCCGAGGGTAAGGCTATTTCAGATAGTAGCAGGAGTATGGCTAATGCTTTTTTCATTGCTTTGCGACATTTTAGAAAAAACACGCTGTAAAAATACATTTTTTTTGAATACAAGAAAAAATCTATATTTTTCTCACAAACAATTGGGCGTTTTCGAATCGAGTGACTTTCACTTTGTCGCCTGGGTTGGCGAAGCCGTGGACGATGGTGGCGTCGAGGATTTCGCCGTCGATGTTGACTTTGCCGGACGGGCGCAGGAGTGTCTGCGCGATGCCTTCTTTTCCGACGTATTCCTCGTTGCGCATGTCCTGCGCGGTGAATCCTTTGTCACTCTTCAGTCCGGTGCGCAGCGCCAGGGAACCGAAGCGAGTCTCCGCCAGGATCAGCTTTTTGCCGAGCCATAGCGACAGGAAGAATCCCGCAAGCGTGCTTACAAGCACCAGGATGGTCATCTTGCTGATGTGCGCGGGAACGTTTAATTCGGGGTCGAAAGAGAACTTGAATCCTACATTATATACTAATGTAAGAATGAGCGACGCGACTATCAGGATGATTCCGGAGATGCCGGTGACGCCGAAGCCTGGCACGACGAAGAACTCCAGCATCAGAAGGACGAGGCCGGCCACGAAGAGGAGGATTTCCCAGTGCGCGGCGAGGCCTTCGAGGTAGTGCGGTGCGAAGAAGAGCAAGGCGGCGATGACGGCGATGAGGCTGGGCAGTCCGATGCCCGGGGCCTGCAGCTCAAACCAGATCCCGCCGACGATGCACATGATAAGGATTCCGCTGACGATGGGGTTCACCAGGAAATTGATGATCTTCTCGACAGGGGAGAGCACCTGCTCGGTGATTTCGGGCTGTTCGATGCCGGCCTGTTCCAGCACCTCTTCGCGGCTGTTCGCCAATCCTTCGCAGAACCCGTTTTTCACAGCCTCCTCGGAGGTGAAGGTCAGCACCTTGCCTTTCTCGCTGACACCCTTGACCTCCACATCGGGGTCTACCATGGCTTGTGCGATGTTGGGATCGCGGCCGTTGTGCTCGGCGGTGGTGCGCATCAGCGAGCGCATGTACGACTGGTATTTGTCGGGCATGATCTCGCCTTGTTCGTTGACTACCGAGGCGGCCCCGATGGAGGCGCCGGGCATCATGTAAATGCTGTCGCAGGCGATGCTGATGAGCGCGCCCGCCGATGCGGCGTTGTTGTTGATGAAGACAAGGGTCGGCACATTGGTGTTCAGCAGCAGCGTGCGGATCTTGTCGGCGGCATCCAGTTCGCCGCCGAAGGTGTTGAGTTCCAGCATCAGGTAGTCGAATTTACCCTTCTCGGCATCCTTAACGGCCTTCTCCGTCAGCCGGAGGGCGGGTTTGGAGATGTTGTCGTCGATTTTGTAATAATAGACCGAGTTTTTTTGGGCGGAGATGCCGGGGGCCGCCGTTATCAGCACGACGAGAAAGGCTGCCAGGGAGAGGATGGTGTTTCTCATAAGGTGGTTATTAATGGACGGCAAAGATAGTTTTTTTTCGGTATGGGTTTAACAAGGAGGAATAAAATTAGGAAGGTGGGTGTGGGGGGCTTTTTTTTGGGGGGGGAGGGGTTGGGGAAGCGATGGTCGCTCTTGTGGCTAATAGTGGTCTTTCCCTGTCAAAACCAATAGATACAATTTGACTGTGATATTGTTTGAAAATGGCTGATAATTAAATTTTTGGGAATTGGTTTCGTTATTTTCCAATAGATACAAACTGACTGTTTAGAACCGTCTTTTAGACTCCTAATCTTGAGGCCGTAGTCATTGAGGTTGAACATAACGATTTGTGCATCAACCGCGTTAGCGGTTGCATATCTAGATCTGGAGGTGGGACGGATGCGTACCATCGTGTAGAGGTCGGATCGCGGGGTACGCGGCGCGGGGAAAGAATTCGGGCGATGGGATTGGATTGGTGCGCCGCGAAAGAGGATGGTGTTGCGGACGGGCGTGCGAGAGGGATGGAAGCGGTTATGGCGGCGGCTTGAGCGTTTCGGAATCCCCTCTGTCTCCTTAAAAGAGGGAAACTAACGAGTGTCGTGGCCAGTCCTGCCGCCATTTGAGCGGACAGCCCGACGGCGCGCTTCCCCAATGGTTATTGGTTATTGGTTAATGAATAGGGACTTGGGACGCTGGTGGGGAAAGGCTGCTGCGCGCCGGCTCGCCCAAAATAAAAAGTTGATACGTAAGCCCTGCCCAATCGCCAATCTTTTGTTTGTTGCAGAAGTCTTTACGAAAACGCCGTTTTGCGTCACGACAGTTGTTTTTGTGCGAAAAGAGCTCTTTGAATTTAACTATTCCGAGTTGAATAGTTAAATATAAAATTGTAATGTGCTGATTTGTAATAACAAAAAAAAACTGCAAAACTCTTGACAAAAGCCTTTCATTGTTGTATCTTTGCTTTTGACAATTAAAACAATATATTCATAAAAATGTTAAACAATGGAAGCAACTTTCTTGTCGAAATTCAGAACGATTTCAGGTCTTATCGATTATTTTGACTCTGACGCAAGATGTCATGAGTTTCTCGCAACGGCACGGTGGAATGGGAAGCCGAAGTGCCCCTATTGTGGATGTGATTATGTCTATCATCGCAAAGACGGCCGTTACGCATGCAAAAACTGTAAAAAGACGTTCACGGTCCTTGTCGGCACTGTTTTTCAAAGCACGAAGCTCAAATTGATAAAGTGGTTTATTGCGATACATTTGTTGTGCAACAGCAAACAGGGTGTTTCCTCCACTCAATTGGCCCGGGAAATCTGTGTCACGCAGAAGACAGCTTGGTTTATGCTGCAAAAACTAAGGGTTTTGTTGCGAAATAAAAATGATCCATTCGTGGACACGATAGAGGATAACATTCAAGTGTGTCGAAACGATTGCAAGCGTCCCGTATCCATCAAAATTTTCCGGAGGCCTACGAAACTACATCCCGAGCTGTTGCGTTTCGTGCGACCAGAGACGAGGATATTCACCGATGCACTCATTTGTTACCAAACGTTAGAGGAAAGTGAACAGAAAAGATTCCGGACGGAGGACCCATACGGTTGGAAAAGTGGTTCGGAGCATTCTGCAGAGGAGGGGGCTTGTGCGGTAAATGGGTTTTGGGCGCAGATAAAGCGAATGGTTTCGGGGGTTTATCATTATGTGTCACGGCCCTTGGTTCACCGATACGTGTATGAGGCGCTTTTTCGAGGGATGACACGCAGATACACAAACGACCGACGCTTTATGGAAGTCATGGGGCGGGTGGGGAAGGTAGTGCCGTATAGGATGGTGAGGACGATGTGAATTGGTCATTTATAATGTTTTAGAGGTTTAATGGGAGGCGGCTGCCGCAAGAGTCATTTTGTATCTATTGAAAACGGACCTGGAATTAATCATAAATCACGTAGAATCAAATAAATACAAGCTATTTGCAGTCACTATGTATCTATTGAACTAAGTAATCCTTGATTGTCCTGAAAAGCACAACGATGTGGCTTGACAGCACAAGGCGCCTTGAAAAAAACTCCATTTCTTCCGAACCCCATACTTCTCCTCTCCACTGACCCAAAAAAAATGTATCTTTGCCGACTAATTTTTTTGACATGAAAAAGGAAGAAGTAGATCAGATTTTTGAGGAATTCAAGAACGCTAAAATATTGGTAATCGGCGATGTGATGATTGACTGCTACCTCACAGGCAAGGTCACGCGCATCAGCCCGGAAGCGCCCGTCCCCATCGTGAACGTGCAGGAACGCAGTTACCGTCTCGGCGGCGCCGCCAACGTGGCCCTCAACCTCAAGAGCCTCGGCGCAGACCCCATCCTCTGCTCTGTCATCGGCAGCGACTCAAAAGCCAAGGTGTTCTACAACCTGATGGAGGACTGCGACTTGACTTCCGACGCCATCGTGCCGATGTACGGCCGCCGCACCACCATCAAATACCGCATCATCGGGAACGACTGCCATATCGTCCGGGTTGACGATGAAAAGGTGCAGTCGCTCAAGGAACGCGAAAAACGCCAGTTCTTGACCACCGTGGAACAGATCATCGATCATAATGACATCGATGCGGTTATCTTTGAAGACTACGACAAAGGCTTGTTTTCCAAGGATTTGATTACTGAAATCATCAATTTCGCACATAAGAAGAACATCTACGTCGCCGTGGATCCCAAAGAGAAGAATTTCAACAATTACGCAAACGTCAACCTCTTCAAACCCAATATGAAAGAGCTTTCGAAGGGGTTGCATGTGGAGGAGAATTCGGAACTGACGCTGAATGAAATTCACGATCTGGCAAAGGATTTTGCTTGTAAGCAGAATATCGACAAGGTGATGGTGACCATGTCGGCGAAAGGTATTGCCTTTTATGACCGGCAGAACGACAAGTTCTTCCATCAGCCCGCCTTCCATCGCCGCGTCAGCGACGTGTCCGGCGCCGGCGACACGGTCATCTCTGTCTCCACGCTCTTCCTGCTGAAGGGACACACGGTGGAGGAGACTTGCCTCGCCTCCAACTTGGCCGGCGGTCTCGTCTGTGAGTACGTGGGCGTTGTGCCGATCAACGGGGCACAGCTCAAAGCCGAAATGGTCAAGAACTCGCCGGTAAAATAAAAATGTCCGTCACGATACTAAAACACTCGTAATCTCGTTAGAGCAGCCTTGATTCAGGAATTATGAAATTGAAAAGAACGATTGTGATCACCCTTCTGGCGCTTCTGGCCGCGTTCCAGGCTCAGGCGCAGTTCGGTGTCCCGAATCTGCTGAAATACGACAACAAGCCCTTCCACTTTGGGTTCAGCTTAGGTTACAACCTCTTCGACTACCGCATCTCCTCAAAACCGGATCTCGCGGAGTATGACTCGCTGATGGTCGTGAACACCCACGGCATGAGCGGCTTCAGCCTCGGAATTGTCACAAATCTGCGCCTCGGCAAGTATTTTGACCTTCGAATGATTCCCGGACTTTCCTTCGGTGATCGGTATGTTCACTATACGATTCGCTATTCTTCTGGTAACGAGTTGGTTACGGCGAAAGACCTGGAGTCGGTTTACTTGGATCTGCCCATCCTTCTCAAGTACAAGTCGTCGCGTATGTTGAACAATGTTCGCGCCTATGTGGTCGCTGGCGGCCAATACACCTTCGACATGATCTCCGCCAAGAAGAAAAAAGCCCCCGACAACGGCGAGGTGGTGCTTAAACTCAACCCCCACGACGTGCAGGCCCAGGTCGGCGTCGGATTCGATTTCTATTGCACCTACTTCAAATTCTCCACCGAACTCAAGATGTCCTTCGGCTTCCTGAATATGCTTGTGCCCGAAGACAACATGTACGCCACCAGTGTCACCGGCCTAAAAGCGAAGAATTTGCAGATTTCATTTATTTTCGAATAACTTGAAACATAGACTTAGACTTAGACCTTGACCTTGACTTTCCCACCTAAACCCTAAACTCTTAACCCTAAACCTCAACTCCTTTAACCCTTAACCTTTAACCTTTAACCTTTAACCCTTAACCGTTATATGGCAAACAACGAAGACCTTTTCAAACAGATTATCGCCCATGCGAAAGAGTATGGCTTCATTTTCCCTTCCAGTGAGATTTACGACGGTCTGAGCGCGGTCTATGACTACGGTCAGAACGGCGTCGAACTGAAGAACAACATCAAACAGTATTGGTGGAAGTCGATGGTGCAGTACCACGAGAATATCGTCGGACTGGACAGCGCCATCTTCATGCACCCCACCATCTGGAAGGCTTCCGGCCACGTGGATGCGTTCAACGACCCGTTGATTGACAACAAGGATTCCAAGAAACGCTACCGTGCCGATGTGCTCATCGAGGATCATATCCAAAAGATTGAGGATAAGATAGATAAGGAGATTGAAAAGGCGAAGAAACGTTTCAACAACTTCGACGAGACGCTCTACCGCCAGACCAACACCCGCGTGGTGCAATATCAGGCGCAGGTCGATGACATCCGCAAGCGTTTCGCGGAGTTGATGAACAACAACGACTTGGTCGGCTTGAAGGCTCTGATCGAGGAATTGGGCATCGCCTGTCCCATTTCCGGTACGCGCAACTGGACCGATGTGCGCCAGTTCAATCTGATGTTCGCCACGAAGTTGGGTTCCGTCGCCGACGGCGCCGACACGATCTACCTCCGTCCCGAGACGGCACAGGGCATCTTCGTGAACTTCCTCAACATCTACAAGACCGGCCGCATGAAACTGCCGTTCGGCATTGCTCAAATCGGCAAGGCCTTCCGCAATGAGATCGTGGCTCGCCAGTTCATCTTCCGCATGCGCGAGTTCGAGCAGATGGAGATGCAGTTCTTCGTGAAACCCGGTGAGGAACTCAAATGGTTCGACTATTGGAAACAGACCCGTCTGCAGTGGCATACGGACCTGGGTATTGCTCCGGAAAACTATCGTTTCCACGATCACGAGAAACTGGCGCACTACGCCAATGCCGCCACCGACATCGAGTTCAAGTTCCCGTTCGGTTTCAAGGAACTGGAGGGCATCCATTCCCGCACCAACTTCGACCTGTCGCAGCATGAACAGTATTCCGGCAAGAAACTGCGCTATTTCGATCCGGAAGTGAACGAGAACTACGTGCCTTATGTCATTGAGACTTCCATCGGTGTGGACCGCATGTTCCTTGCGGTGTTCAGTCATGCCTACACCGAGGAGACGCTCGAGGACGGTTCCACGCGCACGGTGCTTCGTCTGCCCGCGAAACTGGCCCCCTACAAGGTGGCTGTGCTGCCGTTGGTCAAGAAGGACGGTCTGCCGGAAATCGGTCAGGAGATCTTCGACATGTTGAAGAAGGATTTCATGGTGCAGTACGAGGACAAGGACGCCATTGGCCGCCGCTATCGTCGCCAGGACGCCATCGGCACGCCCTTCTGCGTCACCATCGACAACCAGACCAAGGAGGACAACACCGTGACGGTGCGCGAGCGCGATACGATGCAGCAGTATCGTCTGCCCATCTCCGATTTGGCGGTGGAATTGATGAAGAAACTGCGTTAGTGAATGTTACAACGGGGTTCGCCCCGTTTTTTTTTGCGATGTAATGAAGAATCGATGAATATGAAGAACAAACGAATCGTGATCTTGGCGGGCGTGGCGGTGATGGCTCTCGCGGTGGTGGCACTTTGTATCGCACCCAAAGGGAAACAGCCTGAAAAAGTCGAGTCTGCAACGGCGACACAGTCCCGAACGTCGGTTGTCCCCGAAGGGAAACTCGAAATACCGGTCTTTACAAATCCCCGCAAATATTCGCAACAAATTGAGCATAAGGCATATACCGTGGATTATAACGAAGATTGGCTTCTGGCGAACTGGGTGGCCTACACCCTCACGGACAAGCAGACCAAAGGCCCCGTGGAGCGTTACACCAAGTTTGACCCCGACCCGCTGGTGAAAGGCGCGACCGCACAGTGGTGGGACTATAAGAGAACCTCTTACGACCGCGGCCATCTGGTGCCGGCCGGCGATATGAAATGGGACGAGACGGCGATGCGCGAGTGCTTCTACCTGAGCAACATCTGTCCGCAGGACCATACCTTCAACGAGGGTGACTGGAACTATCTGGAGAACCGTGTGCGTGGTTGGGCTAACTTCTATGGCAAGGTCTATGTCGTATGCGGCCCGATGGTCTCGTCGCATCCCGAGGTGATAGGGGAGAGCGGCATCGCTGTCCCCGACTCCTTCTACAAAGTGGTGCTCTGCGACATGCGCGGCACGTGGAAAGCCGTCGGATTCGTATGTCCCAACGATCCCACTCATCATAATCTGAACCATTATTGTCGTACCGTGGATTATGTCGAGCAACTCACGGGAATTGACTTTTTCCCGCTGCTTCCCGACGATGTCGAGAACCGCATCGAGTCGGAGATCGACTGGGAAGCCTGGCGGATTCGTAATTAGGAATTCTCGGTTGCCTTTATTGCTTTTTTTGTATTTTTGCCTTTTCAAAAATCACAATCGAAAATGAACAGTAAGATCCCCGTATATTGCAAAAACAACGACACGCATATTGACGTGCCTTGCGGCATCACCCTGCAGGAGTTGGTCGAACTTCTCAAGGTGAAATTCAACCCTGAAACGCCTTTCCTCGGCGCGTTGGTCAACAACAAGGAGCGCGACATGTCGTTCCGGATCACCAAACCCTCGCAGATCCAGTTTTTCGACTACTACAGCTCCTACGGGCGCAACGGCTACATGCGTTCGCTCTTCTTCCTGCTTTTCCATGCGGTCGATAAGTTGCTGCCCAAAGAGGTGAAACTGCATATCAAGCACTCCATTTCCGGCGGTCGATACTGCACGCTGGAGAACCTGGACGGCCCGATCACGGAACAGTTGGCGAACAAGTTGTATCTCTTCATGAAGGACACGGTGCAACGCGACCTTCCGTTCGTGCACGAGGAGATGCTCACATCCGACGCTATCAAGGCGTTCCAGGAACACGGTCTGGAGGACAAGTACGAGTTCTTCAAAAACCGCGACCGCATCTACACCTCTGTTTATCATTTGGATGACAGCATCAATTATTATTACGGTTTTCTGGTGCCCTCTACCGGCTGTCTGACGACCTTCGGGCTGGAGAAATACGAGGAGGGACTGCTGCTGAAGCTGCCGTCCAAGAAAAACATCAATGCGATGGCCAAAACCCGCTTGTACCCCAAATTGTTCTCTGTCTATAAGATGGACAAACAATGGGTGGCCTCCATGGGGGTGCCTTATGTGTCCGATTTGAACAAATACACGAATGCCAAACAGATGATTCAGGCCGGGGTTTTGGTGGCTGAGGCCTATCAAGAGAAGCATCTGGCGCGGGTGGCCGACATGATCTATCAGAACGGCAATGTGAAGATGGTGCTGATCAGCGGGCCGTCGAGTTCCGGAAAGACCACCTCCTGCCGTCGGTTGTCGGTCCAACTTGCCGTGCTGGGCTACCATCCGGTGCAGATTTCCGTGGATGACTTCTTTGTGGAGCGCGACGAAACCCCGAAGGACGAGAACGGTGAGTTCGACTTCGAGGACTTGCATGCCATCGATCTGCCGCTCTTCAACAACACGCTGAAGCGGCTGCTGGAGGGCGAACAGGTGGAAATCCCCACCTTCAACTTCGCGTTGGGCAAGAAAGAGTGGAACGGCAACACGTTGCAGCTGCGCAAGAACTCCATCCTCGTCATCGAGGGCATCCATTGTTTGAATCCCGAACTGACCGCCCAAGTGCCTGACGATGTGAAATTCAAGATTTTCGTCTCTGCGCTGACCTCCCTGTCGTTGGACCGTCAGAATCCGATTCCGACTTCCGACAACCGCCTGATACGCAGAATTGTACGCGATTTCAACTATCGTGGTTATTCGGCGGTCGATACGATACGCCGTTGGCCGAGTGTGCGTCGCGGCGAAGAGAAGAACATCTTCCCGTTCCAGGAGAACGCCGACGTGATGATCAACACATCGTTGGTGTTCGAACTGTCGGTGCTGAAGCCATTTGCACTGCCGATCCTGTACGCCGTGCCCGAGACGGTGCCGGAGTATGCGGAAGCACAACGGCTGATCAAATTGTTGCTCTTCTTCAAGACCATTCCGGAATTCTCCCTGCCCGGCACCTCCATCCTCCGCGAGTTCTTGGGCGGTAGTAAATTCACTTACTGATGATTACGCTGATAGGTTCCGGCAATGTGGCCACGTGGATGGCGCAGCGGCTGCAAAGGTCGTCGCGCTTCCCGATCACGCAAGTCTATAGCCGCACTTTGGCGAACGCTCGCGTTTTGGCCGACCTGTGCGGTGCGGAAGCTATCGACAATGTCAAGGACTTGAGCCCTGATAACCAGATATTTATTTTTGCATTGGCGGACAAAGCCTACGATGAAATACTGCCTCAGCTTCCATTTAAGCTGCCGATGGCCTTTATGACCTCGGGTTCGGTTTCATGCCAGTGTCTGAAAGATCATGCCGACGGTTACGGGGTGATTTATCCACTGCAGACATTCACGAAATCACAGGATATGAGGACGTTAGAAGTGCCGCTGTGTCTGGAGTCAGACTTCGTGGGAAAACAAAAGCCCATAATGTGGGAGTTGGCCCGTGAACTCTCCCCGCTTTGTTACGAGGTTTCCGAGTCGCAGCGCGCGCAGATGCACGTGGCGGCGGTCTTCGCCTGCAACTTCAGCAATGCCATGTATCAGATTGCGTATAAGCTGCTGAAAGAGAAAGATTTGCCGTTTGAAATCCTGTTGCCGTTGTTGCGCCAGACCGTTGAGAAGGTGTCGCAGATGACCCCGGCGGAGGCGCAGACGGGTCCGGCCGCGCGCGGCGACGAGAACGTGATGCGGAAGCAGATGGAGTCGCTGGAGGACGAGCGGCTGAGGGAGATTTACCGGGTGATGTCGGAGGTGATTATGAATTTAGAATTAAGAATTAAGAATTAAGAATTAAGAATTAAGAATTAAGAATTAAGAATGATCTGAATCTCCACAGTCTCCCTAAAAGAGTGAGTCAAACACCTACCATAGATAACCAATGTCAATAGCTAAAAGCCAACAGCTAATAGCTAACAGTTAAAAGTCACCTTCTCGCAAACGATCACGCATTTCATACCGCCCGACAGCGTGCACCCGAACAGATAGCACGCATTTCCGTTTTTGATTTTCAATGTTTTGCGTAACTCCTCCGCTGTCAGCGGGAAATTCCGCACGGCGATGCTGGCACTGGCGAGGTGCGACAGCTCCTTGGCCGTTTTGCGCGGGTGGAACTCGTGGACAGCTTCGATGCGGAAGATGCGACCCGGAAAATCCTCGTGCAGCTCGTCGGCGGTGAACAGATTCGTGTTCTTCGCTAATTTCGCGACCTGGAATTGTTGCGACAGGGCGTTGAAGATGCCGGCCTTCATCAAGGCGGCGTTGGGTTCGTAGAGGTATGCGCCCAATTCCGTGGCGATGCGGGGTGGGGTGGTGCGTTCGGTTTCAAGGGTACTTTGAACACGGGTGTTGTTGGTTTTGTTGATATCTACGGCTATGATGGTCGGGTCCGTTGTAGAGATGTGCCATGGCGCGTCTCTACGGGTGTCGTCAACCGTTACGTCCTCCGTTTTCAATAAAAACACCACCTCCTTGCATTCGCCCTCCACGGCAACCACGTGGACGGCGACCGTTTCGGACAAATCCCGCAATGTCTGGAAAATGTCGATCATTGGGGAAAGTTTGACCATCAGGGTGTTGCATTTCGCTAACAGGGCGGACTTCCATTCGAGGAGGTTGGGGGTGCAGTCGGCGAGGGAGACCACGCGCCGCCCGTGCGTGTCGCGGCGCGACGGGTCAAGGTAGATTGTATCTACGGACCCGATGGCGGCGAGGTTGTCCTCCATCGTGCCGTTGACGATATTAACATTGTTGATATCCAGTACTTTGCAGTTGTGTTGAAAAAGATCGCAGAGCTCCTTCTGCGGTTCCACGTACCAGCCCTTGTCGAATTTCCGGGCGAGGGCAATGGTATCGACCCCGAACCCACCGCTGAAGTCCGCGAAAGAGTCTCCTTCCACCATGGAGGCCTTGTACTCAGCCGTTTGCGACGACGAACACTGCTCCATGGAGACCTTTTTCGGGTAGAGGACACCCTCGGTGGCATACCATTCGGGCAGCTTCTCCTTGGCCTTCTGCCGCCCGGCGATCTGCTGCAGTGCCACAGCCATATCGACCTGCGGGTCCTTGGAGGGATGCAGCGCGAGCAGTGCCACGTCGTCGGAGGCGTGGGTGGAGATGTACTGCCATGTTATTTCGTTGATGTTCATACTATTCGTTATTTTTGCAGCCAAAGTTCAGAGATGAGCGTTACAACATGATGTGAACAAATAATTTATGCGGTTCACCGCTGACTGGACCATTCGGTAGTGAACCGTATTCTGCCGCAAAAATACTACTTTTTATTTATTCTGAAAAACAGTATTGACAAAGTTACACCGTTAATACTAAGATTTTTGTTGTGGAGAGATGGTGAATTACTTTGTTAGAAAGAGATTCTTCAGGAAGAGTATCTTCTCGTCTTCAGTCCATTTGTCTGTAATGTTGACTGAAAGATTAGTGACATTTACTCCGTTTTTTAATCCGACAAGGAAGTATGTGTTGGCTGTGTTTCCGTATATTCGGTAGAGAATGTATTGGTATTCATTGTTTGTTTCTATCATTTCACTCTCATACCCTTCCGACTTGAAGTATTCCGATTCCCATTCATAAAAAGATAATAGAAAATCCAACCCTTTCAACGTACCGTTTTTGTTAAACTCATATCGACTGGTTGGACTAAACGAAGCGGCGATAATCACGCTGTCTTGATTCATGAAGAACTGCTGATGAGCTTCTTTGTTATATCCGCATTTTTCCCACTTGCCAGGCAGGGAAACTTGTCCTAACGGGAGAATATAATAATCGGTCGCGTCTTTATTCGCGTCATAGTCGCCGCCTTCAATTGTGGACATGTATTGTGTGGCGCAACCGATCATAGAAGAGAGGGCGATTAACATCAAGAAATACGTAAATAATTTCTTCATTATTATCGTTTTTAATACAAACTCAGCATTATACAACAAATCATTTAGACATCATAATCTCGTATGAGTTTAATCTGCGTTTTAATAAGAATCAAAAAAATATTTTTTCCCTTGACAACCGCCCCGTTTTGTTGTATCTTTGCAGTCTGATTTTTATTAAACCTATAAACGAAATTTGAACACTATGGAAATTAGAAGATTCGGCTACTATTGGTTAGACACTTGGGTGTTGGCGAATGTGATTCAGCTGGCTACGCAGGATTTCTGTATGTGCTATCTCAATCGCAAAAACGACCCGTGCGGTCGGCAGTACGACCAGATGACGCAGGCGGCGCGGTCGGTGCCCGCCAACATCGCGGAGGGAAGCTCCCGCCGCTCCACCTCCAAGGAAACGGAGATGCGGCTCACCGATGTGGCGCGCGCCAGCCTCGCCGAGCTGGCCAACGACTACCTGAATTGGCTACTGCACGGGGAGAATGTGCCGTGGTCGGTATATTCGGAGGAACATCGGGCTGTCACGGCCGTCCAGCTCGACCCGCCTGCCTACAAGGACGATGTGCAGCATCTGAGCAGCATCCACATCCTGCAGCAGAAAAGGAAATTCGACGGGTGGCTTCGCTCCGGAGACTCCATTGTGGAGGCCAACTGCCTGCTGGTCCTTTGCAACCGCCTGATCATGATGCTGGGCAAGCAGTTGAGCAACCAGCTGGACACTTTCAAAGAGGAAGGTGGCTTCTCGGAAGCCCTCACCGCCGACCGGCTTGCCTACCGTGCGGCGCAAAGCGCCCAAGCGGACGCCCCGAAATGCCCGAAATGCGGCAAACCCATGATCAAGCGAGTCGCCAAGAGGGGGGTAAACGCCGGAAACGAATTCTGGAGCTGCAGCGGTTACCCGGAATGCAACGGAACGAGGAGTTTGAAAGGGTAGTGTTGGTGTTGTCGAAATATCAAAATTTCGATTTTTCGAAATAATTGATATTTCGAAGCAAGATTAAGCATCCTTCTCCACCGCCTCCCGCATCTTCCCCAACCAATGGTACGCCGCCTTGAACGTCGGGATGTTGTGGATGCTGCAGACCAGCTTGTGGTTGGCCTCCTTGAGCTGCACCACCGGGTGGTTCGCCTGCATGAACAGCAGGAATTTGCCGAATTCGTCGGACTGGAAGTAGGGGGAGTGCGAGTTGCCGGTGAAGTAGCCGTGGAAGACCTTCTTTTTCAAGACAATCTTCTCGAAGTGGAGGTCGGCGGCGAGCATGCGCAACGGGATGGTCTGCATCAACTCCTCGGTCTCGCGCGGCATCGGCCCGAAAATGTCGGTGACCTTCTTGCGGAACTCTTCCAACTTCTGCGGCTCCCGGATGGATTCCAATTCCTTGTAGAGGTTCATGCGCTCGGTGACGTTGGAGATGTACGTGGAGGGGAACAGCGCCTCGATGTCGGTCTCCAACGAGCACTCCTGGCGCAACAACGCGCTGTTGTCGGCCATCTGCAGGTCGCCAAGACCCTCGTCGCCGGCGTCTTTCATCTCCTGGATGGCCTCGTTCAGGATCTTCTGGTACATTTCGTAGCCCATCTCGTTGATGAAACCGCTCTGGTCGGCGCCGAGGATGTCGCCGGCACCGCGGATGTCCAAGTCGCGCAGGGCGATGTGGATGCCGCTGCCGATGTCGCTGAACTGCTCGATGGCTTGCAAACGCTTGCGCGCCTGGTCGTTGAGGGTGTCCCACGGCTTGATGAAGAGGTAGCAGTATGCCTTCTGGTTGTTGCGGCCCACGCGCCCGCGCAGCTGGTGCAGCACGTTCAACGCGAAGTTCTGCGCGTCGTTGATGATCATCGTGTTGGCGTTCACGATGTCCAAGCCGGACTCCACAATCGTGGTGGAAACCAACACGTCGTACTCGCCGTTGATGAACTGCGTCATGATCTTCTCCAACTGGTCGCCCTCCATCTGACCGTGTCCGATGGCCACCCGCGCCTTCGGAACCAATCGTTGAATTAACCCCGCTAATTCTTTGATATTCTGGATTTTGTTATGGATGACAAACACCTGTCCGCCACGGTCCAGCTCGAACTGGATGGCGTCGCGCATGATGTCTTCGTCGAAGACGTGTACTTGCGTGTCGATGGGCTGGCGGTTGGGCGGGGGAGTGGTGATGACGGAGATGTCCCGGGCCCCGATGAGCGAGAACTGCAGTGTGCGCGGGATCGGTGTCGCCGACATGGTGAGGGTGTCGATGGTGGTCCTCAACTCTCGGATCTTCTCTTTCGCAGCCACCCCGAACTTCTGCTCCTCGTCGATGATGAGCAATCCCAAATCCTTGAAAACCACATCTTTGCTTAGGATGCGGTGCGTACCGATGAGGATATCGACTTTGCCCTCCTTCACCCGCTTCAGCGTCTCTTTGATCTCTTTGGCGCTCTTGAACCGGTTGATATACGCGATGTTACACGGCATATTGGCCAAACGCTCGCGGAAGGTGTAGTAGTGCTGCATGGAGAGCACGGTGGTGGGCACCAGAACGGCCACCTGCTTGCTGTCGCACACGGCCTTGAACGCCGCGCGGATGGCGATTTCGGTCTTGCCGAAGCCCACGTCACCGCAGATGAGGCGGTCCATCGGGTGGTCGCTTTCCATGTCGGCCTTCACCTCGGCCAACGTCTTGATCTGGTCGGGGGTGTCTTCGTAGATGAACGACGACTCCAGCGTGCTTTGCAGGAAGTTGTCGGGCGAGTAGGCGAACCCTTTCTTGGCTTTGCGCTCGGAGTAGAGCTTGATCAAGTCGATGGCTAACTCCTTGACCCGCTTCTTGGTACGCTCCTTGAGCTTCTCCCAGCTGCCGGAGCTGAGGCGGTGGATGGTCGGCGGGGTGCCCTCTTTGCCGACGTATTTGCTGATTTTGTGCAGCGCGTGGATGCTCAGGTAGAGCGTGTCGCCGTCTTTGTAGCTGATTTTGATGACCTCCTGCGTGCTGTCGCCCATCTGCATCTTCTGCAACCCCTCATACACGCCGATGCCGTGGTCGATGTGGGTGACGTAATCTCCGGGCTGCAGGTCGTATATCTCCCTGAGTGTCAGGGCTTCGCTCTTCTTGTAACGGTCGCGCAAAACCATCCGCTGGAACTTGTTCCAGAACTGGTGGTCGGTGTAGAGCGCGATTTTCTGGTCCGCGTCGGTGAAGCCCTCGTGCAGCACCTCGCGCAACGGCGTGTAGAGCTGCTCGATCTTGAACGCGGCCTCGTTTTGCCGGTTGTATTTCTCCAGAATGTCGAGCATCACCTTGTAGAGACGGTCGAGCTGCGACTGCGTCTCCGACAGGAAATAATTCTGGATGCCATGTTCCAGATTGTCAATCCATTCCAGCAGCAGGTAGTCGAAACTCTTGTCGAAGTCGTGCTGCGGCTGCATGTTGAAGTCCAGCGAGAGGGCAGGGGAGTCGATCTCTTTGGTGTTGACATACACCCGCTGGAAATTCGCCACCTCTTTCAGGAAGGTTTTCTTGTTGATGATGGGAATCTCGTCAGCGGTAAAATATTCATTATCAACAATATCCTGATACGAGGTGTGGATGGTGGAGGCGATGTTGGCGGCGTGCATCTGCCATACGACGGTCGTTCCCGGCAGTGCGGAGAAGAACGGCACGCGCTCGCCATCGCCAGATTCTTTCTGCGAAATGGGAGTCATGATGTAGATCTGATCCACCTCTCGCACAGAGAGTTGCGTGTCGGGGTTGAAGAAGCGGATGGAGTCGATGCGGTCGCCCTCGAACTCGATACGGATAGGGTATTCCTCGGAATAGGAGAAGATGTCAAAGATGTTACCGCGCCAGGCGAACTGTCCCGGCTCATAGACGAAGTCCTCGGGCAGGTACTCCAATTCGTAGAGTTTGTTGAGGAAATCGTCGGTGAGGATCTCCTCGCCACGCTTCACGGAGAAGGATTTCCGGTCGATATAGTCCTGGGTGACAACGGTTTCCGCCACGCCTTCGGGGTAGGAGACGAGGATGAGCGGTCGCGCGTCGGGCATTGACAGTTTGTGGAGGATTTCGGCACGGAGTTTCACGTTGGAGGAGTCGGTCTCGCCCCAGCGGCTGTTTCGCTTGTAAGACGACGGCAGGTAGAGTACCCGCTTGTCCTGCAGCGTGTTACTGCGGTCGTTGAGCAGCACTTCCATGTCGCTGTAGAAGAAAGCCGCTTCCTCGCTGTCGCGGAAGACGAACAGCTGGGTTGTGGTGCTTTTTTCCACGGTCTGTGCCGCGATGAAGGCAAGTGCGGAGCCTTTGATGCCGTTTATGGCAATAACCGAACCGGAGACATTCGCGTCCAATGACTTCGCAAGTGCCTCGGATTCAGTATTATAGTACCTATTTTTTAATTCTTGCAGGTTCATAACAAAATCGCCGCGAAGATACGAAATTTGGCGGTTGGCTGGTCGCCGCACGTTGTTGGGTTTTCCCACGTTGTTGGGTTTCCCTACAGACCGTCCTATCCAAAAAAAATTGTACTTTTGCGCCGCTTTTTAACCCTATCGTTTTGGACAATCGTAAAAAGAAAATCGTCACCATTCTCGGGGCGCGGCCGCAGTTCATCAAAGCCGCCGTGGTCTCGCGCGCGCTGTCGGAATTTTCTGATATTCAGGAAATTGTGGTGCACACGGGACAGCATTTCGACCGCAACATGTCGCAGCTTTTCTTCGAACAGATGGGCATCCCGGAACCCGACTACAACCTCGACATCCACGGGCTCCCGCACGGGGCGCTCACCGGCCGCATGATGGAACGCATCGAGGAGGTGCTGCTGGCCGAGAAGCCCGACTGGGTGATGGTTTACGGCGACACCGACTCCACGCTCGCCGGCGCGCTGGCGGCCAAGAAACTGCACATCCGCGTGGCGCACGTCGAAGCCGGACTGCGCTCCTTCAACGAAGCCATGCCCGAGGAAATCAACCGCGTGCTCACCGACCGCCTCAGCGACCTGCTCTTCTGCCCGTCGGAATCGGCGGTGCGCAACGTCCACGACGGCGGCTGCCTGGCTCCCGGCGCGAAAATCGTGATGTGTGGGGATGTGATGAAGGATGCTGCTAAAAAATTTTATCCACACAGGCGCAAGGCCGACGCCGCAGTCCAAGTCCCCTTCATCCTCTGTACGTTCCATCGTGCCGAAAACGTGGATGACAGCGAGACGCTCAGGAACTTGCTGGACGCCCTCGAACAGATCTGCGCCATCGCCCCGGTGGTCTGCCCCCTGCACCCGCATACCCGCAAGAGCATGGAAACCATCGGCTTCGCCCTGGAACAGTCCCCCATCCGCTTCATCGCGCCCGTGGGCTACCTGGAGATGCTGTATCTGCTCGGCGACTGCTCTCTGGTGCTGACCGACAGCGGCGGATTGCAGAAGGAAGCCTACTACATGGGAAAATACTGCGTCACGCTGCGCAACGAGACCGAATGGACCGAGCTGGTGGATTGCGGCTACAACCGCATCGTCGGCACCGACCCTGCCGTCATCCTCCCGGCCGTCCACGAACTCTTCGCCAAAACCCCGGAATTCCCCGTCGAACTCTACGGCGACGGCCACGCCTCAGAACTCATCGCCAAAACCTTACACCAAACTCCTGTCCCCTAATCCACTACTCCCCAATCCCTGCTCCCTAATTCCTACTCTCTATTCCCTAATTCCTACTCTCTATTCCCCACTTCCTACTCTACTATTCCCTAATCCCTATTCCCTAATTCCTACCTCCCTAAATGAAAAAAACCGCCCTCGCCCTTCTGCTGCCACTCTTCCTGCTGCCGTTGCTGTTGCCGGCACAGGTGGATGTCCGTTTTTCGCAGGGTGGGGGAGTCTATCCTGATGCCTTTCCCGTCACCCTCTCCTGCGACAATCCCGATCTCGTCATCCGCTACACGTTGAACGGCGGCTCTCCGACCGGGAAATCCGCCCGCTATTCGGAGCCTCTGATGCTGAGCAAGCGTTTGGAATCCCGCTCGAACATCTACAAGATCCCGGTTTCGCCGAAAAACGAGTTTTATATCCCCAGTTCCGTGACCAAGGGCATCGTGATCCGCGCCGCCGCTTTCGATCAAGACGGCAACCGTGTCGGTCCGGTGGTCACGCAATCCTACTTCATCGGTTCGTTGGGATGCGACCCGCACGGCCTTCCGGTGGTCTCCATCTGTGCCGATTCGCTGTCGCTCTTCGCCCACGACACGGGCATTTTCGTACCGGGCGACCTGTTCAATCCGAAAGACCAAGACAACACCGGCAACTATGCCCAGCACGGCCGCGAATGGGAACGGGAGGTGAACGTGGAATTCTACGACGACGGGAACCGCGGTTTCAACCAAATGGCGGGACTGCGCACTCACGGTGGCAGTCGTGCTCGCCGCGCCCAACAGAAGGGCCTTAAAATCTATGCTCGGCAGGAATACGGGAAGAAGAACTTCAGATACCGGATTTTTGAAGAGACCGAGCTGGAGAAATACAAGCGTTTGATACTCAGGCCGTTCCGAAATGCATCAACGCCCTCCGGGGTGAACGACTGGCTGGCGAACAAGATTGCCGCCCCGCTCAACATGGGCACCACAGCCTCCCGCCCCGTCGTCCTTTTCCTCAACGGCGAATACTGGGGCATCTACTTTATCGAAGAGAAAGTCGATGAGCGTTACTTGGAAAACCATTACGTTGTGGATTGCAACAACGTCAACATCATCTCAGTTTGGTTAACCGCAGATGTCGGCACTTCTGACGAATGGGTCTCTCTTTACAATTGGATGAAGGAGGCCGACCTCTCAGATCCGGCGCAGTACAACCTCGCAGCCAAGAAAATCGACATCCCCAACATCATTGACTATTTCATCTACGAACTCTTTTCCGCCAATTGGGACTGGCCGTCCAACAACGCACGGTGTTGGCAGGTTCCCAACGAACAGTGGCATTGGGTCTTCTACGATGGCGACTGTTGCTTCGAAAATCCGTATTATGGGGTTTATGAAGCCGCCATATGTACAAATCATAAGTGGAATACCAGCGAATTCACCACGCTTTTTTACCGGAAATTAATCAAAAACAACACCTTTAAGAACCAATTCCTTTTACGTCTAAACCAGCTCAACCAAACGGTCTTCAGTTACCAGAACATGAAACCCTATTTGGATACCATCTGCCAATTATTGGAAGGCGAGATTCCCATGCAGGTGCAACGCTTCGGCATTCCCCAAAGTGTGTCGCAATGGGAGGAAAGCTGCCGGAAACTCGACCATTTCCTGTCGGTGAGAAAGGATCAGTTCTGGCAACAGACCACAGATGCATTCAACCTCAGAAACGACAAGGTCCTCTCCGTGTCCTTCCGCCAGCGGAGGACTTCTTCAGGGGAAAATCTCATACTGCATGTCACAGCGGAAGAAAGATGCGCCGCCTTGATGGAAATCTATGACCCCAAGGGCACACCTGTTTACAGCCAGTATGTATTCCTTCGGCAAGGGAAAAACAAGGTGCCGGTGAACTTGGGGAAACGTTCGGGTGTCTATGTCGTCAAGGTGGGGGACGCCAAGTGCGAAATAACTAAAACCTCCTACTGGATACCCGTTGTTTTGATTTCTTCGGCGCTGGTTGTGTGCGTATTGCTCATCTACCTCATAATCCGTCGTAAACGTATGCTTTCTCGGATTTGATTCGGTTTTTCGGATATATTCAAATTTTATATACCTTTGCAAAATCGGATTTTAAAATTCAAATAATTTCAAATAACTGAAAAACAATATCTTATGGAAGAAAAGAAAACATCAATGATTCGTTTGAGAATGAGTTCTCAAGATGCCCATTACGGCGGAAACTTAGTTGACGGCGCCCACATGCTCGCCCTTTTCGGCGACGTGGCCACCGAGCTGTTGATCATGCAAGACGGCGATGAAGGCCTTTTCTGCGCTTACGACAACGTGGAGTTCCTCGCCCCCGTGTATGCCGGCGACTACATCGAGGCTGTCGGTGAGATCACCAAGGTGGGCAACACCTCCCGCAAGATGGTCTTCGAGGCCCGCAAGGTCGTCCGTCCTCGTCCCGACATCAGCGCTTCCGCCGCCGACGTCCTGGAAGAACCCATCGTCGTCTGCCGCGCTTCCGGCACCTGCGTGGTTCCGAAACAGTGCCAACGGAAGAATTAAGAATTCAGAATTAAAAATTAAGAATTATAGTTATGGAGAAATTAATCATAACCGCCGCAATCTGCGGTGCAGAAGTAACGAAAGAACAGAACCCGGCCGTGCCTTATACCGTTGAGGAGATTGTGCGTGAGGCCAAGAGCGCGGTGGATGCCGGCGCCGCCATCGTGCACCTGCACGTGCGCGAGGACGACGGCACGCCCACACAGAGCCGTGCCCGCTTCCAAGAATGCGAGGATGCCATCTACAAGGCTTGCCCGAACGTCATCCTGATCCCGTCCACCGGCGGTGCCGTGGGCATGACCCCCGATGAGCGTCTGCAATCGACCGACACCACCCCGATTCCGGAGATGGCCACCCTCGACTGCGGTACGTGTAACTTCGGCGACGAGATTTTCGACAACACGATGCCGACCATGCGCGCTTTCGGCAAACGCATGATCGAGCGCGGCATCAAGCCCGAATACGAGTGCTTCGAGATGGGTCACCTCGACACCATCCTCACCATGGCCCGCAAAGGCGAGGTTCCCGGCGCCCCCATGCAGTTCAATTTCGTGCTCGGCGTCCCCGGCTGCACCCCCGCCACCGTTGACAACCTCTGCTGGTTGGTGAAGAACATCCCCGCCGGCAGCACCTGGACGAGCACCGGCATCGGTCGCCACGCCTTCACCTTGGCCGCTCCCACCATCGTGATGGGCGGCAACGTGCGCGTCGGCTTCGAAGACAACCTCTACCTCGAGCGCGGCGTGCTCGCCAAGAGCAACGGCGAACTCGTCGATAAGGTCGTCCGCATGGCCAAACTGCTTGGCCGTCCCATCGCCACCTCCGACGAGGCCCGCGAAATCCTCGGCCTGAAGAAAAGATAAGACGACAAGATCCAGTAAATCAACCGATGCCAACAGCTAATAGCCAACAGCTAACAGCCAACAGCCAACAGCCAATCTCATGGGACAAGCGAAGAGACAGTGGATACTGCCCGTTGTGTTAACGGTTGTGTTGTTTGGGGGCATGCTTGTGGCTGCGTGCATCGGGGTGATTCCCATTCCAGTGAAGGTCGTCCTGCAGAGTGTCGGACAGAAGTTTGGCCTCTTCGGGAATGTCCAGATTGCTGATTATTATCAAGTTACGTTATGGCAGCTACGCATTCCGCGAGTCGTGATGAGCGTTCTCGCGGGTGCGTCGCTGGCTTTATGCGGAGGGGTTTTCCAGAGCATCTTCCGCAATCCTGTGTGCGATCCGTACATCCTCGGCATCTCTTCGGGTGCCTCGATGGGTGCGGCCGTGGCCTTCATCCTCGGCTGGGACGCCGTGGTTTTCGGTGTCACTCTGCCGGCGCTGGTCACCGCGCTGCTCACCTTGTTGGTGATTCTCGGCATCGCCCGTCTGAAGGGGAAACACAACACCAATACGCTGCTGCTCGTCGGCATAGCGCTTAATTTCCTCATCTCCGCGCTTATCACGCTGCTGATTGTGGTGAACCAGAAGGAGATGCACAAAATCTATTTCTGGACGATGGGAAGCCTCACGCATGTCTCCTGGCTGGAGATTGCCTGGCTGCTGCCCATCATGGCGGTTTGTGTCGGTGTGCTGTTCTATCATTCCAAAGCGTTGAATATCATGCAGGTGGGAACGGAGATGGCGCAAACCCTCGGGGTCAACACGCAGCGGACGACCTACGTGGTCCTGGTCACCTCCTCGGTGTTGATTGCGGTGGTGGTCGCCTTCTGCGGTTCCATCGGCTTCATCGGGCTGATCATGCCGCATGTCGCCCGCATCCTGTTCGGCAGCGACAACCGGAAGCTGTTCACGTATTCGCTGTTTTTCGGGGCCTTCTTCCTGCTCGTCGCCGACACGCTGGCCCGCACCATTGCCGCTCCCGCCGAACTGCCCGTGGGGAGCATCACCGCTTTGGCCGGCGCCCCGTATTTTATCTATCTGGTGCTGAGGCGATAGCTTAGGGTTTAGGGTTTAGAGTTTAGAGGGAATAGGCAACTGGAAACAGCGTTCGCGAAAGCCAAAGTCATAGTCAAAAGTATTAGCTCCTCGCAAGTGCAGGTAGCCAACAGCCAACAGCTAACAGCCAATAGCTAATAGCTAATTTCCAGTGTAGAGCACTAACAAGAGTACCGTGTACATGTATTCGATGCGGGCTTGGGATTCGTTGGTGATGGCCTGCAGCAGGTTGTTTTTGGCCTCGTTGAAGGCTGTCCCCGTCGATTTCCCGTTTTCATATAGGGCGAGTTCAAGGTCGTAGGCTTCCTGGGCGCTGGCCTTCGCCCACTGGCAGCTGTTGAATTTTTCTTTGGCGGCCACGGCGTTGTAGTAGGTCTGTTGGATTTCCTTGTACAATCCTTTTTTCACATTCTCCATCTGGATTTGCTGACTTTCGAGCTGCAATTTGGCCATCCGCACGTTGTTGCGGGTCTCCAACCGGTCGAAAACCGGCACGTTGAGGGTGAACCCCACGTACGGGCTGAAGTTGTCGCGCAACTGTGCCCCGAAGCCTTTGCCCGTGTGACCGAGCAGCGCGTAGTAGTCGGTGACGAGTCCGCCGTTCATGGATAGGGTGGGGTACCAGCCGCTTTTCGCCAACGCGATGTTGGTCTTTGCGTAGTCGGTGCGGATTTCCTCGGCTTTCACGGCCGCGCGGTTGCCCAAAGCATCTTGGTAGATCTGCTCCGGGGAGGGCAATTTGTCAGGTATCGCGTTGTCGAGTTCCGGCTTCACGATGACGAACCCCTCCGGACTCTCCAACTCTAATAGCTGGGTCATCTCCAACGTAGCGGAAACCAGACCGTTACGCGCCTGGGTGTAGGTGAGACGGCTCTGCGCCAAGGTGGATTTCCTCGCGGCGACTTCCGCCGGACCGATCTTGCCGAGCTCGTTCAAGGCGGTCAACCGCTCCACCTGCGCCGAGTCGATGGCGATCTGCAGTTTCGCGACCTCGCAGAGCTCCATCTGGTAGAGGATCTGCATGTAGGCTTGCGTCACCGCGATGCGGATGTCCTCCTTGGCCTTGTCGCAGTCGGCGGTGGCGGCCTCCAGGTTCAGCTTCCCCATCTCGATGCTGTTTTTGACCCGCAAACCGGTGAAGAGGTTCATGCTCCCTCCGATGCCGAAAGAGGTGTTGGCAGTGTTGGAGCTGACGTAGGTGTTGTCCTCCGAGAGTCCCCTCCCGAAGGAGAAACTCTGCGACGCACTCGCCTGTAACGCCGGCCACACGCTGTTCCTGGCCGTGTTCAGCTCGACCTCCCGCTGCGACTTCACCAGCTCGCTCTGCTTGACCGTCAGGTTGTGGTCGAGGGCGTACTGCACGCAGGCGTCGAGGGTCCAGGGGGTGGGCTGGGCGTAGGCTGTGGTAAGGCACAGCGTGATTACGATTAGTGATGTTATTCTTCTCATATTATTCGTGATTATCGTTCTGAATGTCCCAGGGCTTCGCTTCGCTCATCCTGGCTGTCGTGTCCCAGGGCGAAGCGAAGCGGAGCCCTGGGTTGACATGTGTCGGGCCTGCAGCCCTCTTGGAATATTCATAATTCATAATTCTTAATTCTGAATTATCTTCGTGCCACGCACTTTGTCGCCTTCTTTCAACCCGCTGGTCACCACGATGTTGAGGCCGTCGCTGAGGCCGGTGGTGATGGCGCGGCGTTCGTAATCGTTGCCTTTCTTGACATAGACGAAGGTGGAGTCGCCAGAGAACTCGAGGGCGCTCTCGGGAATGGCGAGGACGTGCTCCGCGCTCTCTAACACGAGTTCCGCATTGGCACTGTAGCCGGAACGGATCTTGTTGTCGCTCTGCGGTTTGACGGCGGCTCGGATCTCGAACTGGTTGGCGCCGTTGTTCTGCACGGCCTTCGGAGAGATGTACTCCAGCACAGCGTCGAAGCTGTAGTCCTGCAACGCCCCGATGGTGATCTTCAGCGGGGTGCCCTCGCGCAACGTGCCGACCTCCGTCTCATCGACGTTCCCCTTGAAGATCAGATCGTTCATGTCGGCGACGGTGGCCACGGTGGTGCCGTCGTTCAACGTGTTGGCCTGAATGACGGAATTGCCGACTTTCACCGGTACATCGAGAATCAAGCCCGAGATGGTGGAGCGGATGAGCGTGGAACTGGACTTGGCGTTCGTTGAGGAGACTCCGTCGCGGATGATCTCCAATGCGTCCTGCGCCGCCGACTTCTCCTCGCGGGCCTGCTGCAACGCCTGCGTCACCTGCTCGAACTCCTCGTTGCTGACCAACTTCTTGTCGTACAGGGCCTTCTCGCGGTCGTAGTTGGCCTTGGCCTGGTTGTAGTTGATGTCGGCCAAGCGTACACGGCTCTGCGCGGCGCTCAGCGAGTTCATGTCGGGGATGACCTTGAGTTTGGCGATGACCTCGTTCTCCTTCACCTCCTGACCGGCCTCCTTGTACAGCTCGGCGATGATGCCGTTGATCTGCGGCTTCACGGCGACCTCGTTGCGCGGTCCTATCTGTCCGGTGATCAGTGTTTTGCGACTGATGTCCATGTACGCGACCTCGTACTCGTTGAAGACCTCCTTCTCGGGTCTTGACTTCTTGAAGAGGAACACGAAGGTTCCGATGAAGATCAGGGCGATGAGCAGCCCGATGACGTATTTGAGTTTCTTTTTCATTGTATGTTTGTTTTTTCGTTTATTCGTTATCGTTGTCTCAGCGGTCCGAAGCAGTCTTCAGTGTCAACTCCCACACTGCGCTGCGCTTGTGTGGGGTTATTAGCGCTTCGCGCGTCTTGCCCCTTCGGGCTGCTCAAGGAAGCAGTTTTGATGCCCCCCTGGCCTACGGGCATCCCCCCTAAAGGGGTTTACCCCCCTGCCCTTCGGCATCCCCCCTAAAGGGGGGAAATGGTGCTTCGACCGTATCTTTTGTCATTCTTAATTCTTAATTCTTAATTCTTAATTCTTAATTCTTCATTCACTCGTCCCTCATCGCATCCACGGGCTTGATGTGCATGGCGCGGTAGGCGGGGGCGATGCCGGCGAGGAGGCCGAGGATCATCAGCAGGAGCAGGGCCGCGACGGCCGTGCCGAACTGTATCTGGAAGACGGCCTGGTGCTTGGTGATGACCTCGAAGAGGTTGAGCAGCAGCACGGAGAAGACGATGCCGGACATGCCCGCGACGGTGGTGAGGACGATGCCCTCGAGGATGATCTGCGTGAGGATGTCGCGCGGCGTGGCCCCGATGGCCCGGCGGATGCCGATCTCCACGGTCCGCTCGCGAACTACCACCAACATGATGTTGCTCACCCCGATGGCTCCTGCCAACAAGGTGCCGATACCCACCAGCCAGATCAGGAAGTTGATGCCCCTGAAAAGGTTGTCGATGATGCTGAACATCACCTCCATGTTGAGCAGCCTCATGGCCTCCTTGTCATCGGGGGCGATATAGTGCTGACGGGCAATCACTTGCCGTATTCTTCCCTCCAACTCGTTCATGTTGA
>JAEEGG010002581.1_pt1 | contig 46467 bp, 33 predicted proteins | sample 9134161 | NCBI WGS metagenome assembly JAEEGG01 (sample SAMN16246543, study PRJNA631951) | gut metagenome | biome: gut microbiome; feature: rumen; material: CR-attached | host: Bos | place: Iran: Karaj | collected 2018-10 | reverse complement strand
AACAAGTCTCTTGAAGTGGGTGCTGATGGATTCGAACCACCGAAGTCGAAAGACCGCAGATTTACAGTCTGCCCCATTTGGCCACTCTGGAAAACACCCAAATCTTTTTTGCTCTTTTCGAGCTTGTTTCCTCCTTCTTGAGCCTCTTGTCGGATTCGAACCAACGACCCCGAGATTACAAATCACGTGCTCTGGCCAACTGAGCTAAAGAGGCATTTCTAAGCAGCCGCTCTCTTCTTCAGATTTACGACCTGTCGGAAAACGGCTGCAAAGTTACTACTTATTTTTGAATTACCAAAACTTTTCCAAGTTTTTTTTATCTATTTCTCAGTTTTTCCTTGAATTTGGTCAACTGCGCCCTCATAGAATCCACACAGAGATCGATACTTTCCTCAAAAGTGTCAGTAGTTTTCTCCACAAAGAGCGTGTTTCCCGGTACTGCCACCGTCAGGCTGGCCTCCTTGTTCTGGGCCGTGGCAGGCTTCACTACTTTCAGCTGCACCTCCACCTTCTGTATATCCTCAAATGATTTTTCCAACTTGGCGACCTTCTTTTCGACGAACGCCTCTAACTTCTCAGTAGCGTCGAAGTGAATCGACTGGATCTTGATGTCCATAGTTACCTCCTATTTTTTAAGGGTTAATATTAAGGATCAGGCTCTTGGATGAGCCTCTTTGTATACTTTCTTCAGTTGTTCAAAAGTGGTGTGGGCATAAATCTCCGTGGTACTCACGCTCTCATGGCCCAGCAGGTTCTTGATGGTCTCCAATCCTGCACCGTTGTTCAGCATGGCCGTAGCGAACGAATGCCTCAACACGTGTGGCGAACGCTTTTTCAGCGAGGTTACCTTCGACAGATTCTCTTTCACGATCTTGCCTATCATGTATTCGGTAATCCTGCCGCCCTTGTCGTTAAGAAAAAACGCCTCACATCCGGCAGTCGCCTGCGAATCCCTCACGTCCAGATACCTTTTGATCTCCGTTGCCAGCTCCTCGCCGAAAGGCACGATGCGCTGTTTGTTCCGCTTGCCCGTCACTTTCAGCTGACAGGCCTCCAGATCTACATCCGCGTCGTTCAGCCCTATCACCTCCGCACGTCGTATCCCCGTCTCATATAATAATAATAATAAGGTACGCGCGCGAACATCTTTATAATTGTCCCCCCACTCCATGTCGTCGAGCAGACGGTCCATCTCCCCTTCCCTCACGAACTGCGGCAGCGGCTTTGCCTTCTTCGGGCCCGTGATGCAGTGAGCAGGGTCGCGGTCCACCAGTTTCCGTTTCAAGGCAAACCGAAAAAAGGAACGCAATGCACTCAACTTCTTATTGATCGTTGATGCATTGTTTCCTCTGTCCATCAGACTCTCCATCCACTCCCGGATGAGATCCGCGTCCGCGTCCCTTAAAGAGAGTCCGCTATCCTTAAAAGCCAGATACGATTCAAACTCCCTGAGAGCCTCCTCGTATGTAAGCACTGTCTGCGGAGAAGAATTCCGCTCGAAGCGCAGGTAGTTCAGAAACTGTTCAATCATTCCAAAATCGCCACTAATGGCTTTTCGGGTACGAATTTACGAATAAATTCTGAAACCACCAAATTTTCGGGGAACTTTTTTTATTCCTCGTTGGCACGAAGCTGCTGTACGTAAATGGCGTGCTCCATCTTGAGGCGCTTCAGCACAGACGGCTTGTCGAACTGCTGACGACGGCGAAGCTCCTTCACAACCCCAGTCTTCTCAAACTTTCTCTTAAACTTCTTAAGGGCCTTCTCGATGTTCTCGCCTTCTTTTACAGGTACAATAATCATTTGTCTTTTGCTTTAAAATTTTGATGTTAAACTTACTGCCTCGGGCATAGTGCCACGAAAAGCGGGTGCAAAGTTACAACAATTTTAGCAATCTTCCAAGTTTTTATCTTATTTTTATTAAAAACAACTGATAATTTTCTAATATTTTATCAAAACGACAACAAAGACAACCAAGACAACATCTCGTGAACTCCGTAGACGGCGTTGCCGTCGTAGGCAGATTGTTGTCTAAGTTGTCATAGTTGTCGTTAAAATTATATCGGCGCACAAGCCTCCCGAAGCCAATTTGTTTCATCGTCGGAGAGATAGGGCGAAAGACGGTCGAAGACCATCTGGTGGTAGTCGTTAAGCCAGGTGACCTCCTCTACAGTCATCATTTCAGAGATAATCGGAGACTTGTCGATAGGGCAGAGAGTGAGCGACTCGAACTGTAGGAACTTGCCGAACTCGGTCTCTTTATAAGGAGTGACGAGGAGCGTGTTCTCGATGCGGACGCCAAACTTTCCTGCGAGATAGATACCAGGCTCATCGGTGACGGTCATGCCTGCTACCAAAGGAGCGGGCTTCCACTCCATACGGATCTGATGAGGGCCTTCGTGGACATTGAGGTAGAGACCTACGCCGTGACCCGTACCATGCAGATAGTTCAAACCTTCACGCCACAGGGCCTGACGAGCCAAGATATCAAGTTGCGTGCCGCTGGCGCCAGAGGGGAACTTGCAGAGTTCTATTTGGATATGGCCTTTCAGCACGAGGGTATAGATACGTTTTTGTTCCTCAGTAAGAGGGCCGAGGGGGATGGTACGAGTGATATCGGTGGTGCCATCGAGATATTGGGCTCCACTGTCTAGCAACAGGAGGCCTTCGGATCTCAGAGGAATGTCTGTTTCTGGTGTGGGCGCGTAATGGACGATGGCCCCATGGGCCTGATAGGCAGCGATGGTGTCGAAGGATATGTCGCGATAGAGGGGCTGCTCAGAGCGGAGGGCTTCGAGTTTGTCAGAAACAGAGAGTTCAGTAAGAGAAAAAGGTTCCTGGCTATCGAGCCATTTCAAAAACTTTGTCATTGCGATGCCGTCTTTCAGCATCGCCGACCTAAAACCCGCTATTTCCCTTTCATTCTTGATGGTCTTCATCCGTTTGACAGGCGATTCTTCCTCCACAATGCCGACAGGGCTCCTGACTCCAGACTCCTGTCTTTTGACTACTTCATATAACGTATAGTTCACCTCATCGGGATCAAGCAGGATGTTGTACTCGAAGTAATCCTTCAAACCGTTCTTCACATTATCGTATGCATCAACTTTTACCCCTTCTGTCTTCAAATAAGCCAAGACCTCAGCTGTAAGCTTCTTGTTATTTATATATAAGGTGACATCCTTCGAGGAAATGAGCAAATAGGAAACAAAGACAGGATTGCAGTGTACGTCTGTACCACGGAGGTTCAGCGTCCAGGCGATATCGTCGAGGGAAGCCATCAGCATACCGTCGGCATGCTGTTTACGCAGGGCTTCGCGGATACGGACTATTTTTTCATGGGCTGTCTCTCCCGCATACGCTAACGGATAGATCTCTACCGGGAATTCCGGAACGGACGGACGTCCCTGCCAGATCTGTGCCAAGGGGTCCAGATTGGTGCGCAGGGTGATGCCGCCCTGCCTGCGGAGTTCGGTAATCAGCTCCTTCACACTATTGGCAGAACTGCACCAGCCGTCGACGGCCACTTCCGCACCAGCACCACACACCCGTCCTATCCACTCGGGGATGGTAGGGGTGCCATCGATCTTCAGTTTCATCAACTGAAACGCCGTGCCTCTCAGCTGTTCCTCGGCAGCCAGGAAATAGCGGGAGTCAGTCCAGAGGGCGGCAGAGTCCATGGTTACTACCGCCGTACCTGCCGACCCATTGAAGCCGGAGATGAACTCACGTCCCTTCCAATGGTCAGCCACATATTCACTCTGATGGGGGTCGGTACTGGGGAATATGAACGCCGCCAGATGCTCTCGCCGCATCACCTCACGTAGGTCTTCCAGTCGCTGATTAATATTCATTTTCTATTCATTTTGTAATTTCGACTTTACAAAGGTACGAAGAATTAGCCATAGATTTCACAGATTAACACAGATTAATAATAAAAACGAGCGATTATCCGTCTTTTTTCGTATCTTTGCAGCACTTTTGATATAACAAAATATAATAATACAATTATGGCATTTTTAACAAATGAAAAATTGACCATCGTCGGCGCAGCCGGTATGATTGGTTCAAACATGGCTCAGTCGGCTCTCATGATGGGTTTGACAAGTAACATTTGTCTTTATGACGTATTCTCTCCTGAGGGTGTTGCCGAGGAGATGCGTCAGAGCGGTTTCGACGATGTGAACATTGTGGCTACCACCGATGCCGAGGAGGCTTTCCGTGGTGCCAAGTACATCATCTCTTCAGGTGGTGCTCCCCGTAAGGCTGGTATGACCCGTGAGGATCTGCTCGCTGGCAACTGTAAGATTGCTGAGGAGCTCGGCCAGAACATCAAGAAATTCTGCCCCGACGTGAAGCACGTGGTGATCATCTTCAACCCCGCCGACCTCACTGGTCTGGTGACCCTGCTCTACTCTGGTCTGAAACCCGGACAGGTGACCACTCTCGCAGGTCTCGACACAACCCGTCTGCAGAGCGCTCTCGCCAAGAAGTTCGGTGTGATGCAGAATCAGATCACTGGTTGCGCTACCTATGGTGGCCACGGTGAGCAGATGGCCGTCTTCGGAAGCCACGTGGAGATCGCAGGCCGCAAGCTGACCGACATCATCGGCACAGCAGAGTTCCCCGCAGAGGAGTGGGAGCAGATGAAGATCGACGTCACCAAGGGTGGTGCCAAGATCATCGAGCTCCGCGGACGCTCTTCTTTCCAGAGCCCCAGCTATCTCTCTGTTGAGATGATCCGTGCCGCTATGGGTGGTGAGCCCTTCCGCTTCCCCGTTGGAACCTACGTGAAGACCGACAAGTACGATCACATCATGATGGCCATGAAGACCACCATGACTGCCGAGGGTGCCAAGTTCGAGGTTCCCCAGGGTACTGCCGAGGAAAACGCCAAGCTCGACCAGAGCTACGAGCACCTCTGCAAGATGCGCGACGAACTGGTGACGCTGAACATCGTTCCTCCCATCTCTGAGTGGAACAAGATTAATCCGAACCTCTAATCGCTATTCAATAGCATTAGCCAATACACTCAGGCGGGGATTTTCTGGAATCCCCGCCTGTATTTTTATATCAATAGTTTTGTTACAATGCTTCTATCTCCTCTTTTGAAAGGCTTGTATATTTAGAAATAAGTTCGAATGACATCCCATCTGCCTTCATCTTGCGAGCATTCTCACGGTTGGCCTGGTCTTTACCTTCAGCTCGACCTTCAGCCCGACCTTCTGCCCGACCTTCAGCCAGCCCCTTAGCCAGTCCTTTTGCCAGCCCTTTAGCCTCTCCTTGTTTGCGACCTTGGATTTCTGCCTCAAGCAATTTCGTTTTCATGACATCTGTATCGCGGACAAGCGTGTCAAGATAATTGTCATAGACACGGCGTTCCTCCTCAGACATTCTGAGATACTCCAGACGTTCACGGGCTTCCATCAGGCCAGGAACCTTCGTGTCTGGACGAATATACTCGTCCTTCAGGTATTCTAGCCATTCCTCGAGCGGAGTAACGGCTAACTTATTGAACTCATTCACACGGATAACGAAGTATTCAGGGAAGACATCCTCTGGCGTCACCACATGCAAGTCGTCCTGCTCATGCTGTGTCAACTGAAGCGTGTCCTTTGTATGCACGCCAATCAGCGTGGTCTGTCCGTGATAGAGATAGTCGGCTCCCTCGCCCAGGTCGAAATAGAGAATGTTGATGCTGTACACCTTCTTCACATTCTCATAGCTCATCCCCTTGCCCATGTGCTCTGTGATGGTCTTTGCCACACCATAGAGCATTCGTTGCAGATAGTCCAGTTCACGGCTTTGCTGAATCTCCACGAGGATGATCCGTCCCTGAGAGTCCTTCGCCTTGATGTCCACGCGGTTGAACTTGTCGTCCCTGTGTTCCTGGTTCGACTCGCTTTCTAAGAGCTCCACAATCTCGATCTTCTCGCCGATGAGCACATTTATCAGGCCCTCGAAGATGGCAAAGTCAGCCTTGGAGCGGAGCATATACTTCGCCGCCCAGTCAAACCGTATGTACTTGTTCTTGCCCTTTACCATCACCTTTCCATTCTTTGTACCTTCTTTTTTCATAATAAAAGCGTTTTAAGAGTTAATAAAAAGATTTATCGGGTGCAAAGATACGAATATATTCTGAAACAAACAAGAAAAAGCCCGAAAACTATCTCTACGCATGCATGTGAGCCTTTCTATTTCTCAGAGGAATGCGATCCTGAAAGAGGACCATCCATTAGGTAACGCATCATTTGCCATAAACGACCACCTTCTATATTTATGTATCCGCCTAGTTTTACCATCGTATGCCACAAGCAAGTTCCCTGTGGGCAACCCTTTTCATCTATAGGGCCACCGTACTGCTGTTTCTTCATGAGATTATAGAAGCCAAAAGTCTTTCAAAATATTAATGCTTAATTTTATATTTTATATTGCACGTTCTGCAACATACATCCCAAAGCCTGCAATGTACGTTTCAAAGCCTGCAATGTACGTTTCAAAGCTTGAGATACAAAATATCAATAGTATCAACTAAATTGGATTGTCTTTCATCATTTATATCACAGATTACAGTATCACAGTTATTTAGAGAGGTGAAAATTTGGAGAGCGTAGGGGGCATGGGGATGAGGTGTGGCTTCAATAAAACTATGATACTGTGATCTGTGATTCATGAGCGTGGTACAGTTCTACAAAGTATTTTAATAATTCTTTACAAATTCAGTTTCTTGAAATACTCCCTGATGACGGGCTGTGGAAACTAGAAGTTTGCAGGCTTGAAAGTGGGAGTTTGAAGGCTTAAAAATAGGAGTTTGCAGGCTTGAAACTCCAGAGGCCGAAAATGAGCGGAAACAGGGGTAAAAAAGCACAAAACAACTGATCTGAAATTATTTTACAGACAGTACACTCACATTTATAGATGCGCTGTTTGTCTAGAAAGACAAAACACTTTATAAATCACTGGAATATTATAAAATATAATTTAATAAACCAAGAAAAATGCGAATAAATCCTATGAAAGAACGTTATTCTTCCATTTTTTCTTATATTTGCACCCGCAAAAGAATAAAATATGGCACTGATAAAGAGTTATCGCGGGCTAAGCCCCAAGTGGGGGCGAGACTGCTATTTCAGCGAAAATGCTACTATTGTGGGAGATGTGACGATGGGCGACGAGTGCTCAGTATGGTTCAATGCCGTCGTCCGTGGTGACGTGGCTCCCATCACTATCGGCAATTGCACGAATATTCAGGACGGCTCTTGCGTCCATGTGACCTTTGATACTGGTCCCACACATATCGGCTCGTATGTGACCATCGGCCACAACGTGACCGTCCATGCCTGCACCATCCACGACCACGCGCTCATCGGCATGGGCTCCACCCTACTCGACGGCTGCGAGGTGGGCGAAGGAAGCATCGTGGCAGCTGGTGCACTTGTACTACAAAACACAAAGATTCCTGCTGGAGAGATTTGGGGCGGTGTACCTGCCAAGTACATCAAGCCCGTACGTCCAGGACAGACTGACAACGCCGAGCACTACGTTGCCTACTCGAAATTCTACCTGAACGAGGAATAACTTCGATTTTTTATAAAACAACGAATTACACGAATTTTGGCTGCACGCACAGAATAATTAAATAAGTGAAATTCGTGTAATTCGTCTTAATTCGTTGTTTTTAAACTTCGATGTCCGGCTGCCAGAGGATGGTCTTGCCGGCATAGAGTGAGGCCTGCACATCAATAAGCCGCTGGTTCGACGAACCTCTGAACAAGAGGTCAGGATCACGTAGTTTCTCAATAAACGGGCCATCCACCAGAACATCTATCTGCTCCAACAGTTCGCGCTGGTCCTCGTTGATCAGGCTTTCAAACGTAAAGCCCGTATAGCACCAGATATCCTTGTTTGATTGTTCGTGGACGGCCCTTGCCAATTCGGCGAAGCCTGCCGCCTGATACATAGGATCGCCGCCAGAGAAGGTGACGTTGGCGAAGGAGTCGGCCATGATGATGCGCATGAGTTGTGCCGTCGACATCTCATGTCCACCGTTAAAATCCCACGACTGCGGATTATGGCAGCCTGGACACTGATGGTTGCACCCCGCACAATAGATGGAGGTCCGGAAACCCGGACCATCCACCATCGTATCTTCTATGATATCGAGAACCCGAATCATCCGAAGAGATCCTGAGAGCCGTGGTCGATATGCGTCACACGATCATTTAACTCAGCAAGCTTGCCAGAGTTCCAACGGTCCGTTGTTCCCACGAGATAGCCCGTGATGCGCTGCAGCTTGTCGATATTCGTCGAGCCACACTTCGGGCAATGGGTCAGATTATCGTCGGCATTCTCGTAGCCACAATCCATACAACGGTTACGATTGTGGTTTACTGAGCCGTAGCCCATGTTCAGCTGGTCCATCATGTCCACCACGCTCATGATCACCTGAGGATTATGGGTGGCATCGCCGTCGATCTCCACGTAGAAGATATGTCCGCCACGCGTCATCTCATGATAGGGAGCCTCCACCTCAGCCTTATGACGGGCAGAGCACTTGTAATACACGGGCACATGGTTAGAGTTGGTGTAATAGTCACGATCCGTCACACCCTTGATGATACCAAACTCCTTACGGTCTTTCTTTGTGAACTTGCCACTCAGACCCTCGGCAGGTGTGGCCAGCACGGAGTAGTTGTGGTGGTACTGCTCACAGAAATCGTTGATACGCTGACGCATATAGCTGACAATCTTCAGGCCCAGTTCCTGACTTTCCTCGCTCTCGCCGTGATGCTTACCCGTAAGGGCGACAAGACACTCTGCCAGTCCGATGAAGCCAATACCAAGCGTACCCTGGTTGATCACGCTCTCGATGGTGTCACAAGGCTTCAGCTTATCAGCACCAATCCAGAGGCTCTTCATCAGCAGGGGGAACTGCTTGGCGAAGGCGGTCTTCTGGAACTGGAAACGATCGTCGAGCTGTTTGGCAGCCACCTCGAGCATATGGTCGAGCTTGGCGAAAAACATGTCGATACGCTTCTGCTGGTCCTGCTCACCCATGCATTCGATAGCAAGCTTCACGATATTGATGGTCGTGAATGAGAGGTTACCACGGCCGATGCTGGTCTTCGGCCCGAAACGGTTTTCGAACACGCGGGTACGACACCCCATCGTGGCCACCTCATGTTCGTAGCGCTTAGGATCGTCGGCACGCCAGTCACTGTCCTGATTATAGGTGGCATCGAGGTTCAGGAAGTTGGGGAAGAACCTGCGTGCCGTCACCTTACAAGCCAACTGGTAGAGGTCGAAGTTACGGTCCTCGGGCAGATAGTTCACGCCACGCTTCTTCTTCCAGATCTGAATGGGGAAGATGGCCGTTTCTCCACCACCCACGCCCTCATAGGTGGAGAGAAGGATCTCACGCATGATGCAACGACCTTCTGCGCTCGTGTCCGTACCATAATTAATAGAAGAGAAGACCACCTGGTTGCCGCCACGCGAGTGGATAGTGTTCATATTGTGGATAAACGCCTCCATTGCCTGGTGCACACGACTTACGGTCTTGTTGATGGCATGCTGCTGGGCACGCTCTTTGCCCTGAAGTCCGCCGAGCGGCTTCTTGATATAGTCCATCAAAGGCTCGTCGTAGAGATCCTTATAATCCTCACCATTCAGGTCTTCGAGGGCTTTCAGTTCCTCAATATAACTCATGCGGACGTATGGAGCCAGATAGAAGTCGAAGGCTGGGATGGCCTGACCTCCATGCATCTCGTTCTGGCAGCACTCCATCGAAATACAGGCCAACACTGATGCCGTCTCAATGCGTCTGGCGGGGCGCGAGGCACCATGTCCAGCAATAAATCCACACTCCAGGATATGGTCCAACGGATGCTGCACGCAGGTCAGAGACTTCGTGGGATAATAGTCCTTATCGTGGATATGCAGGTAATTATGCTCCACGGCCTCGCGACTCTCCTCACTTAAAAGATAGTCATCAACGAAGGGCTTTGTGGTCTCCGAGGCGAACTTCATCATCATACCGGCAGGCGTGTCGGCATTCATGTTAGCGTTCTCACGGGTCACGTCGTTGTTCTTGATGTTCACAATATCGAGGAACACCTCACGTGTCTTGGCCTTACGGGCCACACTGCGCTGATGACGATAGGCTATGTACTTCTGGGCCACATCCTTGCGGCTCGACTTCATCAACTCCACCTCTACGCGGTCCTGAATCTGCTCAACGGTCATCTGACTGTCACCCTGCTGAGCGATACGGTCGGTAATCTGGTATAACAGGCGCTCATCTTCGCCCTTGTCTGTATGGAGCATGGCCTTACGGATGGCTGCCATAATCTTCTGCTCGTTGAACCCAACGATACGTCCGTCGCGCTTTACTACTGTCTGAATCATATATATCAAAAGTTTTTAGTCGAAAATCGGATGCAAAGATAGCAATAAAAAACGAAAAGTTATCCGTTTCGGACAACTTTTCTTTTGTTAATTAATGCAAAGTTTCCCGTTTCGGACAACTTTCACTCACTGCTTCGTGCTGAAAGCCAACGCATAAACCCGCATCTGTTTCACCATTGCTACAAGTCCGTTGCTTCTCGTGGGCGACAAATGCTCCTTCAGTCCTATCTCCTCGATGAAATAGAGGTCGGCATCCAGGATCTCCTGCGGCGTATGTCCGCTGAGCACACGGATCAGCAGACTTACGATGCCCTTCACGATCAGCGCGTCGCTCTCAGCACGGAAGCTAATCACTCCAGACTCCTGACTCCTGTCTCCTGACTCCTTATTAATATAATCCGCCTGCAGCCATACCCTACTCTGACAGCCGTCAATCAGATTCTGCTCCGTCTTGTACTTCTCGTCAAGCGGCTCCAGATCGTTGCCCAGGTCTATCAGCAGCTGGTACTTGTCCATCCAGTCGTCAAAGCCAGAAAACTCCTCGATTATCTCGTCTTGTATCTCGTTTATGCTCATCTTTATCATCCTTTCTTCATTTTCGGCCACAAAGGTAGTATAATTCGAGCAAAATACCAAATTTTGGAGCAGCGAATACAAAGAAAAGTCCGTTAAAAGTTTGAGGCGTTCAAAAACTATTTGTATATTTGCACCATATTTGATGAGGCCTTATATGTCACCTCACAACAACTTTCCTCGTCGTGCCGTCGCTCTGGCGAATGATGTTGATGCCCTTTGAGGGTGACTTCAGACGACGGCCACGAAGGTCATAGATTTCCATGTCTTTTCTAACAGAGCCCGTGACAGGCCTAATGGCTGACGGGATGTCGAAGTCTTCTGCCGTAAAGATACACTCTCCGTCCTCATAGCATGATACGAAATAAGTGTATTCGCCTGGCGCCCTCACTGGTGGTTCATGGAAGGGATTCTGGTCCTCAATACCACTGATTGCCGAACCAACGCCCTCTACCCAGATGTCGTGCCATACTCCATCACCATCGTATTCTATCGTCGTAAGTTCCTCTCCTGCCTCAGAATACTTCTGAAGGCAAGTGTATCTACGGAACTGGCGACCGTTCACCATTATGTCGTCAATGCCATAAACCATCCAGTTTGTATTGCCTGTATTCATATCGGCATTCCATGTGAACACCCTTCCGAAATCATCGCGGCCGAAATCAAAGAAAAGTCTCATTAACGGCATATCATAGGAATTATCGCCAAAATCCTGGCTTTTATAAATGCTACGACCCGTCTCATAAAGAAGGCATACAAGCCGCTCCGTCTTGTCATCCTGATACCAGAGTTTCTTGTATGTTTGGCGTCTGATAATAGTATCGCCTTTTACCACATAGGAATAGGGATCGTGGTGTTCTCCTTTATCGTCAAGGTAATAATGTATGTAGTTCCAACGCTTACCCTCGATGCCCATTTTGTGATAACCTTTGTCTGTTGGGTCCGGCTCTATTGTCTGATACAACTTCTCGCCGTTCAACTCACAAGCCTTTAGACTGTTGTAGTTTCCTGATGCTGGTATCATGGCAAAGAAGTCCTTCGTGGCTCCCACGCCCTCAATCCAATACACATATTCCTCCTCATAGTCCCAAACAATCTGGAGAGTGTATTTCTTAATGGTGATGCCACCATTATCCTCCGTCCTAATATCTTTCACCAGCATTTGTCTATTCAACACATGAAGCGTATCGCCTATTTCACAGTCGAAGTCATACAACAGCTCAGCTCCATCATTCTCAGGATAGAAGCAGTACACCTTTTTGTTTTCCTCGTATAGAGCACCCTCATATCTCACAATACTATCGTTGTACTTATTGTCTGAGTACATCTTGAGGCAATTTTTCCCCGCAATCAGGGTGTCACCTTTCAATTCGTAGTAATAATAATGATCGTATTTGGCGGGACGTAATGGCATAAAATTGTCATACGTCCACTTCTTCCCTTGCTCCACCATAGGATGGTAACCCCATGTGTCTTCCAACGCATATACCTCACCACCATAGATGGTCTGGTATTTCTCCACCTCTGATGATGGCACATAGAGCTTCGCCTGCTTACCCATGCCGCTAAATAAGTCTCTGTTCATGCAGAAGGATTCAAGGACTCCCCTGATATACAATGTGCTCAGTTGCTTGCAACCGCTAAATGCGCCAGCGTATATTCGGTTGACATTCTTAGGTATATCCAGTGTCTGTAAGGCAGAGCATTTGTAGAAAGCCGAATTACCGATACTGACCAAGCCTTGCGGTAAGGTTATATTGGTGAGAGCATTACATCCTTCGAAAACATTATTATTAATTATGGTAACGCTCTCAGGTATCTGTACAGACTTCAGGCTCTGGCAATTGTTGAAAAGATTCGATTCCAATACTTCTAAACCAGATGGCAGTCTCACCTCTTCAAGGCTTTTACTGTTCCAGAATAAGCCATAACCTATGTACGTCACGTTGTCGGGTATTGTCAGTTTCCGTAAATGCTGCGAATAGCAAAAGGCACCTGCCCTGACAATGGTCACCCATTCTGGCACAGTGTAAGTCTCTCTTGGCGATGCAGCAGGATAGCCTATAAGCATCGTCTTGTCCTTGTTGAACAGCACTCCGCCAACAGAACTGAACAGAGGACAGTCCTCATCCACTTCTATCGATTCCAAAGACGTGCAACCAGCGAAGGGATTAGAATAAATGGCACCGTCTGCTTCAAAGTCCATGCTCCTGATTGTCTTAGGGACAAAGACTTTGGTCACTTTCTCTCCAAACGAAGCACTTCCAAACGAAGCTATGCATGTTACGGCATAAGTCTCTCCCTCATAACTCACCTCCGAAGGTATATGCAGTTCCCCTTCCCCTATGACCCAACTCATCAGCATGGCCTTATGCATGACTTTAAGCAATTGGTAAGAGGCGCCATCGATAAATGCTTCCACCTTCCTGTATTCCAACACCAACGGTTCCCCACTCGAAAGTTCGACCTGCCCCTCATACCACCAACACTTCAAGTAGAAACTATTGGCTTCAAGGTCACGTACAGTGAACGATACATTGAATGTGCAAATACAGTCTGCTAATTCTTCACCTGTGACAGGAGTCACATTGACAGACAATATACTGGGTGAGCCTTCGCTGCCTTCACTGATACTGGAATTCACATAGAAATCAGACGTAGCACAGTTGCTCGTATAATTCTGCAGTTCAACAGACAGGATGTTGCCCTCTTTTTGTAGGATGATTGTAGGAATCTGTTCTATAGGCATCTCATCACCTTCGCCACCCCGTGTCATCCTGAGACAACCACTGTTATGTTTGTCTGACACCGTCAACTCCTGGGCGTTCGTGCCAACGGCCATCAAAGCCATTACCACCAAGGTAAACCACCTCTTCATATGCAATACATTTTTAATGATTCTCTACTATTATAACAGAAAAACATACAAAATACTGCATCAAATCGCGAAGATTTATTCTTTATTAACGTTTTAAGCCCCTTATTCTTCGCTCTTCACTAATTTGAAGAGTTTATCGGAGGGACGGACCTTGGAGGGAACGGCGATGGAGACCTTCGTGCCCTGCTGGGCCTCAGCGACAGGGCCATAGTCGTCGTGGATCTCGTCGGCCGTGACATAGATGACACCAGTGGTAGGGCCAGTGATGAGCATCTTGTCGCCAACACGGAACGTATTGGCCTCAACGGTGAACTCCGCTACGCCAAGTTTGGAGAAATATTTCACACCTTTGCCAATATAAACCTTGCGCTCCGTAGCGTTGGAGCCATAGTTCTTGTTCCACTCTCCCATGAGCTGCCCTTGATAGTAACCATCCCAGAAGCCGCGATTGAAGACGGTGGCGAGACGCTCGTCCCACTCGTCTTTACGTTCTTCTGTGAACGAGTCGTCGATTACTGCCTGAATGGCTTCCTTATAACACTTCACGACGGTATAGACATATTCAGGCCCACGGGCACGACCCTCTATCTTAAATACACGAACGCCAGCCTTCATCATCTTATCGATGAAACGCACGGTCTTCAGGTCCTTGGGCGACATGATATATTTATTGTCGATGGCGAGCTGATAGCCTGTCTCGTTATCAGTAGCGGTATACGAACGACGACAGACCTGTATGCACTCCCCACGATTGGCCGAACGGTTGGCCGCGTGAAGACTCATATAGCACTTACCGCTGACGGCCATACACAGGGCACCATGACAGAACATCTCTATACGTATCTGCTCTCCAGAAGGTCCACAGATATGCTCAGCCTCCACCTGACGGAAGATGTCTGCCACCTGCTCCATATTCAACTCACGGGCAAGCACCACCACATCAGCAAACTGTGCATAGAAGCGCAGTGCCTCGATGTTCGAGATATTCAGCTGTGTGGAGAGATGCACCTCCTGTCCTACCTTATTGCAATACGTCATCACTGCGACGTCAGAGGCAATGACGGCAGAGATGCCTGCCTCTTTAGCAGCATCGATGATCTCATGCATCAAGGGAATGTCCTCGCCATAGATGATGGTGTTAACAGTGAGATAACTCTTGATGCCGTGGGCATCGCACTGGCTGGCAATATCGCGGAGGTCATCGATAGTGAACGTAGAGGCAGAATGGGCTCTCATGTTCAGTTTCTCTATGCCGAAATAGATGCTGTCAGCACCAGCCTGAATGGCTGCTGCCAACGACTCTCGCGACCCAACGGGTGCCATCACTTCATATATCATATCAGAACACATAACCTAAATTAATATATAAATAAGGTGTCTTGGTCCGGTTGGAGTAGCCGATAGTTGCTCCAAGTGGACCGAACACCGTGTCGTAATAATAAGCAAGCTGGGTACCAATGAGCGACTTGGTCTTCAGAATATCTTCCAGATCGGCGGAATGCTGTGCAACAGACATTCTGAAAAGGAAATAGTGACTCTTGCCAAATCGCTGCTGGGCCTGCATCTGCACACCCACAAAGTGACGCTCGGCATATTCCACATGGCCAAGACCTGTCATCGGCAGCTGTTGTTCCACATAGTGCCCGAAGTAGTCACCACCTATGAGATTGCCATAGACGTTAGGAATGTCAGTACCAAAGAGCAGACGTCCGTAGACCATCGCCTGAAGAGCAAAACTCTTACTTAGGGCCACCGACTTACGCCACGAAGCACTCACATCGCTGACACCAGCCTTGCCGTTGAGACGTGCGAAATTATCTGTGATATACGCATAGCCAGCCATGAAGCGGCTTCCTTTCGTCGGGAAATACCATAAGTCCTCGGAGTTGTAGTTCACCTGAGCCTGATACTTGAAATAATGTCCGTTCTCGAAGTTCACCTCCCGCGAATCATCTGACTGCAGCTTCTTTCCGAAATGGTAATAGTCCCAGCAGAGGCCCATACGGAAATCGAAATTTTGGATGCTGAAGTTGAATGGTTCCACTGAGGCCTGATGCTGGTTATAGATGATGCTGTACTCACGGTCGCCCTCTTTATACACGGCGATGTCGTTACGACGGAAATAATAAGACACGGTAGGACGGCTTACCCTCATCCAACGGGGGTGGAAGGTAATCTCCCCTCCGGCCAGGATTCGCTTGCCGAGACGGAGTGTCAGGTCGGATGAGACGTAGAGCGTCTTCTTCAACGGCAGATTGGCATTCAGCTGCAGAGCCACCATTTCCTCGTTGTCAAAACGGAAGCCAAGATTCACCTGACTGGTTTTGCGATTGCCTGCAGTCAGCACAAGTCTGTAGCCATCTGCTTCCTCCACCAGATGCGAAGTGGCTGTCTGGTAGAACAAGTCAGTACGCATAGAGGTGGTTATCTCCTCCTCATCCCGGGTAGAGATGCTGTCAAGACGGTTCAGGTGGAACTTTGCTTTCAGGAAAGCCTCGTCCTGAGGCGTCATATTCTCAAAGACGCAACCCGTGAGGTGCACATGCTCCGTCATCACCCTCGGACGTAAGGGCTGCAGTCTCACAGGCTCAAACGAGTCGTCGATGCCGATACTGTCCTTCAGGGCTATCAGCTCGTCCCAATGACGCATGGCCTCAGTTTCTCCACGATTGATCAGCGTATCCACTGCGGCAGAATTGAAACTGGCAGAGGAATAGCCTGAGGGATCCACACGGATATGAACATCGGTATTGGCTATATTCTCGTTGTACTTGTTCAAAGTATTGAAGTCAACAATCTGCATCAAGATGCTGAGGGTACTGTTCAGTCTCTCAGAGCTTCTCAAGGAATCCTGCACTGTGACGCCGATGACAATATCAGCACCCATAGCACGGGCCAAGTCTACGGGGAAGTTGTTCGTCAGACCACCATCCACCAGCACCTTCTTCCCTATCCGCACTGGGGAGAATACGGCAGGGATGGCCATCGAAGCACGGAGGGCCTGAGGCAGATGGCCGGAGTGGAAGTCCACCTCAGAGTTGTTTACGAGATTCGTGGCCACACAGGCGAAGGGTATGGGCAGATTGTTGAAGTCTATAGAATCGGTATATCCCATACAGAGTTTCTCAATCAGCATGTTGATGTTCTTGCCCTTGATGAAGCCGCCGTCGTCGTTGTTGCGCTTGCCGAGGGTCAGACCTCTGGAGAGGATATAGGTATTCTGCTTCTTCCTGTCGCTCAAGCTCTGGCGACTCATGTCCTCGCGGTCGCTGATCACATAACTCCAGTCCAATGACCTCACCAGCGAGTCAAGGACATCGGCATTGTAGCCGATGGCATAGAGACCACCCACCAGACTGCCCATCGAGGTACCCGTCACAATATCTATCGGCAACCCCGCACGCTCAATGACCTTCAGCGCACCAATGTGGGCCGTACCTTTCGCCCCACCACCACTCAGCACGACGGCAACCTTCTTGCGTCCCTCTGGCAGCAAGCGTCCTTCGGCAGAGCGTTTATGCTCACCTGAGAAAAGGGGCATCACGGTCAACGAAGCCAGTAGCAAACAGACGATCTTCTTCATTTCGGCTGCAAAATTACGAAATAAACCGCAGATTGCACTGATTACACAGAAAAAATCTGTAGAATCGGAATAATCTGTAGTTATTTTACTACCTTTGCAGCTGAATATGAAACGTCTGTTCTATCTGACAACCATCCTGATATTGCTGAGCGGCTGTGTGCAGCAAGAACCGAAGCACTTCACCCACGAAGTGCTCAATCGTATGACACCCATCAAGGATCAGGGGAATAGTGAGACCTGTTGGATCTATGCGATGCTGGCTACCATCGAAACAGAACATCTCGCATGGGGCGACTCCGTAAACCTCTCACCTTATTATATTGAGAAGATGTTGGAGAAGGAGCCAAAGTGTCCGAAGAGCAAACGAGGAGAGCCTACTACACTGCTCAGACTGTTGGAGAAATATGGTATCGTGGGCTATGATGCCATGCGCTCCGTCAAGACACCAGCTCCCAAGTGGGTGTTCATGCTTGGCGCCACTTACACCCCACAAGAGTTCGCACGAAGCGTTTGTAAACCTGGAGAATATCTGCAGCTGATGTGTGATGATGACAAGCCCTACTATGAGATGTCGGAACTGGAAGTACCTGACAATTGGCTCCAAGACCGCTATCTGAACATTCCCATGGACTCAATGATCGTGAAAACAGAACATGCCGTGAGAACTCACCATGGTGTCTGCTGGGAGGATAAGGGTCATGCCATGGCTATCGTTGGCATTGCCCACGACGACAAGGGTGACAAATACTTCATCATGAAAAACTCATGGGGCACCAGCGGTCCCTATGGCGGACTGGAATATATCTCATATAAGCATTTCCGGAAGCATACCGTCGCCGTCGAGATGACAAAAGAAGCCTACGGTCTCCCGTAGGCTCAATATTAACTGTTTACTTTGTTCACTTGTTCAGCTTCCATGTGACACCATCCTTGGTGTCCTTCACCTCAAAGCCAGCAGCGGCAAGTTCATCACGGATTCTGTCACTCGTGGCCCAGTCTTTTTCGGCCTTGGCCTTAGCACGCAGTTCCAACACCATATCCACAACCTTACCAAAGGCCTCCTCACGCTCCTGACTCCTGTCTCCTGTCTCCAGACTCCTTAAACCAAGGATATCAAAGGTAAAGAGATGCATTGTATCCTTCAACTCATTCAGACAGTCTGTGCAAATTGTGGCCTTGTGGTCGATGAGTTTGTTGATGGTGGTGCAGGCCTCGAAAAGATAACTGATCACCTGTGGTGTGGCAAAGTCATCGTTCATGGCATCATAGCACTTCTCGCGCAGGCTCTTCACGATCTTTTCCGTCTCAGCATCGCACTTGTCCGATGCCTGAACACGCTCCAAATTACTGATGGCATTCTGCAGTTTCTCCAGTCCCTTCTCAGCTGCCATGAGGGCATCATTCGAGAAGTCAACGGTGCCACGATAGTGGGCACTCAAAACAAAGAAGCGGATAGTCATTGGCGAGTAGGCTTTCTCCAACAAGGGATGATTACCCGTGAAGAACTGTTCCAAAGTGATGAAGTTGTTATACGACTTACCCATCTTCTGACCGTTGATGGTCAGCATGTTGTTGTGCATCCAGAACTTCACTGCCTGATGGCCCATTGAAGCTACCGCTTGTGCAATCTCACACTCATGGTGGGGGAATACGAGATCCATGCCGCCACCGTGGATATCAAACTCCTCACCGAGGTACTTACGTCCCATGGCTGTACACTCACAGTGCCAACCCGGGAAGCCGTCACTCCAGGGACTCGGCCAGCGCATGATGTGCTCGGGCTGGGCCTTCTTCCATAGTGCGAAATCGGCCTGATTCTTCTTCTCACCGACCCCATCAAGTTCACGACTGGCGTCCTTGATATTCTCCAGTGAACGACCAGAAAGAATACCATACTTATATTGCTTGTTATATGCCTCGATGTCGAAGTATATCGAACCATTCGACTCGTAGGCAAAACCATTATCGATGATCTGCTGCACCAACTGCTGCTGTTCAATAATATGTCCTGAGGCATGCGGCTCTATGGAAGGACGCAACACATTCAGTGCATCCATCGCCTGATGATAACGGTTGGTATAGTACTGCGCTATCTCCATCGGCTCCAACTGTTCCAACCTTGCCTTCTTTGCAATCTTGTCTTCGCCCTCATCGGCATCATGCTCCAGATGGCCCACATCGGTGATATTCCTCACGTACCTCACCTTATAGCCAAGATGCTTCAAATAGCGGAACACCAGATCGAAGGTGATGGCAGGACGGGCATGACCCAGATGGGGATCACCATAGACCGTAGGACCACACACATACATGCCCACATTAGGAGCGTGAAGCGGCTCGAAGCGTTCCTTCTGCCGTGTCAGCGTATTATAAATAACCAAAGCACTCATTCTATAAACTATAAACTTAGAAAATCGGCTGCAAAGTTACAAAGAATCCGCGAGACTCGCAAGAATCTCGCGGAAAATCTATATACTATACGTTCAGCTCTATAAACTGTAAGCCCTAAAGCGTCAACTATAACTGACCTTTCGCGGCTTCTTGTGCTTCGATGACACGGTCACACCATGTATCGAACTCGGAGTCTTCAGTCTGCAATTCAGGATGGGCGAGCAGATATGCTACACAACGGCGCACACCCTCGTCAAATCTTGTCGTGGCCTGATATCCCGGTACTGCACGCTTCAACTTAGTACAGTCGAAGCAGACCGTGACGGCCTTATCACCAAGCAGATTACCCTCAAAATCCCACTCCTTAGGAGCCACAGCAGCCAGAAAATCGGATGAAACATGATAAAGGTGAGGAGTTACGTGGAGAGCATTTGCCACACATTCATAAATCTGGTTCCAGGTCAACTGCTCGTCACTCATAATCTGGAATGCTTCACCGATCGCTTTGGGATTACCCAACAGACCAATGAATCCACGTGCGAAATCCTCGTTCCACGTCAGCGTCCACAGAGAACTCCCGTCGCCATGCACAATCACCGGTTTATCCTCCATCATGCGCTTCAGTACCTGCCAGCTGCCTTTCAGACCATGCACGCTGACAGGCACGCCCCGTTCACAATACGTGTGACTGGGCCTGATAATCGTCACAGGAAAACCATGCTCGCGATATTCCTTCATCAGCAGTTCCTCACAGGCTATCTTGTTCCTCGAGTACTCCCAATGTGGATTAGCCAACGATGTTCCCTCAGTGATCATATGGCTCGCGGCAGGCTTGTTGTACGCCGAGGCCGAAGAGATATACACATACTGTCTCGTACGCTTACTAAAGAGTCGGATGTCACGCTCCACCTGCGACGGCAGAAAACCGATGAACTCACACACCGAGTCAAACTGTTTGTCACCGAGCAACTGAAGCACCTTGTCAGTGTCGTCGATATCCACTATCAACTGCTTTACACTTGCCGGTACTTCATTCTTCCTTGTGCCGCGGTTCAGTAGCCACAACTCATGACCATTCTCTGCCAATTGTCTGGTGATGGCACTGCTTATCGTGCCTGTACCACCTATCATTAATATCTTCATCCTCTTGCCATTTTATAGATTGCTTCCATATCCTCAGCCTTCAGCACCTTCAGGGCACCACAGGTGGCCGTATAGTCACGGCTGCACTTACGGGTCATCTCACTAATCTCCTCATCGGTAATATCCTTGCCGATCAGTTCCTTGATGTTGACGGGCATGCCGATGGCGTGGTAGAAACGCTCCATAGCCTCGATGCCCTTCAGAGCCGTACCCTCGGGATCAGTGAAGTCGTTGGGCACGTCCATCACATTGACAGCGAAGCGCACGAATCGACTCAGGTTCTCATGCATCACATAGCGGGCCCAACTCGGCCAGATAGCTGCAAGGCCAGCACCATGGGTCACATCAAACATACCACTAAGTTCGTGCTCCAACTGATGCGTCGCCCAGTCATCGGCCACGCCACAACCCGTCAGTCCCCAGTGGGCCACACTGCCACCCCACATGATTTGGGCACGTTGGCGATAGTCCTCAGGATTCTTCAACACATCAAACACAGCTGTCTTCATCCTCCTTAGCACAGCCTCGGCCAAGTCGGTGGTCAAGTCCATATCATCGTCCTTAGTGAAGTAGCGCTCCATGGTATGCATCATCATGTCGGTCACTCCGGCAGCCGTCTGATATGGTGGTAGCGTCATGGTACGACGCGGGTTCATGATAGCGAACTTCGGACGCGACATATTGTTCGAATAGCCGAGTTTTACGTCACCGTCTTCGTTGGTGATGACTGAAGCCTCGCTCATTTCACTGCCTGCGGCTGGAATGGTCAGTACCGAGGCCACAGGTAACATCTTCTGAGGCTCGGCTTTACCGAGGTAGAAATCCCACACGTCACCATCGTAACACACACCATAGGCAATGCACTTCGACGAGTCGATGACACTGCCTCCACCTACGGCGAGGATGAAGTCAACGCTCTCTTTCCTGCACAACTCAATACCCTGCTGTGCCAGCGACAGACGAGGATTTGGCACCACACCCCCGAGGGTGACGTACTCCACACCATTCTCCTTCAGCAACCTGCAGATTTTGTCGAGCAGTCCTGAACGCACGGCACTCTGCCCGCCATAATGTACCAGCACTTTCGTGCCACCATACTTCTTCACAAGAGCAGCCACCTGCTCTTCACTCTGTTCACCGAACATCACTTCTGTCGGTGCATAATAATTAAAGTCCTTCATACTTTTTTATACTTTATGTCATGTATCAATAACCTAATCCGATATAACTGTGGGCGGGCAGCTGAAGGTCGAACACCGTCGCATCATCAGCATAGCCCATAAAGCGGTTGCGCCCCCACCCTCTCGGAGCCTTCGGCAGATTAGCGGGTTTCAGCTGGTCACCCGTAAGAAGGTTGCGCAGCCCACTTACCTTATTATTAATAATAACGCGCAAGCTCACGGCCTCGTCATTGAAGTTCTCCACCACCAGTGTCTGGTTGTCATAAGGGAAAAGGGCAACCTTCGACGGTCCTTCGATATAGACCCCCACGTCCTTGCTCATGGCACGGCGAATGACGTTCAGCGCTCCTGCCGGATAGTCGTACAAGTTACCGTAGTCGTCAGGAATGGTGAGCACGAAGAGCATACCTTTCGAATAGGTGTCTCGCAGAAGGATGGGATAGCCCGAGACACCACCTGTAAGCGGACGCCCTGCACTGACCACCTCCCAGGCATCGTTCGTGAAGTACTTCACTTGTGGGATGATAAACTCGCGCTCCGACTTTCCAGCCCAACCGAAATCACTGACAATAGCTTTCAGGTCACCGCAATAGAGTTCACAGACATCAGCCATCTTCTCGCGGATGGCCTTCAGCAGACCCGTGGTGATGATTACATCGCCGCCCTTCTTCAACTGTGCCTTGATCTTTTCAACAATCTGCGGGTCCTTCGCGGCCTGCTCGGTGAGAAGAATCTGTCGACGATCATCCTGCCACTGCGGGTGCATATCCATCGGCAGACCGATCATGCCGAGATAGTTCTGTAGGAAATCCTCACCCGAAGAGTGATAAGGCTTATACGATACTAATCCGACAGGATTGCCAAGCAATCCGATGAGCCGGTCAGTCTCGCGGAGTGTCACACTGGCAAAACGTGCCATCGTAGTAGGCGTGACAGTCTTGCCGTCCTTGGTAAACGGCTTTACCATCTCATCGTAGCGGAAGCTGTTTCCACCATGATTCTGCCACGACTTGCGCATCATCTCCGGTGCAATCTTCACGTCATTCAGTTGCATGTAGTTCCAGAGGATAATCTCTGGCGTCTTCGACAGCATCGTCAAATGCAATTGCTCGGCGTAGCGGTCCATGCTCATGTTAATGCCACCGGCATCCACCCATCCGCCACCATTCTTTCCAGGGGCGATATTATCGAAGAATCTCACCACATTATAACTCAGATAGTTCTGCAAATGCTGGGCCGATGCAGGGTCGCGCGTCTCCGTACCAGTCCAGAGGCCATCGAAATAGAGCGGTTCCTCCTCGAGGTTGAAGCCGAGGCCATGGAAATGGTCGTACCAGTTCGGATACTTGATGATGACCTTTACCTTCGGATTCACCTTCTTCGCGGGATCCACAACGAGTTCACGCCCGGCATCGGCCATCAGTCGCAGACGATACTCCGTCCAACTTTTCCCACTCCGCTCCTTGGCGGCTATCTCTTCATCGTTCTTCAGATCGATGAAGAAGAAGTCGTCGAGGATAAAGTCATCGAAGAGCTTAGCTGTATATTCCGCCACCTCCTTCACCTGCTGCCGCTCCACAGGACGAGCATAACTGTAAGTCTCGAAGTCGGTGGGTTCCGAACGGGTATAGGTTATGCCACCACCCACCTCAAGGCCCTTCGAGAGGAAGAATTTCTTCACTTTCTTCATCGTCTTCTCGTCCACGGTGAAGGCGTCGCGGTGGGTTTCCAAATAGATCTTGTCGAGATCTACCTGCATACTCACCGTCTCCCAGGTCTGGTTGAGGAACTTGTCGTCGGCCATCCTCGCCACGTCCTGCGCCCGGATGTATGTCGACACCTTGAAGTTTTTATACTGTCCTGCCACTGCCGGCAAGGCCGTCATTACCACTGCAGCTAACAGGACCATACTCCTGAGTTGCCTAATAGTACATTTCATAATCATTGATTGCATAGTTGTTGAGTCTGAAGAATGGCACAAAGATACAAAAAAAAACATAAACAAACAAGGTTTTATCATTTTTTGACCTCATCAGTGTTGCTCACGTTCTAAACATCGATGTGTTTAAGGACTCAAATCTCAACAACGATTCATGTTCCATTTTTCCGAATTTATTGCCATTTTCTGTACCTTGAAAAACATTTTTAAGCTACAAGACATTTTTAATGACAAATCAAACTGCAATAATAAAATATTTTTTCTATTTTTGCAGCCAAAAGATGTAAAAAACGAACATCAGCCATTGACCACTGGAGTATCGAATTAAATATCACAAAGGGAAATGAAAAAAATAATAATGATGACTATTGCTGTACTCATGATCGGTGCAGCAAACGCTCAGACAGACAGCACAGCGGTAAAAAGGAAAAAAGTCGGCGTCGTACTCAGTGGCGGCGGCGCGAAGGGTATGGCGCACATTGGCGTGCTCAAGGTGTTGGAGAAGGCTGGCATCCCCGTCGACATCGTCACCGGCACGTCGATGGGCAGCATCATCGGCGGCCTGTATGCCATCGGCTACAATGCCAACTCCCTCGACTCGATGGTGAGAGTCCAGGACTGGAGCTACGTCATCACCGACAAGGAGGATCTTCGCAACCAGAGCCTCAGTGACCGGAAGAAGCAGAATACCTATTTCTTCACCACAGGCATGACCATCGGCAAGCGCGACATGAACGCCGGCGGCATCATCAAGGGCAAGAACCTGGCAGAGCTGTTCAACCAGCTATGCGTGGGCTTTACCGACTCGCTCGACTTCGCCCGCGACCTGCCCATCCCCTTTGCCTGCGTGGCGACGGACATCATCACCAATGACGAGGTCGACTTCCACAGCGGACGGCTGCCGCAGGCCATGCGTGCCTCGATGGCCATACCTGCCGCCTTCTCGCCTGTCAGGACCGGCGACAAGGTGCTGGTGGACGGTGGTCTGAAGAACAACTATCCAGCAGACATTGCCCGTGAGATGGGAGCCGACGTGATTATCGGTGTCACCGTGCAGGGCGCTCCGAAGGTGGCAGAGGATATGGGCGGCACGATGAGCATCATCAGCCAGATTGTAGACGTGAACTGTAAGAACAAGGTGGAAGAGAACCTGGCCATCACCGACCTGCACCTGCAGGTGGACACGAAAGGCTACGGCTCTGCCAGCTTCTCACCTGCCGCCATCGACACGCTCATCCGCCGCGGTGAGGAGTTGGCCATGCGACATTGGGACGACATCACAGCCCTGAAGCAGCTCATCGGCATCGATGACTCTTTCCGTCCCGTCATCCTGCATCCGCTACGCCCGAAGGTGATGACTGAGAAGCACCGTGTCCTTGGCTTTACCTTTGAGAACATGACACCACAGGCCGAGCGCTTTCTCCGTCAGAAGTTCCATCTGGACCGCACGGACAGCATCGATGCCAACCTGGAACAGGAACTGACAACGTCGATGCGCGTGGATCTCTTCTATCAGACTGCCGAATGCCGCCTGGTACCTGAGAAACTGGAAGCCTCCGTGCGGAAAGTTCACGGCATCCGGGACGAGGTCGACTCGCTTTGGACGCATGCCGACGGCGTACGCGTCATCCTCTCGGCAGGCAACCGCAAGTCGGTGCAGTTCCATGCTGGCTTCCGTTTCGACACAGAGGAATATGCTGCCGTGCAGTTAGGACTCGACATCCCGCTGAAGACCGCCATACCCGTGAGTACAGAGATTACCGCACGCCTAGGCAAGCGGATGAAAGTCGGTGCCGAGTTGACCGTCCACCCGCGCTTCTTCACCAGGCCAAAAATCAGCTATACATTCTACCGGAATGACGTGGATGTGTATAACAACGGTGACCGTGACTATAACATCCGATATAACCAGTTCCAGGGCGAACTGACGCCCTTCAACTTCGACCTGCGGCACTTCAACCTGCAGTTAGGCGTCCGATGGGATTACATGCACTACCGCAGCAAACTCGGATCAGAGACGTCGAATCAAGTGACGCTCGAGAATGAGCACTTCTTCAGCTATCGAGCCCGACTGAACTACAACAGCGAGGACAACTGGAACTTCCCCAAACGTGGTGCCCGTTTCAGGTCAGAATTTGCCTATCTGACTGACAACTTCGCCAAACTCGACGGCGAGACTGGTATGATGGAATACAGTGGTGACTGGCGTTGGTCGTTCACCATCGGCGAGCGCTTTACCCTCCAGCCCATGCTCTACGGCCGACTGCTCTTCGGCGATGTCGTGCCACCCGTATTCGGCAACACCATCGGCACCGACTGGTTCGGTCACTACGTGGAGCAGCAGATGCCCTTTGCCGGCATCGGCAACATGGAGTACGTAGACCATCAGTTCGTAGCAGTCCAGCTGCAAGCCCAAGAGCATATCGGTGGCAACAGCTACATGCTGCTCCGCCTGGCCGGCGGTCAGCAGGCTGACAAGCTGAAGAACCTCTTTGACCAGACCACCCTGTTTGGTGTGCAGGCCGCCTATTTCTACAACACGATGTTCGGTCCCGTCGGTGCCGCCCTCGGCTATAGCAACCGCACGAAGGAACCATACTTCTACCTGAATCTCGGATATGAGTTTTAATATGGCGCCAGGACCTTTGAAACCAAGATCGGACTGACCTTCCGTCTATAAAGTAAAAGTTCTCTGGTCAGCTTTATCTGCGCCAGCCACCACCACGGTTGTTGTCGCGATTACCCCATTTCTTGTTGTAATGGCCCTCGGTGTCGATTTTTCCACCGAACATATTCAGACGATAGCGCACATGGAACATAACGTAGGAGTTCACACTGTTGTATTGTGTATCGCTACGGCTGGTGGCATTGATCCATCGCTCGTAATTGCTCTGTTGGCCAAGGAGGTCGTAGAAGTTCATGGCGACTATGAGCGACTTGTTTTTGAGGAAAGGTTTGGATATCTGACCATTCCAAAGCAGTTCATTGGTATTCATCGATGAGTCGTTATAGCCTCGGCGACTACGCTCATGGAGGTTCATGCTCACCTCGATATCGAGAGGCAGGCGCACGAGGAACTGTCCGCCGTAGTTCAGTTGCCAGGTGTCAAGGTCGGCGGTGGGCTGCAGTTCGTTGCGCGAGTGCTGGTAATTCACTGTGCCATCGAGTGTCACTTCCAGCCAGTCGTTACGATAGCCGAACGTCAGACGCTCGTTAACGTTGGTGGTGCGGGTAGTGTTTTTGGCGGCATCAGCCTGTTGTTGGGCCACATAGCTGACATAGTGGTTGTAGCGCAGACGGGTGTCGGTACCAATGTTCCAGTGAGCAGTGGAGTCGAGGGCAGTGTTGAAGGTGAAGCCGGCGTTCATATTCCAGTTGCCGTTGATGTTCTCGGGGCGCGAGATACTACCACCCGTCTCTGGGTTATAACGCACAAGATTGGAGATGGAGTTGCGGATGTGACGGTAGTTGGCATAGACCACGATGCTCCGTTTGTAGCGCACGATGTAGTTGTTGTAGTAGGCATTCAGGGAGTTGGTGAACTGCGGCTTCAGCCCCGGGTTACCCTGGGTGATGTACAGGGGGTTGGAGTCGTCGGTGATGTCGAGCAGTTGCGTCATCTCAGGCTGGCGGGTGTCGCCACGGTAGTGGAGCCAGAGGTTGCTCTGGTCGCTGAATTTATAATGGAAGTCTAATGTTGGCGTGAGGTTCGTCACATTGCGGATAGTGTCGACATAGATGCCTCGGTAGTCTTGAATAAAGTTCGAGTGCTGGGGCTGAACGAGGAAGCCGATATTATAGTCATACTTCTCCTCCTTGTGACGCAAGGTGAGCCGCAAGTTGTGGGTATAGTTCTTGTATTCTGAGAAACGGCTCAGGTTTTTGTCGAAGAAACTATCCATCTGACTATAGACTGTTGACAGCCAGGGATCCCACTCTCGGTATTCCGGCACGATGCCAGCAAAGGGATTCTCCGGCAATAGGCTGAAGTCATAGGTCTGGCGGTCACTTTTGTTCTGACTGTAGCGCAACTCGTAGTTGAACTGCAGGTGAGCACCTTTCCATAGGGGTTCACTATAGGTTGTGCTCAGCACATAGCCGCTCTGGTCCGAGGGTGTCGTGTTATATCGGGCTGTATAATAGGTAGAATCCTGTCCTGCCTGATTCTTCACAAGGAAGAGGTGTACCTCGTTGTCTGACGTATTCTTATTATTGCTGCTGCTGCCGTTAGCCTCAAGCCTTACAACGATGTTCCTTCCTCGTGGATTCAGGCGACGATAAAGCTGCAGCATGGCCCAGGCATTTTTATTGTCGCTGTAGGTGAGGCTGGCACTCTGGTTGCGATTGACGAGGATGTCTGAAAGTGGGGAGAGTTCTCCAAGGGGGGTAGTGGTGTAGAGATATGGATCGTCGTTGAAGGTGGCGGAGAGAGAGGTGTTAGTGGCATCGTCAGTGCCGTAGTTGCCATTGGCACGCAGTAAGATGTTTGTCAGTGAGTCAGGTTTCCACTCCACACGGATGTTACCCCGCCAGTTGTTGCTGCGGGTGTAGTTCGACGTCGATGAGTTAGAAAACGTACGCGATGATCCACTGTAGAAGTTCTCGCTGGCGTTCTCTGTCTGGTTGTCACCGTCGCGGTGGTTCCAGCGGATACTGGCATCGAGCTTCAGTTTCTTGCCGTCGTCATAGTTCAGGTTGGTACCTAACATCTTTCGGGCGTTCAGTCCACGACGGTTCCACCAGCCGGCATTCTCCTCCTTGTTGTTGAAATTGCCCAAAAGCACGAAGCGTGTCTTGTCGGTAAAGCTGCTGCCCATTCCCCGTGAGGCGTAGCGGTGCTTGGTACCGCCCGCCAAGTCGAGATTGGTCATGTAGCCGTGGTTCATACCTTTCTTGATGGAAAAGTCGAGCACAGTCTCCTTCTCGCCATCGTCGATACCAGTGATACGAGCCTGGTCACTCTGCTGGTCGTAGAACTTCAGATTCTGGATAATGCTCACAGGGATGTTCTTCAGCGCCGTTTCCACATCGCCGAGCATAAACTCCTTACCGTCGAGCAGAATCTTCTTCACCTCCTTGCCGTTGACGGTGATGTTTCCGTCCTCGTCGACCTCGGCACCAGGGATGCGCTTGATGAGTTCCTCAATAGCCGAACCCTCGGGGGTGCGGAAGGCCTCGGGATTATACATGATGGTGTCTTTCCTGACTATCACCTGTGCGGCACGGCCCGTAACGACGGCTTCCTGCAACATGATACTCTCCGTCTCCATCATCACGTTGCCCAAGTCAAGACTCTCATTGCGACGAAGCGTCACCTCACGGTCGATGGTCTGGTAGCCTACAGTCGAGATACGCAGGCGGAAAGTGCCTGCCGTTGGGGCCTGCACGATAAAGTTTCCCCGCTCGTTGCTCACGGCACCGCCTACAAAAGTGCTGTCAGTGACAGTAAACAACTGGATGGTGGCCTGCACCATCGGCTCCTTCAGGTCAGCGTCGAGCAGCTGTCCGCTGATGGTCAGCCTCTGGTATTCAGGATCGGGCTGAGCCAAAGAAGTGAGAAATGAGAAATTAAAAATGATAAGTAGCAGCAGCACTTTTACAAGGCTGCTGCCACTCTGTTTAGTTATAATCATAGTTTAGCCAAAATTATTTATTCACTATTCCCTTAAGCGACGAACCGAAGATGATGTACTGGGTATTGCCGGCGATAGTTCCCTCGTTCTGACCCCAGAGGAAAGGCCAGTCGTCGTAGTTCTCGAAATGATCAGGACGGCGGAAGAGCAGTCCAGGAGCCACGTTACCTGGAATGAACGAGAAGTCGGCACGGTTGTTGCCATAGAACACCTGCTTCGGACGGGCGGCACCCACAACGGCCACAAATGAGTAGTTGTGGTAGGGGTGACAGCCGTAGAGCCAGTTAGCCACGCGATAGACCTCGTCCTTAGCGACGATGTCGGGGAAGTAAATGTGGGCGTAGTTGACGGTGATGCCGAAGTTGAGCACCATATTAACGCCAGCCCAGTTGCCGAGTCCGATGGGTACTCCGTAGGGATTGTTGGTGTCGAAGCTCTTGATATACTGCTCATATTTCTCCACATAGGGACGTAGTTTCTGCTTGTAGGCCTCATCCATATAGGGCACCGCATCGAGGGCCGTCTGCATATTACCAGACAGGCGCAACTCGAGTGCATCCCATATCTGAGCGGTGAAATTGTCAAGATACTGCTTCTCCTGCGTAGCACTGTAGAGCATCAGGTTCGTAGCCATATCTCCGAGTTGTTCACGGTTCTTACGGCTACGCTCCAACAGTTTCTGACGTTTCTTGTCAGGCTGGGCACCTTGCTGACGGGGATTGGCGATGCTTGTCTGTTCCGTACCATCGAGCCAACTGAATTCATCCCTTCCGCCTCCTGTCTGCCCGTTCTTTATCATCTCCGTGGCCTCCTGCATCAGCCGCTTCGACTGAGTAAGGGCTCGCTCGGCAAGGTCGTCATTATAACCCTTAAGTGCATGGCTTGCGGCAGCAAACATGGTGGCAGCCCGAAGGTCGAGTTGCGGATTGCGGTTGGTGAAGGCCCACATATCATCAGGGGTACCAGAACGCTTACCATCGGCTGATACTTCATAGGGTTTCAACGAGGGGTCATAATGCAAGCCATCGGTAATGCTGGCTGCATCGCCAAGATGGTGGTAGTTGTCGAGGATGGAGTTGGAGAGCGTCTGCGACATGTGACCTATCTGCTCGGCCTGTGCCACGAGATTCAGCGTGCCGTGCTCAATGAACTGCAGGATATCGGGCACTCCATCGGGACGGTGCAAGTCTACATAGCGCTGTTTCTGGCTGACGAATGTCTCGTCGCGCTGGGGCTTGAAGAGTTCCCAAGTGCGGATGAAGTTCTGCACGACGTTGATGTTGGAGCCTGTCTCGATGTCGAAGTCGCCAGCATCGAAGAATCCACCGATGTTAAGTCCAGGAATCAGTTCGTAGGGTTTGTACTTCGTATCTGTCGATGCCCCCTGACTGTGTAGATCGAAATGGTCGCTCTCCGGCGCCTGCAGATAACCCTCCTTGAAAGGCTCGCCGTGCCACGTGCGGTAGCCCTCGTTCACATACATGTGGTTCATGTGGATGGGCACCCATACGTCAGTGGTGGCATCAGTGATCTTATCGTACACATGCTCGTCGATCAGGAAGTCGTTTGTCCGCGTGTTACCGTATTGGATATAATACACGCCTGGATCCTTGACTGATGAGAAGTCGAACTTCACATAGTTATATTTAAAGTATGGTCCCCACGACTGGATGTCGCCCTCGTAGGCCTTCTCAGTAGTACCGTCGGGTTTGATGCGCATGAGCGAGGCAGTGGCCTTCGGAGTGTCAGTCTTGTCAAGTTCGATGACGGCTACCTTCGGCTGTTCTGGGATATAGCCCACCTGCGAGAAGCCGATGTTCGGCTCACGTATCCAACCTGGGATGGCATGGGGTTCAACGGTCCAGGTGATGACCTTACCAGTCTTGCCGGCAGGCAACACACTGCGCATCACGAACCAGCCGTTCTGTGCAAGCATACGACCGTCGAAGAGTTTCAACTCGGCGTCTTCACTACTTATTTTTACCATACGGCTGGGATCGTCCGTAGCCATCACAAACTGATGGCCAGTCTCTATGGGCAGCGGATCTATGAAACGCCCGGTACCACGATCGTCATAGGTCTTGAAGCCTTTGAACTGACGGGGCTTCTCACTGTTAGGACGGGTAATAGTCTGACTCGTGGCATAACGTGGCAGACGTCCCAGACGTCCGTCGACGGTAAAAGTCTTCAGCCAATACTGCGAGGGCAAGAATTCGATATTAAGACCTGCATCACCCGCCAGTTTCTCAGGCACTGGCTTATCGAGCCACACGGCTATCTCCACAGCTTTTCCCTTGGCGGTGACAATGATACGACTGTCAAAATCGTAGTCATCATACCGCAGGCCTACCTCTATGCTCCCGTTCTCACGATCCACCTTACGGCTCGTCATCTTTGGCACGAGATCCCACTGTTCAGGCGTATTGTTCAGACGAACGGCCCCCCCCTGCACTGTCCGCACACCGTGGTGGATAATCTCTATGCCGGAGTTCTTCTCGTCGTTGAAGCCTCCGTTGAAACTGTTGCTGAACACCAACACGTTCACACCCTGCCGCTCAAAATACTCACGGTCGTTGAGTTGCAGATCCTGACCCTTGGCGACAATGGCCACGAAGGTCAAAACAATCATTGATAATAGGTTTCTCATACTTATTCTGTTCTATTTATATCTTCTTCGTACTGTCCCTCAGTTCCAACCGCGCACTGATCACCACATGCTGCACACTGTCATCCCCGTTGATCTGGTCTGAGAGCAGGCGGAATGCCCTGCTGCCAATCTCCTTGAGATTCTGCTTCACGAACGAGATGCGGGGATGTGACATCTCCGATACCCAATCACTCAGATAACCTATGATAGCCACTTCCTCAGGAATACGCTTACCTATGCTGGTGACGGCCTGCAGAGCAGATATGGCCAACAGTCCATGGGTGGCAAGGATGGCATCAGGCGGCTCCGGCAGACTAAATAACTCGAGGGTGTCAGAGAGACCGGAATTGAAGCTGATATGGTTACACTTCACCAACTCCGTATGAATAGGGACTCCCCGCTCACGCAGAGCTTCTAAGTAACCATGCTTACGGTCCACAGTCTGTTTAAACTGATTCGGGCCACCAAGGAAAGCGATACGGCGGGCACCTGCCTCGATCAGACTGTTGGTAGCCTGATAGGCTGAAGCGGCATCGTTGATAACGACCGAAGAGATGCCGATGTCTGGGGCACGGTCAAAGAAAACAATCGGCATGTGAGCCTCTTTCAGACGCAGAAGATGACTGAAGTCAGTGGTTTCCTGCGAGGGGCAGATGATGATTCCCTCAACGTGCATGTTCTCTAATAGTTCCAGGCAGTTGACTTCGTTTTCATAACTCTCATCCGAATCGGTGATGATGCACATATACCCGTTCTTCCTGGCGTCAGCCTCAATGCGCTTCAGGATCTGTGCATTGTGGTTGTAGGCCACATTGGGCACCACGATGCCGATGGTTCTCGTCGTGTCATAACGCAGACTTGTCGCAAAGGGGTTCGGACGATAGCCGTTTTCCTTTGCAAACTGCTCAATTTTCTGCCGAACGTCCGGACTCACGCCGTCGAGCCCTCTCAATGCCCGTGAGACAGTGGAGACATTTACGCCAAGTTTCTTTGCGATATCACGCTGTGAGATTCTCTTCATTGACTGATATATATCTTAGACTCTGCAAAAATAGTGTATTATGAGAAAATAACTACGCAACATTTAAACAAAAATTACGCAACGCGTTGCGTATATCGAAAAAAGGATGCCAAATCTTGCGATCCGGCATCCTTTTTTATGTACTTAACCTATTTATGATGTATTTTTATGTTGATTACGATGCAAAAGTAGGCAATTATCTCCTAATTGCCTACTAAAAAACATAAAAACAATACCGCAAAGCGTTGCGCTAATCGTCATCCATTGGATAGCGGACACCCCATTTCTGGCGCAGGCTGTCCATGAGCTGCATCACGTAGAGCGTCTCCTCCAACGGCATCTCCCTGGGCTCCAGGAGTCCGTCGGCGAGGGCCTGACGACAGGCAAGGAACTGATACTCGTAGCCCGTTATCTGGTGCGGCACGTGGATATCCTCCACAAACTCACGGTCGTGGGTGTTCACCGTTATCTTCTGCGGATTGTTGATATTGTCGATGATCAGATTGCCGTCGGTACCGGCTATGACACCGATATTGTCGCCCACACAGGCAGCACTCGACTGCAGGTTGCAGAGCACACCGTCGGCGAGGATGATGCTGATGGCATTGGTGAGATCCATGCCCGTCTTCGACTTCACGCACTGGCTCTCCATGCTCACGATATCCGCAGGGAAGAACATTCTCACGAAGTTCAGGGCATATACGCCGAGGTCGAGCAGCGCGCCGCCACAGAGGTCGGGACGCATGATGCGCGGTTTCTCACCCATGGAGTAGCCGAGCGTGGCAGTCACCAGCCGGGGTGTGCCGATACGGCCACTGTCTATCAGGTCGCGCACCATCTTCACCACTGGCTGATAGCGCGTCCAGATGGCCTCGGCAAGGAACACCTTCTTCTCACGGGCAATGTCCACGATCTCCTTTGCCTGACGGTAATTGGCCATAAAGGCTTTCTCCACAAGACAGGGTTTGCCAGCCAACAGGGCCTCCTTCGTCACGTCGTAATGGTGGGAATGAGGGGTACCCACATAGACGAGATCCACGCCGGGGTCGTTAATCAGCTCTGCATACGAGCCACAGGCCTTGGCTATCCCCCACTCCTTCGTAAAGGCCTCAGCCCGCTCCAGCGTACGGCTACCTACAGCGTAGGCCTCACACTCTGAGAGGCCACGAAGAGTAATGGCAGCCTTTTCGGCTATCCATCCTGTGCCGATGATTCCGACACGCATATTACTTGATATACTCAGAGAAATCCGTCAGCTTCATGTCGCCCTTGCGAGCCAGCGTGTCGTGCATGGCGAAGGCAGCAGGCAGGTTGTGACGGGTCTGACCCATCTTCGCAATCTTCAGGTAGTCCCATAGCAACTGCTTGTAGTCAGGATGTGCGCAGTTCTCGATAATCGTCTCTGCACGCTGGATGGGACCTTTTCCGCGAAGGTCGGCGATACCCTGCTCCGTCACGATGATGTTCACGTCGTGCTCCGAGCTGTCCTGATGGCTCACGAAAGGCACGATAGAAGAGATCACGCCACCCTTGGCCACCGACGGACATGTAAATATAGATAGGTACGCATTACGTATGAAGTCACCGCTTCCGCCGATACCATTCATCATCTTCGTACCGCTGATATGCGTAGAGTTCACGTTGCCATAGAGGTCGGCCTCGATAGCCGTGTTGATGGCGATGACACCTAAGCGACGGATAATCTCAGGCGAATTGGATATCTCGCTCTGACGCAGCGTCAGGTGGTTCTTGAAGTAGTCCATGTTGTCATATACCTGCATCAGACACTCGTTAGAGACGGTGAGCGAACAGGCCGAGGCATCCTTCACACGACCGTTCAGCATCATGCCCACCACGCTGTCCTGCAGCACCTCGGTGTAGATATTGAAGTCGGGCACGTGCTTGTCCTCGCCCAGTGCTCCGAGGATGGCGTTGGCCGTCGAGCCCACACCACTCTGCAGCGGCAGGAACTCCTTGGGGATACGACCCTTATGCATCTCCTCCACGAGGAACTCAGCCGTCAGGAAGCCGATCTTGTCGGTCACGGGGTCGCTGTCCTTGAAGGCACGGGCCTCGTCAGGGATGTTACACTCTACCACACCTACCACCTTCTCCTTGGGGATGCTGACAAACGGCTGTCCGATGCGGTCGCCCACATGCTCGATGGGGATAGCCTTGCGGTAAGGGGGATCCAACGGCTCATAGACGTCGTGGATATACTTCGCGTTGGGGTTGTGGAACGAGTTCAGCTCCAGGATCACGTGCTTGGCCAGCCTTGCAGCCGTCGGAGAGATACCGCCAGCGGCCGTCAGATAGACGTGGTAGTCGTTGCCCACCTCCTCGATGTCACACACCTCGAGGATGGCCCAGTCCACAGGTCCGTAGAAGCCATAGCGCAACTCCTGTGCCATGTGGCTCAGGTGCAGGTCGTTGTAGGGGATCTCACCCATGTTCACGTGCTTACGGAAATCGGGGTTCGTCGTGTAGGGCGCACGATAGAGGATGGCCTGAGCATTAGCCAGGTCACCGTCTGTCGACTGTCCCGTCGATGCACCCGTGAAGATTGCCACCTTAAACTCGCGGCCGGCCTCATGCTCAGCCACAGCGATCTTCGCTAACTCTTTGGTCGTTGCCTTGGCCACACCGGCAGGTGTAAAGCCACTCATGGCGATGTGCTCGCCATTCTTAATCAGTGCCGCAGCCTCTGCGGCAGTCATACGTGTATAAGCCATCTTATTTTAATAATTTGCAAATTTGCGTGCAAATTTACACATAATTTCAGACATAGTATCGATTTTAAGACATAATAACATACTAACAACTGATTTTCTCTGAAAAAGGTGTACCTTTGCAGGATGATGAGACGATGGATACTGCTGATGATGCTCATCTTGATGACTGCCTACAGTTTCGGACAGGTCAAGCGCTACGACACCGATTTCTTCGTGTCCGAGCGCGACTTTCTGGTGGCCGTACCCATCGAGGTGGAGCGCGACCAGCTGTTCGTCACCCTCGAGATCGGCGGCCGTCCCTACCGCTTCAAGCTCGACACGGGAGCCAGCCAGGGCGTTATCTACGACGACGTACCCCTGCAGGGGCTCAGATACCTGGGCACCATCGAGTCGGAGGATGCCGCAGGCCATGTCCGTCAGATGCAGACCGTACAATTGCCCCCCTTCCAACTGGGCCCCCTCACCATCAGCGGCTACAAGGTGCAGCGCATGAGCCGCAGAGTGGTGCGCCAGGGTGAAGACGGCATCCTCGGCTTCGCCCTGTTCAACAAAGGCATCGCCGCCCGCATCGACACCCGCGAGCACCAGCTCACCCTCACCGACCGCCGCTACCACTATGCCTACACCCCTGGCGAGGTCCTTAAGTATCGCCTGCGCAAGCACGTACCTTATATAAAAATAAGCCCCTTTCCTGATGTCAGCGACGAGGTGCTCTTCGACACGGGCAGTCCCATGCCCTACGCCGTCAGCGCCACGAGTTTCGCAAAGATGAAAAGCCAGCATCCCGACATCGTGAATCAGATAGAGGGTATCACCTACGGCAGCCGCACCATCGGACATTTCGGCACTGAGCGTTCCGGAGAGATCACACTCCTGCGACTGCATCGGCTCTTATGGGGTGGCTTTGCCTTCCACGACGTCCGCTGCACCACCATCAACGGCGCTTCCCACGTCGGCACCAAGCTCCTCGAATACGGTGCTGTGGTCATCAACCCCTTCCGTCGCCTGCTCGTGTTCCAGCCCTACGACGGCGCGACCTCCTGCACGGTCTCAAACCGTCTGCACGACATCGTCATCGTCGAGCGCAACGGTCATGCGATGATTGGCATGGTGATGGAAAGCGGCAAGGCCTGGCAGGCGGGATTCCGCCAGGGGTGCGTCATCGAGCAAGTCAACGGCCAGCCCCTCACCTTCGAGCAGTTCCTGCGCTACCGCTGGGTGCGCAACCTGGAGTACCAGTTCACCCTCCGTCAGCCCGACGGCACGCTCACCACCCTCCGTGCCTTCTGGCCTTTACAGTATAATCAATTATAGTTGTTCCATCAGCACGTCCCAGACGGCGATGATGTGGCAGACCGATCCCGCGAGGACGAAGAAGTGGAACACCGAGTGCATGTACTTCGTTTTATTAAAGGAATAAAACACCGCCCCCGTGATGTAGCTCACACCCTCGGCAATCAGCCAGATGACGGCAGCCGCCGACACTGAGTCCATCAGCGGCTTAAAGGCCACGAGGATGCTCAGCCCCATGCCCACGAAACAGAACGTCTCCACGTTTGAGTGCTCCTTCAGGCGGATGAAGCTGATGATTGTTCCTGCAATGGCACAGGCCCAGACAAACGAAAAGAGACTCCAGCCCCAATAGCCCTGTTCACGAAGTGCCGTCAGCGTCAGTGGTGAATAGGAACCTGCGATATGCCAGTAGATGGCCGCATGGTCCCACTTTCGCAGACGCTCCTTCCACTTCGAGTGGTGTCGGATAGAGTGATATAGCGTCGAGGCCGCATACGACGCCAGCATACCAAACAGATAGAGGATCACTCCCCACCGTGCCCAGTTGTTGTCGCTCTGGAAACACCACACCAGGAAGATAATGCCAAACACCACCCCCAACAGGATGCCCCCGCCATGCGACGCGGCATTCCAGATCTCTTCCTTCCTGGTGTACTTAATCATACGCTATACCAATTATAATAGTTAAGGGCATGCAAAGATAGGCATTATTTTTTATATACCAACAAAATAACCGAAAACTTTTTGCAGTTTCGAAAATAATATTGGGACGAGCCCTAAAAAGCCCGTCCCAATTCTTATGTGCTTTTGCACATTTGCACATTATGCACACCTATTAATCTTTTGATATTTATTCTTATTCACACCAGAGGTGATTTTCTTGATCAGATTATCTTCCAACAAACGTCTTATCTTGCTATTTGTTGAATTAACGCTCGTATAGCCAAAACATCTGTTCAGATCCTCCACTGTGAAAACTTCAGGTAAACGATTATAAGCATCTACCGACTTCTGATGATGTCGCCTGCCACAGATCTGTACGTCGTTGTTCATGTCGTCGAAGTACTTCTCAGCCATCACCCCAAAGAAACGCTGCTGGGTGGCATATTGGATGCGGGCGATAAGTTCACACAGTTTCCAGTCGGTATCGTCCACCTCATACTGCCCTTCCCAGAATTTCCCCTCTAAGTGCAAATCCCCAAAATGACGCATATCAATGAAAGGTGCCGAATAGTTCAGGGCATGATAGGGCACGCGCTTCAGCATCATTTCATTGGCCTCAGACAGATCCTCAGCACAATCTTCCATACGGTTTTTCGTCCAGTCGTATATCCTTTTTACCAATGGCCAGAATGGGAGTTCCCCTGCACGAGAGTCAAGTTTGTAAGCCCATTCTTTCATGCGATCCAAACGTTCCCAGTCAATATTCGTTATTTCCTGAAACTCTATCATCTCAAAGTTCGTCTTCGGCATGGGAATAACTGCCAGACGAGTGGAAAGTCCGCTTCCGAAGTTCTTCTCATTGACCTTTTTCTTCAGAGCAATAGGCGTACCAGTATAGATATAATTCCAAGTGACGTGAAAGCGGTCTACGGGCGAATCTGCATTCTGGTACATCTGTCCGTCCTCCTCGTTGTGGAAGGCTTTCAGTTCCATACTTTGCTTGTTGATCCATGAGCCACCACTCTGAAGGGTGATGGAGTTGTCCAACTCGGTATCGAAAGTGAACATGTGCAATTGGATCTCTTTCCCGTCTACGATTTCCTTGGCGTTAATCATATCTTCAATCAACTGGCCGTTACTGGTTCTGGCAGGATGAATTCGGATGATACCTTGAGGCTTGTCCTTTCCCTCCTTATTGGCCGCTTTCTTCTTCTGATCCCGCTTGTAGCGATTCAGGGCTGCGATAGAAGCCTTATCGGCAGCATCCACAGGAGCCATCAGAATGTCGCAGATATCATCTGCCAAAGATTTGTTCGATGCGGGATGACCAATGATCAGCAGTGAGCAATTCAGTCTTCGTTCCCTTTCAGGACGATGATAGAACCTATACCAGCAACGAGTCATCAGAGTCATCAAGGCACCACTTGCAGCAAACACCGCTGCCGGATACTGAGACCTTTTAAGCCCTGCGCACACGTCCTTTAATAATGGGAAGTCGTCAAACATCGCCTCAATCTCAGCACCCCAGGCATCAAGCTGAGCGCTTAGAATACTGTCTTGAGATCCATTATTTCCATTACTTCCATGGATAATCTCCTGATAAGATCTCCCCGTGGCTATCCTCACTGCTTCGAGCATGGCCTTACTGGGCAAAGAGCTTGCGTACTTCCTCTCCTTCTCCGCGACACATGAGGCTGCTGATTCTACCGTCTGCCCGACATTCTCATCTCTTTCCTCAATAATATCCCGCACCCAAGGCTGGCCTTCTACGACATGCTGTACCATCTGTTTGTCACCATCGAGCATAAGGAGTAAATCCGTGGCAAGTTTGAGAGATTCTTTATGCCTGTTTGATTCCTCTGCACAAGGCAGCTTTTCGTTATAACGGGCATCAATGATGCTTTGCAGGTCATATCCTCTCCATTTCATCTTTTCAGACTTAACATCCCTTTTCTTAGTATCTTCAGAGAATTCCTGATGCAGTGGTTGCGTTTTCTTCTTGCGGTACTCTGGAGTAAACCTTTTGTCAAATTCTTCATTGTAATAATTAAATAACAGGTCTTCATTAATGTAGAGTATATCCTCCTCTTTAGGACAGAAGGAAGTACGAGTGGCGTCGATACAAGAGCTGTCGGCCTTGTATCCGAGGGCATTAGCAAACTCAATCTGGTTATCAGCCAAGTTGCCGACCTTCACATCGGCAGTGAAGACGACGCGGATGCCATCACCTGAGCAGGAGATATGGATCAGTGCTACTCTGTCCATGAGTTCCTTCATATCCCTGAGTTTCCACCATATTTGCATGGGGTTTTCAACGTGGTCAATATCCAGCATCACCAAACCATTGAGATGGCAATTCTTCAACAGTCTCCGCCGTTCCATGACCTCATACTCAGTGCCGTCTCTCTTCTTTTTCTTTACCTTTACTTCGTCGAAGAGATAGCAGCTGAAGATGAATCCTGCCAGTTCCTGCTTCAGTTCCTCTGCCCAAGCCAACAGTTTCTGTTCGTCTGTCTTTTTGGCAAAGGCGTCCTTTGCCCTCTTCGAACTCAATTCTCGAGGCTTCCTGATCAGGAACTTCTGGAAGTCGGTGTTCTGAAGCCAGGTATGAATAGCTGCAACGCCCTCACCGTCAAGGTCGGCCTTAACAGCCGCCTTAATGGCTCTTCGGGCATTAATATGCCATTCCGTCTTCTGGCTTCTAACTTCTCTCCAAAAGTCACCTCTGAGGCATTTAGCGGTAGAGGACTTCTTGACGTCTTTTTGATAACAAAACATGTTTGCTTGTCTTTTTTTGCTTAATTTTGTCATTTTGTGGTTTTAAATCTTATTTGCTTTCTGGGCAGTCAGAGGACCGGTCTTTCTCGCCACCACAGCTAAGCGAGGACAAATTTAAGCATTATTTTTTAGATGGCATTTTATTTCTTCACGCTTGATTGGGGTCACCACCTGCACCCCGAAAAAAAGTGCTTTTCACCACCTGCACCCCTCAGAAAGGGCAGAAAAAAGGCGCATCTTTCGATACGCCTGGCCTTTTTTCTCTATACCTTTATTTATTATCTTTGAACCACTTGTATAACTCGCTGATAATAGGTTTGAGTTTGAGAAACCGTTTCTCGTGACAGCCAAAACGATATAAACTATACACGAGACTATTGATTGGCGGCAGACACATATTTTCCACATACCAGTTCCTTACCTCCTGACCAAGTGCTTTCGTGTAGTTCTTGTATCTGGCATCTCCTTTGGCACTCTTATCCTTCACATACAACATGTCAGGGATGAGCGACTCTATATCACTGAAGAAATCCACATACTTTCCTTGGACACCATTTTCCTTTTTAGCATAGCGATAGGCTACATAGACAGTTAACCAGTCCCTGCCGTTATTACGGTCTATCTTCTGTGCCACGGATCTCAACACCTTCGAAAGCGCCAGCTGTTTCTCTGCAGAGTCGAAGTCACGCATGTCGAAGAACTTCAGTTCCACCATCTCATAGTCGTCTACTGTATCCGGATTCAGGCCATTTCCTGACGACATCGGCTGAGCATTCTTCCTCTTGCGAAGGGCTTCATGCTCTTTCCGGAGCGTCTCGTCAACCGCAAGCCCATGTTCTGATGCATGACCAGTCAGGATATCAGTAATCATGCATATTTGATAAAGCGTCTGAAAGAATGTCTCTATTTCGTCCCTACGCAACTCGTCGGCAAAAGGCACGCGATGGACGAAGGGCCGCCAACTCTCATCATCCTCTTCCTTCACCAGATACCAGGTGCTGCCGATCTTCATTTGCACAAAATCCCAGATCAGGCCCGCACGAAGATCTTCAAGCTCTTCAAATACATTGAGCTCCTTGAAGGGATTATCCAGAAGCCCCTTCATTTCACTTAATATGTTGGGGTAAGGACGACAGAGGGCCTCAGCAAACAGGCGCTCTTGATCTCCGTGGATCTGTCCAGGCTCCCTCAACCTCTCTCGAAGCCAGCCTATCAGGAATATGCTGTCTGCCTCAGTGACTAGCTTTTTATATTTCTCTTGCTTGCGCGACGACAAAGGCTCTGGAAAAAACGAACTACTCATTATCCTGTAAGATATTGTGCTTTGTGTTAATCCAGTCATTCAGGTATCCCATCGGCAGACTGTAAGGATCGTCAAGCTCCAAGTCCACGTCATGCTTTTCTGCAATGAGGAGAATCTCTGCCCTGAGTTCTGAACGATAGGATTCTATATCCTGCATCTGAGGGAACATCCGCCTGTCTGTCTCTACAATATCACGGGCAGCAGCCACATAGTTTGCTTGGTAGTTATGAGGGACGTAACTCCACAAAGAATCCACAACGCCAATCTCATCATCGTTCAGCCCAAGCTCACGACCTTTTGCCAGATGTGATTTCACCGTCTCCACAGTACGCAAGACCTGAATAATATAATTATTGCATTCTGCTTCGTCATTCCAGTGAGGTTCATTGCGGTCGCACTCATCCACATAATAATCGGAAAGTGCGGTATCGATGAAATGCGCTTCGTAAATAGCTTCACTTACCAACTTCCTGGCCACTCTTGCGCCAACACGTCTATAGGCTGTATCTTTCAGCCATGAGAGCAGCTGGAGATTGTCGGGCGAATACTGTTCATTCAAGTCTTCAACCTCCGACTCAGGCTCTATGCCAAGTAGTCTTAAATCCATTGGGTATGAAGTACGCAAGAACTGTCCCATCATCAGATAAGCCAGCAATCTCGCCAATTCCACGATCCAAGCCGCCAGACCATCTTGTTGTTCCCTCATCATCGGATTTTCTCTCACGGGCTCCATCTCCTCTGTAAAGAAGTTATAGGCAATCATCCTAGCCGCATCGCCACTCCTCTTCAAGCCAATCAGCCTGTCAGCCTGTTTAAGCATAAAGTCACGTCGCTGTTCTACACTCATCGATAGCACTGCGTCAATGTCAACACCGATGAAATAGTTCTTCTTCAGAAACGCCAACAATTCTTCTGACGTCATTTTTCTTATATCTGCCATGTAATTCCTTTCGGTTTTAGGCTGCAAAGATAGGCAAAAACAGAAGAAATACCAAAATAAAATGGATTTTGTTTTCGAAAATGGTGCAAAAGTGCAAATGTGCAAAAACAAAATTCATTTTATCAAGAATCCAAACACTATATCTTTACCTTATATATATATTATAATATATATATAAGGTAATATTAAATCTACTACCAGTCCAGGCATTTACAAAACGCCATTTGCACTTTTGCACATTTGCACAAAGATTGCGAATTTATTTTACATTATAAAAAGCAAAAAGTCGCTCAAAATCAGCCCTTGGCAAACTAAAAGTTTGCAGGCCTCAAAGTCAGACTTTGCAGGCCTGAAAGTCAGAGTTTACAGGCTTCAAACTCCAAAAGCTGCATAATTGCCGAAAACAAGTACTTTTAGCAGTCAAAAGCAAAATGAAAATTATTTACACAATGGCAGTACCCTATAGAATTGATTCTATTAAGGCACAAGGATTCTTAGTAATGAATCCAAGTGCCCACCAAACATAGTGTCTCTCATGGTTGGAATTATATGCTCATCAGGGATTTCCCTATATGATGTATACCATCCACAATTTTCTGTCTTTGCTTTGCGACCAAAGATCGTTTTACCATTCATCACCATTTCTATTTACCCGATTCTTTTGCTTCAATTTCACTATTATTGACCAACCTGCCGTTGCCATCCAAGAGAATACCACTATCAGAATGATCGAACTTGCAATAATAGAGGTTGGCATTAACTGCTGATATATTGGTGAAGATTGGTAGAGTGAGTGGTTTACCTTCAGGCCCCATCAGACCACAATGGCCCTCATACGTATTATAAGCTTTACATGGAGCCAACTTCCGTATATCACAGCCCATTTCGTCGGTTTCAGAAGTAGCATAATAGATATCGTCTACGTCATCACAGACAAACTTATACTTCAGCGTGCCGTCATAGTCCATCATACACATCGTATAATCCTCGAGCACAACGGAGATACCTTGTTCCAAGACTTCCACATTCCGATATTCGACGGGAATAATTGACTTTGCCTTCTTGTCGAGCAGCCCCCACTTATCCTCTTTGTTCAGCAGCCAGAAGCCGGTATCTTCATGTGCAATACCATCGTATTCGGGACAGATGACCCAATCGCCCTTCCTGTTGATGATGCCCCACATGCCTGAGGCGTCAGTCATAGCACATAAGCTGTCATAGAAAAGATAGCCGTAAGTGAAAGACGGATAATGGAAATCCTTGTCGATGACCACCTGACCGTGGGTATCGATAAACTTGATGGTACTATCCTTTTCCATCACAGCTGCGAGGCCCTCAGAAAAGAGCCAGGCTTTTGTGTAACGTATGGCAGGAATAACAGGATGGCCAGTGCGGACATCAAGATAACCGCGATAGCCCTTGCTTGCATAACAGGCCAGTGTGTCTTTCTCGTTATCGGAAACAATGACCCACTTGACATCGCGAAGCACTTTCTTACCCGTAACGTTGTCTACAAGATAGCCGTGAGCACCATTCTCGCAGAAAGAAATCCGTTCACTAATCTTTTCACGGTAGTTGAAGTTATCATATCGGTCATCAAGAATGACCGAATGAACGAATCCGCTAAACGGCCGATGGCAGATGTTGTAACAACCTGTTACAAAGCACAAAATAAAAAAGGCACCACACACAAAAACACCTACCTTCTTAAGATAGACAAACATACGGAGCATCCGCATTTTCGAAGTACTACAAACTTTCATGGTCGTAAATAATTAATTGTTAAACAAATAAAGAATTCTAAGGTTTGACTTCCAAGATCTGGGCAGCGAGTTTGTCGGCGGCCTCGATGATGGAAAGGAGGGGACAGGTGTGAGTGGCGTGGACGTAGTCTTGCTGCATCTCTTCGTTGTGGAGGGCTATCTGCCAGGCGCCCATGTGCCAACGAATGGCCATGATTTCATCGTCAGTCAATTCCAAGCCTAAACGTAAAAGCATGATGACACTCTTCTCGCCATGACCTACGGGCAGGTGGTTGTAGTTCTTCTGATAGACTCCTCCTGCTTTGGTGCTGCCCTGATAGCGGGGAGCCTTGCAGACGTCGTGAAGCAGGGAGGCAATAATCAGAGAATCGTCTGACACCTCGAGGTCGGGGTTGATATTTCGCATGACTAAGGACAGCTCCTTAGCCACACGATACACATTCAGGGAATGAGCGACAAGGCCTCCTGGATAGGCGTTATGGTCTTTGCGGCTCGCAGGGGCCTCAAAGAAATCGAGCCACTCTAACTCGGCTATCACATCACCAATGCCATGGCGGTTGGTGCTTCTTAATAATCTGCAAAAGTTTTTCTTATCTTCAATATTCTTCATCGTCAATTCTGTAGTATTTTTCTGTTTATTTCTCATCGTTTCGATATACGTGCTGATAGTGACGGCGCTCCATGAGGCACATGAGCCATTCTTCTATACGGCTATAAAAGAGTAGGTTGATATAGCAGCCCCATAATGCCACCACACGCAGAGGGACTGAAGGGAAGAGTTCACGCGACATGAGCATGAGGGGGAAAAGAAGCCAGACGGACATCACCATACTGCGCTCTATCATCATCCGCCGCACATTGTTGACGTGATAGTCGATGATTTCACGGACGAGTCCGAGCGTCTCCTGATGGTTGCGGCCCAGCGTCTTGCTGAAAAGATCAAGGGCTGTTTCGTAGAAATAGTCTGCCGGACCACGACGACACACTTCAAGGCTGGCTTCGAGATTGAAGATGTCGAGCAGTGAGTAGTTGTCTTCATTGTAACCTTCTGTCCGTTTGTATTCGGCATACTGGCCAGCAACTTTCCTGAAGTCGCGGGCAAGCTTAAGGGTGTTTTCGGACTCCTTTTGGTTTTTCTTCTTCAATTCGGTATTCATAATTATTCAGTGGTTTTGTTTGTACAAAAGGCGCCGTCAGGCGCTGAAGCCTGACACCACTTTGTGGTGGGGCTTCAGCGGGGCGGCTTGAGGTTTGAGACGTTCGAAGGCCTTCGTGACATCGGAGATTTCGATGCGTTGGAAGTCAGCGACAGGGGCGGAGGCTACGTCGACATCCAAGGCGGAAATGACGCGATTCGCCATAGCGGGGATGATGCCATTGTTGACGAACTGCTCTATCCAGCGGGCGTTTCCGAATTCGGGGAGCTTCGTTTTCAATGTCTGCTCAATGTCCTTCCTCAGTTCGGCTTCAGCCTCGCCGGTGAGGACATAATCCTCTTTCTCCAGGAGATTACGGGCGATTTCCATCAGTTGGGCGGCATCGTAGTCATCAAACTGGTAACGATAGGGGAAACGGCTCCTGAGTCCGGGATTGGAGTCC
>JAEEGG010002579.1_pt1 | contig 46502 bp, 35 predicted proteins | sample 9134161 | NCBI WGS metagenome assembly JAEEGG01 (sample SAMN16246543, study PRJNA631951) | gut metagenome | biome: gut microbiome; feature: rumen; material: CR-attached | host: Bos | place: Iran: Karaj | collected 2018-10 | reverse complement strand
GTAATAGGCTGGACAGGAGGCACCGTTATCGGCGCCCTTCTGGGAGGCGTGTTCCCTGACTTTCTTACCAACGCACTCTCGATAGGCATCTACGGCATGTTTGTCTCGATCGTCATCCCTCAGACCAAGAAGGATCCCGTCATAATGAACAGCGCGGTCCTGGCCTGCGTACTCTCGGCTGTTATGTTCTATGTTCCTTTCCTCTCCTCACACATCACCGGAGGCTTTGCGATAATAATCGCAGCTGTGACCGCTGCACTTTGCGGAGTTGCCGTTACGGGAAGGCAGATGAGCAGGCGAATGTCGTTTGCCGTTCTTGCCGTTCTGCTTGCTGCCATTATCGCGATCCTGTTCTTCTTTGCTCCCGGATATGTGTCATCTTCCGCTGCGGCAGTCTCGTCTGAAAGCAGAGAGACAGTATCTGTCGGGACGTTCATTCCCCTGTTCATCACCATGACGGTCACGACATACCTTATGAGGATGGTACCCTTTGTACTGTTCAGGCGTAAGCTCACCAACCCGAAGGTAAAAGCCTTCTTCGATTACATCCCCTATACGGTCCTGTCGGCGATGACCTTCCCGGCGATACTCTATTCAACCGGCTCTGTCCCGGCAGCAGTGGCAGGACTTGCGGTCGCGCTTGCGCTGAGTTTTATGGAAAAGTCGCTTTTGGTCGTTGCGATCGGAACCTGTATCGGGTCGCTGGCTGTAAGTGTTCTGTTAATGTATATCTGAGCCGCCAAATTTGCTTTAGGTATTTACATTCACAGAAATAAATATGTTCGCGTTTTACGGATTATTCCCGGCCTTGTCGTAATTCTTGTAGTTTTTTATTATTTGCGCAATCGGGTGCAAGCCTTAAAAGTATTGCGTTTCAAGAATTGTGACGGAAATAAGGCGTTAAAAAATGCCCTCAAACCCTTGAAAATCAAGGCTTCAGCCCATATAATTGAGTTGTTAACAAAATGTTAACGCGTGTCTTAACTATTTTTCTCGAGGGGGGCTCGGAGAATGACGGTTAGCAGAAGTGCTGGGAAGTTTGCGGTTAGAATTGTTTCCTTTAGTCTTTGCTCACTATTAGTTATAGCGGGTATTTTTGTTTTAGGTCCCGCTCGTACAGTTAGTGCAGATGCGGGAGCCTCTGTATGGTGGATATCGCAATGGGACAATTCTGATGCCGGTAAGATCGGAATCAGCACTTGGGGTGTTAACAAAGGAGATGTTGTCCAAGTCACCATCAATTCGGGAAATGATATTTTCTTTAATGGAAGCACAAGTGGTGACGTCACTTGCACATCTGACGGCGATTCTATAACGGTCCAATATACATATACAGGTCAAAATGTGGAATTTGCTGTAACCGGAACAAATATTTCAAATAATGATGTATCGGTAGGTTCCATAAGTGTTATTCAGTATGCTTCTACTCCCACTCCGGAACCCACTCCCTCTCCTACACCCAAACCGACGGCAACACCTACGCCCAAACCGACAGCTACACCCACACCGGTACCGGCAAATAACAATTCAAGCTCCGGTAATTCTACAAATCCGACTCAGGCAACAGCAGCTCCTGCATCCGATAACGGCAGTGCTGCAGCTCCTGCAGCAGGCGGAGACGCGCCAGCACCTGCAGAGACGACCGCCGCAGCAACTGAGACTACTGCAACAACCGCTGCTTCCGAGACGACCGAGACTTCAGATCCCTCTGAGACTTCTGAGACTGACAATACTCTGACAGCCGGCGAGACTCAGGAGACTGTCATGGCCGTAGTCGGAGAAGTCCAGGAAGGCGAGACATACGATCAGACTGTAGTTCTCGATGAGACGCACGAAGACGGTTCTCCCGTTGTAATGGGTCTTAACAGCAAGACACAGGAAGAACTGAGTGTTGAGAAAGCAAAGAAGCAGCTGATGACCGCTTCATTCTGGATCGTACTGGTCGTCCTCCTTGCAGGCGCTTCTTATGCAAGGTACAGATATCTTAAGAAGAAGGGATATAAAGGTTCTGAGATTGCAATTAACTTCATGCCCGGAACTTCAGATCTCATCTATGCCATCGGTTATCACTTCAATCTCCCCGGCAAGGGCAAAGATGCTGCACCCGCAGAAGCTTCTGCTTCGCATGCTTCCTTCAACACGGCATCTGCCATGAAGGAACTCAAGAAGATGGAGACTACCGTTGCAGCAACAAAGACTGCTCAGACCGCTCCCAGGGCTAAGTCCTCCGCTACATCCGTGCCTCACAAGAGACCGAAGGAGTTATCCGTTAACCACGCGGCAGCCGTTGCAGCAGCAAAGACTGCTCAGGATGCACCCAAGACTAAGACATCCACACCTTCTACACCTTCCGTACCTCACAAGAGACCGAAAGAATTATCCGTTAACCACGCGGCAGCCGTTGCAGCAGCAAAGACTGCTCAGGATACACCCAAGACTAATACGGCACGCCCTTCAGTCACTGCCACATCAGGATCTTCGCTCGGAAACGAAGCTGCGAGAGCAGCCAGAGAGAGGGCTGAAGCGGCAAAAGAGCAATTAAGGATGCGAGCAGAAGCAAGAAGGAGTAAAATAGAAGAAGTAAAAAGAGAAGAGTTACAGCAGCGTCCTCCGATCAAGAGACCTGCTTCCCTCTCAGTAAATCATGCTGCAGCAGCCGCAGCAGCAACTGCAAAAGAAAACACAACAAGGAGTGATGCCGACGTGGAGCCGACAAATTCACCATTTAAGCCGTTAGACAGATCAGCCGAGAGAGAGATTTACTCTACCCCCGGTCTCAGACCCCGCAAATCAGCAGAAGACCATCAGAGGATGGCTGCCGGAGCCAATCAGCTTGGCAAGGGAATAAGTGCTCAGAGACCTGAGGCTCCCTATTCCAAGGACGGAAGAGCGCCCATGTGGGCAGCCCCGGGTACCGGAAGGATAAATCCCTTCAAGCCTTCTGCATCTGCAGATGCTTCATCTGCTGCTGAGGCAGAGACTCAGTCTTCCTCCGCGGCACAGCCGGCAAATACTGCTGAGCATGCAAGCATAGCCGACCAGACAACCCACAGATCCGCTTTCTTCGACAGAGCAGAGAAGGCAAGAGCCTTTACGCCTGCAAAAGAAGGCAGGGATTCCAGAGTCGGAGATATGACAAGATCTTCAGGCAAGGGCAAAGCGCCCCATGCACCAACTGTAGGAATGTCACTTGAAGGCAAAGATTCTTCCATTCTTAATAACGGAACGGCGCCAACCGCCACAGAACCTTTACCGGGCTTTAAGCCTATCGACCCGAACAAGTAAGGAGGTCTGCTCTTGAAGAACATTGCTATCGTTACCGGTGCATCTTCCGGAATCGGCAGATCATTCCTCAAGCTTATCATCAAGGAGCGCGGCATTTTCGGCGGCGTTCCTTTTGATGAGATATGGGCTATAGCGAGGAATGCTGACAAGCTCAATTCAGTGATCGATTCATTGGAAGATGAACGCGTTCTGCCTGTGATCTGTGATCTCTCTGATCCGGACAATCTCGCTGAACTGGAAGAGCAGCTCGCTTCCGAGAAGCCGCAGGTCGGACTTCTCGTCAACTGTGCCGGAATGGGCATTAAGGGTGCCGTTGAGGATCAGCCTGCCAAGGCAATCGAGGATACCCTGGACATCAACTGCACGGCGCTGTCCAAGCTTACAAGGATATGCCTTCCCTACATGATCGAGAAGGACATGTTCTACTCCAAGGCCAACGGGCCGAGGATCATCAATATCGCTTCTTCGGCAGGATTCCTGCCCCAGCCCGGATTCGCGGCTTATGCTGCCAGCAAATCCTACGTTATCAATTTCTCCAGAGCACTTGCTTTTGAACTTGCCGATTACGGCATCTGCGTCACTACAGTCTGCCCCGGACCCGTCAATACCGAGTTCCAGAGCAAGGCAACCGGCGGCGCTTCAGCAGAGTTTACCGGCTTCAGGCAGTATGTGGTTGCAGATGCGGATAAGCTCGCAGAGGCTTCTCTCAGGGCTTCCATCAAAGGCCGCAGGATGCTTGTTTACGGATTCTCGCAGAAGGCACTTCATCTCGCATCCAAGATCGTCCCTACCGATCTTATCCTTTATATCGAGAGCAGGCTTATGCCCGTCGAGCACACGCAGGCTGAACCTGCTGCCGTTACCACCGTTGCTGAAGAGACCAAAGAGGAAGAGACATGAGAGTAGAAGCTGAATTCGGAAGCATCTTCAAGGCTGTAAACGCAAAGGCTTCCAAGATGGATTTCTGGGGTGATATGGCTACGCAGATCACTCTCAAGGGTAATCTCGATAACCTCCCGATCTATATTAAGTCCGAGGAGGGACGCGTAGAGGTCGCTCCCTACGAGTATTACGATGCTACCTTCTATATCGATGCGGATGCGGAGGTTTTCGCTGCGGTCCTGTCCGGTAACAAGGATTTTTATGCTGGCATCGCGGAAGGAAGCATTACCGTTAACGGCAATACGGATGCCGCTCTGTTGTTCGCCAAGGCGTTTTTCGGTTAAACTAAAACAACAAATTTAACACGAATGTACCCTTTTGACTTGTCTGAGGGTATATAATACGACTATGGCTATAAAACTGAACGGTATTTTTAAGGACAATCTCGTGTTCCAGTGGGGAGCTGAGTTCCGCATTTTCGGTACATGCGATAGTGTCCGTACGATCAGATGCGACCTTATCAAAGACGATAAGACTGTCCTTACAGGTGTAGCCGGTACCGAGGATGACGGAAGTTTCCTCGTTTGTGTGGACCCTACCGATGAACCGGGCGGTCCCTATGAACTCGCAGTGTATGAGGATGATCAGGAGCAGATCCGTTTGAAGAACTGCTATGCCGGTGAGGTCTGGCTCGCTGCAGGACAGCGTAATATGGAGTATCCCCTTGCCAGGACCGAGTTTGCCAAGTATATCATTCCCAAGATCGGCAAGACCGAGATAAGGCTTTATGATGTCCCCAAGGCAGGCTTCCTTGACGATGATCAGGCCAAGGCTGAGGAAGAATCACAGTGGGTGGAGATAACTTCGGAGAATGCCGGTAAGATGAGCGGCATCGCATATTATTTTGCACACTCACTCGAGGTAAGGCTAGATTCCAAGATAGGTATAATTACATGCTGCTTCGGTGCTTCCACCATCGACTGTTGGCAGAGTGTTGACAGCCTCAAGGAGACAAAGGAAGGCCGCTTCTACATAAAGGGATTTGATGAAGCCGCAGCATCTCTTACTGACAGTGAATATGATCAATATCAGCGGGAATACGAAGTGAATAAGACCGTATATGACAATATGATCAGAGAGTCGCTCAAGTATGACCCGTACATGACTTATCTCGAAGCCGACATGAAGTTCGGCCCGGAACCCTGGCCCCCGCCGGTCGGTCTGCGTGCGGTCAGACATCCGGGCTCATTCTTCGAATGCATGATCCTGAGGATCGCCCCTTATACTCTGAGAGGCGTTATCTTCTATCAGGGCGAAGCTGATGCCGCAGACGGCTATCAGAATGAATACGGACCTGTCTTCAAGACTCTCATACGTGAATGGAGAGAAGTCTTCTTCGATGAAGAACTGCCCTTCCTGTTCTGTCAGCTTCCAATGTTCATATCCAAGGAACGTAAATACATGGGCTACGACGATATGTCATGGCCGGTAATGAGAGAGCAGCAGCAGATAGTCGCGATAGACCTTCCCGATGTCTATATGGCCGTCATCGCCGACTGCGGTGAATTCAATAACCTGCATCCTGCAGACAAGAAGACACCCGGCGACAGGCTCGCGCTCCTTGCACAGAAATTCGTATACGGCTTCGAGAATGTCGATGCCGTAGCTCCTTATATCGTAGATGCCAGAAGAGGCGAAGACGTAGAGATCACCTTCGGCGGCGACTACATGCTCCTGAACATAGCCACCGATTACGGCGGTAATGAATCGGGCTTCGAGGTTGCCGGCGAGGACGGAGAATTCTACCCTGCCGATGCGGCTGTGGATTTTGACGGTAAGACGGTACTTCTGTCCTGTCCCGAAGTCGAGTTCCCGGCAAAGGTACGCTATGCTTATTTCTCATACGGACCTACACCGCTTCATGCCCAGAACGGCCTTACGGCAACACCTTTCCAGGTATCACTGGATAAAGACTTAGGAATGGAATGATCTTATGAATATAGCTTTTTTTATGCGTCCCAAGCAGGATGTTACTTTTGTATACAGCAACTATACCGTCCGTCAGGTTCTCGAGAAGATGCACCAGAGCAAGTTCACGGCCATCCCCGTGCTCGAGCATGACGGCACCTATGTAGGCACGGTCAGCGAGGGTGACCTTCTCTGGTTCATAGTAAAGGGCGAGGGCGGCGAACCTCACACTATGGCGATCGAGAATCTTGAGGACTTCATCCTCACGGACGTGTTCCCTCTTGCTACGAAGAATCCTCCCTGCCAGATCGGTTCTTCCATAGACGATCTCATTCTCCGCGCGATGGAGACAAACTTCGTTCCGATCGTCGATGACCGTGACAAGTTCATCGGCATCGTCACCCGCCGTTCGATCATAAAGCATTTCTACGACAAGCACATCTTCCCCGACAGCAGCAGTATCGAATAATGTTGTAAACGGGAAGTGTCTGTGATATACTTCAACAGTTGTTTTTTGCCCCTATAGCTCAGTAGGTAGAGCGCATCCATGGTAAGGATGAGGTCTCCAGTTCAAATCTGGATGGGGGCTCCAGGATAATATAAGGCGGTCTCATTGAGGCCGCCTTGTTATTTGTTAAGTTGTTCAGATGATCATTCGCTGAGATTCTCGCGCTCTTCCCTGGACTGTTCGTTCTTACGCTGAACATCACTCTTCGGTCGCTTGACCGGTCCCTTGTCCTTTGCAGGGGCAAAACCCTTGGCAGGCTCTGTTGCTGCCGGAAGAGGTTCTTCATCCTGAAGGATCTTAGGTGTCTCCGTGGGGACCTCGGCAGGTCTCTCCGGAACGGAATTTGCAACGCTGGAACCGATTACGGGCCTTATCGCATCCTTTACATAGGATTCATCGGAATGCTCCTGAGGCTCGTTAGCACGTGATGCCGTAGGGGGCTTGAGCTCCGTGGGCTTTACCTTGGCGGGTGCAGCGGAATCAGTAACGATGGCGGGAGTCGTGGCCTCTTCGCCAACCTCGTCGGAATTAAGTTCGCTCTTCTGCTGCTGGCGTGCACTTGCCGTATTGGAATATACGGGTCTGATCGGAGCGGTATTGGACTTCTGCAGATAGCCGTTAACTACCATGTGCTCACCGTACTTCTGCATGGCAAGCTCTCTCTCGGTAGGCTGATGCTTCTTCCTCGATCTCATTACCTTGCCGAATACTTCCTGTTGCTGCTGGACATTCTCGTTCTCATGAACTTTGATGCCTGTGTCTTTGACCGGTACGGGTTCATCCACAACTTCACCGCTGTTAACGCGGGATCTGTAACTTACGCCCTTGATAACCTGCTCCGTACGCTTGATGTCACCAAGACTCTCGCGATACTGTTCTCTCTTATTCTCGCGTGCCTTGGATATCTTGAATGCTATAATCGCCACTATAAGCACGATTACAGAACCGATGATGATATACCCTCCCACGGTTCCGAATAAGGCAAAAAACTTCTCGATCATCTGACTTCACCCCTTGCTAGTCTACTTATTATTTTCGCTCATTTTTCTCTTTTTGATAATAGTAAATACGATTACTACAACGGCTGCAAGTCCTGCCGTACCGATCAGGACAATCGCAACAACAAGCATCCTGTCTGCAGTTGTATTTACAGTGGCGGGCTCTTCTAACGCACCGGTTGACGGCAACACTTCGGTCTCGTAAGGATCTGGCGTTGTCTCTGCGTCAGTACTCGCTGCTGAAGTCTCTGAAGGAGCTGCCACGGGCTGAACCTCCTTGCCTGAATAATCAGACAGCGAGATGCCGTTTGCTCCCAGAGGAACTTCGTGATCCAGACCGATGAACTGTCCGTCCTCGTTCTGCCAGAGGACTTCCTTGACGAAGCCGTACTTCTCTTCGTCCCAGGTCGTGAAATCATCCAGAACCAGGCCTCCGGTATCACCCGAGTTAGCATTATAACACCAGAAGGTAAAATGTATATTCTTTTCTGCAATAAGTTGTCTCAAATATGTCATCCACTCCTCGTTGGGGCCTCCGTCCATGAAGCCTCCCCACTCGCCGATGAGGATGGGTGCAATATTCTCTTCTTCTATATAAAGCCAGTAGTCGTACCAGGCATCCTCATAGAGCGACTCGTATGTGAATCCGCCCTCGAACCACGGCTGCTCATATACGAGCGGACCATAGTCGTGCGGCGAATATACGATCTGCTTATTACGCTCCTCCGAACCGAAGTCTATCGGATAGTCCTTGACCGCCATCAGATTGCCGCCCCACCATGTGTTGTAATAATCCTCATCGTTCGTTGACGTAAAATCATTTGCCACGGGATCGATCGGATATATCTGAATGCCTTCGATAACTATAAGGACATAAGGATTGGCATCAAGTATGGCGTTGCCGGCCTCCTCTGCCACCATCTTCCAGTTGTTCTGAAGATCGGAATCGTTCCATATCGCGAATTCTGACTCTGATGCCTTGCCGTGCGGCTCGTTCTTCAGGTCGTAAGCGATTATCGTATCATTGCCGGCATATCTTTCCGCCAGCCATGTAAGGGATTCGATAAAGTCCTCCGTCGTCATGTCCTCTCTGTACCACAGAGGATAGTTGTGTCCGGAAGCATCGGTCTTGACTGTGTGTATGTCTATCATGACCTTGATGCCGTTAGCTTCGCAGAGTTCGAGGACATAATCGAATATCTCGAGCGAATTAAGAGACGTAAGCTCCGCATTCAGCGCCTGGTTATAGTTTGCCTGGGGATATTCTCCGTTCTCCCACTGCAGCAGAAGCTCGGCAGACATCGGGATCCTCAGGAGGTTGAAGCCGCGATCTGCTATGCCCTCTATCGATTCCTTCAGGTTGCAGTTCCACACGCCGTCGAAAATGTTCGTTCCGGTATTGTATCCGAACCAGTTCACACCGGTAAGCCATACCTCCGTACCGTTCATGTCGACTATCTTCGAACCATCCGTAGTAAGCCAGTCATCACCTGCAACACCGGCCTTGTTCTCCGCGGGACCGGAGATGGTAACAGTGACATTCGAAGAGGCACTGTCTCCTGACTGATTGCCTGACTGCTGCGCTGCAGTGGTTGCCGCCGTCTCATTGACCGAACCGCTCTCGCCGTCACCGGACACGGAGATCAGCGATGCGGACGTTATGTCCGAACCCGTGACCTGTATGCCGACTTTGCTGTTGAATCCCCAGCTGTTGGATCCGCTCGCGGATACCGTCGCGGTGACCTGGTTGCCGTTTATCGTGTATGTATCGAATCCCCATCCGGTAGCCGAATCGATGCTTCCCGAGAATTCCGCTACGACCGTGATGGCCGCATATCCGTCGCATCCCGAGAGTTGTACCTCTATCTGGCCTCCGTTGCCCCAGCAGTTGACTGTCGCGGAACCCGAAGGCGCAGCAAGGACCTGTGCAGGGATCGCCAGGATCACGAACACTAAAGTAATGACCGCAGAGATAGTCTTTCGGTAAAGCTTGTTCATATTATTCTGTCCGGGGATCACAGTGAGATCGTTATGTCCCTTCCTGTAAGATCGTATCTCTCGTACTTGACTCCGGCGCTATCGAGCATCCTTCTTGCTGCCTCTGATGTATCCGTATCGTGGTACTTGTCATCCAGGTAGACGATCTTGCCGATCCTCTTCTGAATGAGAGCTTTGGTGCACTCATTGCACGGAAACAGAGTAACGTATACGGTTGAACCTTCGAGGTTTGCAGTCTTGGAATTGAGGATGGCGTTGAGCTCGGCGTGTGTTACATATGCATACTTCGTATCGAGCGTTCCGCCCTGTCTCTCCCAGGGGAATTCATCGTCAGAACATCCCAGAGGCATGCCGTTATATCCTACTGAAACGATGTAATTGTCCTTATCGACGATGCAGGCACCGACCTGCGTGTTGGGATCCTTGGACCTCTTGGAAGCCAGTGTGGCCACACCCATAAAATACTCGTTCCACGAGATATAATCAGCTCTTTTCATGTTCATTGGAACTCACCCCTTCGGCACAAGATCTAGTTCTTGTATTTTAACTTATCCTCAGGGCTGTATCAACAAAACGCACCCCGAAGGGTGCGCCTTATAAGTCAGTTTTGATGTTGCTCTCAGCCTCTTCCGCAGTTCAGTACAAGCTGCTCGCAGAGATCCTCGTATGCAAGGCCTTCGACCTTCGCAGCCTCAGGAAGCAGCGAGGTGTTCGTCATGCCCGGGAGGTTGTTCGCCTCGATGAACCAGAACTCATGCTTGTCTTCAACGTAGATCATGTCCACTCTTCCGTACTGGGTCATCTTGAGCAGGCCGAAGATCTTCAGCGTAAGATCCTGCGCCTTCTTATAATCCTCGGGTTCGATATTCGCAGGACAGATGTGAGTCGTCAGACCGTCCTGATACTTGTTCTTGTAGTCATAGAAGCCTTCGTGAGGGATTATCTCGGTAATGGGAAGCGCCCTGTCGTTAAGGACTGATACCGTTATCTCGCGTCCCTTGATGAACTGCTCGACAAGGATGGGCTGGTCATAAGCAGCTGCCATATCAACCGCTGCCTGATATTCCTCGATCGTATTAACGATGGATACACCGCAGGACGAACCGCAGCCGATGGGCTTGACCACGCAGGGCAGACCGATCTCTGAGAGCATCCTGTCTGAAGGAATCTCGTCCGGCATGCCCGTTACCCACTTTGCGGTGAGGATACCTGCTCCGGCGACGATCGCCTTGGAGATACCCTTATCCATGGCTATGGCGCATCCCAGGTAGTCACATCCGGTATATGCCACACCGAAAGCATCGAGCACAGCCTGGATCTGGCCGTTCTCGCCGTGGCTTCCGTGGAGGCCCAGGAAAACCCTGTCCGCATACTGGCAGAGCTCGATGACGCGTGGGCCGACCCACTGGCGTCTGCCGCCGTGCTGTCTGATGATGGCCTCGAGATCAGGCTCTGTCTCGGGGATGGTATAAGTAAAAGGTGCGACCGTACCGCGGCGGAAAAAGCTCTCCGCAGGGCGGTCGTTCTCGATGCCCTCGTAAAGATCGACGAGCGCCACCTCATGTCCCTTCGACAGAAGGGCATTCGCGATAAGGCTCGCGGACTTCAAAGATACGTCACGTTCGGGCGACAGGCCGCCGCCGAGAACCGTTATTCTCATAGGATCACCTCAATGCTTACAAATGATACTTTTGCATTATACCCCAATTACTCCCTCTATTTTCACGTGAAAAAATCGGTAATCTCCTTGTAATATAGAAACCCTTAATGATTGATATACTTAATAAATAATAAAAGGGGGAAACTATGCTCGCATTACTCTATATCTTGATGTGCGCCGCATTCGGCATTACGCTGATGACACTTCTCGTGCCCGACGTAAGAAGACTGTATCTTGCGTGTGCGCCGTCAAAGAAGATAATAGACAGGATTCCCAATTCACTGTTTATAGTACCTTCAGGACTTATCCTCGGCATAATGTGCGTGCCGTTTCTTAATTATTTTGTCACGCTCGGACTGTCCTACATCATCCCGAATCACGACCTGTGCATGAAGGGCGGCATCATACTGACCTTCGCACTCGTCATCTGGGTCGTTCTGTCCGGAGTGATCCTGATCGCCCGCAGAAGAACTGTCCGCGATTCAGCCGCATCAGCTGATCTGTCGCAGATCAGCCCTTATGAATACAGCCTCAAGAATGCCCTGTTCTACGGCATAGGCACGGTCCTATTCACCGCTGCCGCCACCTTCCTCATGTTCTACACATACAGGATTGAGAACGGGATCCTTCTCTGCGGCAACTCGACCTTCTCGGACCTGTCTCCGCACACTGCGCTGATATCCTCGTTCGGAAAGGGTTTCAACTTCCCTACGCAGTACATGCATTTCTCAGGTGACGGCATACAGTATCATTTCCTGTTCTACTTCTTCTGCGGAATGCTCGAATATCTCGGACTGTCGATCGACGCGGCGCTCAATATCCCGTCTGTCATCGCCATGGTCTGCGCGTTCATACTCCTCGGATTACTCGCGGTCCTTCTGAGCGGAAGGCGCCTCGCATATCTTCTCGCACCGGTATTCGTGCTCTTCAGGAGTTCTCTGAACGTATTCTTCCACATCAGGGATCTCATGGCTGCCGGCAACGACCTTAAGACAGCCGTAATATCGATAACCCGGTTCAATATGTGGTACAGGGTCACGGAGAAAGACGACTGGGGTATCTGGGCGATCAATGTCTACCCCAACCAGCGCCATCTGATGCTCGGAATATCAGTCATAGTCATCATGACGATAATCTTCATCCCGTTCTTAAGAAGAATGTGCATCGCAGTATCCAAGGAAGGCTTCAGGAGCTTTGTCGCTTCGCGCAACGCGTGGCTTCCCAGACAGGCCGACCCGCTGAAGCCCTGGTCTATCGCGATCCTTGCATCACTGTTCGTCTTTGTCATGCCGTACTTCCACGGTTCATGCCTCATAGCGCTGCTGCTCATCCTGGCATTCATAGGGATATTCTCTGAGAGCCGTCTGATCCATGTCATAACAGGTGCCGTCGCGGTCGTATCCGCCGTAGCTCAGTCGCATGCATTCTCCGGCGGCTACTCGAGCATAGTCAGCTTCAAATTCATTCCGGGATTCATCCTCGGAGAGGCAGGAAGCAAGTTCACGTTCTATGAACTGGCAAGATACATCTTCATCGTTACCGGATTTACCTTGATCCTGGCGTTCATCTGTTCTGCCGTATTCTTCGTATATGACCTTATGAAGAAGCGCCCCGTATACCGCTTCATCCTCTATCTCGGATTCTGCGTTCCGTTCGGATTCGCATTCCTGTTCCAGGTAACTCTGGAGATGCTCGCGAACCACAAGTTCATACAGATAACCCTGATCCTGATGGATGTCTTCGTCGCCATCCTCGTATCCGGTCTGTTCCTTATCCCGCTTAAGATCCGCGGCAAGGAGAAGACCGAAGCCGCAGTACCGGCTCCCGAAGGCGACATAAGGACACCCGAGGTCAGCGAGACGGCTATCGCGGCGATCGAGGCTGAAGATACCGCCGCAGCAGAAGAGATTCCCGTGGAAGAAGTTCCTGCGGAATTGGTTTTCGGCGATACCGCTGATGCTGAAGCTGCTCCCGTAAGACCCGGCAGCGAGGCACTCAAGGAGATCGTTCCCGCACCTTCCGTATCGATGCCGGCATTCGGAGACGAAGCCCCGGCCGAGATCGTGCCCGCCGAAGAGAAGGCAGCAGACCTGCCGGCAGAAGATCTGACCGATCTTCCCGAGGAGATAATAATCCCCGAAGAAGAACTTCCGGCAGAGGCCGTGTCTGAAGAAGAGACGCCCTCAGAACCCGGGCAGCCTGCAGCTATAGGTGATCTGTCGCACGAAGAGATCCCTGCGCCCAAGACTGAACGCAAAGGCCTCGCCCTTCCTGCCTGGATAGCACTTGAGGTGGCAGGAGTGATCCTCGCCCTTGCTCTCATGGTGCCTCTCACGGCAACCGGAATATCCGAGTGGTGCACATATGTGAATATCAACCGCGACCCCATCCAGGTCAACACCGAGTCTCCGCTTACCAAGTGGATCGAAGAGAACACCGACCCTTCAGATGTATTCCTTACGCCGATGTGGTCAATGAACCGCTTCATCCTCGCAGGAAGACCGATGTATTACGGATGGCCTTACTACGCATGGTCCTCCGGTCACGATACCTATACGCGAGATGCGATCTACTGTTGGCTCATGACCGGCTGCAACGGCAACATAGACGAGTTCAGGCGTTACTGCATGGAGCGTAACATCAAGTACGTCATTGCCGACCCCGAATTCGATACGGCAGTATTTGAAGGCGGCATAGCATTCAACCGCAAGTTCTTCGAAGAGAACCTCACACAGGTTGCATACTTCGCAGAAGAAGACACGACGATCTACAAGGTCTTCTGATCTATCAAAAAACAAACACAAAATAAGAGCTGCCTCATATGAGACAGCTCTTTGTTATTGATTTACCGGAATCTTATTCCTGCTCAGCCTTTGCAGCTTCGATGACCTTCTGTGCAACGTCATTCGGAGCGGGTTCATAACGTGCGTGAGACAGTACGAACCAGCCACGGCCCTGAGTCATGGACTTAAGGTCTGTAGCATAGTCGAGCATCTCAGCGGAAGGAACTGCGCAGTGGATGACAGAACCCTGATCGTCTGCATCGATACCGACGATCCTTGCGCGGCGCTTGTTGAGGTCGCCCATGATGTCGCCCTGCTTGTCCTCAGGTACATGGATCTCAGCCTTGGAGATAGGCTCGAGGATGATGGCATCTGCTGCTGCCATGCCTGCCTTGAAAGCGAGGTTTGCAGCGATCTTGAACGCCATTTCGGAAGAGTCTACGGGGTGGTAAGAACCATCTACGAGAGTAGCCTTGAGGTTAACTACCGGATAGCCTGCGAGGATACCGCTCTGTACGGATTCCTGGAGTCCCTTCTCAACTGCCGGGAAGTAGTTCTTAGGTACGGCGCCGCCGAAAACCTTCTCCTCGAATACGAGTGCTTCGGACTCGGGGTTGGGTTCAAACTCGACCCAAACATCACCATACTGGCCGTGTCCGCCGGACTGCTTCTTGTGCTTGCCCTGAACCTTGACCTTCTTGCGGATCGTCTCTCTGTAAGGAACCTTCATGGGTTCGAGAGTGCAGTCGATGTTATATCTGCTCTTGAGCTGAGATACGAGGACATTGAGCTGTGTATCGCCGATACCGGAGATGACCATCTGCTTTGTCTCTGCATTGGTCTCGACTCTGAAGCAGCGGTCGCCTTCGGAAAGCTTTGCAAGACCTGTCATGAGCTTATCTTCATCGCCCTTCTTTGTGGGAACGATGCTCTTGGAAAGACATGTCGAAGGGAACTTGATCTTAGGCATCTCGAGGATTCGTGAACGGTCGCAGAGCGTATCGTTAGTATCTGCCTCGACGAGCTTGGAAGCTGCACCGATATCGCCTGCAGTAACCTTGTCTGTAGCGATCTGCTCTTTGCCGCGGAGGAAGAACAGTCCGCCGATCTTCTCTTCTCTGCCCTTTGTTGCGTTATAGACAGTGGAATTCGCACGGAGTGTACCTGCGTTGACCTTGAAGATACTGATCTTTCCTACGAAAGGATCGGAGATGGTCTTGAAGATGAATGCAGCCATCGGATCTTCGATCTTGCATGTGATCTCCTGTGTGCCGCCGCTCGGAAGAGTTGCGGTAAGAGCGGGCTTCTTGCCTGCAGGAGGTGTGTCTTTCGCGATGCAGTTGAGCAGGAAGTCGATACCCCAGTTCATGAATGCGGAACCACAGTAGATCGGGTGGAGCTTGCCTTCACGGAAACCGACGTGAACGCCGTGACGGAACTCGTCCTCTGTGAAAGGCTCGCCTGCGAAATACTTCTCCATGAGAGTCTCGTCTGCAACAGCAACGACCTCATTGACCTTGTCCTGAAGTTCGTCTACGCGGTCAACATACTCTGCGGGAAGCTCGAACTCCTCGAAAGCGCCGCTCTTCTCGTTGATCGAGAAAGCCTTGCGGTTCATAACATCGACGATACCTGTCATCTTGCCGTCCTTCATGATCGGGAAGGAAAGCGGGATAACGGAATCGCCGTAACGCTCTGTCATTCTGGATACGACACCCTCGAAATCAGCGTTGGGCTCGTCCATACGGTTAACGAAGAAAAGATAGGGAACCTTCTTGTCGTCGAGAAGCCTTACAGCCTTCTGTGATCCGACGGAAGTACCACCCTTGGCGGAAATCATGATGACACCTGAATCAGCAATTCTGATACCGCTCATCTCTTCGCCCAGGAAGTCGAAGTCACCGGGTGTGTCGATGATGTTGATCTTGCTGCCCTTGTATTCGCAGCATGCTACAGAAAGGCTTACTGACATCTGGCGCTTGATCTCTTCGGGATCGTAGTCCATTGTCGTGTTGCCGTCCGTAATACGGCCCTGGCGTGATATTGCCTTGGTATAGAACAGAATAGCCTCAGCAAGAGTTGTCTTACCGGAGCCGATATGTCCGAAAAGGGCAATGTTGCGAATCTTGTCTGCGGAATAATTTTCCATCAGTCTTTCCTCCTAAAATCAAATTTCAGTAACTTTTCCATTATAAAGTATTTGATGTGCCATTTCCACAAACAACACACGCATGCGTGTATATTTTTTGTGCATTTCGGGATAAGGCTGCGTGGACCTCCAGAAAGCGCCGATATATAAATGAAAAATATAAGGGGCCGCACCTGCGACCCCTTGAATGTCTGTATTCTTAAAGGCTTACTTTGACTTCTTTGCAGTACCTGCAGCCGGTCTCTCGAAGATAAGAACGAGACGGTCTTCCTTCGAATCGAATGAGTTATTTGCCAGCGAAGAAAGCGAAGCGGAACTCTCGGAACCTTCAAGTGAAGAGATGATCTTTCCGCCGTCATCGTTAACTGCGGATACGAGCTTCCAGCCGTCCTTTGCCTTCTTGTCGAGAAGACCCTGGAGCTTATCGACATCAACCTCGGAAATGTTGTTGTGTGCTACGACTTCAACACAGTATTCCTTCGGGCCGTCAGCGGCGCCGCTTACCATGATGCCTTCCTTCATCTTCTTCTCGAGAGCTGCGATAGATTCATCCATTGCAGCGAGTTTCTTCTCAAGTTCAGCCTTCTCCATCTCAATCTCCTTGATCTTGTTTTCCTTCTCTTCGATCTGCTTCAGCATGGCACCCTTCTGGCTCTCGCTCAGAGCTGCTTCCTTAAGGAATACGGCCTGCTTCTCGGCATTGAGAACGATCTCCTGGGCAGCAGCTTCTGCAAGGACTGTAGCGTTCTTGGAATCTTCGATGATCCTGTTAGCCTCGTCAAGCTTGCCCTTGAGACCTTCGATGTCTTCTGTGAGTGTCTCCTGCTGCTTGTAGTATTCGGTAAGCTGATTCTCAGCTTCTGTCTTCTTGGACTCGAGCTCTTCAATACCGCTGCGCTTCTCTGCGAGGACCTTGTCTAATTCGGCCTGCTGCGTAGATGCGGTCTTCTGGAACTCATCGATCTCCTTCTTGATGGAATCGCGCTTGGCGAGTGCCTCTTCAGCTTCAGCCATGACGCCTCTTGCCTGCTCGGTCATTCCGTCGAGTTCTTCCTGAGCCTTCTTGTTACGCTCTTCGAGTTCTGCAACGATCCTGTCGCGCTCGGCATTAGCCTCAGCTATTGCCTTCTCCTTCTCGGCAATGGCAGCGTCTCTGTCCTTCTCTGCGGCATCCTTGATCTTCAGGGCTTCACTTGCCTGCTCCATGGATACCTTCTTGGATTCTTCCGCGATCCTGATCTTCTCCTTCTCGAAGTCTTCGTTCAGCTTCGCGATCTGGGCATCAAGATCCTTGATCTCAGCTTCTCTTGCCTTCTTGATCTTATCGGAATTGTTAAGGAGATCCTGTACTTCCTTGGCTTCAGCAACGAGCTCGTCTCTCTTTGCCATCGCTTCGCCGAATTCCTTCTCGACCTGGATGGCGAGCTGCTCTGTCTGCTGCTGTGTCTCCTTGAGGATACGCTCCTGCTCCTGCTTGGCTGCAAGGATCATCTCGTCGTGTTCCTTCTGGGACTTAGCCTTCGACTCCTTCTCCATGTTGTCGCACTGAGCCTTGATCTCGTCTCTTCTGGTCCTTACCGTCTCGAGATCGCTCCTGATGCTCTCTACAGCCTGCTCAAGAGATATCTTCTCGTCGAGCTTCTTCTTCTGTATAGTGGAAAACTCCGAATCAAGCTTAGCCTTCTCGGATTCAAACTTATCATGCAGTGTATCGTAATCGCGCTGAAGCTTCTCGATGGCTTCGATGATCCTCTTCTCTTCTTCGGATCTCTTAGCTTCTGCTCTTGCAATGTTCTCCTGAGCCTTCTTCTCAAGGATCTGCTTTGCTTCTGCCGAAGCTTCTTCAGTGTTGCCTTGTGAAGCCTTCTGGAAATCGTACTTACACATTGAGCAACGAGCGACATTGTCTCCCATCATGACGCCGCATACAGGACACTTTTTCATAGTAATGAGTACTCCCTAAATTTCTTCTTTCTGATCATGGTCAGAATAATCACTCATGTATTATACTCCACCAGTCAAGAAAATATTAGATTTTTCTTACTTATTAAAATTAAAAAATTATGAACTTTACCCATAAAACCGCCAAGTTACTACTCTTATTTGTAATATCCGTCATTTGTCAGTTTTTTACGCACATTTATAATTTGTAGCAATAAGCAAATTAGGGGGGGACTAACACATGTCAAAAGCCTTTAAGAAAGCGGTTTCCGCTATTTTGGGTCTGACACTTTGCGCGGGTATGTGCGCATGCAATCAGACACAGCCCGGCACTTCTGCTTCAGGTGAGCCCGATGCAAGCGGCGCAGTTGAAGCAAGCGGAGCAGATGCGGATGCAGTATACGGCGGAGAAGCAGTAGTAGGCATCACACAGGAGCCTTCTTCCTTCGATCCTCACACAGCAGTAGCTGCAGGCGATAAGGAACTCATCTTCAACATCTATGAGGGACTCTATAAGTTCGATTCAACAGGCACACTGAATCCCTGCCTCGCCACAGACTGCGAGATCTCAGAAGATTCTTCTGTCTATACTTTCACTATCAGAGAAGGCGTTACATTCCACAATGGTGACACGCTTGACGCTGACGATGTCGTTTATTCGCTGAAGCGTGCTGCCGGTCTTCTTGACTCACAGGACGGCACCGCACTCGTAACAGAACTTGACTGCATCAAGGACGTCGAGAAGAGTGATGACGGCAAGGTCGTAGTTACCCTCGAGTCCGGCAACAGCGAGCTGCTCAGCTATTTCACCACGGGCATCATCCCTGACGGTTACGATAACTGCGAAGCTGCACCCGTAGGTACGGGCCCGTTCATGTTCGACTCATATACCATAGGCGAGAATGTAACTCTCGTTAAGAACCCGAACTACTGGCAGGACGGTCTGCCTTATCTTGATACCGTTACATTCAAGATCTGCGCAGATATGGACTCCGGTCTCCTCGAACTCCAGAACGGAAACATCGATATCTTCCCTTACCTTGATTCCATACGCGCAGAGCAGCTCGATACCACACAGTTTACGATCGAGTCCAACGGTTCCAACATGGTCCAGATCTTCGCACTCAACAACGCGGTTGCACCTTTGGATGACGCACGCGTTCGTGAAGCCATCAACCTCGCCATCAACAGAGAGGACATCATCGAGGTAACGATGGGCGGCGCAGGCGTTGAGCTTACTACTGCAATGAGCCCTGCAATGGGATCTTATTACGATACTTCACTTGACGGAACATATTCTCAGAACATCGATGAGGCAAAGGCTCTCCTTGCAGAGGCCGGCTATCCCGACGGATTCGAACTCACCGTTACCGTTCCTTCCAACTACCTCGTACACGTCAACACTGCAGTCGAACTCGCATCCGAGCTCTCTGCCGTCGGTATCGATCTCGAGATCGAGCAGGTAGACTGGGCAACATGGCTTGAGACTGTATACACAAACCGCGAGTATGAATCAACGGTCATCTGCCTCACGAGCGACTACGCTCCTTACGATGTACTGCAGCGTTATGCTTCTGATTCTTCCGACAACTTCATCAACTACTCCAACAGCGAAGTTGATGCACTCCTTGCCGAGATCCCCACGCTCGCTGACGACAGCGCGAAAACAGAAGCTTACCACGATATCCTTAACATCATGGTGGAAGACAACGCTTCCTGCTACATCCAGGATCCGACAACACTTACGGCAGTATCCGTAAGACTTACCGGTTATAACGTCTATCCGATGTACGTACAGGATATGTCACAGGTAAAAGTCGTAGAATAAGAGCAGACGGTAAACAAAAACACAGACGGGCTGCCATATGGCGGCCCGTTATTCTATATGTATAATAGTACAAACATCTGGTAAGTAAGGAGGCCGGCAGGGTGTCACTGAACACAAGACAGAATCTCAAATACGCAGGGCTTAAGTTCATCGAACTTATTGCTACGCTGTTTGTTGTCTCGTTCCTGACTTTCGCGGCATTCTCGATAATCCCCGGCGATACCGCGCAGATAATGCTGGGACCCAATGCTTCACCCGAACAGGTTGCAAGGCTCAGAACGGAATTAGGTCTGGACCAGCCTCTCCCCGTAAGATACATCACATGGGTCGCAGGCGCATTCACCGGCAACCTCGGTGACTCATCTTCGTTCAAGGTTCCTGTCATAAGCCTCATCGCGCAGAGACTTCCGGTAACGCTCGGCATGAGCATTCTCGCGCTCATCATGGTGATCGCGGTCTCATATCCGCTCTCGGTATTCTCCGCGAGACGCCCCGGCCGTATCGGAGATACGATCTGCTCGATATTGGGACATGTGCTCTTTGCAATCCCGCCGTTCGTACTGTCGCTTCTCCTGATCGTGCTGGCATCGGGAGTCCTTCATATCTTTACCATGGGCAAATACGCTCCGCCGGAGAAAGGCTTCGGCAATTACATCGCAAGTCTCGCTCTCCCTGCATTTGCCATCGCACTTCCGAAAATAGCGATGACCTTCAAGTTCATGCGCTCCGCTATAATCGAACAGAATGCATCGGAGTACGTTAAGACAGAACGCAGTCACGGACTGTCTGAAGCGAGGATACTCTTAAGGCATGTCCTTCCCAATTCCAACGTATCTTCCATCACGATAATCACTCTGGTCTTATCCGATATATTAGGCGGAAGCCTGATCGTGGAACAGGTGTTCAATCTTCCCGGCCTGGGAAGGCTCCTGCTCACTGCGATAGACAGAAGAGATTTCCCTCTGATGTCCGGAATGATATTCTATCTGGCACTCATTACTGTCATCTTATATTTTGTATCTGACATCCTGGCAAGTATCGCGGATCCGCGCATCAGGCTCAAGTAGGAGGAAAACATGCAGTCCAAAGCCTCCTCATTCAGAGCTCGTACATTCTTTATCACAGGCGCGGTCTTCCTCGGGATAGTCCTGCTGGCATTCGTGATGTCTCTTATCTGCTCGCCCTACGATCCCAATGCGACCAGTGCGCGAGAGATCTTACTCCCGCCTTCCGGTGCACACCTTTTCGGCACGGATAGTTTTGGAAGAGACGTCTTCTCAAGGATACTGGACGCCTCCAAATACACCATCTTCATCTCGATCGCGGGTGTGGCGATAGCGCTCTTCCTCGGGGTGCTGTCCGGCCTTCCGGCAGGGTACTTCGGCGGGTTCCCGGACAGGGTGATAATGCTCTTCAACAACAGCATAATGTGCTTCCCCGGAATCCTGCTCGCACTCGTGGCGGTGGCGGTCTTCGGTCCGTCGATGTTCAACGTCGTGTGGGCACTGGGACTTGTTTTCGCGCCGACATTTGCGAGAGTGTGCCGTGCCGGTGCGATGGAACTCAAGACGAGGGACTTCATAATGCATGCGAAGGTCATGCGCGTAAAGCCTGTCAGGATAATGTATTCGCACATACTGCCGAACCTGATGCCGCAGCTTCTTCCCGCGACGGTCATAGGTCTGGCAAACATGACGCTGTTTGAATCCGGAATGAGCTATCTTGGACTCGGAGTGCAGCCGCCGGATGCAAGCTTCGGCAAGATGCTCGCAGACTGCAAGGCATATGTGCTGACGGCTCCGTGGCTGGTCATATTCCCTTCGCTCATGCTCATATTCTATATACTCGGACTTTACTTCCTGTCTGAAGGAATACGCGTATCGTATTCGGGAAGGAGTGATTCCTGATGCCCAGACATACGCACATAGTCAAAGTCCATCACTTGTCCCTCGCCTTCCCGACCAGGCACGACCCGAACCCGGAGCCCGTGCTGAAGGATATTGATTTCGGTATAAGGGACGGTGAGATCTTAGGCCTCATAGGCAACTCGGGAAGCGGCAAGACCATGACCGCCATGGCCATCGCAGGCCTGCTTCCGGAAGGTGCGGTCATAACCGAAGGAAGCATCAAGTTTGCAGGTGAGGATCTCACTGCGATGAAGCCCCGCAGGAGAAGACAGATGCTGGGCTCCAACATAGGTGTCATCTTCCAGGAACCCTCGACTGCGCTTGACCCGCTGATGAAGATAGGCACCAACCTTGATGAGATCCTTCTCACTCACGGCATGAAGGATAAGACAGAGCGCAGGAAGCGCGTGCTCGAGATGCTCGGAACATGCGGCTTCGCAGATCCTGAAGAGATATATTCACGTTATCCGCATCAGCTGTCCGGAGGTCAGCGTCAGCGCGTCCTTATCGCAGGTGCCGCACTTCTCGAACCGAGGCTTCTCATCTGCGATGAACCGACCTCTTCTCTCGATACGGTCACGACGATACAGATACTGAATCTCCTCAAGGAGATATGCCATAAGATGCACATGACAGTGCTATTCATCTCACACGATCTGTCTGCAGTCAGGAACTTCTGCGACCGCGTAATGGTAATGCGCGAAGGCGAGATCGTGGACAGGGACACGACGCAGGAGATGCTCCTTCATCCGAGGAGCGGTTATACCGCCGAGCTCCTCACCAACGCAAGGCTCGATACGAGGATGCTCGGTCTCGAGCGCGCAACTGTCGATTACTCGGCAAGCCCGGTGCTGGTCGCCAGAGACATCACCGCACGCTATGACAATTCTTCTTCGAATGTCCTTAAGGGTGCGAGCCTCGAGATATATCCGCGCGAGATGCTCGGTCTCATCGGAAGCTCCGGCTGCGGCAAGACCACGCTGGTCAAGACTCTTCTCGGACTGATGCCGCACGGAGGCAGCATAACGTGTAACGACAAACAGACGGGCGCGGTATTCCAGGATCCCGTATCCTGTCTTAACCCGGCGCACACAATAGAATGGCATCTGCTGGAACCGTTAAGGGCAGCAGGAATAAAGCTCACCAAGGAAGAACGCAGGAAACGTGTCGAGAGTGCACTGCAGGATGTCGGAATGTCACCCGAGTATCTCTCGCGTAAACCGCGTCAGTTATCCGGAGGTCAGCGTCAGCGCATAGCCATTGCGATGAGTCTTATCTTAGAGCCTTCACTTATCGTCGCGGACGAGCCGTTCTCTTCGCTCGATTCAAGTTCGGCTTCCGAGATCCTTAAGCTCCTTACCGACATCAACCGTGAGCGCGGCACATCATTCCTTCTTATCACGCACAACATCCACATCGTGCGTCAGATCTGTCCGCGCGTAATCGTTATGGACAAAGGCTCCGTCTGCGAAGAAGGTCTTACTTCAGAAGTCCTGTCAGATCCCAAGTCCGATGCTGCCAGGAAGCTCCTTCACGCCGAATCTGTCCTTCACGGAGAGAATTTTACTGAATAAGAAAGACCGCTCCGGTTATGGAGCGGCCAATCTCAAGGGTGATCTATATAAAGTGTTGTCGTGCTTAATTAAAGACCCTTATCCTATGCTTAATCCGTATGTATTCTTGAGGTAGTTGATCTGATCAGAATTCAGGGTATAAGATTCTCCCTTCCACATGTCCTTGAACACATTCTGATCGAGTATGTACTTATTGTCACCGGTGAAATTCAGCTCATAACCGTCTCCTGTATCGGTAATAGTAAATGTAGCCTTGTTCCAATTGTCATTCTGAACTGTAACAGTAGTTACGCCGCTGGAGGAAGATGTTAAGGCAGATACGCCCTTGCCGGAGGTAACGAGGCCGTTGGTTGCCGTTACGCCGCCGCCTGTAGAGCCGGAGTTGCCGCCGGGTGCGTCTGTTATAACATCAGTGGAAGAACTGCTGCCGGAACCCGTGCCTGTACCTGTGCCCGTGGAACCCGTGTCTGCATCGGTTGTTCCGCCGCCGGTACCCGTACCTGTTGATCCGCTGTCTGTGCCGGTGCCTGCGGAACCTGAGCCTGCAGTAGGTGTGGGTGTGCCTTCATCCAGTGTCTCGGAATCAGAAGTTGCACCTGCTGTCGGTGCGGGAGTATCGAGAGATTCTTCCAGAACTTCATCGTCGCCTGCTACGGGAACATTCTCCTTGATCTTCTGGTTAGCCTCGGCCTCCCAATTACCTTCACCATGCAGCTGCTGGATCTTCTCGCCGCGTGCGTTTGCATCCTGTACGGCGATGGCAATGCCGGCCATACCTGCAGCGGAAACAATAACGATGATAGCAACAACTATCAGTACTTCTGAGAGCGTAAAGCCTTTCTTTGAGTTTTTCATAGTATAGATCCCCCTTGATGGATTTATACTACGATTATAATTGTGAAGGAATTGCCATTTCTATCACGGAATTATGTACTGTGCAAACGATGTTTTAACGGACTGTTAAGATATGTTCTCTAACATATGTACGCAGTTCTTCCGTGTTATTCCCGACTTCGCCGCGCATATATGCATCAAAGACCTCCGACAGGACCCTGCCTACCTCAGGGCCTTCCGGGACTCCTTCTGCAATGAGGTCTGAGCCTTTGATCTCAAGTTCCTTTATACTGAATACCTTGCCTTCTCTGATGAGTTCCGCTTCTATCTTCTCGAGAGCATCCAGCCTTTCCATCCTGTTTTGTCCGTATTCGGAATGGGCAAGTATGTCAGCCCTCTGAAGTACGGCAAGTTTACTCAGCAATGACAGCGGGTACTCCGACATGAACCTGTGCACGATATATCTGTCAGGCTTAAGGAATGTGTCATGGAGAAGGACAAGTCCGGTGACATTCTCAGTAAATTCCCTGGGACACTTAAGCTCGCCCAGGACTCTTGATGCTATCCTCCTGCTGACTTCCGGATGACCCTTCATGTGACCTATGCCGTCTTCGTTCATGACAAAGCACTCCGGCTTGCCAAGATCGTGCAGTATCGCAGCAGCCGCGAGTTCCGTATCGCGGCAGGGTATGACACCTTCCGGATCATCATCTCTGAACGGGATCCCGTCGAGCACAGCCAGAGTGTGTTCGAACACATCCCTGTCATGGTATCTGGAGTGCTGTTCGAATCCGTGACATGTGATGAGTTCGGGAACTATCACGCCGAGGATGCGATATGCCTTCCTTATTATGTCTGATGCACCGGGGGCACAGATGAGCCCTTTGAGTTCTTCTGCGACACGCTCGCCGGAGACGGCTCTGAGATTGGGAGCCAGCTTCTCCATCGCCTCGAACGTCTTATCATCTATCTCGAATCCGTACTTAGCCGCGAACCTCAGACCTCTTAATATGCGGAGCGCATCCTCTGTGAATCTTACTTCAGGTTCGCCTACCGCTCTTATGATGCCGCGTTCGAGATCAGCCAGACCTCCCGTGATATCGCAGATGCTGCCGTCTCTTCCGAGATACATCGCGTTGACGGTAAAATCACGTCTTCTCACATCATCTTCTATGCTTCTGGTAAAGGATACTTCATCCGGTCTACGAAGATCAGAGTACTCACCGTCGACGCGGAAAGTCGTTATCTCGACATTGCCTTCGGAGGTGACTGCGGTGACCGTGCCGTGTCTGCTCGCCATGTCGACATACCTGATGCCGGCAGCGGAGAGTACCTCGATCATCTCGTCAGGGAAAGCGGATGACGCCACATCAAAATCATGCGGAGCAAGGCCGAGGGCAATGTCTCTCACAGCCCCGCCGACCACATAAGCTTCGTATCCGGCCTCTTCTATCAGAGTCAGGATCTGAAGGACATAACGCGGCAGGACACCCTCTTTGCCTTCTGAAACAAACTTGTCATCCAACATGCGACAATTATATCAAAAATCTAATATAAATATGTAATAATGAATAAGTGCTTTCATAATTACTCAGGGGGAGATCTATGGAGTCTATAATTCATCCCGACAGAATCGAGTCTGTCTCATTCTCGGACAACATCCTTACCATAAGGTGTTTCTGCTGCGTCTACAAGGAAGACATCGCATCCCAGGAGAGAGTCCGCACGCAGGTGCCGGGCAGGATCGCGATAGAGCTTTTCGCGCCGGCATCGAAAACGATCGGCGTCAAGATTTCCTCCAGGAGGACCGTACCGCGCGCCAAGTCCAAGGTGCAGGTGCCGCTCAAGTCTTCGTCGGGCTGCAGTGTTGAAGAGACAGCCACGGATATCATTTTCAAGAACGGTGCGTTCGAAGCGCGCATTGCCAAGACGGGAGAATTCAGGATCAGTTATTACTACTGCGGCAGCCCTGTCGTAGCAGAGACTGCGGGAAGCGCTTTCTGCGGAACCGGCAAAGGCTCCGTATCCGGTGCAAGCCTTGAGATCTCACCCGATGAGCATCTGTTCGGATTAGGTCCCGCAGGCGCATCTGTCCTCAGGAACGGAACCAGAGTAAAGTGCGGCATCCCCTTCATAGTCTCGTCCGCTTCTTACGGAGTATTCGTAAACACAACTCTTAATTCAGACATAAGTGTCGGTGCCGACGGAATGGCAACGACTTTCTCGGTTCCCGAAGATGAGATCGAGTATGAGATCATCGTAGGCGAATCTATCATGGATATCTTCTCGACATACGAGCTCCTTGCGGGGAACCGTGTCGTGCCCTATGTTCCGCAGCGCGGCATCACGCTCAAGATCGACAACAACTATAAGATCTCTGCAGAAGAGATAATGACTTCCATAAGGGATCTGTCCACGATAGGAATGCCTGTCACGGAACTCTGGCTCGGCGGCTCATGGCATCCGTCTTTTGACCGCGCCAGCTTCATGTGGGATATCGCGCGTTACCAGAACGATGAGCTCTTCGCAAGAGCCCTTCACGATGCCGGCATCAAGCTGGGCCTGGCCGTTACGCCCGCCATCTCCGACGGATCTCCGGAATATTCCGAAGTCCTCGACTGCGGTTATCTCGTTCAGGACAAGAACGGCAAGGCGCTCGTTCTGTCCACGGACGTGGGCAACGTCGGAATCATCAATCTCGGCAACCTCGCGGCGCGTAACTGGTTCACCAACCAGTGCGACGTTCTCCTCAGCAGAGGCGCCGACTTCCTCGAAGCAGATATCCCCGCATTCATCCTTAAGGCGCTTGAAGAGAATGTGGAAGACAGTTCCTTCGTAACCGCTTTCCCGGGCATACTGAACACTGCCCTTCTCGAGTGCGAGATCAGGATCAGGGGCAGGAACTGCGTTTCCGTTATCGCCAACAGCCTGAGGGCAGGCAACCAGCCTATCCCTTACGGCAATATCCTGCGCACCAAGCCGGCGGATTTCTGCTCGCTCACACAGACTCTGAGGAGTGCTGTCTCGCTCGGAATGTCCGGTGTGCCTGAAGTCAATATCGATGTTCCTTTTACTTCCGATCCTGCTCTGTTCTGCAGATGGCTCGGACTTGCAATGTTTGCTCCCCACTACAGACTCGTCATGCCGCCCGAGAAGGTCACGGCAGAATACATGGGTCAGGAATCCTATGACGCTCTGAAGAGCCTTTCAGGTATCCGTTCAAGCCTGCTTCCCTATATCTATTCAGCCATAGCGGAAGGTGCGAGCTTCGGTGTTCCCGTCATGAGGCTGCTCGAGTCGGAGTTCCCGGGAGATGTTTTCGCGCGCGGGCTTGAGAACGAGTATATGCTCGGCAATGCCCTGCTCGTTGCTCCGGTAATGAATGCCGAGGGTGAGGTCCGTGCCTACATTCCTTCCGGTATCTGGACCGACCTGTTCACCTATGAGAAGATCCAGGGTCCCCGATACATCAACCGCAAGGCGGATAACAGTACCGTTCCCGTTTTTGTAAGACCGAATACGATAATCGCCACACGCACGCCTGATGCGGCGCACGACCACTCCCTGCTCGAAGGTCTTACCTTCACATGCTTTGCTCTTGCTGACGGCCAGACTGCAGTATGCGAAGTCTTCGAACACGGCATGGCGGCTTCGGGCATACTGAACGTAACGCGTGCAGGTTCTAAGATAACCGTGCAGGCGCAGAATTTCGGCAAGCGTAAGAGGATCGTGTTCGCAGGTGTCAATAACATCGTGTCGGCATCAGAGTCCGTACCTGAACAGACAGGCTACGGCACCATGATCTCATTCACCGGCAACGAACTGATAGTTACGCTCGGCTGACGCCGTCAAAGAATTCCACAAGATCGGAGAAGTATTCTTCCCTAACGCTCTCGCGCTGTATCTCATGACGGTACGGTCCGTAGTTCTTTGACTTCGGTTCCACGCCGTGCTGCTTCATGCGCGCGATGACCTGCTCTACGCCCTTGCCGTAATTGCCGACAGGATCTTCCGAGCCGTAAGTAAAGAAGCACGGCCTGCCTGACAGATCGTTCATCGCCTTGCTGCTCTGTATAAAACCGACGATGTTGAACAGTGCCCTGAATCCGCCGGAAGTAAACTTAAATCCGAGCATCGGATCCGTCCTGTATACTTCGACCTCGCTGTCATCCGTAGATATCCAGTCGTTATTGGTCTTCGGGTTGGGAATGCGCTTCAGGTACGAGCCAAAGGCGAGAGTCGTAAGAAGCTTGTTGACCTTCCTGTCACTTCCGAGAGCGCATCCCGCTCCGGCCAGGAACTTTGCCACGCCTACCGCAGGGTTGGGACCCATCGTCGACGCGAAAACAAACCCGTCGAACTCTCCCGAATACTCCGGGAGCGAGTATATGCTCCTCACTACGAACGATCCCATCGAGTGTCCGTAGAGGATGTACTTTACGTCTTTGCCGTAACGGCGGACGGCCTCTTCATGCATGTGCATGATGTCCTTAAGGATATTCTTCCACGAGTCCCTGCCCTCACCGAAATACCCCTTGGGATATCCCTTGTCTTCGTTGGCAAAGTAAGTCTCGCCGTGACCCATCATGTCAATGCCGCAGACATGGTAGCCCGCAGCATTAAAGCGCTCTGCCATCTGATCATACCGCCCGTAATACTCCGACATTCCGTGGCATATCTGAACTACGCCCTTTATCACCGGAGCTGAAGAATCGTTGAAGAATCCTGCGATCTTAAGTTCGCTGCCGCATGCGCTGTCAAAAGTTATCTTTACGGGATCAGACATGAGCCTTACCTTCTCCTTCCCCTTCCTCTTAACAGAAGAAGCCTGAGCAGTGTTACCGCCGAGCCGGCGAGAGCGACTGCATATGTATCGCCTGCAGCCCAGAGGACCTTCTTTGCAGACTTGAGCTGTGCGTCTGATACCCAGCCTCCTGCCTTCATGGCATCAAGTCCGCGTTTGCTTGCATTACGCTCTATCGGGAGAGTTACCAGATAGAAGAGGAAAACTACCGAGTAGATAGTGATTCCCAGCGTACAGATCCAGTAGCCGAGATCATAAGACAAGCTGCTCGATCTTGAAGCAAAATACATGAGGACCACGCCGCCAATGGCGATCCATACGCTGAGCTTGGATGCAATGCCGGCAAAAGGTGCGATCAGCTGTCTTATCTTGAACGGAAGCCATGCATCAGATGCCTGGCAGGCGTGACCGCACTCGTGAGCCGCGATGGCGATGGCCGTGATGGATGTTCCGCCGTCAACTGAATCCGACAGATAGATCTTGTTCTCCTTGGGATTGAAGTTATCTGTCAGCTCACCGCCCACATGATCCATCGTCACGCCATAGACATCGTTCATGGCGAGCATCTCTCTTACGCAGTCGTTTGCGGTCTTGCCCGAAGCGGCCTGTTCCTTGCTGTATTTTGTGACGAGTCTCTTAAGCCTTCCCTGGACTGCTATGCTCCAGATCATCACTATGATCGCAGCGATATAAAGGATTATCTCCATTCTCTATTCCTCCCAAAAAACATATTCCATGTATGGTCATTGTAACATCTTTTCTATAACTTGAATTCAAGAATGTAATGCTATAATTGTTACTAAAATGATTTTCATTTGCAGGAGGATATAGGTCTATGTTCGATGTTTTGACAAAGAAAAAGCTCGGCGACAAAGTCTGGCTCATGGATGTATACGCCCCCCTCATTGCAGCCAAGGCGATGCCCGGTCAGTTCATGATCTTACGCTGCGATGCGGACGGCGAGAGGATACCGCTTACAGTATGCGATTATGACAGGGATTCAGGCAGAGTAACTATCGTATTCCAGACAGTCGGTGCCGAGACGGAGAGATTCTCACGTCTTGAAGAGGGCGACTGCTTTGCAGATATCGTCGGCCCTCTCGGCAATCCGTCAGATCTCTGCGATATTCCTGTTGAAGAACTCAAGAAGAAAAAGATCCTGTTCATAGCAGGAGGCGTCGGCACGGCTCCGGTATATAACCAGCTCAAATGGCTCCACGATCAGGGAGTATCCGTCGACTGCATCCAGGGCGCGAGGACAAAGGATCTTCTCATTCTTGAAGACGAGATGAAGGCCGTTACGGAGAATCTGTATTTTGCAACGGACGACGGTTCTTACGGCATCCACGGCAACGTCTGCACGGCTCTGCAGCAGCTCTGGGACGAGGGCGTCAGATACGACCACTGCGTTGTCATCGGACCGGTCATCATGATGAAATTCGCATGCCAGCTCACGAAGAAGCTCGGCATCCCCACCGTTATATCGATGAACACCATCATGGTCGACGGCACGGGAATGTGCGGCGCCTGCAGACTCCTTGTCGGCGGCGAGGTCAAGTTCGCATGCGTAGACGGACCTGAGTTCGACGGATGGGAAGTCGATTTTGATCAGGCACTTCAGAGGTCACGCCTTTACAAGACTGAAGAGGGCAGGCTGATGCTCAAGCTTCAGGAAGGCGATACTCACAGCGGCCACTGCGGCGTTTGTTCTTAAGGGGGTAACATAATATGGATATAGATGTAATGAAGAAAGTCCCCGTAGCCGAGCAGGATCCTGCCGTACGCGCGACGAATTTCGATGAGGTCAACCTTGGATATACAAGAGATGAGGCGGTGCTCGAGGCATCGCGCTGCCTTAACTGCAAGAACGCACGCTGCATCCAGGGATGCCCGGTAAACATCAACATCCCTGCTTTCATCGCGAAAGTCAAGGAAGGCGACGTGGCGGGCGCATACGGCGTCATCTCCGAGTCGTCCTCCCTTCCCGCTGTCTGCGGCCGTGTATGCCCTCAGGAGACACAGTGCGAGGCACAGTGCATCAGAGGCATCAAGGGTGAGGCTGTCTCGATAGGACGCCTCGAGAGGTTCGTGGCAGATACTGCCAAAGAAATGGACATCAAACCTCAACTTCCCGAAGGCCTGGTCAGGAAGGACAAGAAGGTAGCCGTGATCGGTGCGGGCCCTGCAGGACTTACATGTGCCGGCGACCTTGCCAGGATGGGTTATGACGTCACCATCTTCGAAGCGCTTCACAAAGCAGGCGGCGTACTTGTATACGGCATACCCGAGTTCCGTCTTCCGAAGGAGAAGGTCGTTGCAAAAGAGATAGAGAATGTTAAGTCACTTGGAGTAAAGATCGTTACTGATGCCGTCATCGGGCGCTCCCTTACGATCGACGATCTGCTCGACAAGGAAGGATTCTCTGCAGTGTTCATCGGTTCAGGTGCAGGACTTCCGAGGTTCATGAACATCCCCGGAGAACAGGCTCTCGGCGTGTTCTCTGCCAACGAGTATCTTACAAGGTCTAACCTGATGGGCGCTTTCTCAGAGGATTCCAGGACACCGATCATGAGAGCCAAGAAGGCAGTAATCGTAGGCGGCGGCAATGTCGCGATGGATGCTGCGCGTACTGCAAGAAGACTCGGTGCGGAAGTTCATATCGTATACAGAAGATCTGAAGCAGAACTGCCGGCGCGTGTCGAAGAAGTTCATCACGCGAAGGAAGAGGGCATCATATTCGACCTGCTCACTAACCCCGTCGAGATCCTCGCAAATGAGGAAGGCTGGGTGACGGGATGTAAGTGCATCAGAATGGAACTCGGTGAACCCGATGCATCAGGCAGAAGATCACCTGTCCCGGTCGAAGGTTCCGAATTCACGATAGACTGCGACGCGGTCATCATGTCGCTCGGTACATCTCCGAACCCGCTCATCAAGAAGACGACAGAAGGTCTTGATGTGAACAAGCGTGGCGGCATCATCGTTAACGAAGCGGAGATGACTACTAGAGAAGGTGTCTTTGCCGGCGGCGATGCAGTCACCGGCGCAGCTACGGTAATCCTCGCGATGGGTGCAGGTAAGTCCGCTGCAAAGGGCATCGACGAGTACCTGTCCGGAAAGTAATATTCACTTTGGAGGGTTCATGAGAAATCTCAGAACGATCATCGCCATCACGCTTGCCGCAACTACGGCACTCTCACTGACAGGCTGCCTCGGCGGCGGAAAACTGAGCCCGGCAGCACTTGCTAAAGTCGCCAAAGAATACGATGCAGAGCTCTATACAGATCCGGATGAGTTTGCCGAAGATCTCATCGATGGAGACGACGCAGAAGATTTTGAGGACGGTCTTTATATCAGCGCCAAAGGCAGAGATGTCAAATATGCCGTAGATGATGTGGAGTTCATCCCTAAGAGTTTTTATGACAAGTCCATCAAGGAATCAACCGTTCTCGTTCTGGGCGACGAGGCCGTCTGCGTCTTCATGGCTTCAACATATGAATCCGGGGAAGATGCTGAAGAAGCCTACAAGACGATCGTAGAAGACTTTCAGATCCAACTGGCCGATGTCAGGCTCTCTTTCACTACCAACCAGTACGACCAGGACATCGATGATTATGAGAAGGACGGCATCACTTATACCCTCGCATATAGCGAAGTGCATGATGCTTATTACACTCCTGACTATGCCATATCTTTCGGCGTATATCAGAGCGGCAAGACCGTATTTGTCGCATACGGTATCGGTCCCGATCTGAGATCCGTCAACGATGATCTCGACGACATCTGCGATTCTATGGGTGTCGAAGCTCCGAGCGAGCTTTGATCTGACGACAATACAAACAGGAAGATAATAAAAGAGCCGCCTCACGCAGAGACGGCTCTCATTTTCTGATCTGTTATTCAGCTATTATGCGTTGCAGATTACGGAGAAGTCCTCAGCCTTCAGGGAAGCACCGCCGACGAGACCGCCGTTGATGTCAGCCTGTGAGAAGAGGCCTGCAGCGTTCTTTGCATTGCAGGAACCGCCGTACTGGATCGTGATAGCCTCAGCGCACTTGTCGCAGTAGAGCTCAGCGATGACGCCACGGATGAACTTGCAGACTTCCTCAGCCTGCTCGTCTGTAGCTGTCTTGCCTGTGCCGATAGCCCAGATAGGCTCATAAGCGATAGTGATCTGGCAGAGCTTGTCAGCAGGGATATCCTTGAATGCGCCAACGATCTGGCCCTTGATCCAGTCGAATGTCTCGCCTGCCTCACGCTGAGCAAGAGACTCACCGCAGCAGATGATAGGTCTTACGCCGTACTTGAGGAGAGCGTGAGCCTTCTTGTTGACTGTCTCGTCTGTCTCTGCGTTGTACTCTCTTCTCTCGGAGTGGCCGATGATGCAGTAGTTAACGCCCATCTTAGCGAGCCAGAGAGGTGAGATCTCGCCTGTGAATGCACCCTTCTCTTCGAAGTGGCAGTTCTGAGCAGCGATCTTGATGTTGGAGTAAGCAGCAGCCTCAACTGCAGCAGCGAGTGCTGTAGCAGGAACGCCGAGAGCGATACGGGATGTAGCATCCTTAACGAGAGGCTTGAGCTCGTTGATGAGCTTAACAGCATCTGCAGGGATACCGCAGTTCATCTTCCAGTTGCCTGCAGCGAAGATCCTGCCGACCTTCTTGTCGTTGAGGCAATCGATACCGGGGAGAACCTTACCCTCGATGTACTCGAGAGAAGCGCCGCCGCCTGTGGAGATGTGGGATACCTTGTCAGCATAGCCGAGCTTCTCGATAGCAGCTGCGGAGTCACCGCCGCCGATGATGGATACTGCGTCTGTATCAGCGATTGCCTTAGCGAGAGCCTCAGTACCTACTGCGAACTTATCGAACTCGAATACGCCTGCAGGGCCGTTCCAGATGATGGTCTTAGCTTCCTTGATAGCTGCAGAGAATGTCTCGATTGTCTTAGGACCGATGTCGAGGCCTTCCCAACCGTCAGGGATCTCCATTGAAGGAACAACCTTGGACTCAGCGTCAGCTGCGAACTCTGTTGCAACAACAGTATCTTCAGGGAGCAGGAGCTTAACGCCCTTCTCCTCAGCCTTAGCCATGAGTTCCTTAGCGAGGTCAACCTTATCAGCTTCGAACAGGGAGTTACCGATGGTGCCGCCCTTAGCGCCGATGAATGTATAAGCCATACCACCGCCGATGATGATGGTGTCAGCCTTATCTAAGAGGTTTGTGATTACGCCGATCTTGTCGGATACCTTAGCACCGCCAAGGATAGCAACGAACGGTCTTGCAGGATTATCAAGAGCGCCGCCGATGAAGTCTATCTCCTTCTTGATGAGGTAGCCGCATGCGGAAGGCAGGAAGTTAGCAAGGCCTGCTGTTGAAGCGTGTGCACGGTGAGCTGTACCGAATGCATCGTTTACATAGAGGTCAGCCATAGAAGCGAGCTCTGCTGCGAACTTAGGATCGTTCTTTGTCTCTTCCTTGTGGAAACGGACATTCTCGAGCATGAGGATCTCGCCGTCCTTGAGAGCTGCAGCCTTAGCCTTAGCATCCTCACCGATAACGTCAGCAGCCAGAGTAACGGGCTTGCCGATGAGCTCAGCGAGACGATCTGCTGCGGGCTTCATGGAGAACTTAGCCTCAGGACCGTTCTTCGGACGTCCGAGGTGGGAAACGAGGATAACCTTCGCATTGTTGTCTACGAGGTACTTGATCGTGGGAAGTGCTCCCTTGATACGCTTGTCGTCTGTGATCTTTGTGCCTGTCTCTTTGTCGAGGGGTACGTTAAAGTCTACACGAACGATAACGCGCTTACCTGCAACGTTCAGATCTTCGACACTCTTCTTGTCATACATTGCCATGGATGTCACACTCCTAGTACTAGATTTGCTGTTAACGGGAAGGCATACTGCCCTCCTTAAACTTACGAGAGAATTATACTATCATCGCGCGTATTATTAAAGGCAGAAACGCGGCGGTTTTTTACCCGCTTTTATAAAAAACGGGGTGATTTTCATCAAAACCACCCCTATTGAAAATTATTTCACTGATCTGCTGCCCTGCGGCCGAGAAGCGTGACTATCTCGTGGACCTTGAATACCTTCTGACCGCCCACATGGAACCTGTACAGCTTGCCGGACTTGTCGTAGATCTCAAAGTACTTGCCGTACGACGCCACGAGACCTCTCATCGTCTCGAGTTCGAACACCACCCTGACAGGTTCTGCGACCTTGGTGATGTCCCTGTCCTTGTATTTGGAGACGGGCTTGCCCTTCTTGTAAGGGATGCCGTCCTGTGCATCGCACTCGGTACCCTCGTAGATTATCTCCTTGTTGGTGATGGTGACCTTGCCCGCACCGGATCTGGCGAAAGTAAATCTGTCGAACACCTTGAACAGGTCCGCATCGAGCTCCATCCTGAAGTTATCTTCCTTTATCTGCTCCGCGATGATGCCGCGTTCCCACTCTGCCCACTTGTGCAGGTCATCGAAAACAACGCACTTGGGATCCGCCGGTTCGAGAAGACCGTTGGGAAGGATCCTTACCGCATTGCCGCAGTTGTTGCACTGGATGAGATCCCTCTTGCCGGAATCCATGAACTGCATGGAGAACTCCCTGCCGCACCTCGGGCATGCATACGCAATGTTCTGCAGTCCTGCCGCAGGTCTCTTGCTCTTATACTTCTTGTCGGGATGCTCGCGGATCCAGTCGTTCTCGTTGTAGTTGATGCCTTCCAGGATCTTCTGCTGGAGTTCTTCGACAGTGGAAGAAGCCACTTCGTCCGCATAGATCTTCCTTACGAACTCAGATGTGATGGGGCCTCTTCTCATGCCCGATCTCGACCATCTCGGCCAGCTCATGTATGCGCCGTGGATGTGCTCGATGTAGATGGAAGCTCCGGCCTTCTTGGCAAGCTTGGCGACGCCGTCATCGAAAACGATGGACTTGCCGTCAACGTGGCGCGTAGCCTCGGGATAGATGATGAGGACGCCCTTGCGCTTCATGACCTTCATCATTGCCTTAACGGCAGTGGTATCGACCACGAACTGCTTCTTCGGGATCGCGCCTCCGAGCTTGAACCAGTGTCCCCATGCAGGTGCACGGAACACGAATTCACCGGTAACGAAGTTGGCAGGTCTTGCCTTGGTGAGCCTGTTGGTGATCATCGGGTCTAAGTAAGACTCGTGGTTTGATATTACAATGATGGGGCCCTCGTGGTTTACGAACTCCATGTCGGGCTTAACTTTGATATGGCAATAGGCACAGACTATCGGTACAAGGATATGTGAACCGACGAATCCGAACCAGAATTTGCTGGGCACGCATCCGATATCATATTCGCGCTCTTTCTTTGCAGCTTCAGACATATGGTATTGTTCTCCGTGATTATCTCTTAATGAAAATGCCCGTAAATTATACAACAAAAAAAGGGGCATTGCCTTATGGCAAGCCCCTTCTCATTAAAGCTGTAGACTCTAAATTATTCCTTATGCTTCCTTGGTCTCGCTGTCGGACTCCACTACGGGGGCTTCCGCATTGTCTTTCAGCGGACCGCCGTCTCTTATGACGATGACCTTGCCGTTCTCTTCGGCAGCGCCTGCCGCCAGCAGTGCTTCAGGATCCGTGCTCTCGACTGCATCGATTATCGCGAGATGTCCGGGCTTGGCGATACCGTCGAGCATTGCCTCCGAGAAACGGTCCTCGACCATCGATGTGATGACTCTTCTTAAGGGTCTCGCACCGTACTGCGGATCGTATCCCTTCTGCGCAAGGAGTTCCTTTGCACTCTGAGTGAGCTCGATGTCCATGCCGAGATCCCTGATCCTCTTGCCGACCTGATTCATCAGGATGTCGACGATCTGTATGAGAGAATCCCTGCCGAGCATACGGAAGAAGATTATCTCGTCGACACGGTTTACGAATTCAGGCGAGAAGGACTTCTTGAGTTCGTCTATTACGACCTTCTTTGCCTCATCGTATGACTTGCCGCCGTACAGGCCTTCTCTCGAGAGTTCGTCCGTATCGTCTTCGCTGCCTACCGAGAAACCGATCTTCCTTCCTTCGCTTCCGGTCAGCATCCTCGCGCCGATATTCGAAGTCATGATTATGATCGTGTTCCTGAAGTCGACCGTTCTGCCGTGACCGTCGGTGAGACGTCCGTCGTCCAGTACCTGGAGCATCGTGTTGAAGATCTCGGGGTGTGCCTTCTCGATCTCATCGAAAAGGACAACCGAATAAGGATGTCTCCTGACCGCTTCGGTGAGCTGTCCGCCTTCATCGTATCCGACATATCCCGGAGGCGCACCGATGAGTCTCGTTACATCGTTCTTCTCCATGTACTCCGACATGTCGATCCTGACAAGTGCAGTCTCGTTGCCGAACATTACTTCCGCGAGAGCCTTTGCAAGCTCTGTCTTACCTACGCCGGTAGTACCGAGGAAGATGAAGGTTCCAGAAGGTCTCTTCTCGTCCTTCAATCCGAGTCTTCCTCTCCTGATCGCCTTCGCGATCGCGGTAACTGCCTCGTCCTGTCCGATGACTCTCTTCTTCAGTTCGCCTTCAAGGTTCTTGAGCTTCTCAGCATCGGTCTCTGTGATCTTGGTTACCGGGATGCCTGTCCACTGCGCAAGTACATTTGCAACATCATCGACATCGAGAGTTCCCGTGAAGCCGTCGCTGTCAGGTGCGGTCTTGGATTCGAGAGAAGCCAGACGCTCCTTGAGCTTGTCTATCTCGTCCTTATATTCCTGAGCCTTCTCGAATTCCATCGCCTCGGCTGCAGTCTTCTTTGCTTCTTCGGCATCAGCGATCTTCTTCTCGAGGTCTCTTCTTGCCTTCTCGTCAGCGTAGTTGATGCGTTTCGCGGCAGCAGCCTCGTCGACCAGGTCGATCGCCTTGTCCGGCAGGAATCTGTCTGAGACGTAGCGCGATGAGAGGCGTACGGACTGTTCGAGAACGTCGTCGGGGATCCTTATCTTGTGGTGTTCCTCGTACTTGCTGCGAAGACCCTTCATGATGGCGATCGCATCGGGTACAGATGGTTCGTTTACCATTACCTTCTGGAAACGTCTCTCAAGTGCGTGGTCCTTCTCGATGAACTTGCCGTACTCGTCAAGAGTGGTCGCGCCGATGACGCGGAGTTCGTTCTTGGCGAGAAGAGGCTTCATCAGGTTAGCGGCATCCATGGATCCGCCGTCGGATTCGCCTGCACCTACGAGCGTGTGGATCTCATCTATGAACAGTATAACGTTGGGGTCATTTACCGCTTCATCGAGCATGTTCTTGATGCGGTCTTCGAAGTCACCTCTGTACTTGGAACCTGCGACCATCGAACCCATGTCCATGCTGTATACGGTCTTGCCCTTGATTATGTCCGGCACATCGCCTTCTGCGATCTTAAGCGCAAGACCTTCCGCGATCGCCGTCTTACCTACACCCGGATCACCGACGAGGCAGGGGTTGTTCTTTGTGCGGCGAGCAAGGATCTGCATGACGCGGTTGATCTCTTCTTCTCTTCCGATCACCGGATCGATCTTGCCGGCCTTGGCTGCCTCCGTAAGATTCTTGCCAAACTTATCGAGAGTCTTGTGGCCGCCCTTAGTCTTCTTTGCAGCAGGCTTCTTGGGACCTGCAGAACCTTCTGGGCTGAAAGGATTGCCGCCTTCGTCCTCATCGTCATCTGACGGTCTGTCTCCGCCGCTGAAGAGCTCGACCAGGGAGTTCTTCATGCCGTCGAGATCGCAGCCGCCTTCCTTGAGCGCGTTGAATATCTCGGGGTGATTGCTGACCTTCCTTGCCAGCACAACAAAGAGCATGTGCTCGGGGCAGATGGTACCGTGACTCCTGGTCTTCCTCGAGACATCCGCGCTGTAACTGAGGATCCTTTTTACGTCCTGTCTGATCTGCCCGAAAGCCTTGTCCGCAGCATACTTCATGGACTCCCTGTCAAGCTCTGACTCGAATCCCGAGATGCCGAGAGCTTCAAGGAGCGCATCCATGTTCGACGTGTTGTCGGCGATGATATCCTTGACCGGAGTATCCGCACATACCATTCCGGCAAAGAGCAGAGTATCCCTTATAAGTGTCGTGTGTTTTGCCGTTGCTATCTCACCTGCTACGGCAAGTATCTTTGCCGAATCTTCGGATATTCTCATGTCAATCATCTCCCTTCAGTATCGTCTTGATCTTAGCCGCACGGATCGCCGCAGCATCAGTGCTGTTACGCTTGATGGTCGGGATGAACTCCCAGCACACATCCTGTGTCAGCTTGTTTATCTTCTCCCAGGAGATGTTGACCTCTCCCAGGTCATCGTATTCCTTGAATACTCTGAGCCAGCTCAGTGCATCGATCGCTTCCTTGCGGTTGATTATCGAAGCATATCTGAGAAGGCCGTATGCCCTTCCGTACATATCGGAAGTCTGTACCTTGTTCTTGGTCGCGACCTTCTCCCTGAGTGCACGCTCGAACTGGATGATGTCGGACAGGAGCTTCTCGCCGCGCTTGATGATCTCATCTTCCGACACGCCCATCGTGCTCACGTTGGTGATGATGTAGACGCCGGAATTGCCGAGCTCACCCTGCTCTGCGAACGGGTAGATATCCCAGTAGTACTGTCCTACTCTCTGCCTCAATGTCGTCAGAGCACCGTTGCTCTTGGAGATCGCGGGGATCGCCACCGTATAGAGCATCTTGAATCCCGTGCCGGTCAGCTTGAGGTTCGATGTAAGGAAGCCGTACTTGTCCGAATATGCCATGTCGAGCTTTCTCTCGAGGTTAACCGCGATGGATTCTGCCTTGCTGTAGACCGAAGGATCGTAACCTGCAGACATCGCCCTTATCGTCAGGTGCTCGCCCGAACCTACCACAACACTCAGTCCCGCATCGTCATTGTAGTAGATGCGCTTATGCTCAGGGTGCCTTAAGATGCCCATGTTGATGCCGAACAGCTGTGACTCCGGAGTGAGCAGGCTGCTGTCTGTACTGTCTCCGCTGCCGAGCGCATTTGCCGACCAGATGTTGCCGGTGACTGTCTTATCCACTGCCTCATCTATCTTGTCTTCCAGACTGTCAAAATCGCTGTCAGACATCTTGTCAGGGAAATTGTATCCCTTGATGTTCCTTACAATAAAAGCCTTGGTCGAGAGGACTACATCCTGTTCCTTGCCGTACTTCTCATACCACATAGACATATCACTCACCGTCCTTTCTGCCCTTGAGCTCATCTCTGAACCGGATGGCAAGCTGATAGTTCTCGAGCTTTGTCGCAAGCTTGATCCCTTCCGTCAGTTCTTCGTCAGTGAGCATGCCGATGTCAGCCTTGGAAAGCTTCTCGAGCTTCTTCTCGTCGCCTGCAGGATCGGCTGCCTTATCTTCAGCGTTCTCCTTCTTTGCCCCGTCATCCTTGGCTTCGGCTTTTGAAGTATCCTTCTTCTCATCTGCCGCATCGTCTTCACCGATAAGGCTGTCTTCTGCAATAAGGCTCTGTCCGGGAGCACGGCCTGCGTACTCATCCGCACCCTGCTGCCTGAACATCTCCTTGGTCACGTAATCACCGAAAGTGTTATAGCACTCGATGCATCCGACTATACCTTTATTCTCGAACTCTCTCAGGCTCATGCCGCACTTTGGGCAGGTGAGCGCGCTGTTGCCGAAGTCCAGCTCCGCCATCTTGGCAAAGCTGCTGGCGATCTCATCCAAAGGCGAGAAAGCCGCACCCAGAAGTTCTTCCGGGTTCTTGAGGAACCTGTCATATCCGAGTTCCTTTACGCAATTCTCGCAATATATGACGCCGTTTATCTTGATGATCTTATTGGTTACTTCCGCACCGCATCTGGCACATTTCATACTGGTCTTCTCCTTTATGTGATCATAAGCCCAAGCAGGGCATTCTTGAATATATCTGCTCTTACGACGGACCTTATGTCCGAATCGACCTTAGCTAATGACCTGTCAGAGACCGCAGCCATTATTGCCGCACCCTCCTTCGAACTCATCGCTCCGACCGACACCGCATTGGTAAGGAACGTCTTGGCCTGGCTCTGCGTGAGATCATCTCCCACCGCATCAACGATCGCCTTGAGATAATCCGCCGGACCGACAGGTCTGATCCTGGTGATCGTTATCTGTCCGCCGCCGCCTCTCCGGCTCTCGACTATATAACCGTTGCCGCTCGAGAACCTCGTGCTGAGCACGTATGTTATCTGCGAAGGCACACAGTTCGCCTGCTCTGCCAGAATGCTTCTGTTAATGGTTGCCTGACCGTCGTTCTCGTCGATCATGTCCTTGATCATCGCTTCAATAACATCGACCAGTCTTGCCATCTGACATTCCTCCTTTCCAAAGTTTGTTTTTGACTTTGACTTTCTTTGACAATTCGATTATCGTACTGCCCTGACGGTTTGTCAATAACGGATTTGACTTTTTTTGATATTCAGCCGGACATGCTGTTTCCCTGCACAATAAAAGAGGCCGCAGAAGCGGCCTCGTGAGTGTTCGGTTAACAGCAGGAACGTTACCTGTGGTAGAGCTTTTTCGTCTCGTATACGGGTTCGCAGGTGATGTTTACGCCGAGCTTGTGGAACATGTTGAGGTCGACGGAAGACATCATTGTCGTAGCGTGTGCGTCACTGTGCTCGAGCTTGCCGATCTGCTGCATCGCGAGCTCTGCTACCGGGTTGGTCGCCGCGGAGATGGCAAGTGCGATGAGGACTTCGTCGGTATGGAGTCTCGGGTTGTGGTTGCCCATGTGGTTTACCTTGAGGTCCTGGATAGGCTCGATGACGTTGGGTGAGATCAGGGGGATATCGTGAGAGATACCGGCAAGGACCTTGAGCGCATTAAGAAGCGCCGCGGAAGAAGGTCCGAGCAGAGCCGTTGTCTTGCCCGTTACGATCTGTCCGTCGGGAAGCTCGAGTGCGACTGCCGGAGCACCTGTTGATTCCTCTCTCACGAGAGCCGCGCCGATAACGCGTCTGTCGGAGATATCGATGCCGCTCTTCTTCATGAGGAGCTCGATCTTGTTAACGTCAGTACCGTCGGAATTGCCCTGGCGGACACCTGCCTTGGCATCATAATAACGGCGGATGATCTCCTGCTTGGATGCCTCGCAGCATACCTCGTCATCGACAATGGCAAATCCTGCCATGTTGACGCCCATGTCCGTGGGTGACTTGTAAGGGCTCTCGCCGAAGATCTTCTCGAAGATGGCATTTACTACCGGGAAGATCTCAACATCGCGGTTGTAGTTTACGGTGGTCTTGCCGTATGCCTCGAGGTGGAACGGGTCGATCATGTTGACATCTGCAAGGTCTGCCGTCGCTGCTTCATAAGCAACGTTAACGGGATGCTGCAGCGGAAGGCTCCAGATAGGGAACGTCTCGAACTTTGCATAACCGGCCTTAACGCCGCGCTTGTTCTCATGATAGAGCTGAGACAGGCATGTGGCCATCTTGCCCGAACCCGGACCGGGCGCGGTAACGACGACGAGCTTACGTGTTGTCTCGATATAATCATTCTTGCCGTATCCGTCCTCGCTTACGATGAGCGACAGGTCGGAAGGATAGCCGGCGATGGGATAATGTCTGTAGGATTTAACTCCGAGTGTGCGGAGTCTTGCTTCGAACTTCTCTGCGAGAGGCTGGCCTGCGAACTGGGTAATGACGACAGAACCAACGAAGAGTCCGAATTCTGTGAAGGCATCGATGAGTCTTAAGACTTCCTGGTCGTATGTGATACCGATATCACCGCGGCGCTTATTCTTCTCTATGGCATCGGCATTGATGGCGATAACGATCTCGGCATCTTCGGACAGCGCCTTGAGCATCCTTATCTTACTGTCAGGTGCAAAGCCCGGAAGTACCCTTGATGCGTGGTAATCGTCGAAGAGCTTGCCGCCGAACTCGAGGTAGAGCTTGCCGCCGAACTGGTCAACGCGCTCGCGGATGTGCTGGCTCTGCAGTTCTACATACTTCTCATTATCAAAACCGATCTTAAACATAGTCGTACGCCTCCTGCGTGCAATTATAAAACAAAGGGGGCGTTTTTTATGTTACATTTTCCGAAGCGGGTCCATAAGTATGACAGACTTTCCCTCAGGAAGCTTTTCTGCCACGGATCCCGCGGACACTATCTCCCTGTCACCGTCTTCAAACAGCTTCTCGAAATCCTCTCTTCTCCCGATCTGCGCATACCCGAAGCTGTCACCTCTGTAGTGCATCGGGATGACCGCACGGGGTTCTATCAGATTGATCATCTCGTAAGCCTGTCTTGCATTGATGGTAAAGAAGCCTCCGACGGGGATCATGAGGACATCGCAGCCTTTGATCTCATCGAGCTGCGTATCAGTCAGGTCGCATCCGATGTCGCCCATGTGCACGAACTTAAGTCCGTCAACTTCGAACCTGGTCACATTATTGCGGCCGCGGAGGATACCCTTCATGTTGTCGTGATAGGTCTTGATGGAAAGTATCTTGAAGTCGCCGCCCCAGGGCTCTGCCGGAGCACTCACCTCGTCAAAGGCATTATGGTCTGAGTGGCCGTGAGAGCAGATCACTTCATCAGCTTCGATGTCAGGAGCCGCCAGCCCCGGGACCGAACCTTTCTTATACGGGTCGGTCGCGATCTTCCCTCCGGCATTGTTCTCCACCACAAAGCATGCGTGCCCGATGTAAGTTATCTTCATGTATGATCCTCTCCTTTGAATATTCCCGTTACCGGCTTTTTGTCCGTATCGATCACAGTCTGAGCCGAAGACATCGCATAATCCGTATCAGAAACAAACCAATAAGGGCAAACGGCCAGTCTCACCTTCTCATCATTTACCGCGAAAAGCTTTCCTATCGTACCTATGCTAAGTTTACCGTACAGTCCCATACCGATCTCTACGACAACGGTCTCCTCACTGTCAACAGGTCTTACGGATACATAGTAACGCCTTCTGCCGGTGGAAGTCCCTTCCTCTTTATTGATGATCTCAACATCACCGGATCTGAACTGACCGTTACGGACTTTCTTGATATATCCGACGAGGACAATGCCGTAGACCAGCACGAAGATGATTATCGGCAAAGAAAAAACCGAGATAGACAGCAGACGCGGATCCCTGTCGCCGAATAAGATCTCACAGAAACCCGCTATCATACAAAAGACAAAGAAACCCGCGATGCCGAAAGACAACGTGACCGTTCTTTTGCACTCACGGATGATCATGTTGCCGAGAATGGATCTCTCTTCACCTTCAGGTATATGCCAAAGATTCTCTTCAAGCATGGAGCGTTATCCCTCAGACTCGAACTTCTCGACGGCCTCCTGCATAAGACTGATTATCGGAAGGTGCTGCGGACATACGCCTTCGCACTGGCCGCAGGCTATGCAGTCGGAAGCATGACTGTATCTGTCGACGAGACCGTTGTAGAAAAACTGAGGTCTCATGTCTCCCGGGAACTTTCTCTTTGTGTTTACCGCGCTGATAACATCAGGAATGGAGATGCCCATGGGGCAGCCTTCAACGCAATACTTGCATGAAGTGCATCCTGCGAGTTCCACGCGGTTCATTATCTCTTTGACTTTATCTATGGCCGCGAGTTCTTCTTCAGACAGCGGCTCGAAATCCTTGAATGTATTAATGTTGTCTTCCATCTGTTCGGGTGTGGACATACCGCTCAGGATGGTCGCGATGCCCGACAGGCTTCCGACATATCTGAATGCCCAGGAAGCGATCGACTTCTCGGGACGGATAGCCTTTAAGATCTCCGCGCATTCATCGTCAAGATTAGCAAGCTTGCCGCCCTTGGCAGGCTCCATGATTATCATCGGGATATTGCGGTCTCTCAAGATCTCATAGAGTTCACCCGAATGAACGATCTTGTTGTCCCAGTCAGCATAGTTGAGTTGGATCTGAACGAACTCTATCTCAGGGTGCTTATCGAGGACCTGCACGAGAAGCTCGGGCGTACCGTGGAAAGAGAATCCGAAGTGCCTGATCTTGCCTTCGTCTCTCTTCTTAATGCCCCAGTTGAAGCAGTCATACTTCTCGTAGGTATCATAGTTATTGCCGTCTTCGAGACTGTGGAGAAGGTAGTAATCGAAGTAGTCCAATCCGCACCTGTCCAGCTGCTCTTCGAAGACCTTGTCCCTGTCTTCCGGTGTGTGCAGAAACCATGCGGGAAGCTTGGTCGCGATCGTAAACGACTCTCTCGGGTAGCGCTTAACGATGGCTTCTTTTACGGCCTTCTCGGAATTACCGCTGTGATACACATATGCAGTATCAAAATAATTGAACCCTGCCTCCATGTAGGCATCCGCCATCTGCGATACTTGCTCTATATCTATCGCGCCGTCTTTCTCCGGCAGTCTCATCAGACCAAAACCGATCTTCGGCATCTCATCGATATTGATACTCATGGCAGCATCCCCCTTTGGATGTTGTTCTTAGTGGTCGAGAATGTTGTCTGTGCCCTCGGAAGAAGCAGGTGCTGCAGCGAGGACCTTCTTCCTTCCGAAGAAAGTCTGAACAGCATTGATGATGCCGCCTACTGCCGCAACGATGAACGCGATGCCCGTCATGATGGCAACGGCGTCAGTGCCCTGTGTCTTAAGGATGATGATGCCGATACCCAGGCCGGTCGCAGCAAGACCCAGGAGCAGCGGAACCCACCAGATACCGCCTGTAAGTCTTGTGATGAGGATCGATGTGAAGATGTCGATGATACCGTAGACAACGAGAAGACCGGCAAAGATGAACACGGAGATATTCACGACTGCATTTGCAAATATCGCGAGCAGTATTCCGCCTGCAAGAATGATCACTCCGATGATCATTATGGTCCAGTCAAAAGCTGTCTTGTCCTTGTCCAGAAGGAAGTTGATCACAAGGATCACTCCTGCGACAGCCACAAGCACGCCGGTTACAAGGATCAGCGTGGCGAGCATATTGTCCTGCCAGATGATGAAGCCGATTCCAAGGAGAAGCATGACGATATCTACGATCATGATCCTCGCTTTGTAGGACTTAAGTGCGTTGTTCATTTCCGTACCTCCTTAAGCGTGCTTGGTATTATCAATTATACATAACTGACCCCGTATCGAGAATCAGTTCATTACATTATGTGCTTTCGGGAACGGTTTCCGCAGAAGTCTCGCTCTCTGACGGCTCGGTCTGCTCTACTGCAGCAACCGTCCAGGAAGCAGTCTTCGTGATCGTGCCGTATATGGCATCGGTATATGAATATGTGATCGTATATGTGCCTGCCGCGGCAGCTGCAGAAGCAGCATCTACAGTGTTTCCGCCGGCATCGGTAATCGTATAGGTAACTGAAGTGCTTACATCTGTTATCGTCTCACCTGAAGATGCCGTTACGCTGACACCTGCGAGAGGATCCGGCGCTGCA
>JAEEGG010002577.1_pt1 | contig 46543 bp, 33 predicted proteins | sample 9134161 | NCBI WGS metagenome assembly JAEEGG01 (sample SAMN16246543, study PRJNA631951) | gut metagenome | biome: gut microbiome; feature: rumen; material: CR-attached | host: Bos | place: Iran: Karaj | collected 2018-10 | reverse complement strand
GGCGCTGCTCGAACGCGCCGTGGCCGAGCTGCAGCCCAGCGACCAGCTGCTGCTCAGCCTCTACTATTACGACGACCGTCCCATCAGCGACATCGCCCTCATCACCGACCACAGCGAAGGCTACCTGCGCTCGCGTCTGCAATGGATTCGCAAACGACTGGCATTCACCATCAAAGCCCTTGAAAACCATGATAAAGAATAACCTACGCCACGACACTGCCTTGCGCCAAGTGATGCAACAACGCGCCGAGGCCGCCGAAAGGATGACCCTCGCGGACGACTTCACCGACCGTCTGATGGAGCGCATCGAGCAGCATGACAAGCAGCCCCAGCACCGCCGCCTGTGGCTCTACCCCGCCATCGGCATCGCTGCCGCCATCGCTTTGCTGTTCTACATAGGCGTCCATCTCAGTGACCATGAGGGCGATGCTCCCAGTCATGTGGCGCAAGCAGACACCATGATGGCTGCCCCACACACGGAGACCAAGAAAAAAGTGGAGGGGCAACCTTTGCAGAAAGGAGGAAGCATGGAGAAGGCCGACTCTGCTAACAAGGTGAAGGAGATACTGCAAATGTCTCGTCCGCCCAAGCATTATATGGCAAAACGAGAAACGCAGGCTGAAACCATCGAGGAGCCTGTCGTCGACGAGAACGACCTTGCAGAATGGGCAATCGTTGAGGAAGAGCAGCGGTTGGCCATGGAGATGATGTTGCAAACGAGCGGCAGTCTGCAAGACGACTACCTGCAAATGACAAGGGAAATAAGAGAGCGGGGCAACCGCATGACCCAACAAGTGGAAACAGCGCTGAGCGACGACACGTACTAATGAGTAACCCCAAAATACTGAAACGATATGAAAAGAACTGTTTTGGCACTTATTGCCATCATCATCTCCCTCTGCGCAGGGCACGCTCAGGGAACAATACAGCAGCGCCTGCAAGGTCATCCGAAGATTGACAGTCTCGTGAGCGAAATGGAGGCGTTGGGAAGAAGTGTTCGCGTTTCCTACTATTACGACGGTAGGCTCCATAAGACTATCATGATAGGCGGCGGCTTGATGAAAGACTACCAGCCTACACCTCCGACAGGTGACCCTAAACGGGACTTACAGGCACTGAAGCTGGACAGCGTGCGCCAGATGGAGACTCTGCGGCTGAAACGGGCGTATGACACCATGCGCCGCACCTGCCAGCAGCTCACCGACGAGGCCAAGGAGAGCTACAGCTGGGAGTACCACCGGGGTGGAGTGGACAGCGTGCGCTATACCATCGCCTTGGGAGAATACGCTAACGGCGACACCATGCAGACCTATCGGCGAAACAGGGATGTGTTTTATTATAACGCCCCCGAAATCATCACCTTCGGCTACGACCCTTGGCCGGGAAGTGACGTGAGTCCGTGGCGACTCAAGGGATACGCCACGTTCAGATATGAGTACACCCCTGACAGCGTGAGCAAGATGCCGAAAGAGCGCGCACCGTTCGACAAGGAAGCATACAAGCGGCTGCTTCTGCCCATCCTGAAACAAAAAGGCATCACCACCCGCCAGTTCTACGTCTATCACGACAGCACCTATACCATTGAGAAGAAGGATTGGGACAACGAGGAGTTTGTCATTCGCTCGAACACGATTTCGCCCCGCCAGCTGAAGAGCGAGACGTGGGGAACCGTCTACACGCTGGGCTCCAGCGCACAGGCCGACTCGGTGCTGAGCCAGATCAAGCAGACCACATGGGCTTTCCTGAACGAGCATCCCGGCATGGAATTCTCCTTCAATCCCAGTTCCGAATACCATTCAAGGGCATTGGAAGACATGTTCCATACCTTCGACTCCAAGAGAGTGCCTTCTTCTTTCTACATCTATGTTCACCGTAGCCCGATACCCGGCAGCACGACAGACTCCGAACATCATATCGTCATCATCGAAAGCAAGGGCGACATGATGGTGCCCATGGAATGGCAAATCATGAAGAGTTGGAAGAACGGCCAGGTAGTCTACGACAAGAAAGCCGCCAAGAACCTGACACCCAAGCAGGCACGGGACAACACCTCCGCCTCACGCTCCACTATAACACGGGGCTACGAGCCGATAGACTGACGGAGCAGAACAGGAAGTCATTTATCTACTATTTTTACGCAATGACACAGCGGTTGACCCAGAACATTTTCTCCGGCGGTAGCCGCATTCTTGCGTCCCTTTGGTAGCAAGCGACCTGCGGTCGAGCGCCCGACCTGCGGTCGCCTACCCGCCTCCGTCTGGGGGATACAACAAATGGGAGTCCCTGCTTCGCTCCATCGCGCGCGTACGCGTAATAAAAAAGCGAAAAAAGGCGCCACAAGCGCTACTTTAGCACTAAAGCGACTGAATGACAAGCTGTTGTTTGTAGCTACACCACTCTTTTAGGAGCTACTCTTGTAGCTATAGGCAGAGAGAAACGTCGAGTGGAAAATACTGCCACCGTTTGAAAAAATACTAACGCCGTTTGGGAAAATACTGCCGCCGTTTGAAAAAATACTAACGCCGTTTGAGAAAATACTGCCGCCGTTTGAAAAAATACTGCCGCCGTTTGAAAAAATACTAACGCCGTTTGGAAAAATACTGCCGCCGTTTGAAAAAATACTAACGCCGTTTGGAACTGTAGCTACAATTGTAGCGCCAAAAAGAATGATATAGCTACAAGCAACAATATGCATTCCGGGCAGTTAGCCATCAAAGTAGCGCTTGTAGCGCCAAAAAATGTCTCACGCGCGCGCGTATAGAGACTCTTATTCAACAGGAGACAGACGAATGGTTGATGGAGCCCACGTTGTAAAGACCGACAAAGAAGAAATCGCAGCAAAACAATGAGCATCCGTTTCCATCACCCCAGAGGGGAGCGGCTGCGCACAAGCCCTGGCGATGGCCATCATGGAAAATGGCACGGAGTACCTCGACTATTTCGCAATGATAGACGGCAGGATGCTGGCCAGCGAATATGCTCAAAGCCATATTGCTTCGACGAAGAGCCGATAGACTGGTCGTTTCTTCTGAAAAAGTGATAGTAATTTTTCAAATGCCGTGCACGTTTTATTAAATGCGCACGCCATTTTGACAGCTACAGACTTATTGCTTTAACTTAGGCATCGATATAGCAGTTGGCACTTAATTATTCCGCATGGTACTCCCCTCCCCTTAAGGGGAGGGGTAGGGGTGGGGTCTCTAATATCCTTTCAGCGAATCTGTTATCGTCTGTGTACTCTCAGTGGAAATAGTTACAGACCCCACCCCTGCCCCTCCCCTTGAGGGGAGGGGAGTGGCTACCGCCGGAGAAGGTGTCCTATGACAACTGCTGTATTGTTGCCTTAACTTATCCGTATGGCGCTCCCCTCCCCTCAAGGCAATTGCGAGGAGGGAGCAATTGCCTTGAAGGGAGGGGAAAGGCGGGTAGGCGAGCATAGCTCGGGAATAGGGGTCGCCCATTATGCGCAAACCTACCATCTGAATAGTTGGGCGACCCCTTCAGGGTCGATGTCACTCGCATCCGTCTTTCCGGGGGTACTGCGTACCCTCGGCTACTGAGAGGAGACCCTTTCAGGGTCTTTTCAACCGCTCAAGATGAAGGCCGTAGAGGTCATCGTCGCGATGTTGACCGCCGCCATCACCGACTTCACCACCACAAGCTGCATGGGTCACGGCCCCATCAGCTTCTAGGAACGGAACTCTTTTTTGGGGAACAATATAGCAGTTGACCCAGGAACTCTTCTCCGGCGGTAGCCACTCCCCTCCCCTCAAGGGGAGGGGCAGGGGTGGGGTCTGTAACTTTTTCCACTGAGAGTACACAGACGATATCAAACTCGCGGAAGGAAGTTAGAGACCCCACCCCTACCCCTCCCCTTCATGGGAGGGGAGTGCCATGCGGGAAAGTAAATTCAGGTCAACTGCTATATTGTTGCCATTTTTTATGAAGGTATGTCCCCTGAAATCGTGTGAGCCTACATGCTGTAATCGTTTGGAGGCATGTCGGTTAGTGGCGATGATGCAGGCAAGTAGGTAGTTTCGCAACATTTTTCAAAAAGTGAGGAATAAAATTTGTGGGATTGAAGAAAAAAGCTTAACTTTGCACAAACAAATTAATACAAGGATGAGAAAAATCATGCAATGGGTGCTGGCCGTCACCCTCGTTTGCGGCCAGGTGGTGTTCGCTTCATGCGGAAAAAGTGACAATACCGTCACCCCCGATACGATGGTGCTCACAGAGTGGCAGGCAGGACAAACGGTCGGCGAAGATGTCGTCGAGGCTTTCGGAGGCATCGACAAGTGCTTTGCTGCCGAACCGATACCCGACGGGGTGTGGGAGCGGATGCAAGGCAAGACCTACAAGGAGAACCCCTATATCGGACGTGACGACCTGCGCCACATCCGCGCCCTGCACTGGGACTACGACAATCGGATGCACATCGGCGAGATGATTGTCAACCGCGAGATTGCCGACTGCGTGGTCAGCATCCTGCGTCAACTCTTCGATGCCAAGTACCCCATCCAGCGGATGCTCCTGCCCGATGTCTATGATGCCGACGACGAGACCCAGATGCGCGACAACAACTCGTCGTGCTTCTGCTACCGTGCCATCGCAGGCAGCACCAAGCTGTCGAAGCATGCCCGGGGGCTGGCCATCGACATCAACACCCTCTACAATCCCTATTACAAGGACCGCGACGACGGCACGCGCTTCATCCAGCCCGCCACCGCCGCAGACTACTGCGACCGCACGTGGAACTTCCCCTACAAGATTGACCACGACGACCTCTGTTTCCGCCTTTTCACCGAGGCTGGCTTCGAGTGGGGCGGCGACTGGACCACGTGCAAGGACTTCCAGCATTTTGAGTTAATAGAAGAATAACTTTATATAATAGCAATGAAAAGAGATTTCTGCAGAGTAGCCCTGATGCTGCTTATGACGCTGCTCAGCTCCGCCACGGCGTGGGCAGATTCAACGTTTGGTGGCGGCGACGGTACGGCCAGCAACCCGTACATCATCTCCACTGCAGACCACTGGAACCAGCTGAGTGCCGACGTGGCCGCAGGCAAGACCTATAGCGGCAAGTATTTCCAGATGGACGACGACATCGACGTCGGCAACAAGATGGTGGGATACTCCAATGGTAAAAGCTATTACACCTTCAACGGCATCTTCGATGGCAACGGCCACACGCTGACGGTCGGACTCAGTAGCAATGACGACTGGTGCGCTCCCTTTGCCTTCACCTATGGCGCCATCATCAAGAACCTCGCGACGGCAGGCACTATCTCGACCGGAGGCCGATATGCGGGCGGCGTGGTAGGTCGCAACGGTACGGCCAACCTGACGCTGACCAACGTGAAGAGTAGCGTCACGATTACCTCGGCTTATAACGGTGAGGCTTTTCACGGCGGACTGGTGGGCTACACCATCAACGCCACCCTCACGGGCTGCGCCTTCGGCGGCCAGCTGAAGGGGTCTTCCTCCAAGAGATGCGGCGGCTTGGTGGGCTGGAAGACCAGCACCAGCGGTTCGAGCATCACGCTGAACAACTGTGTCTTCACCCCAACTCAAGTCACCATTGGCAGTACAGGCTCCCATCCGTTTGTCGTGAACAACGGTAATGCGACCTTCAACAACTGCTACTACCTCTCTAACGCTTTCGGCACCAGCCAGGGCAAGCAGGCCCATAGTATCACTGTCCCAGAAGGTATCACCATCGTGCCTACGGGCAACGCTACTGAGTTCAATACAAGCGGCATCACTGTTTATGAGCGCAACCCCTGTCTGAAATACAACAATGTGCTCTATGCAGGTTCCGGCGATAAGGTGACCCTCACGTTCACCCATGGTTTTACAGGAAGCACAGCAAGCTACAGTGTTGATGAAGGCATCAGTTTCATCAAAAATGACGATATTTATACGCTGACGATGCCCAACGAAAACGTCAACATCTATGTCAATATGACTGCTCCTGGCCTTGTGGGAGACTTCCAAGGCAGTGGTACAGCAGATACCCCCTACCTCATCAGCAATGAAGAAGATTGGAATAAACTTGTGACGCTTGTAAACAACGGTAAAGGGGAGTTTGCCAGCGCCTACTACAAGATTGACGACCAAGCCAGTAACATCACCGTCACGACTATGCTGGGCAACAGCACCAACCGCTTCAAGGGCCACTTCGACGGCAACGGAAAGACACTGACCGTCAGCTACGACAACCTTGAGGAGAATTATACTGCGCCCTTCCGCTATGTAGAAGGCGTCACCATCGAAAACCTCCACGTCGCCGGCACCATCAACACGGCATCGACGAGGTTTGCTGCCGGTCTTATCGCCAATGCTGCCAAATCTGCCAACGCCGAGACGACGATTAAAAACTGTCGCGTCAGCGTGACCATCACCAGCACTGTCAATGGCGACGGCACCCACGCCGGCCTTGTGGCCAACAACACGGATGGCACACTCAACATTGAGGGTTGTGTCTTCGACGGCAGCCTGCTGGGCAGCAATACCAACAACTGCGCTGGCTTCGTGGGCTGGAACGAGACGAGGAACGACAACGCCCAAGGCAAGGTAAAAATCACTAATAGCCTCTTTGCCCCGCAGGCGACACAGATGGTTATACAGTACACCTTCTCCCGCTCGCGCAGTTTCGAGGATGGGGTCATTACCCTCCAGAACTGCTATTGCACAGCCGACTACCGCAACAACCAGCAGGTGCGCGTCTATAGCATCACCGCTGACGATGGCGTCAATATGACCTACAATGGTGGCGCTGTAACAAAATCTTACAATGTCAGCGGCCTCGCATTCTACAATACTGGCCTGAAATTCGATGACGTGCTCCATGCCAAGAGCGGCGACCAGTTGAACCTGACACTCTCTAACACTGCCCCTGTCCAGGGCAACACCTTCTCAACCACATCGGGCGAACTCAGTCTCAACACCGATAATACATACACCCTTACGATGTCTAACGGCAATGCCACCATCTCTGTAGATCTCGTTGAGGATTGGACCGGCACCGGTACTGGCGAAGAGAATAGTCCTTACACCATCAACAGCCAAACGCTGTGGGATGAATTCGTCACCAAAGTGAATGACGGTAAAGGAAACTTCCCCACAGCCTACTACAAGCTTACTGAAAACATCGAAGTCACGACGATGGCAGGCACCGAGGCCCGTCCGTTCAAAGGCCACTTCGACGGCGGCGGAAAGACGCTGACCTTCAACCACGGCACGGAGAGCGGTCTCTTCAACGAGGATTACTGCGCCCCGTTCCGCTACATCAACGGTGCTGACATCCACGACCTCAACGTCGCTGGCACCATCTACACCCAGAATAAGTTTGCTGCCGGCATCGTTGGAAAAGCCGTTGGCAACAACACCATCAACACCTGCCGCAGCAGCATCACCATCAACAGCAGCGTCGATGGCGACGGCACCCACGGCGGCTTAGTGGCCATCATTGAAGGCGGCACCACCACCATCACGGATTGCGCCTTCTTTGGCAGCCTACTGGGCAACGCCACTGACAGATGCGGCGGCTTCGTGGGCTGGACAAATGGCAGCAGTGCCACTATCAGCAACTGTCTCTTTGCTCCGGCCAGTGTGACCGTCGATGCCAGCGGAAGTGCCACCTTCTCGCGCGGAAACAGCCCTCAAATCAGCGAATGTTACTTTACAAACGCGCTGGGTACTGTCCAGGGCACGCTGGTATATGCCACCGCTCCTGCAGGCACACCTTATGCTACAATGAACCTCTTTGGTACGAACTACTATCTGCCCATGGAGTCGCCCATTAGCAACATCACCGCCAACGACATCACGACCAGCAGCGCCACCATCAGCTGGGTAGGCTCAGATGGCTGCAGTGATTACCGGGTGCGCTACCGTGAGTGTAATGCCTACTTGGTCGACTTTGAAAAAGGTCTGCCCGATGGCTGGACAACAATCGACGCTGACGGGGACGGCCATAACTGGTATGCCTATAATGATCAGGATTTGGTACACAGTGGCGAAGGTGGTGCCGCTTCAGATAGCTATCTATCATCTGGACTGACGCCCGACAACTGGCTCATCTCGCCACAGCTTAATCTTGGCGGCACGCTCAGAGTGTGGTTGCGTGGAGTGAGTGAAGATTACTACCAAGAGCATTTCGCCATTTACCTTTCAACCACGGGCAACAGCCAAGCAGACTTTACCGTGACGCTCGTGCCGGAGCAGGAGACCACCTACGAGTACAAGGAATACACCGCCGACCTGAACAGCTATGCCGGACAGCAGGGCTACATCGCCATCCGACACTACAACTGCGAAGATGTGTACACCTTAATGCTTGACGACTTTGAAGTCATCATCCCAGTAGAAAGCGGCGAATGGACAACGGTAGACAACGCTAATGCTGAAGGAACTACCATCGCTGACCTGGAGTCTAACACCACCTACGAATATCAGGTACTCTATAAATACCAAAATGTCGAATACCATTCGTCCTCTTCCATCCTGACCACCCGCAATGACTTAGCCGTTCCCGCTAATCTCAGCGCAGACCACGTCACCCAGAACACAGCCTACATCGGATGGACAGGCTATGCTAAGAACTACAATCTCCGCTACATTAAGTACGAATCAACGAGCGGAAAAGCTCAGGTGACGCTCAATGTCCCCAATGATGTCTGGCAAGACGACACGGGCTATCAGATGCTGCTCGACAAGGACCACGACACCTTCGGCAGTGTGATTCCTGAGGAAGGCGCCCTGACCGAACGTAATGATAATCCGGCTGCAGAGATATTGTATGCCAACTTTGAGTATAAGATACCCGAAGATGCTGATGGCGCACTGACTACTTCGAACATTGTGAGTGGCACGGAGGTGACTATCGAAATCCCCGCCGGCATGTACGACTGGTGCATCACCAACCCCACACCTGGCGATCGCGTGTGGATAGCCTCGGGAAATGGCAATGTCGGTGGACGCAAGAATGATTTCGTCTTTGAGCCAGGCAAGCATTATACGTTTACGGTAACCTTAAGCGGCGATAATGACTGTGTGGACATGAGCGTCAGCGATATTCCAGGTAGCGCCAACAGAGAATGGACGACCGTCAACGACATCGAAGGCACTTCATACAGCGTGAGCGGCCTCACGCCAGGTTCCTTATATCAGGTGCAGGTGCAATCGGTGAAGGATGACAAGCAATCCGAATGGAGCGACGTGTACTTCACCACCGCCGACGCTTCGAACATCGGACTGGCTGACAACGCCGACAACAGCGAGGTGCTCACAACCTACCACAATCAGGTGTGTGACGTCACCCTTGCCGGCCGCACGCTCTACAAGGACGACAACTGGAACACCCTCTGCCTGCCGTTCAATGTCGACTTGAATGCCTATGGATGTCCGCTGGCCGGAGCCGACGTACGCACGTTGAGCGGATCATCATTCGAAGACGGCAAGCTGACCCTTGAATTCACCGAGTCCACATCATCCATCGTGGCCGGCAAACCCTACATCATCAAGTGGAGCAAGCCAGCCAATTACGTCGCATATAATGGCACAAATGCAGAAACCACCAGCGACATCGTCAATCCGGTCTTTCCGCAAGTGACTATCAGCAATACTGAGGCAAATGTTGAGAAAGGATGTGTTAAGTTCATTGGATTCTTCTCCCCATACGCCATTGAGAGTGAAGACGTGAGCACGCTCTTCCTCGGAGCCGACAGCAAGCTTTATTTCCCCAACGCCGCCATGACCATTGGCAGCTGCCGCGCGAGGTTCTCGCTGATAGGCCTCAACGCCGGCGAAGTATCTGGCGTACGCTGCATCGAACTGAACTTCGGCGACGAAGAAACGGGCATCAGCTCCACCACAGGCTCCTCTCCGAACGGCCGTCGCCTCTACGACCTGCAGGGTCGACAGCTGCGCGACGGAGCCAAGAAAGGCTTGCACATCGCCAATGGCAGAATAGTCTTCACCAAGTAACCATCGTAACAATGAAGAGACAACCGCAGGGAAAGACTCAAGGTCTGACCCTGCGGTTGTGTCTGTCTGTACGCCTGTATACACGTCAGAGAGAAGATTCACCGCCCCTTGCTCAACTTGAGAGAGTGGAATTACTAAGCACAAATCACACTTGCTTAACAAACTTTAACTGAAATCGTTCGTACATTTATTTTTTTTATTGTACCTTTGCAGCCAAATTACGATGACTAGAATCTGTCGGGAAAAAGAACTGAATAATACATACAGTTAAATAAATTATAATTTCTAATTCAAAACAATTATGAAGAAGTATTTGATGATTGGAGCAGCCGCCTGCCTTCTCGGTGGAGCCATGCTGACTAGCTGCTCAAGTGACAAGGATCTTTATGATGGCGCAAAGGAAGCAGAGAGGAACGCAGAGAACCTCCTGAAGGACTATGCAGCGAACTTCCAGAAGGTGTTCGGCGAGATTGCTCCCGACCAGACCTGGGGATTCGGCGCTCCCGCCGGTGCAAGGGCTACGCGTTCTATTACCGTCAATGGCGATGTTTATGACAAGTTCCCTTCAGCAGAGGAAGTTGATGCTAATTTCCCAACGGCTATTCCAGCAGATGCAGACGAAGTGGCTGATCTTGAGACTCTTTACAAAGGTCAAAAAGTTCAGACACAGTACGGTGAACAAACCATGTGGGAACTCTATCACATCTATGCATACAAGATTGTTGAGGGATACAACCTGAAGATTACTCAGGCAGGCACCACTGAGGTAGGTGGCTCTTACCAAAATGTTACTTATGAAAATAATGCGAGTGTAGCACATCCCTATAACCTTTATGTAAATGTACCAAATGGTAAGGTTACCATCAAGCGAAACGGTTCCACCCATTTTAATCTTTACGTTCTCAGTGGAGAGGTCACTTTGGAGAGCGACTACGGCGAGCAGGCAGGCATCATTTCCGTTGCTCCCGGTGCTACAGTAATCGACCAGCGCAATAGCATTGCCGCCAACCAGGGTGTAAAGATTTTCAACCGTGGTACTTTCAATGCTACCAACCCCGAGAATTATGACATCGGTAATTTCTGTACTTTCTACAATGAAGGTAAGTTCACCGCTACTGGTGCTCTGACTTATTCTCCTGGCATGGCCAATACATCTTATTTCATGAACTTAGGCGACGAGGCTGAGGTGATTGCTCCGGAAATGACGCTAAACAGCGCAGGTAATTTCTTCAACAGTGGTAAGGTAAACATTACTGGCGAGACCAATGTTACACAGAAGAATATTTATTGGGTTAATGCAGGTCACTACACCACTGGTTCTATAGAGTTCAGTGCCTGGAACTCAACATTCTACAACTATTGTCAACTGATTGTCAAGGGCAAAGCCCACATGTTCGATGGCCAGTTCAACCTGATGGAGGACAGCTACACCGAGGCAGGTTCTGCTGAGATGGACAACTTCGCTGTGAACATGGGTTCGAACACGGGTATGTATATCAAGGGCAATCTCAGATTATTGGGACAGGGCGATGGCTCCTTCCAGGGCTTCCGCACCGAGGGCACCAACGACTACCTGCTGGTTGACGGCAAGGCGATTGTGGATTGTCACAAATATACGTTCTCTATCTCTAACGGCATCACTTATAGCATCAACGCCATTGAGATTGTTAGGGGTATAGATGGTACAGAGGTTGTTACTGAGCAGCAACTCCAGGATGAACAGAGTGGTGATTTACCCGTGCTCGACCTCAAGGGAACTGAGTGCCCCTATGGCGAACTCACAGTTACTCCTAACACCAATTCCTGCGGTGCCACATGGAAGAAAAACATTCCCACTCCTCCCTCGAAGCCTTTCCTGCGCGTCATCGCTGAGGACTTGACCACTAAGGAGAAGGGTGACTTCGACTTCAATGACATCGTGTTCGACGTGGAGTATGTCAGCGCTACTCAGGCAAAGGTTACCATCCTGGCTGCCGGTGGCACACTGCCTCTGACCATCAACGGACAGGAGGTTCACCAGCTGTTTATCACTGCTAACCCCAACGCAACGACCGATCAGGGCGGACCCGTCAACACACAGACGATGATCAACACCAATGCTCAGCGCATCAATCCGCAGGCTCCTTACAGCAGTGCTGAACTGACCGAGCTGCCCACCCTGACGCTTACCGGTTCGTGGAGCGACGATCAGGAAGAGTTCTCTGCTCAGGTACGCGACAACATCCCCTTGGTTGTTACGAAGACGAACGAAGACGGCACTACCTATACGTTGACTCTGACTGCTGAAATGGGCAAGGCTCCTGGTAAGGTGGGTATTGCTTCTCCCTACTATGAGTGGAAACAAGAGAAGGTTTACATTGGCGACAACTTCAAGAAGTTCGTTAGCGATCCTACCTACGCCATGTGGTGGAAAGAGTAATCTGATAACATCAAATACTTATATATTTTGTACCGTGGGAGGGTGTCCATGCGAATGGGCGCCCTCTTTTAACCTCAAAGCTATCATTATGAAGAACTATACACACCTTAACGGCTGGCTGCAGAAAGCCACCTTGACAGCAGCATTCATCATTTCGACAGGAGGCGCAGCAACGGCTCGACCCATCAGCCGGCAGCAGGCGCAACAGCATGCCGCCGCCTTCATGCAGCAGCGCGGCGACAGCCACCGGCTGAGCATCGTCGACGTAAAACGGTCGGGAGCCGACAGGTCGGCAGCAAATGCCGAGGCTGCCACGCTGACATGGCACACCGGCATACGGCCGGTCAGGAAAGCTGCCGCACAGCAGGCCACACAGGCAGAGCCTTACTTCGTCTTCGACCGCGGACAGAACGAGGGCTTCGTCATCATCAGCGGCGACGACCAGACCGTGGAGCAGGTGCTGGGCTATTGCGACAGCGGCACCTTCGACTACGACCAGCTGCCGCCGAACATGCGGGAGTGGCTCGACGGCTATGCCCTGCAGATAGCCAAGATGCAAGAGAAAGGGAGCGAAGAAGGCAACGGAGGAAGCATGGCCCCCGTCCGACGACTGCCCGCCCACCCTGCCATCGCCACGATGATGAGCAGCAAGTGGAACCAAGGCTCGCCCTACAACAACGAGTGCCCCATGTATTTCACCCTGGGCCGCTCCGTCACGGGCTGCGTGGCCACGGCCTATGCCCAGATTCTCTACTACCAGCGCGAGAAGATGGTCACCGAGACACAGGCCGCCATGCCTGCCTATACCGGCTATACCGCCCATGAGACCTACGGCAACCTGCAGGTGGCTGGCATACCCAAGGGCTCACCCATAGACTGGGACAACATGCGCGACACCTACAACGGCAGCGAGACGGCCGTGCAGAAGACGGCCGTGGCACAGCTGATGCACTACTGCGGCGTGGGCGTGAAGATGGACTATACGAACAGCGCCTCCGGCGCACAGTCGCAGGAGGTGTACAACGCACTGCGCAACTACTTCGGCTTCGGCAACAGCGTGCGCTACGTGAGCTACCAGAATTACACCACCGATGAACAGTGGGACGAGGTGTGCTATCAGGAGCTGGCTGAAGGACGGCCGTTCTACATCAGCGGAGCCAATGCCGACGTAGGCCATGCCTTCGTATGCGACGGCTACGACGGCGCCCGCCGCTACCACATCAACTGGGGATGGGGCGGACAGAGCGACGGCCACTACTACCTGAGCGACCTCAACCCCGGACAGCAGGGCATCGGCGGCAGCAACGACGGCTACAACCAGTACCGGGAATGCATCATGGGCATAGAGCCGGAGAACTATGCCGACAGGAAGATTGGATTCAGCGACGCAACGGTACGCCAGCTGTGCACCGAGGCATTCGACCAGAACGGCGACGGCATCCTGACCTACGGCGAGGCCGCACAGGTGAAGGAGCTGGGCACGGTGATGAAGGGGACGGCCATCAAGACCTTCACTGAGCTGCACTATTTCACCAGCCTGACCAAGCTTGGCGACGACGCCTTCCGCGAGTGCGAACAGCTGACCACCATACAGCTGCCACGCCAGATTACAGAAATAGGAAGCCACACCTTCATGGGCTGCAAGAAGCTGCAAAGCATCAACATGCCCGAAGGACTACAAGCCATAGGCGACGGCACCTTTGCCGGCTGCGAGTCGCTGAAAAGCATTGAACTGCCTTCGCAAATCACCGACATTCAGGATAATGTCTTCTTCCAGTGTTCGTCGCTAGCTGAGCTGACCCTGCCCATAGGCATCCGCCATATTGGCACGAACGCCTTGGCCAACTGCACTTCGCTGGAGCATCTGTATGTGAAGACGATGCAGCCGGAGAAAATCACGCTCGGCAACGATGCTTTTGAAGGCATTGGCAGCCAGTGCACGCTTCATGTCATGCAAGGCACGCTGGCCTACTATCAGGAAAACGAGCAGTGGAACGCATTCTCCGCCACCAAGGAGGAGCGCGAGCTGTCGCGCGGCGTATTCGCCCCCTTCGCCACCGGCCAGACTTTCTACCTCTACCATGTGGGCACAGGCCGCTACCTGACGAAGGGCGAGGCTTGGGGCACACAGGCCATTGTGGGTAACGACAAGCCCATGCGCTTCGTGTTCAACCGCTCAGGTTCAATGCCCGAAGGCACCTACTACCTCACCTCGGAGGATACCGAGCGCACGGGGAAGTTCCTCTTCCGCACCTCCACCGACGGCAACGTGGGACAGGGCGTGCAGGCTGCCTTCGTCGACGGCGGCAACCTGACCAACACCGCCCACTGGCTGCTCACCGACGTGGGCGACAACACCTACACGCTGAGCATCCCCAGCGGGTATGCGAACTACAACAGCAACTGCCGGTGGGGCGTGCAGACCAGCCATGCCTCGAATGCCGCCTCCCCCACGTGGGGCGTCTACAGCGACATCGTCTATCAGGGACATGAGCAGCAATGCCAGTGGCGACTGGTGGCCTACAATGCCGACCAAACGGCCAACTTCGAGGCCGCCAAGGTGCTGCAGAACCTGATTGAGCTGGCACAGGCCAAACACCTGAACACCACGCAGGAGCTGGCCGTGCTCGACAACCTGGAGAGCACCACCGACGAGCTGCTGACGGCCCAGCAGTCGCTGCGCAAGAAGCTGAAGCTGATGATCTTCGCCGACAACGGGGTGCGCCAGATGTGCGTCTCTAACTTCGACATCGACGGCGACGGCGAGCTGAGCCTGAAGGAGGCCTCAGTGGTGGACGACCTGGGGACACTGTTCCAGAACTCCACCATCACGGAGTTCGACGAGCTGCAGTATTTCACCAGCCTGACCTACATCGCAGGCACTGCCTTCAGCGGCTGTCGCCAGCTCACCAGCATCGTGCTGCCCGCCAGCGTGGAGTATGTCTACTACTATGCCTTCCGCAACTGCTCGAAGCTCACCAGTATCACCCTGCCAGACCATGTCAGCACCTTGGGAGCTAACGCCTTCGAAGGCTGTACCAGTCTGCAGACGTTGACCGTGCTCAATCCCGAACCTGCCACCATCAGCATGGGCAGCAGCATCTTCAACGGTGTCACGATTAAAAATGTCACGCTGCAAGTGCCTGCCGGGTCGAAGGAGCTCTACGCTGAAGCACCCGTATGGAAGAACTTCGGTAATATAATAGAGGTACGCGCGAAGACACAGCCCCGCTTCTCACCCATCAGCGAGGGGGCCACGGGCTATGTCTATAACGTAGCCACCCGCAAATACCTGGCCAAGGGCGAGGCATACGGCACACAGTCGGTAGTATCGCAGAAGGGCATGCTCTACACCTGGATGCGCACGAAGACCATGGCCGACGGACAGTATTACCTGCACTCCACACAGACCGGACAGGACGGGAAGATTCTCTTCCGCACCAACAGCGACACCAAGGTGGGCGGCGGCGTGAAGGCCTGCTTCGTCGACGGCTCCCTCTCGGCCCGTGCCTACTGGCAGGTGGACTCCGTGGCTGAGCTGACCTATACCTTGCAGGTGCCTGCCAACGATGCCACCTACGTGGAGGGCGAATACTTGGGCATCGACATCTACCACCAGAGCGGTGCTGCCAGCCCCACCAACGGCACCTACTGGGACATTGCCGCCGGCACAGCCAGCCAGTGGCGGTTCATCAGTCAGGAAGACATGGAGGCTGCACAGAAGCTCGATGCCGACGTCGAGGTGCTGAAGGCGCTGCTGCAGACCTGTGCCGACCGGCAGATTGACAAGGAGCAGGAGCAGGCCGTCTACGACAACCTGCAAAGCACCGCCGAGGAGATAGCCGACGCCATCCTGTCGCTGCGTGAGAAGCTGCACTATATCAACTTTGCCGACAACCGCGCCAAGACCATCTGCCTGGAGGCATGGGACGGCGATGCCGACGGTGAGCTGACTTACGAGGAGGCCGCCCTGGTGACCAACATCGGCGAGACCTTCCGCAACCAGTCGCAGCTGAAGAACCTGGAGGCACTGCGCTACTTCACCTCGCTGGAGGAAATTCCAGAGAACGCCTTCCGCAATTCGTCGGCACTCTCGACGGTCTATGTTCCCGCTAGTGTGAAGAGCCTGGGCAAGAGCGTCTTCACCGGCTGCTCGTCGCTGAAATACCTGGTGGTGCTCAACCCGCAGCTGGTGGTGCCCGCCGAGGGCAGCAACGTGCCCGCAACCGCTACCGTCTTCGTACCCGAGACACTGACCGAGGCCTATCTGGCCGACGAGCAGTGGGGCACTCACCATGTGACGGCCTACACCGGCCAGCCCACTGTCAGCGCATTGCCCACCAGCCGACTCTACGGACGCACCGTGGCTATCCTAAAATTTGAAGTGACGGGAGCACCCATCGACGGCGAGCCGGAGCTGACCTGCGAGGAGCTGGGCGTGAGCACCACGCCCGTGGGCGAGTACACCATCCACATCGACCTCGGCACCATCACCACCCGCAACGTGCAGCTGATGCCCGGCGTGTTCAGCGTCACCCCGGCCCAGCTTACCATCACCGCCAAAAGCTATACCCGCAATCAGGGCGAGCCGAACCCAGAGTTTGAGGTAACCTACAAGGGATTCCGCAACCGCGAGACCGCCGAGGTGCTGCTCTCGCAGCCCGTCATCAGCTGTGAGGCCATGCAGGATAGCCCTGCCGGCGAGTATGACATCTTCGTCAGCGGGGCACAGGCCGAGAACTACGAGATTACCTACGTCCCTGGCGTGCTCACCGTCATCGCCGACCCCACAGGCATCCTCTCGCCGCTCACTTCGCAACGCACCACTCTCTACGACCTGCAAGGCCGCCGCGTAAAGAATCCCTCCCGCCAGGGACTCTACATCAACGGACAACGGAAAAAGGTGCTGAAGAGGAAATGACAACCGAATGCCGGAGAAGCGGTTTGGGAATACAGGCCAATGAGGAAACTGAGGACGATAGAGATGGAGCGGCTGTCGCCGGAGGAGTTCCGGCAGGCAGAGAAGATGCCGCTCGTGGTAGTGCTTGACAATGTGCGGTCGATGCACAACGTAGGCTCCGTACTGCGCACCGCCGACGCCTTCCGGGTGGAGGAAGTGGTGCTCTGTGGCATCACGGGTTGTCCGCCACATCCTGAAATCCACAAGACGGCGCTGGGGGCCGAGGACAGCGTCAGCTGGCGGCACTGCAGCGACGCGCTGCAGGCTGTCGATGAGCTGAAGGCCAGCGGCTACACGGTGCTCAGCGTAGAACAGGCAGAGGGTTCAACAATGCTTCCCTCGTTCCAGGCGGAACGGGGGAAGCACTATGCTGTCGTGTTTGGCAACGAAGTGAAAGGTGTGCAGCAGGTGGTCATCGACCATAGCGACGGCTGCCTGGAAATCCCTCAGCTAGGCACGAAGCACTCGATGAATGTCTCGGTCACGGCGGGCATCGTCATCTACCACTTCGCCAACGACTTCCTGTTCAATAAATAACTACTCTTCGGGCGAGAAGTCGTCCTTGCCAACTCCGCAGATGGGGCACACCCAGTCTTCGGGGATGTCTTCAAATGCAGTACCTGCAGCAATGCCGCTGTCGGGGTCGCCCACTTCGGGGTCATAGACGTATCCGCATACGTCGCAAACATACTTTTTCATGTCTCTGTTGGTTTTTCAGTTAATAATATGTGGTTAATTCTCTCTAATATCATGTCGGGGGTGATGCCGTTCAGGCAGGCATAGTCGCCGCGCTTGCAGGGCTTCTGGCCGTAGATGCTGCACGGACGGCAATCGAGGTTCAGGCCAATGGCATTCTCCGCTTTCTGGTTCCAGCCCAGGAAGCCGGCATAGGGATGGGTCGCCCCCCAGATGCTGACCACGGGCGTAGCGGTCAGCGAGGCAAGGTGCATGTTGGCCGAATCCATCGACAGCATGACGTCGAGGTGGCTCATCAGAATCAGCTCCTGGTGCATGGTCTCCAGAAGGCGGCTCACATAAATGCACTGCGGAAACAGCTCCACCCAGCGGGTGAAGGCCTGCTCCTCCTGCTGGCCCTGGCCAAAGAGGAAGATGCGGGCCTTGGGATATTGCTCCGTGAGCTGTCTGAGCACCTGCCCCATCTTCTCAGGCGGGTAGACCTTGCCTTGATGGGCAGCGAAAGGTGCCACGCCTATCCACTGCTCCCATGAGCGCTTCGGCCCGATGGCAGCAGGCAGCAGGTTCAGGTTGCCGCCCTCGGCGGGGAATATCGACTTGAACGACGGCTTCTCGATGGGGAAGCCCAGCTGGCGGAACACCTCCAGATAATTGTCGAACGACGTGGGCAGCGGCTGCTTCACCTTCTTATTGTACGACACAAGGTGGCGGCGCTGCTTGCGGTGCTTCTTCACATGCTCCACGCGGAAACGGCCCATGTTAAAGCGCAGGCGCAGATATTCTGAGCGCAGCACATTGTGAAGGTCGGCCACATGGGTGAACTGCTTGGCCACCAGCCGGCGATAGAGTGAGTTCAGGCCCCGCAGGCCGTGGTACTCCTCCTTCAGGTCGGCAGCCATAAAGCTGACATTCGGCGCCAGGTCGTCGAAGAAGGGACGGGCGAAGGGACGGCTGAGCACGGTGATGCGCACGTCGGGGTACTGCATGGCCAGAGAATAGACCACGGGCACTGTCATGACCACATCGCCTAGGGCTGAGAAGCGGATGACCAGGATATGCTTGCGTTTCATGCTTAAGCTCCTAGGTTAGGGGGCTTTATGATAGAGGACAGGATTTGTGGAGGGGTCGTTGTACATCTTCATCTGCCGGTACACCTTCATGTATTTCCTGCCGGCCTCGATGTCCTCCAGCAGCTGGTCGATGGCCGTGGAGAGATCTACGAGCTGCTCCAGCAGCACGTTGAGCTTGGCCTGGCAGCGGGCACGGTGCTCGTCGCTGGCATCCTTACGGTCTACCTGCTCCTGCATGTGGTAGATTTTCAGGGCGAGAATGCTCAGGCGGTCGACGGCCCATGCCGGGCTCTCGGTGTTCAGACGGGCATCGGGCAGCGGCGTAACCTGACTGTAGGTCTGGCGGAAATAGGAGTCGATGTCCTCCACGAGGTCTGTACGGTCCTGATTGGAGCGGTCGATGCGGCGTTTCAGGGCCAGCGCGTCGGCAGGGTCGATGTGCGGGTCGCGGATGATGTCCTCATAGTGCCATTGCACGGTGTCTATCCAGCATTTCAGATACAGACTGTACTCTATGGAATCGCGGCTGTAGGGATTCTGTATCGGAGTGTCGACGTTGTCTGTCAGGTGGTAGTCGTCGATGACCTGTCGGAAGATGCGGTTTGCTTGTTCAGTGAATGTCATTTGCGTAGTTTTTTGATTTAATGTGCAAATATACATGAAGTTTTTCAAATAACCAACTATTTTCCGCTTTTTAATCTTTTTTCAGTAATTCCCCAGCCCTCTCCAGCCGCTGCATGCTGAACTCGCAGCCACAGTATTGCTGGTTGTAGAAGCCATATTCGCGCAACAGCTGGTTGCGGCGGTCGCTCAATCCACCCTTGCGCCAGTTCTGTGCCCAGAACATGGTGCCGGCTACGGCCTGCTGGGCGGCCAGCCCAGCTGCCGTAATCTGCTCCAGGCTTTTCCAGCGCGACGAGGCCAATGTGGTGGTGAAATAGCGCAGCCCCAGCTCGCGGGCTTTCTGTGCCGTGGCCAGCAGGCGCATATTGAAGCATTGCTGGCAGCGACCTCCCCGTTCGGGCTCGTCCTCCAGTCCTTCCATCCGGCACCGCCAGCCGTTGTGGTCGTAGTCGCCGTCAATCCATTCCAATCCCAAACTTTCAGCATGGCGCTTGCTCTCGTTCTTACGGATGTCGTATTCCTCGCGTGGCCAGATGTTGGGATTGAAATAGAAGATGGTGGGGCGGACACCGTTTTGCAGCATCCACTCCACGATGGCACTGGAGCAGGGGGCACAGCAGGCGTGCAGCAGAACGCGGTCGCAACCCTCTTCCGGCAGCTGGACGGCAGGAGTCTTGTGTTTCATCGGCACTATTTCTTCTTAGGTTTGCGGCGTGCCCAACCTTCATTTTTTTCCAAAAATTTCACCTCCCCATCGATGAAATCGGCCTTTTTTGATTTGCGTACTTTTTGCGTACGCTCCTTCCTGGAAGTTGGCACACTTTTTGCTGATTCCTTGTCCTCCTCTGAATTGCAGCGCACGGTGCGGCCGTGATAGCGGATGCCTGTGAGCTGAGTCATCACCTTTCGGGCATCTTTTTCGGGCACCTCAAAGTAGCTGATGGTGTCGAGCAGGTCGATGTGGCCCACCTCCTGATGACCGCCCACATAGCGGTTCAGCGTCTGCATCAGCACGCCGGGGTAGAAGCCGTCGCGCTTGCCCAGGTTGATAAACAGGCGGTGGTAGCCTTTCTCCGCCTTGTTCATGCGCTTCTGCCGGTCGCTCTGATAACCGTTATTCGCGGACTTCCCGCTCTTTTTTGACTCTGAGACGGGCTTCTCTATTTCCGGTGCGTCGGCATAGTAGGACAGGAACTTGCCAAACTCCAGCGACACAATCTTCTTGATGATCTCCTCCTTGTCGATATACTCGAAGTAGCGGTTGATGTCCTGCATGAAGGGAGCTATCTCCTCGTCGTCCACGTCGGTCTTCACTATCTGGTCCATCACCTTGTAGAGCTGTTTCTTGCAAATCTCCTCGGCGCTGGGAATCTCTGCCTCGACGAACTTCTTACCTATTTCCTTCTCAATGTTGCGAATCTTGTGCTTCTCCTTCGAATGGACGATGCTGATGCTGGTGCCTTTCTTGCCGGCACGGCCTGTGCGGCCCGAGCGGTGGGTGTAGTTCTCGATGTCGTCGGGCAGGCCGAAGTTGATGACGTGGGTCAGGTCGTCGACGTCCAGTCCACGGGCAGCCACGTCGGTGGCCACAAGGAGCTGCGTCAGGTGCTGGCGGAACTTCTGCATGGTCAGGTCGCGCTGCTGCTGCGAGAGGTCGCCGTGCAGCGACTCGGCATTATAGCCGTCGCGTATCAGCTTGTCGGCAATCTCCTGCGTCTCCAGCTTTGTGCGGCAGAAGATGATGGCAAAGATCTTCGGGTAGTAGTCCACAATACGCTTCAGGGCGAGGTACTTGTCCTTTGCCTGCACCATATAATAGATGTGATTCACGTTCTCCGCCCCCTCGTTACGGCTGCCCACGACGATGGTCTCGTAGTTTTTCAGGTATTTCCGCGCCACCTTCTCCACCTCGCGGCTCATAGTGGCCGAGAACATCAGCGTGGTGTGCTCGGCGGGCAGCGACTCGAAGATTTCGTTGATGCTGTCGGAGAAGCCCATGTTCAGCATCTCGTCGGCCTCGTCAAGAACGATGGTACGCACCTGGTCCAAGTGGGCATAGCCACGGTTCTTCAAGTCGATGAGGCGGCCAGGCGTGGCCACAATGATGTTCACCCCTTGCTTCAGGGCGCGCATCTGCGGCTCTATGGCCGCACCGCCATAGACGGCCTCCACATGCACGCCGTCCATGTACTTTGCAAAGTCGCGGAGGTCGTCGGTTATCTGCAGGCACAGCTCACGCGTGGGTGAGAGTACCAGGGCTGATACCCCCGCGTGGGGGGCAAGCCTTTGCAGCAGCGGAATGCCGAAGGCGGCTGTCTTGCCCGTGCCCGTCTGGGCCAGGGCAATCAGGTCTCTTGCCCCTTCCACTGTCAGGGGCGTGGCTGACTCTCCCTCTTCAGAAGGGACTGACGGGGTTATCAAGAAAGGTATGACCTTCTCTTGTACCGGCATGGGCTGCACGAATCCCAGCTCCTCAATAGCGCGTCTGATGGCGGCGCTGACGCCTAATTCCTCGAATGTTTTCATAATATGGCTACAAAGATACACTTTTCTTTTGACATATCAAAGAAAAAACGTATCTTTGCGCCATGAAACTGTGTATTTTCTGTTCTGCCAACTGGCAGATAGACCCAGACTTCTTCACAATGGCGGAAGAATTGGGGCGATGGGCTGCAAAAAACGGCCATTCTATTGTGTTCGGAGGCCATGATGCCGGACTGATGCACACCGTGAGCAAGACAGCCCGCGAAGAGGGGGGACAGGTCATTGGCGTGGTTCCCCGCAAGATTGAAGAGATGGGGAAGCTGAGTCCCTACTTGGACGTGCATATCCCCACCGAGGACCTGACCGACCGCAAACAGCTGATGCTTGACATGAGCGATGCCTTCATCGTGCTGCCCGGCGGCATCGGCACGCTCGACGAGCTGTTCACCGTGGTCTCGGCCGGCACGCTCGACTACCACCACAAGCCCGTCATCCTCTACAACATGAAAGGCTTCTGGGACTCGCTCATCGCCTGCCTCGACGACCTCCACTCGCGGGGCGTCACCCGCAAGCAGTGGCGCAGCTATATCAAGGTGGCCACCTCCCTGGAAGATATAGCGTCTTTCCTCTAGTACAAGCGCGCAGGGAGATTCAACTTATATTTATCGCGCGCGTGCGCGAAAGGTTGGGCGTGCTGGAAGCCCTTGGCAACGGACGAAAGATCGCTTCTTCGCACTTCCCTCCCCTTCTGGGGAGGGAAGCGCCATGCGGAGTATATGGTTCAGGGGCAACTACCGTACCGTTAGTTTAATTATTGTTAAAGAGCGAAAGATTTTTCGCTTTTTTCTTGGTGGGTTTCTGTAAAAGTCGTACCTTTGCAGTGTACTAATAAACTAGTACACTAGAATATTCATTCAAAACACTAAAAATATGATACAGATTCAAGACATCAGTTATTGCTATCCAGGCCAGAAGCAGCAGGTCTTCGACCACTTCAGCCTGAAACTTACGGAGAACCGTATCTACGGTCTCCTTGGCAAAAACGGAACGGGCAAAAGCACGCTCCTTTATCTCATCTCCGGCTTGCTGAAGCCGAAGGGCGGTTCAGTGACTTACAATGGCATCGCATCATACAAACGTCAGGCCGACGTGCTGCGTGAGATATTCCTTGTCTCAGAGGAGTTTGAACTGCCTGCCATTTCGCTCGACAGCTATGTACAGCTCTTACTGCCGTTCTATCCCCGCTTCAGCCGCGAAATACTTGACCATTGCCTGGAGGCTTTTGAGCTGCCGAAGAAGCTGCAGCTGAACCAGCTCTCCATGGGCCAGAAGAAAAAGGTGTATATGAGCATCGCCCTGGCTGCCAACACGAAGCTGCTGCTCATGGACGAGCCTACGAACGGCCTCGACATCCCGTCGAAGAGTCAGTTCCGCAAGGTGGTGGCCGAGTGCATGAGCGACGACCGCACCATCATCATCAGCACCCATCAGGTGCACGACGTGGAGCAGTTGCTCGACCACATCCTCATTCTCTCCGTGCGGGAGATGCTGCTCAATGCTTCATTGACCGACATCACCGACCGCTACGTCTTTGAGGTACGTACGCCCGGACAGCTTGACGACTCCATCATCTATGCCGAGCCGTCGCTGCAAGGAAACTTCGTCATGGCCCGCCGCGACCCAGGGCAGGCCGAGACACTCGTGAATCTTGAACTATTGTTTAACGCTGTAACGAAAGGACTTGTAAAATGAAAAAGACATTCGATATCAACCGCTTCTGGCAAGTGCTGAAGTGGACTGTGCTCACCGAGAAGAAGAGCATACTGACTGCCGCCGCAGCCTTCACGGCAGCCTTCCTGGCCATCCAGCTGTTCTCATGTTTCACCATCTTCGACATCACGATGGGGCTAGGACCCGTGGCCACCGAAGCCGGTATGACCACTTGCACAGTGCTCCTGTCGTTTATGGGGTGCTATTACGCCAACGGCATCCTGGGCAATGCCCAGACCACGCAGCAGCGCACCACAGCGCTGATGCTGCCCGCCTCGAACCTGGAGAAGTTCACCGCCCGCATCATCTACTGCTGCATCATCATGCTGGTGCTGCTCTATGTGGCAGCCATTGTTGCCACCGGCTTGCGCATGCTGCTGGAACTGATTGCCGGACACGATAACATCACATCGGCTTTCTCTACCCTTTTTAACCTGTCAACGATACGTGTCAACTCCCACATGACCGTCGGCGCCTTCTTCTTCATTGCTTCCAGTCTGTGGTCTACCAGCCTCTTCGTGCTGGGCGGCGTGTTCTTCAGCAAGCGCCCGTTCGTCTGGACCATCGTCACCCTGGTTGCTGGCTCTATCGCTCTCTTCACACTTCTTTTCTACATTGGCACCCTGATTGGCGCGGATAATCTTAAAGAGTTTTTCAGACCCATTTTCGAGGACATGTCTATGGAGACCTTCGGACTCATTGTCGACATTGTACTTCTTGCTTTCACCGTGCTTAACGTCTGGCTAAGCTACTGGCTCTACAAGCGTCTGCAGGTTGTACAGCATAAATGGTTCAACGTATGATGTTCACTAACGACAAACCCATCTTCCAGCAGATGGCCGACCGCCTGTCTGACGAAATACTGGCCAATGTCTACCATGATGACGACCGCATACCGTCGGTGCGTGAGTACGCCGTGACGCTGGAGGTGAATACCAACACTGCCGTAAAGGCATACGAGCAGCTCGCCCGCGAGAACATTATATATAATAAGCGTGGCATGGGCTACTTCATCACCCCCGGTGCCCGCGAGCAGATTCTGAAGGAGCGCCGTCAGGCTTTCCTGAAGCAGCAACTGCCGGAGCTCTTCCGCCAGATGAAGCTCCTGGGCCTGAATCTGAAAGATATTGAAACGGCGTGGGCAGAAGACGGAAAGAAAGAAAAATATTCCTAAATTATCTAATTTCTTTAAAGAAAAGAAAGGAGAATGGTAATTTCTTCCTAACTTTGCGCGTCAAAGAAAATGTTGGCCGAGACATCGAGACGTCAAGACATCGAAACATCGAGATTTCGAGATGTCGAAATATCGAGATGTCGAAATATCGAAACATCGAATCATCGAAACATCGAAACATCGAAACGCCGAATCATCGAAAACCCTTTAATCGTAAATAACTTTGATACACTTAGAAAACGTTAACAAGACTTACTTCGGGGCGCAGCCGCTGCACGTGCTGAAGGGCATCAACCTCGACATTGCCGAGGGCGAGTTTGTCAGCATCATGGGCGCCTCGGGTTCGGGCAAGTCGACACTGCTGAACATCCTCGGCATCCTCGACAACTACGACTCCGGGCTGTACGAGCTGGCTGGTGTGCGCATCTGGGACCTATCGGAGCGACGGGCTGCCGATTACCGTAACCGCATGATAGGTTTCATCTTCCAGTCGTTTAATCTCATCTCGTTTAAGAATGCCGTGGAAAACATTGAGTTGCCATTATTCTACCAGGGCGTGGGCCGCAAGAAGCGACACGCCCTGGCCATGGAGTATCTTGAAAGGCTGGGGCTGAAGGAATGGGCGACACACTACCCGAACGAGCTCTCTGGCGGACAGCGACAGAGAGTGGCTATTGCCCGGGCACTGATTACCAAGCCGAAGATCATCCTTGCCGACGAGCCAACGGGCGCACTCGACTCGAAGACGAGCGTCGAGGTGATGCAGCTGCTGAAACAGCTGAACCGCGACGAGGGCATGACCATCGTCGTGGTGACCCACGAGAGCGGCGTGGCCAACGAGACGAACAAGATTGTACACATCAAGGACGGCATCATCGGCCAGATTGAGGAGAACCTCAACCACGACGCCTCGCCCTTCGGCATGAGCGGCAGAATGAAGTAAAACACGAATTGCGCGAACTAGACGAATTATGCGTGATATACTAACAGAAATATGGCAGACGGCACGGCGGAACAAGCTGCGCACAACGCTGACGGGCTTCGCCGTGGCGTGGGGCATCTTCATGCTCATCGTGCTGCTTGGCGCCGGCAACGGACTCATCAACGCAAATCTCAAGCAGAGCGACCGCTTCCTCTCGTCGTCGATGGTGGTCTTCGGCGGATGGACGTCGATGCCATACCAGGGACTGAAGGAGGGACGCGACATCCGCCTGCACGAGCGCGACATGGATATTACGGCCACAGAGTTCTCCAAGAACGTCGACGACGTGGGTGCGCAATACAATACAAGTGCAACCATCAGCCTCGGACAGCAGTACATCACTGCCAGCCTGAGCGGCGTCTATCCCAACCACACGAAAATCAACAAGGTGCAGATGCTGCACGGCCGGTTTATCAACGACATCGACATCCGCGAGAGCCGCAAGGTGCTCGTGCTGAGCAACAAGCAGGCACAAGAGCTGCTGGGCGGCTCGCAGCGCACGAACGTTGCTGCGCTTGTGGGCCGCTTCGTGAACGTGGGAAACTTCGCTTTCAAAGTCGTCGGCATTTATAAAGAGAATGAGAACGGGCGTGCTGACATCTTCGGCAGCTATACTTCTATCAAGCGCATCTATGGCGCAAACACCGACGACATCGGCCGGATGGAATTCACCTTCCACGGCCTGCCGACGGAGGAGGCCAACGAAGCCTTCGAAAAGGACTATCGCCGCCGCCTCAACGCCGAACATCAGGCCCACCCCGACGACGAGGACGCTGTCTGGCTGTGGAACCGCTTCACGCAGAACCTGCAGATGGAGCAGGGCATCGACATCATCCGCACGGCCCTCTGGATTATCGGACTCTTCACGCTGCTGAGCGGCATCGTCGGTGTGTCGAACATCATGCTCATCACCGTGAAGGAGCGTACCCATGAGTTCGGCATACGCAAGGCTATCGGTGCCAAGCCGTGGGCCATCCTCCGGCTCATCATCGTGGAGAGTGTCATCATCACCACCTTCTTCGGCTACATCGGCATGGTGCTCGGCGTGGCAGCTAACGAATACATGGACGCCACCATCGGCCATGAGACCATCGACACAGGCCTCTTCCGGGCCACCATGTTCCTCGACCCCACCGTCGGCCTTGACGTGTGCATTGAGGCAACCATCGTCATGATCATCGCCGGAACCATCGCCGGACTTATCCCTGCCTACAAGGCCAGCCGAATCAGACCCATTGAAGCATTGAGAGCAGACTAGAAAGACTGGAACATCCGGATGTTCTGGAAAATCTGGAAACACTAGAAAATATGAGAATAGATATAGACAGTTACAGAGAGGTGCTCGACACCCTGACCCGCAACAAGAGCCGCAGCTTTCTGACAGGCTTCGGCGTCTTCTGGGGCGTCTTCATGCTCGTCGCACTCATCGGAGGCGGAGCTGGACTGAAGGAGCTGCTCGAACAGAACTTCGCGGGCTTCGCCACCAACTCGGCAATGATTTGGGCGCAGCCCACAAGCAAAGCCTACAAGGGCTTCCGCAAGGGTCGCTTATGGACGATGGAGTATAAGGACGTTGACCGCATACGCAGCAGCGTGCCGGAGCTGGATGTCGTCACGCCCCTGCTCTTCAGCAACGGCGGCACCGCCTACTACGGCGACCGCAAGGCCACCGTCGGCATTTCGGGTGCTATGCCCGATTTCAGCCGTGTCAACGAGCCGAAGATGTACTACGGCCGATATATCAACGACGCCGACATCCGCGACCACCGCAAGGTGTGCGTCATCCAGAAGAAGACCTACAAGGAGCTGTTTCCCGGCGGCGGCGACCCCTGCGGCAAGCGCATCCGCATCGACAACATCTACTATCAGATTGTAGGCGTAGACTACAACATGACCGAGGGCATCAGATTCAGCGGTGAGACCGGCACGGGCGTCACCCTGCCGATGACCTTCATGCAGCAGGCCTACAACCGTGGAAACACCGTCGACATGATTGCCGTGACAGGCAGGAAGGGCGCGGTGATGTCGACCCTCACCAACCGCATCCGCGAGACCATCGCCCGCGCACATACCATCGACCCTACGGACGAGCAGGGAGCCATGGTGTTCAACACCGAAGTGCTCTTCCAGCTGCTCGACAACCTGTTCCGAGGTGTCAACTTCCTCGTGTGGCTCGTCGGCCTGGGGACACTGCTGGCCGGATCCATCGGCGTGTCGAACATCATGATGGTCACCGTGCGTGAGCGCACCACCGAGATAGGCATCCGCCGCGCCATAGGAGCCACACCCCGCAACATCCTCAGCCAGATCATCTCAGAGAGCATCGTCCTCACCCTGGTCGCCGGCATGAGCGGCATCCTCTTTGCGGTTCTCATCCTGCAGATGCTAGAGCTGGCCAACACCGAAGACGGCATACTCGCCGCCCATTTCCAGGTAGGTTTCTGGACGGCCATCGCTGCTGCACTCCTGGTCAGCGCCATGGGAGTCATCGCCGGCCTCGCCCCGGCAGCCCGCGCCATGAGCATCAAACCCGTAGATGCCATGCGCGACGAATAAAGAATTAATAATAAAAACGACCTAACAATGAAAAAGTACAGAAAACTATTCTTCGCCGCCATTATCGCCGCGATCTTCATCGGAACATTCGTATTCCTCTGGCAGAAGAGCCAGCCTAAGGAAGAAGTGTACACGGAGCTGACAGCCCAGATGGACAGCATCCAGAAAACAACCATCATCACTGGCAAAATCGAACCGCGCAACGAGGTCAGCGTCAAGCCGCAGATTTCGGGCATCATCGCCGAACTGATGAAGGAACCCGGCCAGTATGTCCAGCAGGGAGAGGTCATCGCCAAGGTTAAGGTCATTCCCGACATGGGGCAGTTGAGCTCTGCCGAGAGCCGCGTGCGCCTGGCCACCATGAACCTGAAACAGGCACAGGTGGACTACAACCGCGAGGAGGCACTGCACAACCAAAAGCTCGTCTCCGACGACGAGTTCGACAAGGTGCGCCAACAGCTACGCCAGGCCACAGAGGAGCGGAGCGCCGCCGAAGAGGCCCTGCAGGTGGTGCGCGACGGTGTGAGCAAATCGAACGCCTCAGCCAGCTCGACGCTTATCCGAGCCACCATCAGCGGCGTCATTCTCGACATCCCCATCAAGGTGGGTAACAGCGTCATCAACTCCAACACCTTCAACGACGGCACCACCATCGCCACCGTGGCCAACATGAACGACCTCATCTTCCGAGGAAACATCGACGAGACCGAGGTGGGACAACTCGTCATCGGCATGCCCATGAAGATCACCATCGGCGCCCTGCAGGACATGACCTTCAACGCCGCACTGGAGTACATCTCGCCCAAGGCTACAGAGAGCAATGGTGCCAACCAGTTTGAAATCAAGGCAGCCGTCCGTCTGAACGACATCAGCGGCAACACCTCTGCTACCCTCCGCTCAGGCTACAGCGCCAACGCCGAGATTGTGCTTGCCCGTGCCGACAACGTCCTCACCGTGCCCGAGAGCGCCATCGAATTCAGCGGCGACTCCACCTTCGTCTACATCATCAAGCCTACGAACGACAAGCCCGAGTACATCCGTACACAGGTCACCACGGGCCTCTCCGACGGCGTGAACATTGAAATCAAGTCGGGCCTCAAGGTGAACGACAAAGTTCGCGGTCCGCAAATCATCACCGACGACAATATAGACGAATAAGCCATGAAGAAGTCATCTGTCCTTATCCTGTCTGCTGCGTTATTATCGCAGCCCATGCTTGCCCAGCACCAGTGGTCTCTTCGCGAATGCTGCGACTACGCAGTAGCGCATAACATCAGCATCAAGCAGCAGGAGAACCAGTGCCGCCAGCAGGAGCTGAACCTCTCCAACGCCCGCAACAGTCGCCTGCCCGACCTCAGCGGCTCCATCGGCCAGAATTTCTCCTTCGGACGCGGCCTCACTGCTGACAACACGTATTCCAACACCAACACCAGCTCAACGAGCTTCTCAGTCGGCACCAGCATCCCCCTCTTCACCGGGTTCCAAATTCCTAACCAGATAAAGATGAGCCAGCTGAACCTAGAGGCCGCCACCGCCGACCTGGAGAAGGCGAAGAACGATGTCTGCATGCAGGTGGCACAGGCATACGTCCAAATACTCTACGACATGGAGATTGCCGACGTGGCACAGCGCCAGATTGCCATCGACAGCCAGCAGGTGGCCCGCCTCGCAGCCCTCGTAGACAACGGCAAGGCCAGCGCTGCCCAGCTCTCGCAGCAGCAGGCCACGCTCGCCAGCAGCCGCCTCACCGCCACCCAGGCTGAAAACAACCTCGCGCTGGCCCTGCTCAGCCTCACCCAGCTCCTGGAGCTCCCCACTGCCGACGACTTCACCATCGTCCGCCCAGCCCTGTCCGTGCCCGGCGACCCCTCCGCCGCCCTGTCCGTGCCCGGCGGTTTCCCCGCTACCCAGTCCGTGCCCGGCGGTTTTCCCGCCGGGACCCCCATCCCCTCCGCCGACGCCATCTACGCCGAAGCCCTCGGCCTGAAGCCCGAAATCGCCGCCCAGCAGCTACGCCTGAAAGCCACCGACCACAGCATCGCCATCGCTCGTGCCGGCTACATGCCCACGCTCAGCCTGAGTGGCGGCCTAGGCTCCAACTATTACACCACCAGCAAATTCCCCTCCGATAATTTCACTACCCAGATGAAGAACAACTTCTCCCAGTACATCGGACTCAATCTCAGCGTGCCCATCTTCAACCGCTTCCAGACCCGCAACAGCATCCGCAGCGCGAAGATTGAACAGGAGAACCAGCAGCTCGCCCTCGACAACACCAAGAAGACGCTCTACAAGGAAATACAGCAAGTGTGCCTCAACGCCCACGCCGCCAGCGCCAAGTACGTAAGCAGCACCGTAGCCGCACAAAGCAGCAACGACGCATTCGTCCTCATGCAGGCTAAATACGAGAACGGAAAGGCCAACATCACCGAGTTCAACGAGGCCAAGAACACCTATCTCCGCGCAGAGAGCGACCTCGTGCAGGCACGCTACGAGCTGCTCTACCAGCAGGCACTCCTCCAGTTCTACCGAGGCGAGCCTCTCCACTTCTGACGAACCCATTATAACCCATTCAGAATCACTATGAAAATAACAAAAGTCTACACCCGAGGCGGCGACAAAGGCATGACCGACCTGGTGGGCGGCATACGGATCAGCAAATCCGACGTGCGCCTGGAAGCATACGGCACCGTCGACGAGCTCAGTTCCCACCTGGGACTGCTCGTCGCCATGCTTGCCCCAGACGATGAAGCGCGCACACTGCTGATGCGCATCCAAAACAACCTCTTCAATGTAGGTACCCACCTGGCCACCGACCAAAGCCAAACCCCGCTCTACGCATCGGCACGGCTGGCTGAAGGAGAGACAGAGCTGCTTGAACAGCACATAGATGCCATCAATGCCGCTCTGCCCGAAGCCCAGGGCTTTGTGCTGCCGGGAGGAACGACCGCTGCTGCCCAGTGCCATGTATGCAGAACCGTATGCCGCCGCGCCGAACGATGTATAGACCGACTGGCAGAGCAGGCCATCGTCGGAGCCGACATCATCAAATATGTCAACCGACTGAGTGATTATCTGTTCGTTTTGGCAAAAATAATAAATTTTAACGCTGGACAGCAAGAAATAATATGGCAAAACGCTTGCAAATAGAAAATTTATTATTACTTTTGCGCCCGAATTTTACAACACTAATAATTTAAACACTATGTATTGGACACTAGAACTAGCATCGAAACTGGAAGACGCACCTTGGCCTGCCACCAAGGATGAACTTATTGACTATGCCATACGCTCCGGCGCTCCCCTTGAAGTCCTGGAAAACCTGCAGGAAATAGAAGACGAGGGCGATGTCTACGAGAGTATTGAAGATATCTGGCCCGACTATCCCACCAAAGAGGATTTCCTGTTCAACGAAGACGAGTATTAAATTGTAAAGCGGCAAAAGTCGCTAAAAATACTACCAAAACGATAGAAGATGGCGGCTCAATAACTTCCACCTTCTTTCTTTTATACCTAGTGTTAGGATGAGACTATCGCCCTTTGTCACTGAAATGCTCGCCAAACGCTGCGGGCACACCATTCGTCACTCATCCGACTGTGACTACATTGCTCTTGATATAGAGTCAGTGACGGGAGAGCATATCGGAGTTAATACCATTAAGCGGCTGCTCGGCTTCATTGCCGACGAGCGCACGCCCCGATACTCTACCCTCGACATCCTTGCGCGCTATCTGGGCTATAACGACTGGGGAGCCTTGCGTCTGGCCGATGAGGGTTTCAGCAACTCGGAGTTTGGTGAGCGCACAGAGCTTATCGTCTGCCATTTAGTCAAAGGTCAAGAGGTACACTTAACCTATCCGCCCAATAGGAGTTTGAACCTTCTGTATGAAGATGACAACAAATTCCGCGTTACAAAAAGCCAGAACAGTAAGTTGCAGACAGGCGACTTGCTGACGCTGACACACATTGTCCGAGGTTATCCCTTATTAATCAGCGAAGTAGAAAGAGACGGGTGTTGTCTTGGCTCTTTTACAGCTGGCAAGGCTCAGGGTATCGACTTCGAATTGGTGTAACAACATGATGGATAGCGTGTCGTCGTTTTCCACTATTCAGCAGAGCTTTCCTGATGCCGAGTTGATGCCCGTTGAAGGTTCTACCTGCAATTGTTACCGGGTGCGACTTTACGGAAAGCTGCATTTCTTGAAACAGCTGAAGCCGGAGCTGCAAACCAATCCGAGACATGTCGCTGCTTTGCAGAAAGAATTCGAGACCGGCTATAGCCTTGAGCATCCTCATCTGGTGCGTTATGTCTCCAAAGGCAGTAACTATCTGCTGATGGAGTATGTTGACGGCGAAGCTTTAGGACAGCTGATAAAGAGCGACCCCGACTATTTCAAGTCTCGCAAGAACGCTGATAGATTCGTTTCGCAACTGCTTGACGTCGTGGGCTATCTGCATCAGCACCAGATAGTCCACCTTGACCTGAAACCAGACAATATCCTTATCACCCGCATTGGCCATGATGTGAAACTCATAGACCTAGGCTATTGCTACACCGATGCCTACACGGAAACAATGGGGCTCACTGAAAAGTATGCTGCTCCAGAACAACTCGACGGGTCTCGGAAAGTCGATGCCCGCACCGACATCTTCGCTATCGGTCGTATTCTCCAGACGCTGCCCTGCGCCCATAAATATAATAAGGTGATACGACATTGCCTCCAGCTTGACCCGGAAAAACGGTATCAGTCGATAGAGGAAATTACGACCAGCTTAAAGCATGTCGGCAGATGGTGGTGGTGGGTAGTGCTGGCGTTGTTCTTCGTTTCGTTGGCAGTGGTGTTGTTATTATTGACACGGCCGCAACTTACTGAATCCCCAGAACCTTCTACGATACAGACTACACAAGTCATTCAAACCCCGCAATCCATTGACACGACCCGCCGTTTCATCCCTCAACCTATAGAGTCACCAGTAGTAATCTTGGAAACGCCCCATCAATCCATCCCCCAGCATGTGGAGTCATCGCCAGTAATCGAAACGGTTAAGGATCCTGCTGTAGAACATAAAGACGAGCCTGTTGCCGAGGTGCAGACCTTCAATGAGGACACTTTGGCGCTACGCCGTGAACTGCAGCATCTGATAGGTTCCCGTTTCCGTCAGTCACTGGGCCACTACAATGATTCTGTTTACAATGAGATTGATGAAGAACGTTTCGCTGAAGAGTGGGTCAATTTCGAATGGAGCCTCATTCCCTTGTTCCATAAGGTTAGGGCAGAATATCAGGATAAGATAAGCCTGCATACCATAGACAGCGAGTGGTGCCAGACGCTTCAATTCTATCGTCTCACTCAGTTCTGGCAAATGATGCGAAACGACCCCGACCATGACTCGTTCTACGACGGCAAAGTGTACCACTATTACGACGCCGACTGTTGACTGCCGTCTGGCTTTGCCAAATGGATGAAATGGATGATTGCCATTTGTGAGAAAGTGCTTACCTTTGTACCCGACATTTTAAATTTAACAAAAAAAACAGTTTGAGGTATGAAAAAGTATTTTGGCTCTATGGCAATGATTTGCTGCGCATCATTCCTGGTTTCCTGCAGCACGGTGAACTACATCAACACCGACACCCTAAAGCAGAATTATGAAAAGAAGATTCACCACACCACGTTCTTAGGCAAGGCCCTCTTCAAGACCGACGTGAGAAAGAAGGACACTTACGATAACGTGCAAGTGTTTCTGAATGAGAAAGAAATCAACCGCGACTTCGAGGTGACAGCCTACGGTTCCTACACGCCGCTGATACTCCCACTCATAAGGCCTGAGCGTCCACGCCTGGAGAAGTATCTGCTCTGGAAGGGTGCCCGCAAGGCCCGTAAGCTGAATGGCAACGCTGTCGTCATCGACGATAAGAACCATTTCCGTGTCATCAAATACAAATAACTCTACACAAATTTACAAAAATCATTGTTTGAAGAGAAAAAAGTCGCTCACACATTTGCGTTTCTGAAAAATTCTTCTTAAATTTGCACCGTCGCAGAAAAACTGCGGCAGACATAATTGGGAAGCGTTTTGCTATTCCGCATCTGTGAATCTCGACAACTCACTGTGCAACTGAATAGATTAACGCCGACCTTGGGATAGTATATATGTATAATTACAGCATATACTACCTGAGGTGTGAGCGACTTTCTTATTCTTGCACAAGGCAGTCGAGAGCCTACAGATGGAATATGCGAAGTAGGCTCACACTTTCCTTTTGTGTCTTCAATCGAATCTGATAATCTAGCGTTACAGGGCCTTATTGCTTAATTAATAAACTATTTATACAATGAGAATGATTTGTAGATTATTATTGTTGTCAATATACCTAACAGGTAATGTTGAGTTATTTGCTCAAGTTAGACAGTTTGCTGAAGTGATGCCACAATTTGAGGGAAGTACAGACGGTCTCAAGAAGTGGTTAACACAGAACATGTCTTATCCACAAGAAGCCCTTCAAAATAAAGAAGAAGGAAGAGTTGTTGTCAATTTCATTATTACAGAAGATGGAAGTGTCACTCAACCAAGAGTTACCTTTGGTGTTTCTCCATCACTTGACGCAGAGGCACTAAGGCTTGTGTCGCAAATGCCAAAATGGATTCCTGCAAGTCAGGAAGGAAAGCCTTGTAGTATAGAATATTCTCTACCTATAAAATTCAAGTTACCTGCTATTAACCAACAAAACAGTTCGATTGCTCAATCCTCAGATGGGAACCCAAATCAAGATAAATGGGTTTTATTACCTAATCATAAAATTTATGAGGGTGAATTTGAGGCATTCGGTCTTCCGGCTGAGTATGGAAGAGCCAAATATCAATATATTGAGAATGGCGATGGGACACGTATTTTTGATGGTGCATTTGAATATAAAGCAAACGGCATGATTGTAGAAGGTCAATTCAAAAATGATTATCAAGAAGGGAAATGGGCTTTCAGAGGCAATAATAAGACATCTTATCTCAATTTTAGCCACGGATATCCTACTGAAGATTTTGTAGTATATAGTTTTTATCGTGAAAGTATGGTTTACGAGGATGGTTCTCGTGGTTCAAGAATTGTAATGAGTGGAGATGGATATCGTGGGTGGTTGACAGGATTGTTCTTTTTAGAAAAAGCAGAGTATCAGCATGTTGATGTAATAACATCAAAAGGTTATCATGTCAGATATAATTATAGCTCTAATAAGATTATTAATTGTCAGATAATCGGCAATAAAGACATTAAATGGGATGAATGGATAGGCTTTTATAAAATCAACAATATGACAGGTGATAAGGAACGAATAAATATTGGGGTGAAATCTCCCGATTTAAAAATCATTGGAATGAGCATTAGGGAATATTTATTACGTTCTTCAAGAAGTGATTATTGGAAAAAGTATTAGTGTAATGTATTATAACAATAATATCAAAATACAATTAACATCAATGAAAACATTAATTTTCCCCAAAATTAAAGTGACTTCTATAGCCATTTTGTTGTTTTTGTCAGAATGCCAACTGTCCTTTTGTCAAACTATTACAACTTCTTTTGCACAAAAGATTGCACAGTATGACGAGTTGGGAGATTTCTCCTGTGGATTAGCCAAAGTGAGAAAAGGAGGTAAATACGGTTTTATTGACAAATCGGGCAATGAAATAGTGGAATGTTCCTACGACGAAGTAGGGGACTTCCATGATTTCATGGCTTATGTTCAGACACATGATTGGAAATATGGATATGTTGACAATATGGGCGATTTAGTTATCCCATGCAAGTATAAGCGTGCTCAAGATTTTTCCGAAGGATTGTCATGGGTCAACGATGATGGTCCATGGTGTTGTATTGATAAAAACGGCAAAGTAGTTTTTACTTTGGGAATTATGTCTGAAACAAGAACGGACTATAAGGATGGATTGTCAGTGATTACACCGCCTGACGGTGAGTCTTCTATTGTAGATACAAAAGGCGAAGTCATTAATCTTTCAGCACGTTCTTGGTTGGGTAATGGTGTTTCCGACGGCATGATTTTATGTGAAGTCCCTAGCGGAGAGGACGGAAACATGAAAAATGTTTATATAGATACTAAGGGAAAAGTGGTGATAGATTGCAATCCGGATTATAGCTATCATCCTTTTCATAATGGTCTTGCAGCCGTTATGTGTTATCAAAGTGAAGCTGAAGAAGGATACAAAGTTGGCTATATAGACAAAACAGGGGAGTTCGTTATTCCCCTAACACTACCCTGTACGGGGTTCGATGATATGGATGATTTTCCTGACCCTATTGCTTGTTGTGAAGGCATGATACGTTCAATAAAAACTATAGGTAACGATGAAAATGGTGATTTCAGTTTCTTGTATGGATTTGTTGACGATAAGGGAAATCTTGTTGTTCCTTACAAATATACTGATGCCCATGATTTTTCGGGTGGGCTTGCTGCTGTATGCGACGATGAGGGCAAATGGGGTTTCATCGATAAGGGAGGAAATATCATTATACCATTTAAATATGATGGTGTATCATGGAATTCTTTCCAAGATGGATTTGCTTTAGTACAAATTGGGGACAAATACGGCTACGTTGACAAACAAGGTAATGACACTTATTCCCTGAAATAAAAGTATGAAACGTTTATCCTTAATACTATTTTTGTTCTTCTGCACCACTGCTTCATGGTCTCAGGAGAAAGTTTATGAGAATTCTACATCCATTGGATTTGATGGCAAGTGGTCAAGTTTTGGCGACAATTACGATGACTTGGATAAGTGGATAACAAAGAACAGAATATACCCACAAGAGGCAATTGACAAACAAGAGCAAGGTCGGGTTGACATTAGTTTTATTGTGGAGAAAGATGGCTCGTTGTCTTCCATAGAAATCAAGAACAGCGTTTCTCCGTCACTTGATGCCGAAGCGGTAAGGTTGGCTTCTACAATGCCCAAATGGAAATGTGCATACAATTATGGAGTACCTTGCAGGTCACGGAATCAATTCTCCGTTAATTTTAGATTGCCAAAGGTCGTATCAAAGCCACAAGCTCAAACAGGTACGATACAATCCCAACATTTTTCAGATAACGGCCATTCTACAAGCGATGAGTGGTTATGTAAAAACGGTCAGAAAATCTATGAGGGTGAATATCTTTTTGGAAACATAAAAGGCAAGGCAAAATACCAATACAGAGATAATGCGGATGGTACACGTTGCTATGATGGTAATTTTGAGTTTTTTTCTGAAGGCTTCTATGCCAAGGGAAAATTCAGCAATGATTGCCAAATAGGGACTTGGAAATACAATTCGAATAGCATAGTAGCATCTATAAATTTTGATGAAAATGGCTATTTGGAGGATGATTTCTCCTATATAAAGAACAATCGTAATGTGTATAATGGTAATGTGACGGTTGAAGGAAAATGTGAAGAAGGATGTGTGCGCACCATATCCTTCAAATGTAATGCTTTTATCGCTGAAGGACAATTCTTCAGTGCGAGAAACACCAACTATGGTAATCATCCCGTAGGAACATGGAAACTAACCATTCTCAATGACCCTAATCACCAATATACTTATGAGTCAAATTCTCAAAATAAACCGATGACAATTATTTTTAATGAGGAAGGTCATGTGAAAGATTGGTTTTTTATCGACCCTTCAACGGGAGATAAGAAAAGCCCTCAAAGAGGATCTTTCACTCGAAACGGACCTGAAGGAATAATGCGTTATATCTTAGAGGATGCGAACCAAACTCTTAGAATTGTATTAATGAAGAAGTCTATACGAAAGAATAAATATTAATTATGGCACTGATTAAATGTAAAGAATGTGGGCATGAGGTTTCGGATAAAGCCTCTGCATGTCCTAACTGTGGATGTCCAATAGAGCGTGTTGAAACACTCCAAGAAGAACTGTATGAAGAAAATCCCAAGAAAAAGAAAGGTTGGATTGGGGCTTTGATAGTTGTGGCATTATTCTGCCTATTAGGAGGGGGCTATTATGCTTATACCAAACTCTTTAACGGTGGAAACGAAAAAGACGCTGTCGTAGAACTAACTCCCGAATTTATCAAGGCCGTGCAGCAGTATGAGCAACTTGGTGTGTTTAGCGAGGGCATGGCTGCTGTAAAGAAAGGTGATAAGTGGGGCTATATTAATAATAAGGGTGAAGAGATTATTCCCTGCGAGTACACATCTGCTCAAAAGTTCAGCGAGGGTTTAGCACCGGTCGGCAAGAACGATTGCGTAGGCTTTATTAACCCCCTAGGAAAGATTGTCATTCCTCTTGATTTCAAATTTGCCTTGCCATTCTCAGAAGGATTAGCTGCTGTTTACAAAGATGACCATTGGGGGTTTATTGACTCAAAGGGACAGGAAATAATCCCATTTGCTTACACTTCCGCAAGTCAATTCTGTGATGGTTTGTCGTTGGTTATGAAAGAAGAAACACCAATCTATATTGACAAGCAGGGAAAACAAGCATTTCCTATACCTGTAGAAGATCCATGCGGTGCAGGAGTTTTTTCAAATGGGCGCGCTTTCATAGCTAAGGACTATGAAAATTTTGCGGTTATTGACACAAAAGGAGAAATCGTTTTCACCGGCAATTGGTTTTTTTCTGAATTTGGCTTTTCTGGACCTTTCCTTGAGAGTTCGCAATTGCCTGTGTATGTTAATGGCTTGCTCAGTGTACCCAATGAGGAATTCGATTTTGACATTTACGATGAAAAAGGTAAGAAAATTAACACATCAATGATAGCTGTTCCAAAGTTGATTGACCCACAAGACAAGAATTTCACCTATACGCTTACTTTCTTTAATAGTGAGAACGGCACTAATTATATGACCTATGGTTTGAAAGATGACGCGGGTAAGATTATATTGAAAGGCATCTATGAATCCATAAACAACTTCGGAGGTTATATAGGCGTTGATGGTAAGCAACCAATGATTTCAAATGGCGTTATGCTTGTGACACTTATAGAATATGAAGACCAAATAGAGGAAGGATACGCCGGAGACTATGAAGCTTATCCTAAAACATTTTATTATGGTTATGCAGACCTGCAAGGTCATGACACCTTTACACAGGAAGTGAAAGACCGTTGCCGCAAGTCGCGCGAAAAAGCCATGCAAAAGCTTGACGAGAAAAGAAAAGAGGAAGAAAAAGAAATGGATGATGCAGGAACCTCCGATTGGTTGCAAGGTCGTTGGGTCGGAACAGATTCGCATAGTGGTTATCCCTTCGAAATGATAATAGAGGGTGATAACTTAATCCAAAAGATTAATGGTCAAGTATGCTACAATGGTCCCTATCAGTTTAATGGTGATATGCTGATATATAACGATGCTAACGATTTTTGGGCTGTTGACAATAATAATCAAGTATTAACCCTTGATGGCTTACCCATGAGGAAGGTAAATGGTAGTTCTTCTGAAAATGAAGAGGTGTCTGTCACCAACCCGTCTCAAGATAAAGAGATTAGAATAATGGCAAGATTAAAAGACTTGAATAATCAATCAATAGAACTAACCAATGAATTAGCACGTATGCGGAACAGTGGCAATATAGACCCAGCTCGCTATCTGTATATAAAGCAAACCGTTCTCAACAATAAAGAAGAGCAAATTAGCTTAGCAAGACAATTAGGTGACAATCAATTGGTATACGAATATCAACAACAAAAACAAAAACTCGAGCAGGCATACAGAATGATGGAAAGTGGCTATTGATATTCATTGCCAAGCAAATTCGATATAACAAGTACAGCGGGAACACCCTTTTAAATAGGTGTTTCCGTTGTCTTTTGTTCTTGAGGCTTTATTTCTGCATGATACGGAAAAGTTCTATATATTAAAAAAAGGTGAAGAAAGAAGAAATATTCCCAAAGAAGAAGTGTATATAAAAAAGTTTGTACCTTTGTAAACAGAGAGAACAATAAACGTGGTTGAAAGAGTATAAAATCCGCTAACCAATGGCTTTTCATAGTTACTGATAGTAGAAACAACTACTTCCAAAACCACAAGTTATTAACATAAAATACTGATAGTCAGTGGGCAATATTTGCTTCAACGAGGATGAAGACTAAGAAACAAGCGATGTGACTTTTGAGCTACATCGCTTGTTTTTTTTATTTCCCGATATCCAAGGTGCTATTCCTTTTGTCAAGCAAAGTGCAATAGTCTGTCTTCATCTTCTCTGGCAGAAATGACTGGCTGATGAGGTCTTTCCATTTGGGAAGGTGTGTCCTCATTTGTTCTATCATCTTCTCTGATCTGGCAACAGAAATACCGCTCTCGACAAAAGCTGTCATAAAAGTATTGCGATGAAAGCCACTTTTTCCACCTCCCACAGAAAAGCTCATCGCCATTTCCTCTGTATCAGCAGGGTCTGCAAGCAATACTGCTATTAAATGCAAGAACTTTTCTCTGATACCTGCCTGTTTCATGTTATATCAGTTTTTATAGGTCCCAGATGTTCGCCAAACAAGGCAAGGACATCATTTACCTTATCCATTCTCAGCGTCTGCTTTCCTTGTTCTAGATCCCTTACAAACCTGAGCCCCACTCCAGCCCTCTCAGCCAACTCTACTTGAGAAAGGCCGTTTCGCTTCCTTTTTTGTTTAATGTGTTCCGATAACGTCATCATGAATAATATACCTTAACGGGTGCAAAGGTACACATTTATTGTGAATAATATATCAATTCGGGTATAAAAAATCGCTGATTATCTTGATTTATACCCAATATGGTATAGTAAATATGGGGCAAATAGTGTTGTTATGTCCAAATGATGATTGCTATAACGGTCTGGCTACCGTAGTTTCAGCTATCGCCAGGAGTGCGATGCCAAACGCTATATGAATAGCCATCCTGACAAGGATTATGAACTGTCTATAGTTTGTTATTCCGTGAATGCATCATTCCCCTTCAAACACATATCCGAAACCTTGCCGGCTTACGATGTTGGAGGCATAGGCACCAATTTTCTTCCGAAGACGGGCGATATGCACGTTGACGGTGCGTTCGGTAACTATGACGCCAGCCCAAACTGAATCCATGAGCTGTTGGCGGGAGAGGACATGGCCTCGGTTCTTTAACAAAAGATGAAGGAGCTCAAACTCTGTACGGGTGAGGCTGACGGGCTGGCCGTCTATGCTGACGGTCTTGTGGTCGAGGTTGAGCTGGAGCCCGCGAAAGGTGAGGAAGTGCTTTCCCAGACGCGACTCGACGACATTGATGACATAGTCGCCTAGACGCTCGCAGTCAGCGACGATGTCGTTGTAGAGGGAGCCGAGGGCATAGCTGTAGGCATGGCTGTTGATTTCGCCGACAGTCTCTGCCTTGAGGCGGTCACGCAAGGCGTTGATGTCGCGCTCAATGTCCTGCGAGGCATCGATGCTGAGGTCTTCGCGGCGTCCGCTGACGATAACCATCATCTGCGTCAGGGCCTCGTTCGTGAGGCGTAGCATATCGTGGAGGTTGGCATATTGGCCGGGGGTAAAGTCGATGCGTTCTTCACGCAGATGCCGGAGGGTGCGGGCGGCTTTGAAGCAGGCGTCGCCGATGGACTCCAGTTCGCCAATCTGGCGGAGCATGTCGCGGATCTTGCGCTTTGTGTCGTCGGAGAGGTGCTCGTTGCTGACCTTCTCTAGATAGGCGGCAATCTCGATTTCCATGTTGTCGGCAATGGTTTCGTACTTGGCGATGCGCTCATACTGACGGTCGAATTCCTTGCGGTCGCGCTCGTCGAGCAGGGCGCGGGTCATGTCGAACATACGCTGCATGCGCTCGGCGAAGAGTACGATTTCCTTTTGGGCCTGTAGGACGGATATTTCGGGGGTCTGCATCAGGCCGGCAGTGATGAAGCGGAGCGAGGTCTCGGCCTTCGCCTGCTTCCTGTCGGGCAGGAGACGGCAGACCAGCCGTTCCATCTGCGGCACGAAGCCGAGGAGCAGCGCGGTGTTCAGGACGTTGAAGCAGGTGTGGAAGAGGGCGAGGACAACGGAGACAGAAGCTGCCCCACCTTCGCTCGCCGAGGAGGACACAAGCGCCTTGCTAACCATAGAAGTCCCCTCGGCAGAGACCGTAGGGGGTGTGTATCCTGCCATCGAGCACACGATATCGACGAAGGGATAGAACACGGCGAGCACCCAGATGACTCCGAAGACGTTGAACAGCAGATGGGCCAGTGCTGCCCGCCTTGCCTCTATGCCCGCGCCGAGTGCGGCAAGGTTGGCGGTAGCCGTCGTGCCGATGTTCTCGCCCATGACCAGCGCGATGCCCATGTAGATAGGCAGCACACCAGTGGAGCAGAGCAGGATGGTGATGGCCATGACGGCGGCCGACGACTGCACAAGGCAGGTGATGACGGTGCCCACGGCGAGGAAGGCGAGGATGGTGAGGTAGCTGTCGGTGTTGAACGAGGCGAAGAAGCCTACCACGTCGGCGTTGTGCTCCAGGTCCATGTCGCGGCCCACAGCACTCAGCATCACCAGCGACCAGAACAGGAAGGCCAGCCCGAACAGCAGATCGCCCACCACGCGGTGGCGCTTCTTGTAGATGAGCGTCATGCCGACGATGAACGCAGGGAATACGACGACGGTCAGGTCTACGCTGTAGCCCAGCGACATGATCCACGCCGTCAGCGTAGTGCCGATGTTCGCCCCCATGATGACCGAGATGGCCTGAGCCAGCGTCAGCATCCCAGCGCTCACGAAGGAGACGGTCATCACGGTGGTGGCCGACGACGACTGTACCGCACAGGTCACAAACGTACCTGTGAGCATCCCCGTCAGCCGGTTTTGGGTCATCTTGGCCAGCACGTGTCGCAGTTCCGAGCCCGCCAGTTTCTGCAGGGCGTCGCTCATCGTCTTCATGCCGTAGATGAGCAGCGCCAGCGAGCCGAGGAGTCTGAATAGAATTTCGAAAGTCATTATCTTACTCGTTTGATGATTTTATGGCGCAAAATTACGAAAAAAATTCCATGTATGCACGGAGAAGACGGTTACGATTTGGCTACGATTGCAAGATTAGTGTGTTTAGCCATCTATAGAACATACCTTTTGTGTGGTTAATGCCGACATCGACAGCCAAAAAAGGGAACCCCATTGGTGGGATTCCCCGGAGTCCTCTTGCGAGGCATATAATGGAAAATCAAAGCCCTGTTATCACCTTTAGCGGCGGTTCCTGCCGTGCGTCACTCTTGCGACCTTGACCGGTTTCTTCGGAGCGTTCTTGCCGTGCAAGTGCCCTTCAGCCGGGTGGTGGTGCCTGGCGGCAAGAGCTGGTGCGGGCCTGCCCATGTGCGCATAGTGTGAGCCGTGAACCTTGTTGTGACCGCCCCTGTAGGACACGAACACCGTTGGGCGTGCCTTGAAGAAATGGCCGCGATTGGTGTAGTGGCTGTAGACGTGGAACGCCCAAGCTCCATTGCGCCAGCTGACTGGACGATAGAAATGGCTCAGGGCCACGTACCTGTCGTACTGCCTCGGAGTCAGCACATAGCGGAGGTCGGCATTGCGGCGATCCCACCAGACGCCCAGCACGTCGGCCTGTACATTCACACTCATCAGGTAGTCCAGGTTGATCTCGTAGACGGCATCATACTGGGCATCCGTCAGGTTCAGCTCGTAGGCCATCTTGTCCGAGAGGAAAAGAGCCTCGTTCTTTGCTGCTTTATAGCTCATTGCGTTGGCCGGGACGGTCACAGCCGTCATCACAGCCAGAATCACCAAAAGGCTGGTGCTCATCATCATCTTCTTCATAGTCGTGTCTCCTATACTTTAAATTGTTATTAATTCCTGGCCTAAGCCAGCCCCCTGCTAAGGGTGTTTATCTGTTCACGGTGCAAAGTACGGCATTTTCCATGAGCTTTCAAAAGGTTTTATCCTAAACGCTACGTACCCTTTCCCTAAACTTCGTTAGGGATTTCCCCATCCGCAGTATTTGCCGATGCCAAAGGTTATACAAGAATTATTCACCAACTAAATTAGGTCAAAACAGACCGAAACAAACCTTAAATCAAAGCGTGTGAAACACTGTCACACAATTAACTCCGCTTAACTAACCTTATTCTTCGTCTATTGCGCGTTTCCCCCTTTTAGAGTAATTTTGTACCGCCATTGTACCTCGGGTGGATGAACAGAGAGTTCGTTGGGTGTTCCCTTAAATCACCTTAGTCTGAGACGGGGATTGACCATCTGGAACGGAACGACTTCATCATCCAGAAGCAGGAAAGGCAGTAGAAACAACTCCAGGAAGAGGCAAAGAAAGCCGCCGCCGAGAAGGAAGAGGTGGAGGAAGAGGTCGAAGCGGCAAAAACGGAAGTGGCAGACTTGTGGAAGGAACACGACTATCTGACAAGTGCCAACCGCACGAAAGCAGAGCGCAGCAATCGCCTTGACCTTGACATCAGGAACAAGACGAACCGCTCCCAATCTCTTGATGATACTATTGAAGGCAAAAAGCAGGAAATCGCAGAATTGGCAGCGAAAGCCGACGAGAAGCTGCAAGACTTCTACACCATCAAGGAGCGTGCCGACTGGCGAGACCCAATGTTTTTTGCCATGTCTGCCTATATCTACCGCATTGACGAGGGCTTGCAATTCTGCATCAAGGCCATCCAGGACTTTGCCTATTCAGGCTTCGGCGGTCGAGGCGGCAAGCATGGTGACATCTTCTGGGACAACGAGTCATACGCCATCAAGCAATACCTGAAGATGTTTGCCGACCTTGCCAGTGCCACCTTGAAGCAGGTGGCAGACTGGTTTGTATGGCTGGCAAGCACCTTGGGCAGGTTCTTCGACGAGCGAAGCGGCAAAGCCGAGCGCAATGCCAACGAACGTTTTCGATAAGCCAAATGAGCAGAATGAAGCTCTGTTCAATTATGCCATGGCGAGAAAACGAAGGATGAAATCCAACTCAGACGTGCCGACCATGAAGTCCACGACATTGCCGATGGCAGATATGATGGGCGAATTCAGAAGTTCCAGCAAGGGATGTCAAGATAGGCCGCTGTTATATGATAGCAGTCCGATAAATTGGAATTTACTTCTTTAGAATCTCTGTATCAATTCCCTCATATGCTGTTGGACTAACTATTGTCGGTTTACTTGGAAATTTCACTTTTCTTAGTTTTGGACAATTTTTCAAGATAACAGCCCCGATTATTTTTGCCTTTCTTGGCAGTTTGATCACTTCTAGATTAGGCATTCCATAAAATGCAGAGTCTGGTATTTCTTTGATTTTGCAACCTCTGATATTTAGTTTTTTTAATGATGGTAAGCTTCTGATAGTAGCAATATCCTCTGCTCCAAGAACTCCATGAACATCTAGCCATTCAATTGAATCTCTTTTTGCATCATGCATAATCATTGCTGTTAAATCACCTTCTTCTGTAGTCCATGCACCTCTCTGCGAGAATGCAATTGATTGTGTTGAGAACACCAATACAATTAAAAATAAAAGTCTTTTCATATAAATTCCTGATTTATCTATTTTCTAAAATACGAAGTTACATTCTCTTATATAATGTGAATGGTATATTCTTGTTGATAATGGCGAGAACGTGCCAACGCTTTGTGACATACACTTTAGACTTGCGCTTGCGAATGGCTGCACAGATCTGGCTGGCAACCTTTTCGACGGGCATCACCCAGAAGAGGCCCTCGCCTTTGGCCATTGCCGTATTGACAAGACCTGGCCGGATGTCAGTGACGATGACTTTTCCGCCAGCCTTGAAAGCCTTTTTGCGCAAGGCTTCCATATAGTTGATTTGATAGGCCTTCGTCGCG
>JAEEGG010002574.1_pt1 | contig 46565 bp, 43 predicted proteins | sample 9134161 | NCBI WGS metagenome assembly JAEEGG01 (sample SAMN16246543, study PRJNA631951) | gut metagenome | biome: gut microbiome; feature: rumen; material: CR-attached | host: Bos | place: Iran: Karaj | collected 2018-10 | reverse complement strand
CTCATATTTGAGTATAGCTTCAATATCCTCTTTATAAGTAGGTTGCCTATTTTTAACGACATCGGCAACTACTTTATTTACTGTCCATACGGCTCCACGAACAAAATCTTCTGATGCGTTCTTATATACCTTTCTTGTATATGCTTCTGCTGTAATCATAGTGCAAAGGTACGAAAAATCCGCCTAAAACCAGTAGGCGGATGACTTTTTTTTGTTCTCGAAAACTTTTGGCCTGTACAGTTCTGCAACAGTAGAACTGTGCCAGGCGGAGAAACCATCTGGATGTTCACGGATGATGGTGACTAGGTCGTAGTAGCATTGATTGCTTACTTGGATGTCCGTCAATAACTGGAGTTCGTAGGACTGCAGGGAACGGATTACCTGGTCTTCAAGTGGTGTGGCAGTACGTCCTTGAGTGATGACATGAGTACGGAATACATGCATCTGTTCCTGTGAAAAGTATGTATCTGCCAGAACGTTCTCTATCTTGATGAGACGTTCATGCAGCTGCTGATAGCTATCCCAGATATGTTCACGGATGGCGAGGCGACGACATAGGTTCAGGAACGGGAACATCGTGACGGCGAAGTACTGACCTTGGGCAGATTCACGCCAGTCAGCACGGCTAGAGAGACGGATGATGAGGGCTTCAATGGCTGCGTCGCGCTGTGACTCGAGAGAGGTGATCAGCGCGTCAACACGCTCACGGGATGCAGGAACCACGTTCTGATTCGAGACGATACCGAAGCCGTTTGGAGTCAATACCAAATCCAGTGAAGGGATGGCAGTCATATACGCATGACAAGCCACCAGTTTTTCCAACGGGAAACGGAACCGCTCGTTAGTACCTGCACTGTTGTCATCGGCAATCTCATTAAAGATAGCTTCAGGAACGAAGGTATCTATTGCCCATTGCTCGGCAGTTTCGAGGTATGGGTACAGCTTTTCAATCAAGCTTGGTTCACCTTCTACGGTGGCCAGTACGTTGGGGATTAGCAGGCGGAGCTGCTCGTCAGTAGTAATCAGTTTCATTCTTCTACGGATTTATTAGGTGTAACAAGTTTAGCATCACGGTTCTCGTCCAAGGTGGAGAGCATGATGAAGGGGCAATCAGGCTTGACACCTTCCCATCCGTTAAACCTAATTATTATATAATGGACGGTAAACAGCAGGTCGTGGTACGGTTTTTGGAGGGCTTGAGCGATGGTGTAGAGTTCACGTTTGTCGCTACCGCTGTTGTTGCTCTGGCTCTTGCCAGGCACAGAACCCACAAGGTTCGAATGTACGCGCATCGTGAAACACACCATGTTGACGGCCTCTATGATGTCCGTCGACCAATCGCCGCCTTCCTTATCCGTCTCAACCTTGTTGATGACAACATCATGCTGCTCCTCACCATTCGGATTAACATAAAACGTGGAGAACAACACCTTGCCAGAATTCTCCATGCCTGTTAGGAAGTTGATTATCTTTTCCTTTTCCTCCACGACACGCTCCATCTGCTTCTTGCGGTCGGTAATACCTTCGGCCTTGAAGATGCCATCCCAGAAGCGGTTGGCAATCTCAATGTGGTACTTGATAGGCGCTGAGTTCTTCAGCTTCGCCTCCTTGGCCATGCCAATCAGTTTCTTGATGTTATACCAATTCCCTTTGAACAAAGCCCCATAATACGGGATTGGGTAATACGTACTGTCAGGAGTCGGCACACGAGAAACAATGGCGAACTTACGAGTCTTTGTTTTCGAATGACTATGAGCTGCAGGATGGCTGGGACAAGTAGATGACTTCCCCAATCGCTCCTGCAAGTCGCACCAAGGAGAATGGAAGTCCAGAAGCTCTATCTTCTCCACATCATCCTTCGAGCTGATGCTCTTACGCCAGTTGGCATAAAGAAGATATGGGATGCGCCCATCTTTCTCTGCAGGAGCAAAGCGACAATAGCATGCCTCCTTTCGGAGAATGCGTACAATTTGAGAGCCGTCGCCATTGAGGATGATGACCGATACGCAAAATCCGAAATGCTTGAAGTCCTGGCAGACACCAAGGAAATACGAGGCGATGTCGTTATCCATCTGGAAGTGCTGCACCTCTTGCTGTACCTTCCGCTTGGCTTCTGCGGTGTCATACACCAAGCCTGAGCCATAGCAGACTTCTGCATTGAAGATTTGACAAGTAGAGAGTGTCTCGTCCGACTCGATAAGCTCCAGTATTTTGTAGGGCATCTCGTTGTCGGCACCCCAAGGCATATATTCATATCCCTCATCTATCTTGACGGGTATGATATCCGACTGTTCACGGAACACCTCGGATGAGTTGACTGTGAAAGCAGCACTGGCTTTCAAGTCAGGAATAACTTCTACGGAGTTAAAGGAAAGGTCTTGATTCATATCTTTAGTTTTTTGCTGCAAAGATAATAGAGAGGTTATGATTCTGAAAAGACACAGAATTTTCGTATTACATCTACCCTGATATTCAACATATTTTGGATATTCCGTGAATAGAAATACAACAATCAATATAATTATGTTAATCTGCCCTAAAAATTGGTCATTACGAGAATAATAATATAAAATATTTCCTATATTTGCAATAACCAAAACCAACAGACCTATGTATACAAAGACGGAATCAAAAGATGAGAAGATGACGGTCAACCAGAAGAAGGTTGAATCGAGTGTGAAGAAGCCTATGCCATCTATTTGGTACTCTTAAAAACATTAGCGCGACACCAACCTCGGTGCCGCGCCATTTTTTCGTCAATTATCAGACATCAAAAAAGTGGCCCTCTTCGCAGAAAGCCACTTCCAAAATTGTTTTTAGAAACGGTACATGCATAAAATGGCTATGCATGACCGCGGATAAAGCTACCTTCACAGGCGGCTATTATCCTAGCAAAATATCTCTAAAGCTTACGATCTGTCTTTCTGGTACGCAAACAAAACATGGGCCTGCGTATCCCAAAGCCTGAAAATCTGGGTTCCGGAAAGACCCCCGCATACAGACAATGAGACGACAAGCCCACGTATATACGTGAACCGTCGTACTCCGTCTTGTATGCTTATGAATTTTCCGGATTCAGATTTTCAAGACAGAAGCGCGTCGCTTCGTATTTCCAATAAGAGTACTGCGGGTGCACGTATGCAAGAGCAGTAAGAAAGGCTGTGCCTCTGCGCAACAACTTTCTGGGTGCAAAGGTACGAAATAATTCTGAATTATTCGGTATCTACAAGAAAAATGTGCTGTTTTGCAGCTACATATAGACCTCCATGCCGTTCAGCATGAACACCTGTACCTCTCTTGTCATACGAATCTGATTGCTGTCGAGCAACTTGAATTTTCGTGTACCCTTGTAGTGGTCGTATTTGATACAGATGCATCGTTTCCACTCCTGGATTTCCCCTTTGGAAGTCCAGAGTCTGATATCTACTGGCTCAGGCCTATTCAGGATGAGCCTTGCTGTTGAAATGTGAATACTATTCATATCTTATAACCATTCGTTACCATCGGCATATTTCCATGTGAACTTCAGACGGATGAGTTCCTTGTCAGAGTCCGTCATCTCAGATGTGATATCGCTGATAAGCACCTTCTCGAAGCTGCCGTCTTCTATGCGCCGTTTTACGAGCTTTGATGTCAGCATCTGATTCAGCCACTTAGCTTCATCGTACGGTAGCGGCGCCGTCTCCACTTCATGCTTGACCTTTACCGTCTCGTCGTAGAACTGTGTCTTGTGCCCACATACTGCTTCGCTTCTGTCCACCTCCGTCTTGATGGTCGTTGCGCCAAAAAGAGAATATATTTCCTCCACGTTAAAAGCGTTTCGGAATGAGAATACCTCTGTCGGCTCCTCGTCCGTGAAAAAGATGTTGAACTGCCGCACCCCAATATGGTACTCTACCCCATGGACTACACAGTTGATATTCATCGCTTGGTCTACCGAAGATTTGAAACTCTGAAGTGTCAGGTTGACCGTGACTATCTTCTCTGAGGTAGATTGCATCTTCCCAAGATCAGCTTTATATGTAAAAACCTGCTCAGGAACCGAACGTTGAGAATAATATATTAAGGCATAATTTGACCCTTGGGCATACGCCTTTGTGTAGTTGCTCAGCTTCAGCTGAACACTACGAGGTATTAAAGCACTCTTCCGACTTGTCAGGAAGTTGCTGTAGAGGAAACTATCCGAATCTTCTATCGTCTTGTACCGGCTATAGATTACTTTGATACCCTCCACCGTCACAGTGACAGGCTCCGGTGTTGCGTCACCAAACGTCATGTGCATATTACCATCTTCATCGTAGGTGACGATTGGCGCCTTGTTCGTTGGCTCAGCGGCCACTATCTTCAGAGTTGCGAAACTCATTTGCCGGTCTGCCATTGCTGCCTCAATGATAGAACGGATATCCCTGACCACAACAATCTCCTGGTACGGGTAATATGTCGATGAGAATACCTTCGAAGCGCTCACATAGAGTGACACCTCCAGCGACGTCTGGTCAGTTTCATATTCAACTTCCTCCGGCAGATGTGCGGTCAGATAGATGCTGTCAAACTCTGTATTGATGGTTGTTGCCATAGCGTATGTCTTATTTTTGCTGCAAAGGTAAATAAACCAGGAAAAATGCGAAAAGACATGGAAAGATAGCCCTCTTACATGAAGGCTATCAATCCAGCAGCTTCTGCAGCTGAGTACACAGGAGCTACATCCACAGGCTCTGCCTGCACCTTCTTGGTGCGGGGCTTACGAGCCTTCTTGGGCTTAGCTTCAGCCTCAGGCTGCTGCTCAGCTTCCGGCTGTACTTCCTGCTCTGCAGGCTGCTCGGCTGCAGCATTTGCTGCCTTTTGCCGAGCTATTTCCTCTGAGAGCATCTTGAGGGAATCATCCTCGATGTAGAACCCTGTCTGCTTCTTCAACAGGAAAGCGAACTTCATGGCTTTCCATGCACTCTTGCAGTACGCCTGCTCTTGTTCTTCACCTGTGATGCCCACTGCCCACACATTGTTCTCACTCTTGTTAGACTTCACTACTGAAACGATGATAACTTTTGCTTCCATAATACTTAATTTTTAAATTGTTATTACTTTATTGATTATATTGATTTATGCTTTATAGACTTCGATGAATGTAATATCTGCCATCAAATCATTGGCCATATCCTCTGCTGCTTTTGTGGCTTCAGCAAATGTGTCCGCCTCGACTTCGTATTCATAATACTCGCCATCCTCGCAATTGACAACCACATTGTAGATATTGCCTGGATAATAGCGCTTGCCGTATAACCTGCTGTGGGTGAAAACCGATGTTTGAATTGTCTGTGTCATAATTCTTATTTTTTAATTGTTCGACTTCTTGTTAATGTAGCTCCGTGGAGCTTTTGTAATTTTTACATTGCTTCAGAAGTAGGCAGGGAGAAGGCATGTAAATGCAAGGAATTACCAGCAAAAATCATGGAATACCCCATTTTGTTTAGCCACTACCTGGCGTGAAAAGGAAAATGCGGAAGGCTGCTGTGATTTTTGTACAGTAATCGGGAGCCTGTGACCAGTACTTGCAGAATGCCGCCTGCACTAACTTTGCAAGGGAAAAATCGAAAGCCCGACGGGAAAGCTGCATGAGAAGTCCAACATGCCACGGGCAAAGAATTGACACAGCCAAACATCACATCCTACAAATAGCAGGTACGTAAAGCGACATGACATCCTCTACCTATTAAGGCAATATTCATGTGTGTATTTATTGATTTAAGACGAAGGATGGCAGATTGAAGATGTAAAAGGCAGATGTACCACAATCATGCCACAGACTGCAGAGCTGGCCACTACCTATCACCAAGCAGATATGTCATTGATGTCAGCAACATAAAGCTTCAGCCATCAATCATCAAATATAGTATAAATGAAAATGTATAGGAAGCAAATGACCTATAGTCACGGTAAGAAGTGCAACAAGCGTGACCTTAACAAAGAGCGGTGACATTCAGGTACTCGAAGAACTATAGGCATACGAAATGTGTAATAAAACGCGTTATACTATGTTATACTAAAAGACTAATTAAAGAAGCAGGCTGGGTGCATCAACCCAAAAGATGAGCCTATGCTCCCAGAAGGAATAGCTGAGCGACAGAAAGTTTCATAACTTTAAGAAAAGCCAGCAGATCGGAAGTTCAGCCCATAGGCCAGCGAGAAGCAAAATCAGAGGCAATTCGCAGAAATTTAATTCACTATTTTGCGACAGGGTTGTCTATATAGTCTATAATAGATCCTTCTCCACCACATTTGAAACACACTCCATGTTCATAATAGTTATATTGTGGTAAATAGCCACTACCGTTACATCGTGGGCATTTTATTGCATATCTATATAGATTTCCTTGATGATAAACAGGAATAAGTGATTCATGTGCTTTTTGATGACAGTCTTTACATAAAGTAATTAGCGCATCATTAGGATAGTCCCAGGGATATTTACCCAAAACATAATATTTATGGTGAATATTAAGAGCATTAAAATCCATGTTTTTTTTCAAGAATACAAGAGCCAATAACTTATTATCTATTTGAACAAAGACATTACTTGAAAAGTTATCCGCTTCTATACTTACATAAATACCAGAATATTCAGAATATCCATTAGAGAATATATATTCAATTATTTCCCCAAGATGCTCATTCGTATTATTAAGTTTTATCCCCCAACCATGATAACGTTGAATAAACATCGAAGGTTCGTTTCCAATTGGATAAATAATAGGCAAATTCAATATCTGAGGATTTCGTCCAATAGGTGCATCTTTGTCACCTGCAAGTCTGGAGCCACATCAATCTGGTAAGTCAGTATGTCGCCTAAAGAGCCAACATGAACGTTGGTAATAGTGACCTTACCATTTACCAGCTTGACCTGAATACGCCTGTTTGCACCGTATTCAGGCTTCGTCTCACGCAGCTTTTGATACAACGCCGAATCGATGTACTGCTCTGAATCTACTGAATTGATAAGTTCTCGTAGTGTCATGCGATACCTAAGAGTTCAATTTCAAAGATAAGTGTCGAGCCACCGGGGATGCCAGGCTGGGAGAATTTGCCGTAGCCCATTTCAGCAGGGATGTAAAGTTCCCACTTGTCACCAATATGCATCTGTTGCATGGCAATAATCCAGCCCTCGATGAGGTCACAGAGACGGCAAGCTAGAGGCACACCGCCACGACTGCTGTCAAACTGTTTGCCATCAATTGTCCTGCCTGTATAGTGGGCTGTGATGATGCTGCGAACCGTTGGCTTTGCACTCTCTTGATTGCCCTCGCTCAGCACCTTGTAATAGATGCCTTTGGGCAGAGCCTTTACACCTTCCTCTTTGGCTTTTGCCTCCAGCCAATCCTTGTTGGCCTGTATATAATCTCGTTTTGCCATATTACTCTCCAATAATAGTTACCACCAATTCTCTTGAGCCGCCGTAGTTGCGAAACTCACTTTATCTTAGTCCGTCACCACATCGCTGAAATGCTCCTTGCCCCAGGCGATGAGGGCCGTGAGGGTTGGCATGAGCGACTTACCGACTTCGGTCAGGGAATACTCTACACGGGGTGGAACCTCTGGATAGATTTCGCGATGGACGAGGTGGCTCTGCTCCAGGTTCTTCAGCGTCTGCGAGAGCATCTTCTGGGAACAGTCCGCCATGTGACGGCGCAGTTCGTTGAAACGTAACACACCCGTCTCGCTGGTGTTCAGCGAATAGAGCACCAACATTGACCACTTGTCGCCAAAGCGACTCAACACATTGCGTATCGGACATGCCAGATACTCTGCTTTTATATCTGCCATAACTATAGAATTTTCGGCAAAGGTAGCAAAAAGTTACCAACTTACTTCATTATACTATGTTAATCTGAGTTAAAGTGCATTTTGCGGAACGGCGATAACATCACAATTCCTACTTTTTGGTAACTATCCCACTAAAAAGTGCCTTCTTGTTGGAATAAAAAATTCGCCGTACCTTTGCACCAGCAAAACGAAAATCAGTATTAATTAATAAAAAGGTAAAGACAATGAAAAAGATTATTTTCGCAATGATGGCAGCAGCCATGATGGTAAGCTGCGGTAACAAGGCCCGCCAGCCGTGCTCTATTTCATCCAGAGTGAGCCTTCGAAAGAACATTATATGGCGATGGCGCAGACTTATTTCCTGATTGGCAATGTGATGATGACCTTTGTTCGCGCCTACAACGGCTTCTTTACCACGACCGTCTTGACAGACTATTGTTTCGGACTTGGTGGAGTCGTCATCGGCACAACCCTTGGTGCCTACGTCTTCAAGCGCATTCCCAATCGCATCTTCCGCTACATTGTCTATGCCTATATCGCCATAAGCGGCGTGATTATTCTAATGACAAATTGAAATGGCAATACAGGTGACATACAGGAGAACCAGGAGGCTGTCGATGCGTATAGTGAAGAATGGCGATGTGCATGTGTCGGCACCCATTGGCATGCCTAATTCACGAAATACGGGGTCTCAAACAGCAAAAAGCGGTGTAAGCCAAAAGGGCCCACACCGCCTAAGTTCGGGGATATATCTCATTTACTTGTTCAGCACCTTCTTGCCGTTTACGATGACCACACCCTTGTAACTTGCGTCCACCTTCTGGCCAGCCAGGTTGTACATCACGCCGTCGTTAATCTTTTGCGTCTTCACAGCCTGAATAGCAGTTCCGATGCTATAGCTATAGTCCACCTTGAATACGATATAGGAACCAGCAGGAACATAAAGTGTAGTAACATCTGTCACGTCGGCACTTGCCAACTCGCCGCCAAAGCCATTGGCAACAAGGATGGCATCACCCTCGACATTGTCCTTACGGATAGTCACGGTATTCGTAGCAGTACCATCATTCTTACGAGCATATATAGTTACTTTGGTTACATTCTCAGACTTGGTAATGTTGAACTTGTGGCTTGATGTTCCGCTAACACTGAGGAAATAGATGGGGTCATGATTGGTTCCATCGATATTCACCCCACGTGCATCCATATTAGCAGAAGACACATTAGCAGCACGAAAAGCATCCTCATCAGCAGTTATACTGAAAGTAGCCGTTTCCGATGAGCCAAAACTGACAGACTTGCAATCTGTACCACTTGTAGGAATGGTAGCATTAGCACTTTTAGAATCACAGATCAAACTTCCAGAAGTAGCGGGAGTGCGCTTCAGCGTTATTTTTCCGACATAAGCGGTCTGCAGAGCAAATCCGGCAATACCGTCAGCAGTGACTGTCAGCGTATAAACGGTGTAATCCAATGTGCGCGTACCTTCATTGTAAGTGAAAGTGTGTGTGAAGGTACTTGTCTCAGCACCAACAGTTACATTGTCAAGGTCAGTTAAGGCTGGAACAGGCTTCATCGTTCCATCACCATTACCGCCACCATTGTAAGCGACCTCAATGACATCTCCAGCCTTGACGTTCTTGATGCCATAATAGTTTTTGTTGTTGTTAAACAATCCCAGGTTGCGTACATCGCTGTAACGCAGCATACCATCACCACGGCTAATCATCACATCACTTGCAGCAACGACCTCACCGCAAGTAAAAGGGTAAACATCCGTACCACATGCCTTATACTTTGTGTCAGTGATTCTGACTACATCAATCTTGCCCTGATACGTTACATGGTCAGTAGCCAACTTGGCATAGTCGTATTCCCATACCGTCGTCTTTGCGCTTGCACCCATGGTGAAGAGTGCCATTGCGATAAATGTAAAAAACTTCTTCATACTTGTTCTTTTTTAAGTTGCTAAATGTTGTTTATATAATCGTTGTTTGTTTTCATTTTCTTTCTCGACTGCAAAGGTGCAAAATTTTATTGTCTCGTGTCTTTATTTATATTCACATCCCTGCATTTCCGTTCAACTCCACATCCTTAACCGTTATCTTCCAACAATCTTATTTACCTTAAAAACCAACACCTATTTCAACTACTTACTAATTCTCATTATGCTAATTTATTAACTAAAACTAATCATTTACTCAAATAACCCTTATTTACTAACAAAAAACTATTTCCTATTTTATACTCACGTATGAATTCATAGGATACCGCTGTATTTTCTGTAGGCAAAGGTACAGACTTTTACCTCTGTACAAATGTACATTAGTACCATTAACTTTACTTTTATTCAACTTTTTTGCCTCTTTGCTTGCAAATATCAATTATTATCCGTACATTTGCACAGAAACTAATGGCGACTAACCATGAGACGAAAGCTAACAACATTGTTATTTTGGGCTGTCATGCTGTGTGCTAATGCCCAATTTATATCCTTTCAGTTGCCTATCGACAACGTAATGAACTCCTACCAGATACGCTGCGTCACCCAGGACAAGCGCGGTTTTATCTGGATGGGAACAGGCAGTGGTCTTTACCGCTACGACGGTTATCAATACAAAAAAATACAGACGCACCAGCAGCCAGACCTGCTCCCCAACGAGGCCGTGCAGACCATTAGCCGCTGGGGCGACCGCTATCTGTGGATTCGACTACGCGGTGATCTGTACAGCTGCTACGATACAGAGCAGGAGACTTTCGTTGATTGGAACGGACAGGGAGCAAGCAACGGGCCGTACCAACATAGTGTCATCATTGACGAACATAACCTGTGGTTGTACGACAAACAGCATGGTTGCTGCCATGTGACACAGCAGAATGGCACCTTTCAGGCCACCGTCTACCAGCAGCAGGACAACCAGCTCCCCAGCAACCACGTCAACTTCGTCTCACAGGAAGCCAATGGCCGCGCCTGGGTAGGTACCGATCAAGGACTGGTACGTATCCAGCAAGGAAAGGCGCATGTTGCCATTCGCAAGAAAACGATCACCTGTGCCCAACAGATGCCCGATGGCAGCATTTGCTTCGTTTCCGAGAGTGGAGATGTCTACCGCACTCACCCTAGTGGCAGTATGGGTGTCTTCAGTCCTGCCACCCCCCTACCCCATAAGGTCAAGCGCGTAGCTTTGGAGAACAACCAATTGATTCTCTGCACCGAGGGTACAACTTACTGCTACGACATCAGCCGTCGCACCCTGACACCACACCCCAAAATTCATGTCGACGATGCTCAGGTAGTGGTCGACAACCGAGGAAATAAGGTTGTATTCGACCATGATGGCTATCAATTTTGGTACATCACACCGAAGAAGACCTATCAGCTTTCTCATATATATAATAAGGAGTTGACGCTGCAAAATGCCGGTGGTCGTTTCAAGTTTATCTACGACTGCAACGACCGCATCTGGATTAGCACCTACGGCAATGGTCTCTTTGTCTATGACACTAAGACCAGCAGCATGCAGCACCTTACTCAGAATGACCAGCCGGTCAGTCTTATAGCCACCGACTACCTGCAGAACATCTTTGAAGACCATAGTGGCCGTCTTTGGATATGTCAGGAGAACTTCGGTGTGTGCTATCTGGGCGAGCAGCAGCAGCAGCAGATAGACATCCGCTACTTCACCACGCCAAGCGACTTAGGCCATAGCAATACCGTTCGACTCATCCAGCCTGCCGGCGACAAGATTTTCGTGGGCAATCGCCAGAATGCCTTGTGGGTGACAGACAACCGATTCGAGAATGCCACCAAGGAGAATCCCTACAACGATGATGTTGTTGCCATATCCACCGACCATCAGGGCCGGCTCTGGGCCGGTACCCGCAACCGCGGTGTCTTCATCAACGGCAAACCCGTCAGACCTGCCGTCAAGGGAAAGATCAGCGACATCCTTTGCGACAGCAAGGGACGTGTATGGATTAGCATCTTCGATGGCGGCATAGAACTAGTCACCACCGACAAGGAGGGTTCAGCGAACCTGCGTCGCACTTTCTTCATGGGACAGCACACCATTGCCCAGCCCCGCAGCATGATACAGGACCGCCGAGGCTATATCTGGCTGTGCAGCAACCGAGGCGTCTACCGCTTCCTGCCCGACCAACTCATCAAGAACGATACGGCCTATCAGTATATCAACGTCAGTGGCAACGATGCCAACTCCGACGAAGTCCACTGTCTCTACGAGGATTCCCATCATCGCATCTGGGCTGGCACTACTGGTTACGGACTTGCCTGCTTCGACGAACAGGGGCATTTACTGCAACGCTACAACACCAATGATGGATTGCCCAACAACACCATCGAATCCATCATCGAAGATCAGGACGGAAGTCTCTGGGTCGGCACCAGTTATGGTCTGGCCCGTTTCAATGAGCAAGAGCAGCACTTCAACGTCTTCTTTCTCTCTCCCAAGCCTCAAGGCATGATGTACACTGAGGGCTGCGTCGCCCGTCTGTCCGATGGTCGGTTGGCATGGGGTACCCTCTACGGCATGCAGGTGTTCAATCCTAAGAACATCAAGCCCCGTCCGTCCACCTACTCACTGACTCTCACCGATATTCACATCAACGGTGTCGCCCTGCGCAGCATGGGCGACGAGGCTCCCACGCAACAGGCCGTCAACCAGCTGCAAGAACTGAAGCTTGACCACGACCAGAACTCGCTGACATTCTATTTCTCATCCTTCGAGTACATCAGCACCCGTCTGGTCAAATACTCCTACATGCTGGAGGGTTATGACAAATACTGGAGCAAGCCTTCGGCCCTGAACTTTGCTTCCTACAAGAATCTCCGACCTGGAGACTATAAGCTTCACGTGCGTTCCTATAATATATATGGAATGCCCAACGACCAGCAAATCACCCTCAGCATCGTCGTCCGCCAGCCCTGGTGGAACACATGGTGGGCATGGCTCTTCTACATATTCTTCCTTGGTGCTATTAGCTGGGCTATCTGGCGTCAGTGGCTCCATACCCAGGAGCTGCGCAACAAGATCAAGGTTGAAAATCAACTCACAGAATTCAAGCTGCGTTTCTTTACCAATATCTCTCACGAGTTTCGCACCCCGCTGACCATTATCCGCGGTGCCATGGACCGTATGGTCCAACAGGGCGACATTCCTGGAACTCTGCGCCAACCCATCAGTTCCATGCAGAAGAGCACCGACCGACTGCTGCGACTGGTCAACGAACTGCTGGAGTTCCGCAAGATACAGAACCAGAAGTTGAAGCTACAGTTAGAAGACACCGACATTGTCGACTTCCTGCGCAGCATCTTCCTCACATTCAACGAGACCGCTGAGAACCACCGTATCAGCTACCAGTTCACCACCTTTGCACGTGAATATCATCTATTCGTTGACCGCAACTATGTAGACAAGATGGCCTACAACCTGCTGTCGAATGCTTTCAAATACACACCACACAAGCGTGACATCACCATGAATGTGAAACTAAGCGATGACGGCCAGCATCTCGAGTTCTCCGTCATCGACACAGGTATCGGCATCGCCAAGGACAAGCAGTCGAGCCTCTTTACACGTTTCGACCAGAGTGCCTTCAGTCGCGAGAGTATAGGTATCGGTCTTCACATGGTCAGCGAACTAGTGCGCGTCCATCATGGCGCCATCAGCTTCCGTGAGAATGAAGGGGGCGGCAGCATCTTCACCATCGCGTTGCCCACCGACAAAGGTGTCTATAACGTTGACGACTTCCTCGTAGCCGACAACAACGAACTTCTCAACGCACAGCCGGCCAATACCCAGTCCTCACCATCCATTACTTATAAGGAACTCAGCACTCCTCCGCTCAACGACCGCCGCGTGCTCGTTGTTGATGATGATGATGACATGCGCAGCTTCATTTCCACCGAACTGGGCCGTTATTTTGTGGTTAGTACCGCCTCCGATGGCGAGGAGGCACTGAAGCGCATTCAGGCCAACCGTCTTGACCTGCTCATCAGCGACGTCCGCATGCCTGGCATGAACGGCTTCGAACTGACCAAGAAGATACGTCAGGACCAAGAGCTCAGCGACCTGCCTATTATCCTGCTCACCGCCATCAGCGACGAGGAGAAACAGGTGCGCGGCACAGAGTACGGTGCCGACGACTACCTCTTCAAGCCCTTCAATGCCAAGGTACTGGTGGCCAAGTGCAGTACGCTGATAGGCCAGCGCGACCGTCTGAAGGTGAAGTACGCCAAGGAAGTGGTGGGCAGCACACCACTTGCCGACATCATTGTCGAGGATGCTGACAAGAAGTTCCTCGAGCGTTTCGAGAGCTGGGTATACAATCACTTGCAAGACTCCAACATGCAGGCCATCGACTTTGCCAACAGCATGAAGATGGGCCGCACCACATTCTTCAAGAAAGTCAAGCAGGTAACCGGCATGCCGCCCCACGAATACATCCGCAAGATGCGCTTCACTCGTGCTGCTGAACTGTTGAAAGACCCCACGTTCAGCATCTCCGAGGTAGCCTACCAGACAGGCTTCGACGACTCCAACTACTTCAGCCGATGTTTCAAGGAGTATTTCGGTGTCACCGCCAGCCAGTTCCGCAAGGGCAAGATGCCTTCAGAGAAGGATACGGCGGAAGAACAGGGAGCAAAAGAATAACACCCTAAAAGAAGTGTTCCACCTCAATCGAGATGGAACACTTCTTTTAGGGTTATGGTGACCGGCGAGTGGTCGGCATTGGTCTCCATGATGTCAGCCATCATGTCCCACCAACGTTGGGTGACGGGGTCGACGTCTGTAGTATCTTGCGAGCTGGATTCACCGGCACACTCTTGATAGCCAAAGAGTATATTGGTGTCTCGATCCCAATAGATACTGTAGTTAGAGACACCTTGGCGCTTAATCATCTGCACCAGCTCGGGCCAGATAGTCCGATGGCGGCATTGGTATTCTTCCTCGCAGCCCGCCTTGAGCTGCATCTTAAAAGCGAAACGGGTCATAGATAAACCTTCGGTGCTGTTTCCTTGGTAGCCTTCGAGAACTGGGAGAAGTCAATGGGAGAGCCATCGACCGTGAAGTCTATCAGTTCATACTTATCACTTGTCTTCACGTCGAACATGGTCTTAGCCTCAACCTGGTTGTTGCGCATCACGATGTTGTTGCAACGGCTGAGCGGCATGTCCTTGCGGTCGCCGGGCTTGAAGAACTGCGTCCAGGGATGGATAAAAAGGAATGAGCCGCAATGACCCTTGATGCCTTCCACCAATACATATTCGTAATGCTGCGGCGTGTCGGGACGCATCTTCAGCCACAAGACGCGGCTGGCCTGGTCAACCTGACAGTTGCGCAGAATGATGTTGCGGTCGTGCAGCGATTCCGATCCAAGCGTCAGACAGCCGTGTACCTTGCCGTAACGGCAGTTCTGAATGATGACACGCTCCGTAGGTCCGTTGGTTTCATCCTTATCGGCCCAAGTACCCTTGCCACCCTTGATGACAACGGCATCGTCGTTGACATGCATGAAGCAGCCATCGATGAGCACGTCGTGACAAACATCAATATCAATGGCATCGCTCGACGGTGCTCCTCGCTTGGGATTTTCGGGCCAGATATTTTCCGTCGGCGCATAGATGTAACAGTCAAGGTAGCGCACATGGTCACTCCTGTAGACATGGTTCGTCCATACCGCCGAGTTGATGAGGTGTACATCCTGAATGGTGACGTTCTTACAGTTCGACACATAGGTCAGTCGGGGGCGCTGGGCATCCTTGTTGGTACATTGCGGATTCCAGCTTCTACGAATCCAGAACTCCTGCCAGTACTGCAGTCCGTTGCCGTCAATAGTACCCGTTCCGCTGATGGTGAATCCATCCAGCCCGTCGGCATTGATGAACGCCGAGAAGAACTTGCACGTCTCCCCCTCGAAGCGGGTCTGCAGCAGCGGATAGTCTATAATGCGGTCGCTACCCTTCAGCACGGCCCCTTCCTGGAGATGCAGATGGGTGCCCTGCCGGAAGAACAGCGCTCCGCTGAGGAAAGTGCCCGTCGGAACGACAATGACACCCCCACCCTCCTGGGCACAGCGGTCGATGACGGTCTGTATCTCCTTGGTCTGCACCCGAGGCCATCCAGCCATCACACCGTAGTCTGTCAGCACATACTGTTTGCCCAGGGTGCTGACATCCACCTTCTGAGTCTGCTGGAACCAACTGTCTATCACCGTGCCGTCGGGCCACTGCTGCGGTTGTTCTTTTACCTTTTTAGCACCAGCCGTCAGAACGGCCAGTGCTAAACAGACGATACCAAATATTCTTTTCATATTAGAAAGCAAATATAAAGTGGAACAAGCGGCTGTCCTTCAATCCAGAAGGATAATAGCGGTCGGCAATCGTTGTCTTGCCTATCTGATAGCACCAGTTTGAACCGGCACCTCGGACGTTGCACGACCAATAAGGATCCTTCGACAGGGTCTTGCCACCAGCAGCCTCCAACTGGGCATTGACGACGCTGAGCTGAGCCTCGATGTTACGCCAGTCGACCAGCGAGGGGATGTACCAGTCGGAAGTCACGGACGGTAGCGGATAGGCCTCTATCCAGCTGTCCATCGTGGTATTCATCACCGTGGTATAGTCGAGCGTCTCACCACCGATTGTCAGCGGCTCGGGAACGGCGCGCCATGCCTTAGTGGTCTCGAACCCTTCCTCGGCCATGATGCTTTCGTCCAGCTTCGACTTGTCAGTCACACCATTTTGGTCAGCCAGTCCATAGTTTTTATACCAGTAGCGCCAGCCAGCATTATTTTGTGCTGAAGTGGGTGAAGCGTTAGTGCCCCACTTGACCTTGGCATTCTCATTAACGGCCAGCACCACAGCATGACTCCAGCTGCTGTTGGCATTACGGATAGTCTCCGTCGTTCCTATCTTAAAGACGACACCTACCACATTGTCGGGCAGCTGCGAAGTATTCTTCTTGACGATGCGTCCATCAGCGCAGTAGAAGTCGCCTACCTCCAGTGTCATATTGACCAGCGAGGCACCACCGTCAATCACATATTTGGCATACTGACCGCTGGCTACCTGCGCCAGGTTGGTAGCCTCATAACTCTGAGTCTCTTCGTTGTTGACATAGACTACCTTGAGGTTACGGGTCTCATTCGGTTCGATGATGAGTCGGTACGACTGCGATGTCTCGTCAAAGTATGGAGTCACTGCCGTCTCACCTAAAGTAAACTTGGCATTCTCAGCTTTAGCGAGCACATAAGGCTCCAAACCCTCGTTGTCGAAGATATACGATGAGTTGGGCAGTTCCATGCATACCATAGCCTTCTGGTGCTTCAGCGGTAGACTGACAGCATTATACTGGCCGATGGCACATGCTGTGGACACCATGATGTCGGCAGCCTCATAGTCAGCTTTCGCACTTTGATTGTGTGCCGGTTGAACAGCATTCACCATAGCGGCAAATGGGGTTGATGAGGAAGCATCAAATTGAGCCGTAGCGCTATAGGGATAGTAAGCATAGAACTGAGCACCGGTAAGTTGTGAGGCATCCATCTTCTCTGGAGCTTCCCAGAAACCGCTATTGTTATACGTCAGCTGCACATTTGCATGTACTACATTACCGTTCATCACAATATAGAGACCAGCCTTGTCTCCCAGTTCGAAGAACGTCGTCATCGTCGAACCTTCAGTAACTGCACGAGTACCATTGCCGGATGTACTGGCATCATAGATATTGAAGCGCAGTGGGCTCTGAACAGGACTTTCAGATACGGTATCGTCTTGGCTACAGCCTATCAGCATAGGCAAAAGTGCCAAAAGGAAAAAAATATTCTTCTTCATAGTCGTTTACACTTTTATTAATCACTTAACACATATTACTGCGCTTTCACGGCACCACCGGCACCGCTGTCTTCCCATTGTGAGCCACCAGGAATGAAGTCGACAGTACCGATACCATCGGTTACGTTGATGATTGCCTCTTGCGAGGTACCTGCTTCCAGCTGCAGATCACTCATGTCGATGGTGTAGGAGCGTATATTACCTATTAGCACCAGTTGGGGTGGCACGGCACCATCGGTTGAAAGGGTCTGCGGTATTAGTTTCAGCGTGATGGTCTTCAGATTTGTACCATTGACCACAAGGTCTTCGGGTGCTTCCAACGTCTTATCCAGCGTATAAGGATTTACGGCAGCTTTTTGTGCGAATCCTGAGAGACGACAGCTTTTGATGCTCTCGTCGGTGGGAGTGGTAATCTTCAGCGTTACCTCAGCCAGTGCATGCTTAAACACCAAGTTTACCTCACTGGTCTGACGGGTGACATCCTCGACCTTCGCAAAGTAATAGTCGGTCACCTGAGTCTGGTTTAGCGTATTCAATATGATAGTAGGTTCTGCACCATCAGTTCCGACGAAAGGATAGTAGGCTACAATGCTGGTGGTTCCCTTGACATAGATGGGATAGCCCGACTTGTTCGTGAAGCTGCTTGCATCAGCTTGATAAACATACTCACGGTTACGGGCTGTTCCGTCATTCTGACCATAGCCCGCTGCTATTCCGATGATGTCGCCATCAGCCCAAGCCTTGTCAGTCTGGGCTGTAACGTTCAGTATGGTGCCAGCGCCTTCGGTCGTATAGTGGCCGCCCAGATAGTCGTCGTTAGAGCAGGCGGTAAGGGCTGCAGCCATACCGCAACACATCATACCTGTTGCAAATATTTGATAGATTCTGTGTTTCATAATCGTTTTCACTTTACACTTTTCACTTCAGTCTTATTCACTTCTCTCTTAGTATCCGGGATTCTGCTGATACAGTCCCTCACGGATACGGATCTGCGACATCGGTATGGGATACAATGCCGAGTTCTGCGTCACACGATTGGCGTAGATTGTGTAGTTCGACGAATGCGAGGCATCACGCTTGTCACGATAGTTGGTAAACGTCGTGCGGATTTCTTCTACGAAAGTATTCTGACGAACCTGGTCGAACCAGCGGTGGCCCTCGCCCAGCAGTTCGCAGCGGCGCTCAAAGGCTACAGCTTTCTGGAAGGCATCTGCCGAGAGCTCCTTCAGTTCGCTCAGTCCGGCACGCTGGCGGATCATGTTCAGATACCGATAGCCGTCGGTGGTATTGCCCACACACTCGGCATAGAGCAGCATCACATCCTCTATGCGTAACACAGGCCAGTTCTGTGGCCAAAAGGTACGGTCGGTAATCTCGGCATCCATGTCCGACAGACCCAGTAACTTGCGCTTTATCTTGTGTTCGAAGAACTTGGTGCAGAAGTTGTTTTGGTCGGTGGCACCGCCTTCATACTGACCCGTCTCCTCGTTATAGGTCTGTCCGGTATTGATGGTACCATGGAGTCGCTTGTCAATGTATTCCGTAGTAGTGGTACCGTCACCGTTGTCAATGTCGCTACTGATGAGGAAATGGTCCTGCAGGTCACGCTCGACATAGATATGTGAACCTGTAGTCAGGTTTGCGTTGCAATAGTCGTCGGCGTAGGTATTACCGCTACGGCTATAGGGAGTAGCCGGGTTGCCTTGATTTTTCTCGGCAATGTACTGGATTTCGAAGATAAAGTTCTTGTTATCGTTCTCGTGAACCCACATGAGATTCCAGTCTGATATGCTGTTCTTCCAGTACTTGTTCATGTTCTTCAGCACCTCGGCAAAGAGCGACTGTGCCTTTTCTTTGGTGTCCTGATAAAGTGGATAGCCAGCCATCTGCAGGTATACCTTACCCAGCAGTGCCTGAGCCGCTGTCTTGGTGGCACGCTCCGTATGGATGGCTCCTAAATAGTCGGTAGCCGTTTCCTGCAAGTTCTCTACAGCATACTGCAAGTCAGGCACGATGGCCTGGTTGTAGACATCGATAGCCTCGCTCTGTCCGAGGTCAAAGGCTTCATCGGGCGAAATCTCGTGCAGCGAGACGGGAACGCGACCGAAGAAGCGCACCATGTCGAAGTAAGCCAGTCCACGCAGGAAGCGGGTCTCGGCAATATACTGGCGCTTCACGCTCTCGCTCATTCCTGCCTCACCGATATGATCCAACAGCACGTTGGCAGCAGCAATCAGCGTATAGTGGTCGGCCCAGCAGCTGGACACGATGGCATCGTTGAGCAGACCGGTGGTGTTGAACTGTGCGCAGTCCGACTCCTCACGGGTTCTGGCCTCGGTGATGTTGAATAAGTTGTCAGAGCGGAACTCGCTCATGACGAAATAGTATTTGGCAAAGGGCTTCAGACAGCCATAGACACCCGTCAGGTCCTGATCTATACCAGCAGCCTTGGCATAGGCATTGTCTGTCGTCAGGGCCGACTTCGACTCCGTCTTCAGATAGTCCTCACAGCTGGCAAACAGTAGTAAGGAGCAAGGGGCAAGGAGCAGCAGAATGGCTCGTACCTTATTATATATTTTAGTCTTCATAATTTTTCTACTTTTATATCTTTCTTACTTTGTTGACCATTTAGAACGTAGCGTTGATACCCAGTGAGAAGGTACGTGCTGAAGGATAGGCACCATAGTCATATACTGCCACCTGAGAGCTGGAGTTGTTGGACTCTGGTGAGTAACCGTTTTTGTAGCTGGTGAACATGAATACGTTTTCGCAGCTGGCTGTGAAGCGCAACACTTTGAGGGCATACTTCTTGGGCAGACGCCAGCGGTAGCCGATGGTGATATTCTTCAGTTTCAGGAAGTCGGTGCTGTAGAGCCAACGGGTCGAGAACTGCTCTGCCGATCCGCCACGAGCACGGGGCACCACACCGCTTCCGGGGTCAGTCTCCGACAGCCACATATCCTGCCAGCGGTCCAGACGGTTGATGGTGACATCTTGAGCTTGCATGTCGATGGCACGGGCCAATCCTTGCCAGATTTTTCCGCCAGCCTGTGCGGTGATGAGGAACGAGGCATCCCAGTTCTTCCACTTGAAGGTGTTGGTCAAACCGAAGGTCCATGAGGGTTGCGGTTTGCCGCAGTAGGTACGGTCGTTCTCGTTGATAACGCCGTCGCCGTTGATGTCTCGATAGCGTACAGAACCTACGACTGACGTTGATTCTGTGGGATAGCGTTGCAGGTCTTCCTCATTCATGTAGACACCATCGGCAATATAGAGATAGTACTCACCTACGGGGTGTCCCACCTCGATAATCTGCGTCTTGTTGTCGTAGCCAGTATAGATGGCCGAGTTGTTACCCAGCGACTTCACCTCGTTGGTGCTGTGGCCCATTGAGAACTTGGTGGTCCACTTCAACCTTCCCACCAGATTCTCGGTCTTCAGTTCCAGCTCTACACCCTTGGTGCGGATATTACCGATATTCTGGTAAGCCTTGGGATAGCCGATGACCGACGGCATGGATACCTGGTAAAGCATGTCGCTGACGTTCTTGATGTAGTAGTCGACAGCAAAGGAGATGCGATTGTTGAACAGACTCATGTCAACACCGAAGTTCCATGAGTTGGTTTTTTGCCAGCCCAGGTCTGGATTGGCGGTACTGGAGGGCACATAGCCGGTAATTGCAGCACCGTCCTTCGAATAATAGGAGGCAGTCATCAAGCCGTCGGCAGCATTGGCAGAGATGGCGTTTGAACCGTTGGAACCGTAGCTGATGCGCAGCTTGGCCTGATTAACCCACCAGTTGGAATTCCAGAACTTCTCGTTCGATGCACGCCATGCCATGCTGACTGCGGGGAAGATACCCCACTTGCGGTTGCTACCGAAGCGTGAGCTACCATCACGACGGATAGAGGCGTTGATAAGGTAGCGGCTGTCATAGCCATATTCGGCACGGGCAAAGTAACTGATAAGATGGTCGTCGGTGGTATAGGTGGCGGTAAACGTTGTCGGTGTCACGTCGTTGATGGTCCAACCCATGATGGTGTTATTGGGGAATTGAGTCACATTCAGGTTGTAGGAGTTGCCGTCCTGTGTCGACTCCAGCGACCAACCGCCCACCACGTTCAGGTGGTGCTTGTCCCAAGTATGGTCATATGTCGTGGTAGCCTCAATGTGGTACTTGTGTGAGCGGCTGCCAATCCAATAGGAATCGGCATAGTATCCCTCGCCCGAACTCCAGAAACGCGATGCTGACGACGGTGTGAAGCGCTTGCGGTCGCGGTTGTTGAAGATCCATGAGCCTAAGACCTTGGCGTTCCATCCCTTCATAATCTCGTAGTCTGCAAAGCCCGATGCCTGGATGCGAATCTGCTCGTCGCGATAATAGCGCTGTTCCATAACGGTGACCGGTGAAGCCGTCGAACCAGCATACATGTAGCGGTTATAGGGTTCCGTGGCGGTGTGCAGCCCGGCGTTGTTCTCTACGACAGGCACCGCCGACAGGGCATTCTGTGCGGCATTGTCCTTACCATCCACGTTGCCGCCGGTGGTGACGGTCATCTGAGGCGACACGTCGACACCGATGCGCAACTTGTCTATCAGCGTGGTCTGACCGCTCAGCTTGGCGGTGAGTCGCTTGAAGCCTGTATTGATGACGATACCGTCCTGGTTGACATAGCTGAGCGAGGCACGGTAGCTGTTCTTCTTATTTCCCTGCGTAATGGAGAGGTTATAGGTCTGGGCAAACGAGGGGCGGAACATGGCCTTCTGCCAGTCTACCAGCGACAGGCCGCCATAGCCGGGCATCCTCCAGCGGGGGTCGATGACAGCACTCGTGCCAGCACCGCCCTGGGCCTTGATGACCTGCTCCAGATAGCTGTCGCCACTCTGGGCACCGGCAGTGGGATATGCATCCACGTATGCCTGATAGTTGGACCTCATGCGCCAGTTAATCCAATCCTCAGCTCCCATAATGGGGATATAACGCTCAGGGTTAGAAATGGAAAGGTTGACTGATGCCGTTACGGTGGTCTTTCCGTCGTCATTACCCTTCTTGCAGGTGACGATAATGACACCGTTGGCACCACGGCTACCATAGATGGCGCTGGACGAGGCATCCTTCAGCACCTCGATGCTCTCAATATCCTGTGGGTTCAGCTGCTGCAGGTCAAAGCCTTCATCCATAGGGACACCATCAACGACATACAGCGGATTGGTGTTGCCGTCCTCATTGATGCTGGTAGCTCCACGCACCTTGATCTGAACGCTGCTGCCCGGGGCACCGCTGGTGCTCTGCACGTCGACACCGGCCAGCTCACCCTGCAGGGCAGAGGCGATATTGCTGACAGGACGCTCGGCCAGTTCCTCTGCCTTCACTTTGGCAACAGCATTGGTGATGTCGCCCTTCTTGACAGAGCCGTAACCGATAACCACCAGCTCGTTCAGCTCGTTCTTGTCGGTACTCATGCGTGCATCGGCACGACCATTCTTAATCTGTATCTTCTGATTGCGATAGCCCACGTAGGCCACCTCTATCTGCTTCACTTTCTGGTCGACCTTGAGCACATAGTTACCATCCATGTCGGTCACTGTTCCTCCCTGGCCGCCTACGGCCTTCACCGTAGCACCAATCATCGGCTCGCCAGCCTCGTCGAGCACCGTACCCTTTACTGTCTGGCCCTGGGCTTGGGCAACGACTGCCATCAGCAGTAATGCTACGACGGCGAATAATTTCTTCATATTCTTCATAGCTTACTCCTCCTCAATAGTTAATGAACTCCAACCGTCAGCGGCCTCATAGGCGGCCTTGCTGCCTGTAGGAACATAAATGATAGGAGATACTCCGTCCTGAGCCTCATACAGCACACCCTCCAGCGTAGGAGGCGTAGCCGACTGCATGTGGTACTCTGTAATTTTCGACTTCAGCGTGGCATTACGACCACCGAAGGCACGGTTGCCGATGCTGGTCACAGAGGCGGGGATGGTGATGGCGGTCAGCTTGCTACAGTCGAAGAAGGCCATCTCGCCGATGCGCTTCAGGTTAGCAGGCAGCGTGATGCTGGTCATACCCGAACAGCCGTCGAACGCCATCTTAGCGATGGTGGTTACGCTGGCCGGCAGGTTGGCGGTTGTCAGCACAGAACAATAGCCAAAGCAGCCGATAGGAATTTCGGTCACGCCCTCAGGAATGGTGATACTGGTCAGACCTCTGCAGACGGCAAAGGCACCCTCGCCCAGCCACTGGATGGTGTTGGGCAGCGTCACGGAAGTGAGTGAGCGGCAGCCCATCAGCGCTTCTTCGCCGATACCCGTCAGGGTGTAGGTCTTGCCATTGGCGCTGACGGTCTCGGGGAGCGTCAGATCGCCTTGATAGGTAGTTACACTGACTGTTGCCGTAGTTTCCGACTGCCAGTGGCGTGGATTACTGCCGTCATAAGTCAGGGTTGCTGTACCTGCCCCGTCGCCGGCCAACAGATACAGTGTCGTACCATCACTGAGTGTGGCGGTGAACTGACCGCGACTACTCGTAAAATAGTTAGGATCGCCTTCCGTCAGTCCGCTGTCGTCCTTACACGACGTCAGCACCCATGCTCCTGTGATGAGCATCAGCACCGTCAGACCTCTTAGCAATGTAGCGTCCCATCTTGAATGACACATTTTCATAAATTGCTTTTGTTTTAGTTATAAATATATTTTTGATATGATTTAATGACGAACCACACGTTTCCTTGTGTTCTTGTTCGCTACAAAAGTACGAATTTTCCTATTAGTGTAACATTAATAATATTCAAAAAAATGAAATATAGTACATCTTTTCCATCTCGGGCCAGAATTTGCGGAACATACCCTCGCTCTCGCTCTTACGTGTCGTACCGTTGGTATCGTTACCGGTTGTCGATACGAAATAGTCGGTGGCTGTCATACTGACTGATACGGTCAGCAAGGCCATCAGAAAAAGGAGCATTCGTTTCATTGTCATTTGTAATTGATTGTTTTCTGTTTCTGCTGACAAAATTAATATCGTGCGTACAATTGTACTTTCAGTATTATTCATACTTATGGATTTTCGTTCAACCATTCTTTGCAAGACTCCTATTGAGGACTGGATGGCATAGTTTTCATTTCTTCTGGTACAACTTACGCCATTTGTTGGTTCAGCATACGGCATTTGCCAGTACAAGACAGGCTGATCTCCTATTGCTGCCTCCAGCCAGCAATACTGTTGCCTCCAGCCAGCAATATTGCTGCCTCCAGCCGAACATAAGAAAACAGGCACCTCTGTACCCGACATCAGGCAGTTTTGTACCTTTTATGCCTATTATTTCGATAAGTTAGTTATTTTTCTTACCTTTGCAGTCGGATTATATTTCAAGGCTTGAAATATTTGTCCCAGGGTGCAGAACATATATTCCAGGACCTGAAATATTGAAAACTTAGTTTGCTAAGGAAAAGAACAATCTTGAACAAGAAAAAAAACGATAGCGATTATGGCCAATTATGTAGTAAAAGAGATGCCCGACGGCATGAATAGCAGCAATAGAAAGCTGTTTCCCAAGATGCCTGTCTACTCGGAGTTCGACAATGACAAGGTGGTAGAGCTCATCCATTCTTATTCACCAGCTTTCAGTGAGGGTGTTGTCAAGGGTGTGCTCGACACGCTTGCTACCGTCATGAAAAGCGTACTGCCGATGGGACACACGTTGAAGATAGACAATATAGGTGTTTTCTCGCTGTCGCTGGAGTTTACTGACGGCAAGGCGGAGATTGCTGCTGCAGAGGAAAAGACCAAATATCGTCATGTTAAGGCTCGGAGCGTCAACTTCAGGGTTGATCAGAAACTGATAGATGCCATCAACCACGATAACACTTTCGAAAAGAGTGACACAACTAAACTGTCACCCTCACCATTCTCACATGAACAGCGGCTGCAACGTGCTTTGGAGTATATTGACAAACATGGAAGCATTAGGCTACAGGAATATGCCAACCTCAATAGCCTCAGTCGCACACAGGCCTCCAGAGAGTTAGCCCAATGGGTCAGCGATACTAACTCCGGCATCAAAGCCAGTGGCAGCGGACCCCTGAAATGCTGGGTAAGAAGTTAGCTTTACTTCTATACAAAAAGGGATGTGCCAATGCTGACACATCCCCCATTTCTGTATAAAAAGTATTTGTTTAGTATTCCTCTTCCTCGTAGTCGAAGAAATTACCGCGAGGGCTGAGAGCCGCATTATTATTTTGACTATCTGATGACATTCCTACCTGTGAACCTGCCAGCAGAGAAGCAGAATGATTCAGTTGAATCAACATCATTTCGGGCTGAATATATTGTTTTTTCATTGTTTATGTCCTCCTTATTTATTTAATGAATACCTTTTTACCATTCACAATGTAGAGTCCACGAGTGGGCTGAGCCACGCGCTGACCAGCGAGGTTATAATATTCACCATTAGCCTTGAACGCTGAACCCTGAACCGTATTGATACCAGTCGTTTCTCCCTCGTCGAAGTTCAATTCCAGTCTACTGGCACTGGCGGTGACATTGGTCTTTGTGCGAAGGAAAGCCTTGTTGGCTGACAAGTCGCCAGAACCTGAGGTGTGCGCAAACACAGCATTGCTGCCACCGTCTGCTACCATAATATAATTATAATAGGTAGCATCACTTCCCTTATTGATGGTTGTTGTCACAGGCAATGCATAAGCTGCCAGATTAGCAACCAGCAGGTTATTGGAGACGGTTGTCTGTTCCTCTACCGATTTCAACGTCAGCACATCGCCAGCAGCACCTTTTATTATAACACCCGAACAAGCAGGGATACGATTGTTGTCTGTCTGGGTTAATGTTATACTATTCCCGTTCTCTGCTGTTGCATAATAGACCTTAGGAGTCGTTGATTCTGTGTGAGCTGCTATTGTATAGGTATGTGGTCCACTAAATGTTGCGTATCCGCAATCAGGAATCGTAACACTCTTCGAAATCTGGCCAGCTCCACTGGATACTACATATTTTACGCCATAAATTGAGAAACCTGCACCATCAGTATCGGCAGCATTTCTACCGGTGATATGATACAATGCAGTCCCGTCTGCAGTTTCAACAGTAATCATTTGAAAGCCTGTATTTGATTTATCTGATAAAGATGCAACTTGAGTCTTTCCCTTGTATACCCTAACATCGGCTCCAGATCCACCATTTCTGCACAGAATATAAAGTTTTCCTGGCTTTGTGACACGGAGAGAAACACGATTACCACCTGATGCATTATCTGCACTACTGTCAAATCCCGCACCACGACCTCTGTTAAAGACTACACCTGTATAATATCCAGACTTGAAAATATCTGTTTCACCATCCTTAATAGAATTGGTAACCCTTCCCATTGTCGATGTCAACGTACTATTTGTCTTATTAGATGCACCTACAGCAAGATATAATCCATCCATATTGATGACCTCTGTCGCATTGTCGACCTTCTTCAATTCTACTCCTTTGCCATACTGGTCAAATAGCCAAGTAGCAGTTGCATTGTTGACAACATCCGCCCACGCTCCCATCGGTAGTACGGCCATGGCGCACATCGCCAGTTTAATTAGTTTTCTTTTCATTGTTGTTTTGTTTTTAAGTTACTAATCTGTTCGTTATATTTCTCTGGCGGCAAAGGTAATGATAATATAAAAGGGTGGACGTGCGATGAAGTACAAAGACATGGACTTTCGTACAAAACTGTAGATTTAAGAACTATTACACGTCTTTTATCCAGAGAAAAATAGTACCTTTGCAACAAATTCGACAAAAAGCAATAACCTATGACTACAACAAGACGACTTCTCATCTGTGCACTCTGCACGCTCGCCATCGTAACGACTCAAGCCCAGCAATGGCCTAAACCGCTGCCGGAAGCCAAGGCTGGCACACGTTGGTGGTGGATGGGCTCGGCCGTAGACAGACAAGGACTGGAGTGGAATCTTTCGGAATATGCCATGGCTGGTATCGGAGCCGTGGAGATCACACCACTCTACGGGGTACAAGGCAACGAGCGAAATGAGTTGCTGTTTCTCTCATCCCAATGGATGCAAGCCCTGAAGGATGTGCAAGACATCTCTCAGCGAGTTGGCATCGAGGTCGATATGAACTGCGGTACGGGATGGCCTTTTGGAGGCCCCTTGGTGCCCATCGAAGAAGCTGCCTGCAAAGCCCTCTTCAGAGATACTGTGGTAGGTGGAACAGCCACCTACACCTTTTCCCTTGGACGTACCAAACAAAAGGTGAAGCGTGCTGCCCCCGGCGGCGAGGGATGGGTCATCGACCACTTTGACCATCAGGCCGTACGCCACTATCTCGATCGTTTTGACAAAGCCTTTGCAGAGTCGGGCGTAGCATGGCCGCATACTTTCTTTAATGACAGCTACGAGGTGTATGGTGCCAACTGGACACCAACCTTGTTCGACGAGTTTCAGAAACGTCGTGGCTATGACTTGCGCCAACATCTGCCGGAGCTATTGGGTAAAGTGGATGATGGCAACAAGGTGCTTGCCGACTACCGCGAGACACTCAGCGACCTGCTCTACGAGAACTTTACTCAGCAATGGGTAGACTGGGCCCATAGCCACGGTGTGTTAGTGCGCAATCAGGCTCACGGCTCGCCCGCTAACCTGTTAGACCTCTACGCTGCTGTCGACATCCCGGAGATTGAGGGCTTCGGACTTTCCGAATTTGGCATCAAAGGACTGCGCCGTGACCCCGGTATGACCAAAAAGAACTTCAGCGACGTGTCCATGCTGAAGTATGCCCCCTCGGCCGCTCACGTCATGGGCAAGCCATTTACCTCGAGCGAAACCTTCACTTGGCTGACGGAGCACTTCCGCACCTCGCTGTCGCAGATGAAGCCCGACCTCGACCTGATGTTCACTTGTGGCGTTAACCACGTTTTCTTCCACGGCACATGCTACTCGCCGAAGGACGACCCCTGGCCGGGATGGAAGTTTTACGCCTCCATCGACATGTCGCCCACCAACTCGATATGGCGCGATGCTCCCTACATGATGCAATATATAGAAAGGTGTCAGTCGTTCCTGCAAATGGGACAGCCTGACAACGACTTCCTGGTCTACCTGCCCGTTCGTGATATGTGGCGCAAACGTCTGCCCCGCAAGGACGGCAAGCCCTGGAATCTGGGCGAAGACCTGCTCATGCAGTTCGACATCCACTCCATGGACGAGAAGGCCCCAGAGTTCATTCGTAGCATTCTAACCATTGACTCGTTAGGCTATGACTGCGACTACATCAGCGACCGCCAATTGGCTAAGGTTCGCATAGAGAACGGCATGTTGATGACTGAGGGAGGAACCCGTTACAAGGCACTGATTATCCCTTCGGGTACCACTGTCGATGACAGGTTAAAAGCACTGATTACTTCCCTCTCCTCTTATATTATATATGGTGAGGATGCTGCAGACATGGCTCGTTATGCCACGGCCGAGCCCATACGCACCGACCTGAAGCTGCGCACCATCCGTCGCACGAACTCCGATGGTCATCATTATTTCATGGCCAACCTGACACCCAACGACGTCTGTCAGGAGACTGCACTTGCTGTTCCCTACCAGAGTGCTACCTGGTACAACCCCATGACGGGCGACATCTTTCCCGCCACTGTAAGTGACGGCAAGGTACTCGTCAACCTACGCTCTGGCGAGAGCTGTATTCTGGTTGTCAGTCCCAAGGCTAAGGCTGCTTCTTCTGCTCCTACTTTACCACAAAATAGCGAGACCACACATCTGCCTGCATCCATTCCCCTGAGAGGTCCCTGGACACTCACTTTCACCGAAGAGGCGCCAAAGGTCAATCAGACTTTCAAGCTGGACAAGCTACAGACTTGGGAGACACTCAGTCCCGAGGCTGCCGTCACAATGGGCACAGGAATCTATACTACCACGTTCCGTCTGACCAAACAGCAGGCTCGCCAGCACTGGATGATCGACCTGGGCGACGTCCGCGAGTCGGCCCGCGTCTATATCAATGGACAGTTCATAGGATGTGCATGGGCTGTTCCCTTCGTCCTCGACTGTCGCAACACCCTGAAGAAGGGTAAGAACGAACTGCGCATCGAGGTTACCAACCTGCCTGCCAACCGCATCAGCGATATGGACCGTCGTGGCATTCCCTGGCGTAAGATGAAGGAAATCAACGTGGTTGACATCAACTACAAGAAGACCACCTACGAAACGTGGCAACCCATGAAGAGCGGACTGAATGGCGACATCAAGCTATATACAAAATGAGGGGCGTTCAAAAAACGTCCCTCATTTTTATCAGTCTTTAGGATAGCGGTCTAGTCGAAGGATTACCTTGCTTCGACCTACGATTGACCATCCAACGACCTCAGAACTATAACGCTCCAATAGCGCCACACTATCCGAACGATAGCCAAACACTATTGGAGCGTTATACAGGAGTGATGACTACACTACGCTACTGTTTTCAGCTTCTTGTAGTATTCCTTGAAGTCGAAATACGTGTTAGGAACGAGCTCAATACCATCTGCAGGAGCCACATGCGAAATGGCAGTGATGGGAATCTCTTCAGGTTTCTCATCCGTGCCATTAAAGCACAGGAGGTTCCACTTCTGGTTCTTCTGAAGCAAGAAGTACGGATGCACAACTATTTCACATTCTTTCTTACCTCGTCCTGGCTTATAGGTAATGATAGCTGGCGATTTGGACTGAATGTAGTTATACATAGACTGGAACATCTTCAGTTCATCCATATCTGGTATCTCCTCATAAATGAGAATTGGTTCACCTATAGTGTCCAATTTCAGTAAATGGCCAAGCCTTTCAGATATCTGTTTATACATTAGTGAAGCCTGAATTGGATCACGGAAAATAATAGATTGGATGGCAGACTGGATGTGCTGCAGCTCACCGAACGTAAGAACAGTCTTGAATATCGTCTGGTTGGGATCTTCATATCTGTAAATCATACGATGACTACGCTTCTTGACTTCGAGAGGAATCCTGTAGCGGAATCTGATGATTTCAATATCGTTGCGGATGGTGTTGATGGACACAGGACGGAAACCATCCGTTTCAAGGTGACGATTAACGATTTCCAAGATTTCATGTACTGAATATCCACACCTTTCGTGGAGCAGGCGGTCGATGATAATCTCACGAGCCACCGAATGTTTAGTGTTTGCCATTTTTTCTTCTAAATTTAATCTTAAATCAACTTTTGCTATTCTAAAAACAATTTGGGGGCGCAAAATTAGCAAAAAATTCTTCAAATTGTTTTAAAAAAGAAGAAAAAGTTAGTTAGTAAGGTCATTTTTGTCCTATTTAAACCCAACTTCCAATTTGGCTGGAAGTTACGGGCAAAAAAAGGCATTTAGTTGCCTCCTTGTGAAGGCACAAAACCGTCAGACTCATTTCCATCTTCGAGGTCGCGGCAAGCCATATAGTAGTCATTAAAGACAGCCTCTGCATCGATGCGCTTGCTTTCATCGAACTCGTAGTCCTCTTCCATGCGGATGAACGAGTCAACCACGCGAGCCAGCGTGAACAACACCTCGCGCTTGCTCAGCATGTGGTTCTGCTGTATCTCCAAGAAAGCCTCTTCCAGCTCTTCTGCAGCTACATTTGTTTTCTCCTGCATTTCCGCAAACTCCAGTACATCGTTGGCATCGTAAATTGGTGGTCTCATATCTGATTCTTTTATCGTTTGAGCCACAAAGGTACGAAATAAACTTGGAAAAACCGCTATTCATTAGGAATATTTAAAGAACACCGCCTAAAGCAATTGGATACACATCGTGCTGGGGGAACTTCTCACAGCCGATATATAGCGTATCGAAAGCATCCGTGCCGTCAGTACGGTGCTCCAGCAAGTCCTCTTCAGATTCAGGTTGTTTCTCCATAGACTTGTTCTTCCGGAATCCGTTTCTACCCCGCTCCACTCCAGCTGACTGGATGGCCAGTATCAGGTCATCATTGTTCTGACGGTTGAAGAACGGCATGAGGCGCTGCTTTCCAGCAAAGCCTTGGTTGATAAGCAAGTACTTCTCATCGTGGCGCATCGGGTTGCCTAGGTACACATCCTGTACCTGCCACCCGTGGCGCTCAAACTCATGAACAACCACATAGCGGAAGTCCTGGTCGTTCACGGCATAGTTCGAGCCGAGGGCCGTGGCATCGTAGTAGAAGATGACCGTCTTGTTCTGATGATAGGCGTAATAGGCGCAGAAATCATCCACCAAGGCGGGAATCTTACGCTCGAACTTGACGTAGAAGGATTTGAGGACGTTCAGGCGGTTGCCGCTTGGCTGTCCTGCTACAATCCAGTTGATATTGGCATTGTAGTCCATACCGATGCAGATAGGCGCAAGAGGGTTCACGTCCTCGTCGGCACGAGAGTCAATACTACTGCCGAGCGTGGAGAACTGTGACGCAGCCTTGATGTCATAGTTTTGCTGGCTCGTCTCTTTCAGAATCTTGTCGTAGCCCAGCTCGTCAAGGTACGCAAAGTTCGAGGCATCATACTTGTGATGCTCCTGCATGGAAGAGTAGAAACCGTCATGCGTGATGCCGATACGCTGACACAGAATACTGGTCTGGAACGTCTTCGGCGTCAGGTCGCGCTTCATCTGCCGAAGGTACTCTTCACCCAGAAGCTGCAAGTTCTCAATGGTGCTGTACTCCTTATAGTACACCGCCACTGAGCGCATCTTATTCAGTGACTGATCCAGCCATTTCAAGTAGCCCTTTAGATACTGAGGAATGGCCTGGTGCTGCTCCTTCAGACGAGCAATACGCTCCTTTGTTTCCCAAATCTTGTAGATGGTACCCTGAATCGTCTCGATGAGCTGTGGATCCATCTTCTCCCGATAATGCAAGAACCAGGAGCCCTTCTGCGTCTGTGGCATATCGGAGAGCACCATCATGGCGTGGTTAAACGAATGATGGCCGAAGTACGAGCGAATACCGCCGTTAGCAGGCAGCGTCTCGTCCTTCAGCTTATTGTAGTCAATGAACTTCGCCTCGTCAATGAGAAGCCAAGAAAGTGTCAGCGAGTTCGAAGAACCAGGGCGGTCCTGAGAGATAATAACCGCAATGCTTCCATTATAGAAGGTAATCACGTGCTCGTAGTCGGCTGGCTCGGTGATTGGTTTGCCGAAACTCTTGGGGGGCTTACGGCCAACTACGTAGTGTATGCCGCGGATGTAGCCCCAGCGCTTCCATGCTGCAAGAAGGCCGGGGATTGTGTTTGTCAGACCGTGTTTGAACGTGGGGACAACAATTCCACCTGTGCTGCCGGGCATTCGCTGCATATTTCTGAGTACGAATGGCGAGGCGATAGAGTCTGTTTTACCGGTACGTCGGCCAGCTACAATGACTGTAGTCTTGGCGCCGATGTACTGGGCCATTAACTGGGGCTTGTTGAAGTAAACACGCTTTTCGTGTTGGCGGGCTTCAGCGTTCCATTGATTAATAAGATCCTTATTAACTTTTGTGTTATTTTGGTTTGCTGTAAACATAAAATCTACCTTTATTTTATCACAAAGGTAGATTTTGAGAATTATATACCAAAGGACAGAGTTAATGTAATACTTAACTATTATCCTTTTGGGGTTATTCTTTTAATATATATTTGGGCAACATTTCTTTTGAATCTGATTCAGATATTTCTTTAGCAAAAGTAGCCCATTCTGAAGATTGATTTATATTATTTGCATTATTTAAATAAGTCCATCCTTGAAGCGTCATATAATTAATCATTCCAAGTTTAGAACGAAACTTCAAAGGTGCTCCATTCTCATCTTTTAATTTATCATACATCTGTTCAGCTGTACCAATTTCTTTATTTGTTGGAAAACCATAATCTATATAAGCTGTATGTTTAAATTTTCCTTGACTTTCAACAAAAACTTGAACATAGCAAATTCTTTTCCCATCAATTGGAGTTGCTGATTGTGCATTCAACACAAGTGAAAAAAATGCAGCTACTGTAGATAGTAATAATCTTTTTCCCATAATTTGAAATATTTTAGTGGTACCAATTTGCTGCAAAAATATGAAATAATTCGGATAACTCCAAATTTTACTCAGAAATTTCGGGTTTGTCGTCGAAAATTTCTTCGAAGTTCAGGTCGGCATCCTCGTATTCTATGTTTAGGGTGTCTGGGTTGGTGGCGCCAAGCTCCTTTGTGAGCTTCTTAATGCGCTCGTCGATGTTGGGGACTGGGTTGATACCTACAACACGTGGGTCGGTCGTGGGGAAGAAAGGCTGTACTACAATCATGTGATAAGGTACTGCCGTTTCATCCTCCACATCGATGCGGTTGTATTTAGCGTATGAGGTAGCCGCTTTCTCCATCGTCTTCGTATCCTTACGCTTCTTGGCCATCTGGTAAGTTTCGAGAATCATCTCGTTATATCGCCAACGGTGGTAGTCGCGTGAAGCCTCGCCCAGATTGGGCAATAGAGACTTCACTATTTTCAGGTCAGCGTAGGCAGTGACCTTGGAGATGCCGTAACGCTGCATGATTTCATCCACGAACTGGCGGTCTTTAGCGTCACAGTTCGAGATGCACCACGTCACCATATCACGCAGGCGGAGAATGTGCTCAACCTGTGTGATGGCATATTTCCCCTCTAAATCCTCTCTGGAGGTATAGAGGTCGGCACGGGCGATATCAATGATTGATGGTAAGGGCATGGACGATGGTTAATGGTTCAGGGTTAAGGGTTCATGGTTGATTTATTCGTCGTCCTCCATGTCCATGAGATTCTTTTGGGCGTTCTCGAGGGCGAGGGGAGAACCCACATAAGCCAACTGCATTTCCTGATGCAGGAGTTTTACCTTGGAAGCGGCTTTGCCCTTGTGGTAACGCTTGCTGACTTCAGTAGAACGGTCGGCAATATCTTCGCGTAACTGTTCTGCAGGAACGTCGAAGAGGACCGCTATATCTGATATTTTTAGATAGATAGAGGCATATTGCTCTACTTGCTCAAGCTGCTCTGGAGTATATTCTAGTAATGACATGGATTATTTGTCTTGAATTCGTTGAATGAATAGGTCGTATAGCGGAACGCTATGATTATCGATTAAATCTGTGACCTGGGCATGTAGCGTTGCGAATATGGCCTGATCAGTTGAAATAAACGCTGACTCGTGGCGGTTGCCTCGTGTCAGATTCTGCGAGGTAATGACTGAGACCGTCTCGCCGGACTCAGCCTGTACCAGCAGAATCTTCGAGTGATTGTCAGTGAGGAAAGTACGCTGAATCACCTGTGTCATGAATGACCAGAGTTTCAGCGTTTTGTTCGTGGCCTTATGGTCCAGTACCAGGTTAAACTCTGACACTCTCCCACTCTTCTCTATGAAGAATAGTCGCCGGAGGAACTCCTCTGAGATGGAGAACGACGTCTGCCACACCTTGGCTGTGCCTACTTGCTCCAAAATCCATTCAAGTAGGTCTGCTACCTGAACGGCATTGGAGAGATAGGCTTGTGAAGGGCACTCTGAAAGAGGCTTCACAACGTCAGCCATTGATGTGGTACGCTTCATGAGATGTCAGATGTAAGATGTAAGAAGTAAGATGTTACTGCTTCTTTGAAGCCTTCTTCGTGGTACGCTTAGCAGTAGCCTTCTTAGGCTTAGCCTCTGAAATAGGCTCTTCTGCAGGGGCTGACTCTTCTGACGGGGCTGGCTGCTCTATAGTTGCAGGCTGCTCTTCAGAAACGGTTGATTCTTCAGGATTAACCGATTCGCTGTTAGGATTAACCGATGTTTCAGGCTCCTTGTCGGCATCCTCGGTGGCAGGGGATGATTCGGTGTCATCTGCCTTTTCTGTGTCAGGCTCTTCGACTGTTAAAGGAGTACCAGGAATGAAATGGTCGTAGACATCCCAGTTCTCAACGCGCTTCTTATCCAGCGCAATGATTTCCTTCAGGAACGGATAGCGCTCACTGTCAGGGCAGGTAGCGTTTTCAAGGCTCAGCGTGCGCAGTTTCAGATGCAGTTCGCGCATACGATGAACAATATCCAAGTTCTCCACATAGAGCGCCTGAATCTCTGCAGGCAGCATGTCATGGTCTGCTCGCCTGCCAGCCTTGAAATCCGCAAATTCCTGTGATTTGCCGGAGTCAGATTCACTAATACCATTAGTGCCAACTGACGAAGGATTCTGTAGTATGGCGTTAGGCTTAATGACCTTTTCTACGATCACATCCACTTGCGCCTGCATTTCGTTAACCTGGTCTTTCGTCATCTGCTTCAGCCGGAAGTTCAGATACTTTTGGAGCTGACCCTTGATGAATTCAGCCTTGCCTTTAGGATTAACCGAAATGTTGCGGTACATAATCTTATTACCCGACAACTGTAGGAGCATGATGGCACCCTCATCCCAGTTTTTTTGAGCATCAGGAGTATTGATCCACGCTTGCAGTTGCTCGGTAAATTTTGGGTCTTGTTTCATAAATAATTAACTTAGAATTAACTTTAAAGTTTGTTGTTTATCCCACTGAGAAACAATAAGTTTTTGTTGTACGATTCAAGTGCTCGTTGCATAGCTTGAAGCGTTTGTCCAGTGGTTACAAAGTCGTCAAAGCAAATAATATTTTGCTCCTTCGGAACGACGTTTACATCGAAGATGGCGTTCACCCTTTGCTTGCTTCTGCAGCTACAAACATCCTCGTAAAACGGGATGTGAAGTTGTGCAGCAATCTGCTCAGATATACGTGTGGCGAAGTTCTTCACCAAGTGTCGACGCTTAGGTGTGGTGATGATGCACCAGTCCCCTTTTGACAGTGCCGGGCCTATCAGTTCTGTTACATACGAAACCATCGTACAGGCAAAGAACGGCACCATTGCATCATCAGCCTTTATCTCTGTCAGTGTTCGTCCATAGACCGACTTCTGCCAGTACGACAGGAAGAACAAGCCAGAGCGACGTGTGAGCCTTGGGCGCGGTGTGAAGTCGCAACGCGCTTCCACCGTCTTATCCCATCCTTTACGCTTTTGTTCCGCGAACAAATCTTGTGGCTCATTTTTCTTTTGTATATCCTGCAAAGCAAGATGCGCACTCTCAATATCAGGGACTTCTATCTCTGATAGTAGGTCGCCCATATCTATTGGAGTGCGTATCATGCTAAGAAAGTCTCTTTTTCATCAAATCAAGACTGGCAGACAAGTACTAGTTCTCATTGGGTACGTCGTCATCACCTCCGCCTCCCGTGTTACCGCCAGTGTTTCCACCCGTGTTGCCACCGGTATTTCCACCCGTGTTGCCACCGGTATTTCCACCCGTGTTGCCACCGGTATTTCCACCCGTGGTTGAATTACCGTTGTTTCCGACGTTGGCGCCGCTTGTGATGCCGTCGTCCGTAACAATCTTACCAGAATAGAACGGAGCAGGGCACTCATCAGATGCTTCCACGTTGATGGTGGTACTTGCAGAACCAGCAGCACCCTGACCCAGATCCTGGGCAACAGTCGTCTTTGTCTGCCACTTGTCAGAACCCACGACACGGAAAGCACCCTTCATGTCCTCTACGAGGAACACGTTATCATTGTTATTCAGATAAGCAGCGGCAGCGGTTGCCTCCGAACCTACAGACGGATGTACGGCCACCAGCTTGTTCAGCTGCGTCTGAGAAGGATACTCACCCTGAGCCTCCGAAGTCAGCTGAGACTTGTCTGGAATGATATCGATGTACTTCCACGAAGCGTCTGCACGCAGGGTAAAGTCACCCTGATAAGCAGAGCCAGTTAAACGACCATTGGCATCATGAGGCAATGTGGGCCACTGCAGGATGTCATACTTGGAGATGTAATAGATGCGACGCTTTACGCCAGGCAGTTCAGGACGGCCTTGGCACCATGCAAGCGAACGTTGTAATGATGAACAATCAGGCATAATGTTTTATTTAAAATTGATAATTGAAAATTGAAAATTGACAATTGATAATTAAGAGTAAAATGGGAGCCAGAGCCTTCACAGGTACCGGCTCCCCCAAACAACTCAGAAAAAATGAAAAAAGAAAACAGATGAAGAACAACAGATTTTTATTTCAAAAATGGCAGATTCTACTTAACCATTGCCGCCTTCGCCACCTTGGCCAGCGTTACCGCCTCCCTGAGCAGGAGCAGAAGAACCGCCGATTTCAATGACCTTCAGACGACGCTTGTCCACGGACTCGAACTGCACGCCGAAGAACATGGTTGCGATGTATGAAAGGATGAACGGCTCGTACTCCTTGACCATGACGTTCTCCATGTCGCCCATCTGGTCGTAACCTACAAGCATATTGATCTTTGGCGACACATGGATGAACTTAGAGTCAGCCTTGTTGGCCAGCGGACAGAGGATGAGACGGCCATCAGAACCCTCTACAACCGTCTGGTTGTACTGGTTGTTATAGCTGATGCCGGCATGAGTCAGCAGGTACGCCTCGTTGTATTTATCCGCAAAGTCCTGCGAACAGTACATATAACACGTCTGGGCACGCAGACGAGGATCCAGCGAGAAAAGCACCTCCTTGGCGATGTCCACAGCATTGGCGGTGGTCACGGCATCGGTGATTTTCAGATAGTTGCCCTCAGACTTCGCAATCTTGCCGTCGGCAATATCATTGGCGGTGATAGTGTCGAAGCCATCGAACAGGTCGTTCGTGGTGTCACCGTTCGGATTGCGCTTACCTGCCCAGATAGCGTTGTTCAGGCTCTCTGACAGCGACTTGGCAATGAGGGCCAGCACATGCTTGGCAGTAGGCGTCTGCATCTGACCGTCGCCCTTGGTGGCACCCATGGCACCCAGCAAAGTGCTCACAGCACTGTTAGGCTCGAAGTTAGCCACTACAGAGCCGAAGAATGTCTCCAGCGTGCGGAAGTCCAGGTTCAGGTTATAGTCGGTACGGCGCGAGGGCTTATAGGGAGCGAACTGCGCATTGCCGCTCATGGCTGCGACATTCTCCTTATAGCGGATGCCAGGTCGGCCAGTCATGAACTTCAGGGTTTCCTCAATGCCGATGATAGGCAGCATGAGGAGGTCGCGGCGGTACTTGGTAGCCGCTTCCTGGTACTCTTGGAGAGTGAATGTTAGTTTTCCCATTGAAAATTAAGAGTTAAGAATTAAGAGTTAAGAAATAGTGATTACGGCATCATATCGAACAGTTTGCGGGCGTTGGAACGTGTCTGGAACAGCGCCTGCATGCCGGTAACGTCGTTCTGAGGTGTCTTGTTGGCATCGTCGACAATCTGCTTGGAAGTGTCGGCAGGCTTTTTCTTTAGCTCAGTGACCTCGGCCTGCAACTGCGTGTTGGCATCAGAGAGGGTCTGCTTGTCGGACTCCAGCTGCTGCTTCTCTGAAGCCAGCGTCTGTTTCTCTGTTTCCAGCTGTTGCTTAGAAGCCTCCAACTGTTGTTTCTCTGTGGTCAGAGACTGTACCTGTGCATTCAGGTCGTTGATTTTCTGCTTGTCTGCCGCAATTGCAGACTCAATAGAGTCCAGTTGAGCATCTTCAAGCGTAACCTTGCCATCATTACTGAGCAGATGCTCGCAAGCCAGGATGGCACAAATAGAAGTGAAGATTTTTTTCATTTGTGTTGGTTGTGAATTTAATGAGTTTGAAAGTTTGTTACCCTGTGTGTTGGTAAATAATGATGTAAGAGCACCCATGAACTTGGCAAAAGCAGACTGTTCCTGAGCCGTCAGCTTCATCGTTGGCATGTTAGGTACAGGAATACCAGCAGCAGACATCGCGCTGGCCATCGTGTCGGTGAGTACTGGAGCATCTTCGTCTTCGTAGTCAGTCAGCTCGTCCACGAAGCCCCACTGAAGAGCCTCCTGTGCTGTGAGCCAGCCTCCGGCCTTCATCAGTTCCAACAGCTCTGCAGGCTCCTTCTTGCAGCGTGTGGCATACATCTGGGCGATGTTAGCGTCCAGTTTGTCAAGGTCGGCCTTCTGGTGCTCGATATTATCAATGAGTGCCTGTAGGCCATCCGAATTGAGCTGACCCCATTCGAAGAAGCCCACACTGCACTTGTGGACCAGGTACATAGCCGACGAGTCCATAGTGATGTGTTTGGCACCGAGAGAAGCAATCGTTGCAGCAGAGGCGTTCATGCCCACGAAATGCACGTTGACGTTGCCGTGGCGCTTGAAGGCTGAGAAGATAGAGATGGCTGTGTTCGAACGACCGCCAAGCGAGTCGATGAGCACATGGACTTCCTTATCCTTATTGTTATTGAGGATATAGTCCACGTAATCAGCGTCGAAGTCATAACCTCCGACGAAGCCCTTCAGATGAAGTTGGTAATTAGTTTTTGTGTTGGTTGTTGCCATAACGTGTTGGTTTATGGCGCAAAGGTAAATATATAAAAAAGGTGGTGAAAAGACGGAGGAGCCGCCTCTTTACCACCTTTTAGCCTTAAGGAGCAGGAAAATCAGACGCTACAAAGTGCCAGGGCTTTCTTCGCCGTGAAGGAAACCTCGTACTTTCTGACGGAAGGCTCACCATCCAGCTGACCTGTAGAGCGTGTGATTTTGACGGTCGGGAATGGCCGCTCCTTGGCACCAATTACATAGATGTCGCCATTAACAGTCTGGATGACGAAAGCCGGATGCTGGTCAACGGGCACGTCATCCAGCGTCATGAACGTCAGTTTGGCCTTTTCTATATAGCTATTATTATCGAATGACTGTTCCACCTCACAGAATGCTTCGCCCTTCATGGTAATGCTGATAGGCTGTTCTAAAAGTGAGACAGGAATACCGGCCACGGCACGATAGACCACATCATCGGGGAGATATTCTCGAAGGATATACCAGACACGGGTAATTCCTGGGAGGGAGAGACACTTGTTCATGTTGTTCTGCCTTTTCTACCTTTTCTGCCTTTTTCGAAAATCTTCAAAAACGGGCTTGAAGTCGTGATGATTTTTTTGAAATATTTGTGAGATAGTTCTTGCGAAGCCTCTGATAGATCTTCGCAATGGCATCCCAACAGGTTCCGTCCTCATGGATGCCACGCTGTTCCATGAAAAGGTAGATAAGGTCTTTCTGCTGAGCGCCCACCTTGCCAAAGTCGTGCAGATAGTCCCAGACATCCAAGTCGAAATCATCCTTGATACGACCAAGCAAAGCATTCTTGCCCGTCTCAGTAATGTAGTTATAAGTACGCGGGTCGTGCGATTTGGAATAAGGAATGTTGATGGCCACCTCTCCCTCACCTTGACGTGGAGGCAATATACCATGAGGCATCGGGATTGTAGCCCGCTGCAGCAGCTTGCTTTCGATGGAACCACGAATCAGATTGACTGGATGACTTCCGCCATGACGGTGAATGAACCACTGGCGGAGATAGGATGGCATCTTCAGATATACGCAATATTCGCTCATTTTAGTGATACTTTATAAAATTTGTGCAAAGGTAATAAATATCAATGAATTATCATCATTTTTGAATTACTTTTCTTTCATTTTTGACCAATTATTTATCCTGAATCAGAGATTATTCCTGAATTACGTCGACAAAGGTATGAAAAGCGGTGCATTTATGCTAAGACATGAATCGTGGCCATCATTAACAAAATGGCAACAATCGAGCAGAATGTGAGCATTATTTCGTACCTTTGCAGCCATGAAAATAAAGATACTGTTTCTACACGGATTCTTTGCCAGTGGCCAGTGCGTACCAGCCGTGGCATTAAGAGAGGCTCTTGAAGGCAAGGCAGATGTACTGGCACCAGACCTGCCTATGCATCCCAAGGAGGCCATCAACTTTATTCGTGACCTGATTGACAAGGAGCAACCCGATATGTTGGTGGGCAATAGCTGTGGTTCGTTCTATGCGCAGATGATTGCCCCAATCGTTGGACTGCCAGCATTGCTGGGTAATCCGCATTTCAAGATGACCGAATTCCTGAAGCCGAGAATTGGCGCCCATCAATATAAGTCACCACGACAGGATGGCAACCAGGACTTCATCATCGACGAGCAACTGATTGCTGAGTTTGCAGAATTGGAGAATCACCAGTTTGATAACTACACTTATTTGTAACTTTCTCCTTTGGAGAAAATAGGCTGCACCTCGGAAATAAAAATGAATCTTAATTTATTTTGTATTTCGCTCGGTTTAATCAACTTTCTCACGCTCAGAAATGAAAATTTATTCTCATTCCCTTTGCTTAATCGAAATTTTGCACTATCTTTGTAGCGCATTAGCGTTGCGGTGTCCGTAGGACACGCATACGACCATAGAAAGTAAACATTAAAACAGGATACAGAAACAATGAAAAGGACTAACGAGAATCAGAACCATTTCCTACTGCGCACGGCAGTCTTGCTGTGCGTGATGGCGATGACATTATTTGCCCCAAGTAAGGCGTGGGCAGGCAGCACGCCTGCAGTTCAGGTTGAAACATGCGAGGGTGGCGCTGGATTCATCCATGTGAAAGGATGGGCGTACGACCCCGACAATCAGGACTATTCTCTTGACGTGCTGGTCAGTGTCTATGATAAGCCGAATTACAACAAACTTGACACGTATCAGACTAAAGCCAATATAGCGAGGACTGACGTTAGCGCGTTGAACGGCATTCCAGGCAACCACGGCTTCGAAACCGATATTCCCCTCAGTGCTGGCACATATTATATTCTGTTCACGGTTTTTAATAGGAATAATGATGATAAAAGGGATGTCTTCATTGACAATGTGGCCGTAACGGCACCACTGACAGGTACGGTAACCCTTACCCCTGAGACTCGTATCGTCAATCTGGGCGATGGTGCTGTGCTCACTGGCACGGGCGGCGAGAATACCCACGTCTCGATTGTCGACGGGGCAACGGTGACGCTCAGCGGTGTGAACATCAGCGCCATTCCTGACGACAGAAACCACGAGTGGGCGGGCATTACCTGTTTGGGCGATGCCACCATCATCCTGGCCGACGAGACTACGAATACCGTGAAGAGTGGCGATTCCTTCTTTGCAGGCATTCAGGTTGGCCCTCCAGGCAAAACGCTTACCATCCGGGGCAACGGGTCACTCCTTGCTCAAGCCAACGGCAGTTGCTTCGGTGCGGGCATAGGTAGCAGCGTATTTGATGCCATACACTATTATGCCTGTGGAAACATTGTCATTGAGGGCGGCAACATCACTGCATACGGTAATGTTTCACCTGCCATCGGTGCTGCCCAAGGGTCTCCATGTGGCTCGATTACCGTCAAGGGTGGTACCGTCTATGCCGAGAGTTGGGGCCAAGCGTCTGGTATTGGCTCCTGCAACACTAAGTGCGGCGGCATCGCGATTACCGGTGGTACGGTGACAGCCAAAAGCAAGTACGGACCTGCCATTGGCAGCAGCACCGATGGTACTTGCGGCAACATTACCATCTCGGGCGGCAGCGTCACTGCCACGAAAGGGTCTTCTTCCCGATACAGCATTGGTGCAGAAGACAATGATTGCTCCTGCGGCACTATCACCATCGGCGGTGCCGTAGTCGATGGTGTCGCGGCAGAAAGCTTCGTCTATAATTCCGAAACCACCGCATGCTATGTCAGTTTCAACAAGAATGCCAATAGTGCAACGGGCACTATGACCAATGAATTATTCTTCTCTACCACAGCGCAACCGCTGAACCCTTGTTCGTTCAGCCTTACTGGTTACAACTATTTAGGATGGAATACCGAGGCCGACGGCAGCGGTACAAGTTATAGTGACGGACAGACCATCACCGTCACCAACGACATGACGCTCTTTGCACAGTGGGGGAAAATATACACCGTTACTTTCAATGCCAACAAAGGCTCAGGCTCCATGGCAGCCCAGGCCTATACAGAAAGTATCTCTCAAGACCTGACTGCCAACACATTCACCCGCACGGGCTATAACTTTGTAGGCTGGAACACCCAAGCAGACGGCAATGGCACAAGTTACAGTGACGGACAAGACATCACCCTCGCCAACAACATGACGCTCTATGCACAGTGGCAACCCCATGCATACAACATCACCTACAATCTGGATGCCGGCACAAACGACAGCAGCAACCCTGCCACCTATACCATCGAGAGCGATGCCATCACGCTGGCCGACCCGACACGATTTGGCTTTGTTTTCGACGGCTGGACCTACGAAGGACAGGACACGCCCACAAAGAGCGTCACCATCGCCCAAGGAACATACGGCGATTTGACCTACACAGCACACTGGACGTTCAACCCCATTGCAACCATCACCCCCGAGACGGGCTATGCCGAACTTTACGACGGCCATACGCTTACAGGCACGGGCGGCACCAATACGTACATTGTCATTAAAGACGGCGCGATAGTGACGCTGGCAGGCGCGACAATCACTGATATCCCCGACGACAATAAACACAGATGGTCAGGTATTACTTGTGAGGGCGATGCCACCATCATCCTGGCCGACGGAACTACGAACAACCTAAAGGGAGGATATTGGTCATTCCCTGGTATCTCAGTTCCCGAGAACAAGACCCTCACCATCCAAGGCAGCGGCACACTCTATTTGAGCAGCAACGGCCATGGCCCAGGAATAGGTCCAGATAACTATGGTGGAGGCGAAGGTAATATCACCATCGAGGGCGGCACCATCATCGCTACGGGCGGCAAGAAGAATGCAGGCATTGGTGGAATTTATGACGAAGGAAATATCACCATAACTGACGGAGTGACCAGTGTTACCGCCACAGCTGGCGAAGAGGCTCCTTATAGCTTAGGTTCGGGCCGTGGCACAGTGACCATTGGCGGCAAAGTGATAGGCAATATTCCACAGAGTTCATTCACCTATAATCCGTCGGATAGGACACCCTACACTGTGACGTTCGATGCCAACGGCGGCGAGGGAGCGATGGATGCGCAGGAGTTTGTATCGAACACGCCGAAGGCCCTGAACGCTAACACGTTCACCCGTGAAGGTTACAAATTTGAGGGCTGGAATACCAAAGCCGATGGCACGGGTACAAACTATAGCGACGGGCAGACCGTCATCAATCTGGGCAATGGCAACGTAACGCTCTATGCACGATGGTGGTCTACTGATGTAAAGAAAATCACAACAGATACCAAAGAAATAGAGTTGGTTGACGGAGACAAAATTGGCGGAACGGGCGGCACGAAGACGCACGTCACCATTGACGACGGGGCTACCGTGACACTCAGCGGCGTGGACATTACCACAATCACCAACGGCATCAGTTCGTTCCAATGGGCGGGCATCACCTGTCTGGGCGATGCCACCATCATCCTTGAAGACGGCACGACCAACAGCGTGAAGGGCGGGTATCATTCTGCTGGTATCTTTGTACCTGAAGGGCATACGCTCACAATACTTGGCGATGGCTCGCTCACGGCTACAGGGCAATCGTATGCAGCTGGCATCGGTAGCGGACGAAAAGGCACTTGTGGCAACATTGTTATTGAAGGCGGCACCATTACAGCCATAGGCGGTAATAATGCTGCGGGCATCGGTAGCGGAGAGGAAGGCTGCTGCGGCAACATCGTTATAGAAGGCGGCACGATTACCGCCACGGGAGATTATTCAGCTGGCATCGGTAGCGGAGAATATGGCTCATGCGGTAACATCACCATCGAGGGCGGAAACATCGTGGCCAATGTCAGCAGTGGTTCAGCCGCCGCCATCGGCTGCGGAGATGGTCTGAAGGACAACGTATCGTCCTGTGGTGACATCACCATCACTAACGGTGTGACGTGCGTCATAGCCACGAAAAAATCATCATCAAGCAGCGCCAATATCATCGGCAAGAGTAGCAGGCAATATTCCACCTGCGGCACCATCACTGTTGGCGACGGCCTGATTGACGTGGCTACAGACATCACTCGCTACATCACCGCTCCCGACTGGACGGGCACCACAAACGTCACGCTGGCCAAGGAGGGCTACGGCACGTACTACGGCCCGTTCGACCTCGTGTTGCCCGCCGGCATGAAGGCCTACATCGTGACGGCTTCTGCCGATGACGGAAAACTGACCTACGAAACCATCGCCAACGGCAACACCACAAACAACATCGTGCCCGCCCTAACAGCAGTGATGCTACAGGTGGTGAGTGGAGACGAAGCGCAGACTATCGAGCTGACGCTCACCAGCCACACGGCAGCGGACATTACGCAGACGAACCTCCTGCATGGCAGCGACAGTGAAACGAACACTACGGGCGCCGGCACGGGTGGGAAGTACTACAAACTGACGTACAACCAGAGCGGCGAGAACATCGGCTGGTACTGGGGTAAAGAGGACGGCGCGAAATTTAAGAGTGCGGCTAACAAGGCATGGCTGGCAGTGCCGCCAACGGCAGGAGCACGCGAGTTCTTTGGGTTGCCGGACTTCGAAGAAACCTCTGACATTAAACATGAAACATTAAACATTAAACATGGTGATGGCGAGTGGTACGACCTGCAGGGTCGCAAGGTTGCTAATGGCCAAAAGCCAAAAGCTAAAGGCCTCTACATCGTGAATGGTAAAAAGGTAGTTATTAAGTAATGAGTGCGCTGGCGCGCAGAAATCCTACAAATCTAACAAATAATATAAGGAGATTTGAATGATTTGAATAATTTGAAAGATTTCTCTGCGAAGCAGACTAAAAAAAGGTAAGCAATATGAAAAAGCAATATGACAAGCCTCAGATGGAGGTGGTGAAAATACAGGCGATGCAGATGTTGGCGGGAAGTCCCGATGCACATGACGAGGTGGGCGGCGATGGTCAGCTCGCCCCAGAATTCGACTGGGTAGAAATGCTCAGAATCGACGGAATTTATGAGTTCACGGAGTGTCATGTAGTTTGATTTGAGACCGCAAAGGTACGAAAAATATGCCTAATTTGAGCCAAGTTCTGCAATATCTTTCAT
>JAEEGG010002569.1_pt1 | contig 46601 bp, 23 predicted proteins | sample 9134161 | NCBI WGS metagenome assembly JAEEGG01 (sample SAMN16246543, study PRJNA631951) | gut metagenome | biome: gut microbiome; feature: rumen; material: CR-attached | host: Bos | place: Iran: Karaj | collected 2018-10 | reverse complement strand
TCAAACGCCTTGCGGTAGCATTCCTCGGTCGAAATCTGGGTCTTTGCCGCCATGCTTGCGGTATAGGTATCGCCCTTCCAGCCGCTTGCGGGGAATTCGCCGATAATCATCGGCTTGCTATCGTAACCGTACTTGCTTGCCATCTGGGCAGCCGTATTCACGAAGGGCGAAACGTTGTCGTTTTGGTAATACGGGTAGTAATGCGTCTGGAAAAAGTCAAGCGTGCCGTTTGCCTTGCCGCCTGCCGCCACGAGGGCCGCGTCGTTCCAGTGCTTTTGATACTGGATGTTCACGCTACCGGTAGAAACGAGCAGTTCCGGGTTTTCGGTATGGATGGCTGCCGCTACCTTGTTCGTAAACGCCTGGATCTTGGAAAGCGCCATCTTCTTGGTGGTCCAGCCGCTGCATTCGCTCGTCATGCCCTCGGGCTCGTTGAAAACCTCCCAGGTCATGAGCGCCTTGTGGTTGCCGATAGCCTTCACCACCGGTATAAGCGCGTTGTCGATAAACGCCTGCGTGCCCTCGTCTTCGAACAGGTTCGTGTTCGCGGTGATGTCGAGTTTTTCGTCGTAAAGTCCCCACTGGTTGGGTTCCATCAGGTTGTGGCTGAAGAGGCACATCGAGACCATCACGCCGTATTCCTCGGCGATATCCAGGGCCTTCTTCATGTTGTTGATGGTGTTTTCCTTGAGGCCCGAAACCAGGTGCGTCGTCTGGTCGATTTCGGGGCTCTGGCTCATGTTGTTGAAAAGCCACCAGCGGATAGCGTTACCGCCCGCAGCGCGCGTGCCTTCCACGGCCTTGCGCCAGGCATTCTCGTTCAGCGGGGAAGCGCCCACGTCGGAATTGTAGTCGCTCCAGGCAAGGTTTGTGCCCGAAAAGAAGATTTTCTTGCCGTTATAGAGCAGGTCGGTGCCGCTCACCGTGAGGCCCGGGGCCGCAAAGGCGCTCCCGCCGAGCAAAAAGGCCCCGCAAAGAGCCGCAAAACTCATTTTTTTCATATAACTCCTCAAAACGCCCCTCCGGAGGCGTTTACCTGAAAATTATAAATCCGGAGCGCAAAAAGGACATTTTTCGCCCCGGGGTGTTGACATACAACCCGTTTTTTGTCCACACCGGGCACGCGAGAAACGCCAAAACCCGCGATTTTCAAACACAAAAAAGCCCTGCAGGCGCAAAACCTGCAGGGCATGGACCATAAGGAGAAACTATTTTACAAGCACGGGCTGCGTTGCCGCGATTCCTGCACCCTTCACGCGCACGATGTAGCTGCCCTTGGACATATTCTCAAGGCTGAAACTGTAGCTGCCGGCAGCGATGTTGCCCCTGTAGAGGGTGGCGATGCGCTTGCCGTTCAAGCCGAACACATCCACGCTCACGTTGCCTGCCTTCGCAGTGGTAAGCGAGATGGAATTGCCATTTACGCCGAGCTTGGATGCGGCAATTGCATGCGTGCGCTTGATGGCGGCCGGTGCACCGGTATCGTCGACAAGTTCAATCTTGCTCACGTGACCCTTGCTCTGGTCGGCGGTCTTGAACAGTTCCGTCTTCTTGTCGAATGCGGAGATAACCTTTCCGTTGTCTGCAACGAGGTCGTCAAAGATGACCGTGCCCTCGAAACCGACGGCCGCAACCATCAAGGTAACAGAGAAGAGGTTGTCAAGGTCGATGGGATGCTCGACGCCGTCGGGGTCTTCGTACTTGGTGATGTCGAATTCGCAAGTGGAGGAGGCTCCGTCGTTAATCCAGCAGCCGGTCGAGGTGGACATTTCCCAGGTCCAGCCATCGTCTTCCATGCCGTTGCGCACGAAGGCAAGGCCAACCCAGATGCCACCGTCTTCACCGCCCGAACCGTTGTTCGTAATCTTGAGAGAAACGGTCGTTGCACCGGTGAGGTTCGGAACCTTCTGGAATTCGATGTTCGCGCCGCTATCGTTCAGTGCGGTGTAGGTCACGGCCATCATCAAGTTCTTTACGTCTTCCTTGTTGGTGGTATCGGCACCGAAGCTGCCGCCTTCGGTAGATGTCGGGCAGACCTTCGTAGAGGCTGCCGCTTCGGTGTAGTTATCCCAGCCGGGCATCTTGTCGAGGGTGATGATGCGTTCGTCGGCGAGGTTCTTCTGCCACACGCTTGCTGCGGTCTGGCTTACAAAACCGCCGTTCCAGCTCGGGGATTCATACCACGGCATCCACCAGCTCCAGGTAGCGCCTTCATCGTACATCTTGTCAACGTCGGGAATCGGGCCGTTCTCGCTGAGCGAGATGATCTTGTTCGTGCCGCCCTTGTTCGCAAAGTCTACAAACGCAGCACTGTTGCTCTGGTGGTCGTTTGCGTTGTTGTAGATGTCCACGCTCAGCACGTCGTAGTAGGTTTCGCCCGGAGTCCAGGAAATCTTGGATGCGTCCTGCGGGTTGAAGTCCCAGATGAGGTTATTCACGCCGTTCTTGAATACCAAGCGTTCGTAAACCAGCTGGTAGAGGGCTGCGAACTGCTTGCCGGTATGCGTGCTCCACCAGAACCAGTTTCCACCGGATTCGTGAAGCGGGCGGAAGATGGCGGCAACGCCTTCCTGCTGGAGGTCAAGGAAGATTTCAGCGACGTGGTCGATGTCACCGGCCAGGGCCTTGAATGCGGTGGAGAGCGTGTCCCAGCTGGTGGTGCCCTTCACGAAGGCTTCGGTGAAGTCGAATTCGGTGTAGTTTGTGTTTGCGCCCTTCACGTAGAAGTTTTCTTCTTCACCCGGGCGCCAGTGCCACGTGATGGCGGGAATGCCGCCCTTCTTCCAGATGGACTTTGCGATATCGACGGATTTTTCTGTGTACTGCTTGTACCAGGATTCGTCCTTGTGTGCGCCGGTAGCGTTCATCAGGTCGACGCCGACGAGTGCGGGGTACTTGCCGCCGGCCTTGTAAACGGCCTGCACGTCTTCGTGCTGGGTGGCATCGCCCATGGTGTAGGCGTCCATGTTGCCGGTCATCACGCCGGAGATGGTCTTCTTGCCGAAGTTGTTCACGAGGAAGTTGTAGAGTTTCTTGGCGGATGCTGTCGCGTTTGCTGTGACGGGAGCGTTACAAAGGGTAAACGCCTTGGCTTCGTAGGGCTTGACCTCGATGTAGTCCACGTCGATCCAACCCCAGCTATTGGTGATGGCGACGGTGTTCGTGCCCGCAGCGAAGGCGAGGACGGTTTCGACATCAACAAACGTGTTCTTGTCGGTGACAGGGAAGGAAACCTGGGACGAGGCTCCGCCGACTCCGACGTTGTTGATCTTGTCGCCCCCGTAGTTGTTCATGTAGTGGATGACGACGGTGTACTGGCCGGCCGATTCGACGGTTACGCCAGCGAAGGTGATGTCACCACCGTTCATCTTGACATACTTGCCGCCGGAAACGGATGCGTCCGTGGCAGTTGCGGCATCGCCAGAAAGGGTTGCGTCTTCGGCTTCGTACTGTGCGGCAAAGGTAGTTGCCGCGGCTAGCCCAAACATCAATGCATATTTTGCAATTTTCATACACACTCCTGTATTTTTCTTTGAAAATAGGTTAATATAGGGCGATTTCAAAGAAAAAAGTTGCCCCTATTGTACAAAATGTTGGGTAAATCACAACAAAACGGATGGCGTTTTTAGCGCAAAAACGGCAATTCAGGCCCGAAAATGCTACAAAAAACTTGCAGGGGCGGGTGGTGGGGGAAGAATCCCCCTGGCTGCAGCCTTGCTCTAGTGTCATCCTGGATTCCCTCCAAAAAAAATCTAGTCGGCAACGGATTGATTTGGCGGTTGTCGAGAAATTCTTGACAATTGCAATTCTTTGAAAAACCGCATTATTTTGCAAATAAGGGTAAATTTGGCACTTTTTCTAGTATATATTTGTATCAGATGCCTGATTTTAGCAAATACTTGTTTTTTGACCTGGAATATAATCCCGAACAGAAAAAAGTTCGGGAGTATGGGTATATCTTGGGCGAAGAACGAGTTCGAGCGAAAGACCCCATTAAATTGGAAATAGCGTCTGAAAAAGCCGAATTTATAGTGGGCCATAATGTGCTACGGCACGACGCGCCGATCCTTAAACAATATTTTTCTATTGATTTTCCGAACATCAAGGCCCTAGACACCTTGATGCTTTCTTCTCTACTATTTCCCCGCAAACCATACCACAAACTTCGCAAAGAATACCTGCATAACGAAGACGAGCCTTCAGATCCGCTGAAAGATGCTGAACTTTGCAAGAATCTATTGGAAGACTGCATCAAGAAATGGGAAGAATATCCTTGGCAGCTCCGCTATTTATTATTCCAGTTCTTAAAGAACGAACCGGGGTTTGCTCCATTCTTCTATATTGTTGACGCACCGGAACAGAACGAGTTACGTTCTAAACTTCCTGAAATCCAAAAATGGTTCAGGAATCAATACGAATCATTAATTTGCCTTCATCAAGATTTTGAAAACGAGTGGGCGGCTTACCGTGCTGAATGGTGTTTTCTTCTGACTTTATTTCATGAAGAAGGACCGAGTGACTATGTGCCTCATTGGGTTCGCTATCAATATCCGCATCTCGAAAGCATTTTGCATCGTAGGCGTCTTGTGCCTTGTGGAAATCCGCAGTGCCCTTATTGCACGGAACAGTTGAGTTCAACGAAACAGTTGAAAAAATGGTTCGGATTCCCCGGGTTCCGTTCTTTCAGTGAAGAAGAAAAGATTCCTCTGCAGCAGCAGGTTGTTGAATCTGCGATGCGGGGCGAGTCCTTGTTGGCCGTTTTCCCGACGGGTGGAGGAAAGTCCATGACGTTCCAATTGCCCGCCTTGATTGCGGGTAGCCAGGTGGGCGCATTGACGGTTGTCATTTCCCCTATCGTAGCCTTGATGAAAGATCAGGTGGATGTGCTAACGAAGCGATTCGGAATAGACCGTGCTGCGTACATAAATTCAAATCTATCCCCGCTAGAACGTAAAAATACAATTAAGGCTGTTCTTGAAAACGAGAAAGACATTCTATACATCTCACCAGAATCACTTCGTTCCAACACCATATTTAAGTTGTTGAAGTATCGTCGCATCAACCGATTCGTTATTGACGAAGCTCACTGTTTCAGTGCATGGGGGCAAGATTTCCGAGTTGACTATCTTTATCTTGCTAATTTTATCAAAGATCTCGAAAGAGAAAAAAAATTGGAGACACACATTCCAATTAGTTGCTTTACGGCAACAGCTAAACAAGATGTTGTTAGCGACATTTGCAGTTATTTCAAAAAGAGAATGAATCTTGATTTGATAAAACTTGTGAGTACTGCAACACGTACGAATTTAGAGTATTCAGTAATTCCGGCATCCAGGGACACCCATGAAAGAAGTAAAGAGTTGGTCAATTTATTAAAACAATACAATGGACCAAAAATTGTTTACGCATCTACTGTCAAAACTACGGAACGACTCGCTGAGGGGTTGCATGAATATGGATTTAAGAGCGGTTGTTATAATGGGCAAATGGATGCCGATATCAAGATGGAGGTACAAGAGGAGTTTCAAAAAAAAGATGGTGATATTGACACAATTGTTGCGACAACTGCTTTTGGAATGGGCGTTGATAAAGATGATGTTAAATTAGTTGCCCACTACGAAATATCGAGTACACTTGAAAACTATGTGCAAGAAGCTGGTCGAGCGGGAAGAAAGCCTGACATGCAAGCTTTTTGTGTTGCTCTTTACAATTCTAAGGATTTGGATACTAATTTTCAAATATTGCAGCAATCTAAATTGTCTGAAAAAGAAATTGGCGATATTTGGCGAGTTCTCAGAAAGCAGAGCGAAAAGCGCGAACGCATAGTGATGTCTGCATTGGAAATCGCAGACAAATGTGGTTGGACGGAGCAAACAGAAAATATTGGCGGGCTAGAAACAAAGGTGAAACATGCCATTATGTTGCTAGAAGACCAGGGGTTTCTCAAAAGAAATCGAAATCAAACGCAAGTTTTTGGTTCCTCTATTGCCATAGAAACAGTTTCACAAGTACGCAGTATTCTTGATTGTCCAAATATTGATAAATTAAACACAACAGAAAATATCGCATTTAGGATAATGCGACACATCATTACCAAACGATGGACGAAAAATCCTGAATGTGCACTTGACGATATTACGGTAAATTTAGGCATTGAACGAAAAGATGCTAATGAAGCTCTGAGATTACTACGTAGTAAGCACCTTTTGGATCAGCGCAACGACTGGAGTGCCAAAGTACAACGATTAGGCACATTCAATAGCAAACGCATGTTGGCACGCGCAAAAGATTTGCAAGAAATTCTTTTGAAAAGTTGCGAAGGTCATGGTGTAGACGAAAACTTCTTGATAAATCTAACAAAGGTCAATGCCGCTAGAGGGATAGCAGAATCGGGCACCGAATCAAGAAAGTGTTTGCAGATTATGCGTGGGATGCTGCGATATTGGGCCCACGAAAGTATTGCCGAAATTCATCTTGTTGAAGCCGGTCATCAGTTATATCGGATTGAATTTTTAAAAGAACCTGAGTCAATTCGAGAAAATCTCCAAAAAAACTGGGAATGCTTTGAAAAAATTATTGATACTTTACTTATTTTACAAAAAGAACAAGAAAAAAGAAATGAAGATTTGGTAGATGATACCATTTGGTTTTCTATTGATAATCTTATCTTAAGAATCTATGGCGAAAAAGATGTTGAAGACCTTGCAAGACAGACTCAATTTGAATTTGCGTTGCTCTTTTTACACTTAATTGGGGCTATTCACTTAGAAAGTGGTTTGATGGTATTCTATACCGGACTTGTTTTAGATATAAGTTCAGAAAATAGGTCTAAGCCATTCCATGAAAGTGATTTCAAAAAATTACACGATTTCTATGAAAATAAGGCTGAAGCAATTCATATTGTAGGCAGATATGCCGAAATGATGATTCATAACAAACAGGCTGCACAAGAACTGCTTAATGACTATTTTACATTAAATATTCAAAGTTTTCGGCAAAAATACATGATGACTCCCGATGAGAAGGGTGCTGTTTCCATTAATTTACGCGAACGTATTGGTGACGTTAATAAGGAACAGAATGCGATTATAAAAAGCAATGCGAAACATATTCTTGTTGGTGCGGGCCCAGGTTCTGGCAAGACACACATGCTGGTTCATAAGGCGGCATCTTTATTGTGGCTAGAAGAAACACAACCTAATTCGTTGCTCATATTGACATTTACTCGCTCAGCATGTCGAGAACTTCGTAAACGTCTCAATACATTGGCAATGGGCCTTGCTCACGGCGTTACCATTACAACATTCCATGCACTTGCCTTTTCGATTCTTGGAGTACAAGGTTCTAAAAAAGACTTTAAAAAGAATGATGATGGTAATAGCGGTGAAGATATTATAGACAAGGCTGCTGAAGTCATCATGTCTGGAGAGGATGTTGGCATTGGGGCTCCAGGTGTCATCCTTGTTGATGAATTTCAAGACCTTTCCAAATCGGAATACAAAATGCTCAAAGCCATTTATGGCTATGGAGATAAACCAGCGAGACTCATTGCCGTTGGTGATGATGATCAAAGCATATTTGAATTTCGGGGAAGTTCAGCGGAATTTTTTAGAAAATTTACTACAGAATTTTCCAATACTAAGGAGTTTTATTTAACAAACAACTACCGCTCTGCAGTAAATCTTGTTCGCGCAAATGAAGAACTGCTGACCTATTTGGATTATCGAGTCAAGAATGGAAAAAGACAAGTTGCTGTAAATCTAAACATAGGAGATCTTGACTTTTATGAAGAACATGATAGAATGCGTGGCGCTTTCGCTTCTGCGCAAATTCTTGCGGACAAATGCAAAAAGAATGGTGGCTCCGCATGTATTCTAAGTCCCGAGAATGCAGAAGCCTTTTTAGCAGTGGCGAAACTAGAAGAACTTGGAGTAGACTGCCGCATCATAAAAGGGCAAGATAAAGAGAAATGCCCTGTTGATTCAGTTCGCGAAATCATTGGCTTCAAACAGATTGTTGAAGCTGACAATGATATTACTAAAAAGCCATGGACGGTAGAGCAATTCAAACAGATTGCGGAACAATACAAGCAACAACATAAAGGAGAAAGCACTTTTGAACTACTTGATGCAGTTGTGAACGATTTTGTAGATTGTGAGGATGAGGTAACTCTAGGCGGGTTCGAAGAATATTTGAATGAAGTCTCTTATGCAGATTTAAACAAGAAAGATTTGCAGGTAAATGTTGGCACCATGCACAGTTCTAAGGGACTTGAGTGGGACCATATAATTCTGAACCTTGGCGAATGGAAGCCGGAGACTCAAGAACAACTCCGATTACTCTATGTGGCCGCAACTCGTGCAAGGAAAAGCCTTACCGTACTGGGTGCAGAAGCGAACCTTCCGAAATCATGGATAAGAAACTTTAAAAATAACGGACAAATTCCTGGGTGTTCTATTCCCTCAAAAATTCATATTGAAACAGGATTAAGCGATCTAAAATTAGGGAACATTCTTGTAAACGAAAAAAACAGAAATAGAACGAGGTATTTGCAGGAAAAATTGGAGAGGCTTCCGTTAGGGTCTGCAATCGATATTGGATTCAGTCAAGAATTCCAATGTTACAACACAAATTTTAACGGGCGGTTTGTAGCAGCATTTTCTAGCAATTTTATTAAAGATTATCTCAAAAATCTTCAAAAGAATTTCTTTAAACCCCAAAAAGCAGAACTAAAGCAAGTATGTCGTTGGCAAGATGACTTTGGGCAAGAAATTTGGGTCCCGTTATTTAAGGTAGAATTCGTAAAGTCTTAAAAATGTTCTGCGTTAGGGATAGTTACCCGTAAGGGCGGAGACTTGCATAAGCAAGGCTCCGTGAGCGAAGCGAGTATAGCCCGACCCGGCGAGCCGGGGAACGCCCTTTGTAAAATTTCCTTTGGCACCTTGCCAACTTTCTAGATATTAGGTACATTAATGCCCGACGCGTTTCTCCGTCTAAATGGAGAAATGCGTCTTTTTTTATTCTGAGATTACGGAATTAAAAGACGCCTCTAACATCAACCGGTCAAAATTTTTGACCACTTGGAGGCTATATGACCAAAAAAGAAGTAACCGCCTACTCTCAGCAGACTTTTGAGAGCATCAAGCACATCGATGAAAACGGAGCCGAATTCTGGCTTGCTCGCGAACTGCAGATTGCTCTAGAATACGCCCAATGGCGTCGGTTCCAGGAATCTGTTGAACGGGCGAAAATCGCTTGCGAAGCTAGTGGGTTGAATGTTATGAATCATTTTGCCGACGTTGGCAAAATGATAGACCTTGCCAAAGGTGCCCAACGCGAAATTGCCGATATCAAGCTATCCCGTTACGCTTGCTACTTGATTGTAATGAATGGTGACCCTCGTAAAGAGGTGATCGCCCTCGGCCAAACGTATTTCGCTGTAAAGACCCGTCAGCAAGAAATTGCGGATGATCTTGCGCAGCTTTCGGAAGACGATAAGCGTCTGGCAATCCGTGACGAAGTTACTATCCGTAATAAATTTCTCGCTAGTTCAGCAAAGGCCGCCGGGGTCGTAACGCCAGTGGGTTACGCCGTGTTCCAAAATCGCGGCTATCAGGGGCTTTACAACGGCTTGGGAATGAAAGATATCCACAAGCGCAAGGGGCTCAAGAAGAATGAACAGATTCTGGACCACATGGGCGCTACGGAACTTGCTGCGAATCTGTTTCGCATTACGCAAACGGATGACAAACTTCGTCGAGAAAACATCAAGGGCAAGGAAAAGGCGAACGAAACTCATTTTGCGGTCGGCAAAAAAGTCCGCCAGACGATTGCCGAACTTGGCGGAACGATGCCCGAAAATCTCCCCACTCCAGAAAAAAGTGCGAAATTGTTGAAGAAAGAACGCTTGAAAAGAGTAGGGAAGAAATAAAAAACTACTTCACCCGGAACTTAAACCCGAAAGTGAACGTTTTTTCGGCACCAGGAGGGATGACGATGAGGCCGCGGTGATGGTTCAGCGCGTCGGGCTCGGATGTCATGGGCTCGATGGCGATGCTCATGCGGTTGGGCGGGGTGTACATCTGGATGGCGTTGTACTGCTCGTTGCCGGTTTTTTGCCAGATGTCGAGGGCGAAACGGTCGCTTTCGAGCTGTACGTGAGCTTCTCCGCTCTGCTCGGCGAGGCAGAAACAGTCGTTGATGAACTCGTCACCGATTTTGCGGCCACCTACGAAGCGCGCGTCTTCCTTGAAGTTGCCGGTGGGGAGGTCGGCGCTGTCCAAAAGGGCGAGGTTCGTCTTGGGGAGCGTGAGGGTGAGTCCGTCGATTTTTTCGCCGAGCATAAAGTACGGGTGCCAGCCTTCGGAATACGGCATGTCGTTTTTGCCGGTGTTCTTGACGCTAGAGGTCACGGTGACGGTTTCGCCGGTAAAGATGATGGTGTTCGTCGCGCGGAAGGGGAACGGGAAGCCCGCGAATGCGCCGGGCCAGTCGCAGGTGAAAACGGCGGTGCAGCTTTCGCTATTGCTTTCGAAACTCTCGAATTTCCATTCCTGGTTCTGCAGGAAACCGTGCAGGGCGTGCGGGGCCCAGCTTACGTTGTTGATTAGTTTGTATGTACTACCGTTCCAGGTGAACTGCGCATAGGCGGTACGGCCGGGGTACGGCGTGAGTCGGCAACCTGCGTTCGTGTCGGGGCCCATCTTGAAAATGTCGTCGCCTTCGCGGTAGCCGAAGAGGAGGTCGAGGGGCTTGTTGCTCACGGGGACGCGCCAGGCGTTGAGGCCGCCGCCGTAGCCCGAGAGGATTTCGAATTCGGCGCCGTCATTGCGCTGGAGGACGTAGTTTTGAACCGTGCCGATAGGGCGGGAAATAATCGAGAAGTTGCTCATGGCAATCAAGATAGCAAAATGGGCGTGACGCGGGATGCGCGTTTACTATCTTTGTGACCATGGATTCCCAGACGATTGTTGCGCCGATGACGCCTGCGGGCGTCAGTGCCGTTGCCGCGCTCCGCGTGAGCGGCACCCGCGTCCGTGACGTGGTTCGGCGCCTGTTCGGCGACAAGCATGCTTCTGCACTTGAGCCGCGCAAGGCAAGTCTCGGGACTGCGCGCGACCCGCAGACAGGCAAGGTGATCGATAGCCTACTGTACCTGTTTTTCGAAGGCCCGAATTCTTACACCGGCGAAGACGTGCTGGAACTCTACCCGCACGGGAACCCGCTGATAGTGCGCGAACTTTTGCAGTCGATTCGCGGGCTCGATGGCGTGCGTCTTGCCGAACCCGGGGAGTTCACGCGTCGCGCCTTCCTGAACGGCAAGATGGACCTGGCTCAGGCGGAATCGGTCGCCGATGTGATCCACAGCGCGAACCGTGCAGAACTCGAGAATGCACACCGCCTTCTGGGGGGCGCCCTCTCGAAAAAAGTGGCAACGCTGGCCGAACAGGTGAAGGATATCTCCGCGCGTCTTGAACTTGATGTGGATTTCGCTGAGGAAGAGGCCGACCCGGATTACGCCACCTGGGGCAAGAAGATTGAGACTATCCGCGGGAGCGTCACCGCCCTGCTGGAAAGTTTCAGGGGCGGCTCGGTGCGTCGCCTCCCGCTGGCGGTCTTGTACGGAGCGCCGAATGCGGGCAAGTCGAGCCTCGTGAACGCGCTCCTGGGCGAAGACCGCATTCTGGTGAGCGACATCCCGGGCACTACACGTGACTTTGTGGAAGTGCGTCTCTTCCTCCCGGGTGGAGAAGTCCGGCTTGTCGATACCGCGGGCATTGCGGCGCAGGCGACCGACAGGCTCGATGCCCTCAGCATGCAGAAGAGCAGGGAGATTCTCGAAGAAGCCGACATGAAGATTCTCGTGCTGGACGGCGCGCATATTTCTGAAAGCGGTGCGCCCGCCTCCGATCCCAAACCGGATTTTATCGTTTATTCCAAGTCCGACCTGCGCGCATCCCTTGGCCCGCAAAAAACAATTCTCGACGCGAAAAACGCATCCTGTAGCCAGAAACAAACGTCCCTCCAAGTTTCGTCCAAGACAGGTGAGGGTCTCGATGATCTCCGTATGGCGATAAACGGCCACCTCTTCAAGGAGGTTGGCAACTCCGAGGACTTCTGGATTACGAGCGAACGCGAGAAGGCTTGCCTCGAGGATGCGCTTGCGGGTATCGACCGCGCGCTTGACCTTATCCGTAAGAATCCGGCGGTCGAACTCTTGGCTTTTGAAATGCAACTGGTGCGTCGCGCACTCCAGAGCATAACGGGCGAAATTTCGTCCGAAGACATTCTACAATCTATTTTCGCGGGGTTCTGCATTGGCAAGTAGCACGCTCAGCATCATCGGTGTCCTTATCGGGATTTTCGCCTTCGGAACCTACATGGTTCCCCTGAAAAAATACCCGAACTATTCTTCGTGGTCATTCCTTGCCGTCATGGCGGTCGGTGCGCTCTTCTGCTCCGCCATTATCGCAGGTGTAACCGGCCAGTTCAACCTGGCGCCGGTCGGCGTGCTCTGCGGGCTCCTCTGGGTTATCGGCGGCGCGCTATGCTTCTGGGCGGTGCAGGCCGAGCAGGACCTTGCGGGTACCGGACTCCGGTCCATGAGTGTGAGCATCCTGCTCTCCTTCTTCAGCGGGGTCGTGGTATTCCAGGAACCTACGGCGCTGAACTTCTCCATCCCGGCCATTGCCTGCATGATTATCGGCATCTGGATCCCTGCAAGCAAGACCAAGTCTGTGTGGAAAAACTGGCGCTCGCTCCTTTCGGGTGCGATTTTCGGTACGTACCTGATTCCGTACAAGTTCAGTGCCCTCTCCGATATGGAATTCCTGTTCCCGTTCTCGGTGGGCGTCTGCGTCGGTAGCGTATTGCTTGTTGCCATCATGACACTCAAGCGCAAAAAGAGTTTCGGTTATCCGAAAATTCCGACCATTTTCGCATTCGGTTCCGGCGTCCTCTGGATGCTCGGTACCCTCGCCATATTCTGGGCTATCGCCGATGACGGTATGTTCGGCTATGCGGTGGGTTACCCGCTATTGCAGCTTAACCTCGTGGTGAACCAGATGTGGGGCGTGTTCGTGTTCGGCGAATATGCTAACCGTCACGGTCGCATAAAGCTTGCGCTTTCGACCATTGTCATATTGATTGGAGCGGTGCTCCTTACACTTTCAAAGATGTAATTTCGTTCTCGAACCTTTCTGCAGCCTTAGCGTCCTCGTTATAGAGGGCGTTTATCTTTTTGCAACTGAGTTCGAGTACCTTGCGGGCAAGCCTGTTGTTGCCATCTTCGCGCAGCATGCGTAGCGATGCGTCGATGCGCTTCACGTCCAGCTGCTCGGGGTAGCTCTTCATGAAGTTGTAGAGTAGTTTCACCTGCTCGTCGTATTCCTCGTCGGTCTCGCAGGCGAGCAGAAACGGGATTACCTTCGCGTTCAATAGGTTCATCAGGTCGCCCACGAACGTGGTGAGCGAAGCCCCCTCGGGGAACAGCTCGACGGTATCCTTCATGATGTCGTCGTTGTCCAGGAACTGGCCGTTCTCGAACTGCGACAGCATGTCGTTCAGGATTTCCATCTCGTGTTTTTTTGTCTGCTCGCGGTAACGCGCCTGGTAGTAGATGGGGAGCGTCGTGAGGCAGAAGTGGGCCTGGTTCGCGCCGATGAATTCACCCACGTAGTAGATGTCGGCATCTTCCTTGAGGATGTCCTCTTCGCGCGAGAAGTTCCCGATACGCGCCGGGATGGGAATGACTTCCATGTTCGAAAGTTCGTGCAGGCGGTCGCGCACGGTTTCTACGTCCAGGTTTTCCGGCAGTTCTACGCCGTTTTCTTCCATGGTCTCGAGCAGTTCGTTCAGGCGCTCGTCCATTACCTGGTTACGTTTCTGGCGCGACGGTACGGTCGGGTTGAACTTGCGGAAGTCGCCCTCGAGCGTCAAAAGCCCGTTCTTGATCATTTCGTCGAACGGTGTATCGCTTTCGTCTTTTTCGGGCGTGGGCAAAATCCTTGCGTAGGCAATCATCCTGCCGCAAAGTTTTTCGTCGTCACCTTTCTTCTGTTCAATTCCGAGCATGCGTATAATATAGCAATTTCTATCTTTCCTCTCATGGAACCCGCGACCTGGCAAAAGATTCTCGACCTGTGTAACAGGCTCTCGCACGTCACGTACGAGAACCTCACGAAAATCATACGCCTTGAATCTACGGGCAGCGCCACTGCGGCACGCAACCTCGACGATAGCGACCAGAACGATGTCGATACCTGGATGGGCGGCGGTACGTGTTTCAGCATGACGTGGCACTTGTACCAGAGCCTGCGTGACATGGGGTTGAACCCGCGGCTCGTGATGGGCCACAAGCGCAAGGAACGGAACATCCACTGCGCACTGATATTGCCCGATCATGATTCCCTCTCGTCCAAGGAATTCCTCTTCGATCCCGGCTACCTCATTTTTGACCCGCTGCCGATTCCGCTCCCGCAGCCATTCGGCACCGGAGAAGCTCTTTTCCCGCTCGTGCCGAACAGCGTGCGTCTCGTGCGGACCGACATGGATTCCATGGAACTCTGGACCGGAGGTGCCGTTCGCGGGGACGGCTCGCTTTCTTCGCCCATGAAGTTGAGGTTCGAGTACCCGGTGGCAGGCGTGAGTGTCGAGGAATTCAAGCAGCACTGGTCCGAAAGTTTCTACCGTGAGATGATGACCTACCCGGTGCTGAACCGCCTCGACCGCGAGCGCGGCGTGCAGTATTATTACCAGAAGGGCAACCTAGTGACCCGCGATGCGAACGGGAGCCGCATGGAGCGCATTGCCGAACCCGAAAGGGTAGGAAAATTGAGCGAAATTTTCGGTCTTTCACCCGATTTGATAGAGAAGGCCCTAGGAATCTTAAACAAATAGTTACACTTCGCCCTTTTTAATTATATATTACCATACAAATCCATAGGAGTCCTTTATGAAAAAGATTCTGGCTGCTTTTGCCATCCTCGCTTCCGCTGCACTCATTGCCTGCGGCCCCTCCAAGCTTGAAATCCAGGAAATGTCGTCTGCCTGCGACGTGTCCATCGAAGTGGGCAAGGTGCTCGACGACACCATCAGCCTCTACGTGGGCAACATGTTCTTCCTGAATGCGAAGCAGACCGTGAACGAGGACCTGTTCCCGCTTTCGGCTAGCGTCCGTGACCCGATGAATATCGACGTGAAGGGCCGTACCGACGTGATTGCCTCTGGTGCCGACTTCATTACCTACCTGCGTCGTGCAGCCCCGAACGCCGTGAACTTCGGCATCGTGGTGAACGAGGGTGCGAAGAACGAGATTGGCTTTGATGAGGCGAAGACCGTAAACCGCCTGGTCGAAGTGTTCAAGACCCTCGAAGGTGGCTCCGTCATCCTGTTCCACGAGAAGGATGGCCAGCTGACCGACGCCAAGAAGCTATTCTAGCCATTAGGGCGGTATCGCCGCTCAAACATTTTTTCGATGGGATAGTGTATGAAAAAACTCCTCGCTGTTCTCTTTACGCTGCTCCTTTTGCCGGTGGCATCCTTGGCAAAGTATGTCGCCGTCTTGGAAACCATTTCTGACAAGGACCTGCTTACCTTGCAGGAACGCCAGTACCTGACCGATATCTTGCGTGGCCAGGCGGTAAAGGTCCTTCCGGCGGAGCAGAACTGGACTATCATGACCCGCGAGAACATCAACGTGATGTTGCCACCGGGTAAGTCCATCGAGGATTGCGAGGGCAGTTGCCTTGCCGAAACCGGCAAGAACATTGCGGCTGACTTTGTGGCCCAGGCTCGTATATCAAAATTCGGAAATTCTCTTGCGATAAGTGCGGAACTGTACGAGACTGCGGGCAACAAGCTGGTGGCAAGCTTTGCGGGCCGTGGAGAATCGGTGGATGACCTTGAAAAAATCATCAAGGAGCAGGCAGCGCCGTTCTTCAAGAAGGTCCGTGGCGATTCCTGGGCGGGTGCGAGCGGCTTTGGCGATTTCGGTTCCAGCGGCTCGTTCTCGTTTGCGGGCTCGCAGAAGTTTATTGTCGAAATCGAGACGACTCCGAAGGGCGCAATCCCGACAGTAGATGGCAAGGCGATTCCCAAGTGCACGAGTACGCCGTGCAAGGTCCAGCTCGAGGCGGGTGAACACCGCTTGGTGGTTTCAAGGGAACGCTTTGATGATCTTGATACGCTTGTAAATATCACGTCCAATAACCAGAAAATTGACTTGGTCATGATTCCGAATGTAGGGTATGTCGTGTTTTCCCCTGCGATGTCGGATGCGTGGAAGCAGAAGTATCCGCTCTCGGTTACCATCGATGGAGAAAAGGCTAAATCCGGGAAGAACGAACTCCTTCCGGGCGTGCACTCCGTCCAGATGAGCCATCCGTGCTACGACCCCGTGGAATTCAAGGTCGCCGTGCAGAAAGGCAAGACGGAAACCTTTGCGGATTCGCTGAAGCCGGGTGTTGGCGGAATTGAACTTGATGTAGAAAAGAATGGCGAGCCGGTGATTGTGCCGGTCTATGTTGATGGCAAGGATGTCGGCAGCACTCCGTTTGCGGGGGAGGTGCCAGTCTGTGCGCAGATTACCGTTGGCGACGATAGGCAGATGGTGCCGGTGGAACTCAAGTGGCACGAGGTGGTCAAGACAAGTTACACGTTGAGGGAAACCGCCTTTGTCCCGGTCGAGGAAACCCGTGCGAAGGCAGAAACGGCATATGCGGAATTGGAAGGCAAGGATACCGTGGTAAAGGCTGCTCCGGCAAGCGAGCCTGCAAGTGAGCCTGCCGAGGAGCCTGCACCACAGAAGCGATTCTGGGGAGGCGTCTTTGCGGGTGCGACCTACAACGATTTTTACGGGACCAAGTTTGGCCTGAACAATATCGGCTCTTCGGATGAGTACTCGCTTAAGGTCGATGGTGCCGATGACCTGTTGGGCAACTACTGGGGAATCGGCGTGAATGCCGGTTTCAGCGGGCTGTTCCTGTTCTCGCAGTATGTCGGGCTTCGTGCCGATGTGGGCGTCGCCTTCAGGAAGGGCAAGGGTAAGTCCGACGTGACGGTTAAGCTGTTCTGGAACGATGAAACACGCAGCCCCGAAAAGTCCGATTTGGAAATAGAGTATTCCGAGAAGCAGCTGAATATCGATGTGCCGGTACTGTTGCGCGTGATGGTGCCGGACGTGATGTACGTGGAGGCAGGTCCGATGGCATCGTTCAATCTTTATTCCAAGAGCAAGTCGGATATCTCGGATATTTACGGGTCGCAGGAGTTCGAGGACGAGGGCGACATGAACTTGTTTGAATTTGACGTGGCATTTGGACTTGGCACCATGCGCCCTGTCGGAAAGTCTATGCTCGATTTCAACCTGCGGTTCGTGCTGGGAATTACCCCGCTGAACGATTCCGATGATTCCCCGAAAACGTGGCAGGGGCAGTTTAACGTAACCTATTGGTTCTTGTAGTGGAGGTGCAAAGATGAAGTCTTTAAAAATAACGATGGCGGCTTTGTTTTTTGCGGGAATGTACGGAGCCTTTGCTACATGTACGGGTACACTGCACTTCAAGAAACCCGATGAATGGCCGAACACTTTCTATGTGACGTCAAATAACGTCTCGACCTTGGTACCTGCGACAAGCAAGAATGCTGCGACGGGTTATTACGATTATGACCTGTCGAAGATGGGAAGTGAATATCAGGAAACGGATTTCGGCTTGGCGAACTCGAAAACAACTCCGGTTGATTATGTCCTTGCCGCCCAGTGGAACGGACGTTCCTTGTACGATCCGAATGTTCCGAATAACAATCGAGACATCGCATGCCCGAATTCCAAGGGTACGACAGATGTCTGGGTCATGGAAAATCCCAAGAATCCCGGCCAGACTTTAGTTTCTTACACGGAGCCGAATTTCAAGTATTTCTATGTGCTAGTACCCGAAGAGAAGGAATGGCAGTTTGACGACATGATGATCCATTTCACCGATTCGAAGGGAGACAAGAAGGATACTATCTTGGCTCCAGTGAAGGATTTGTGCGGATGGGTTGGAATGGCGTTCAGCCAGCCTCCTTCCGATGTTTATATGTACTTGAAAAACTCTCCTGACATGCAACTGGGCATGAACGGCCTGTGGGGCGGCACCGACTTGGCTGACCCGATTGACTTGAACCTGCTTTACGAAACGTATGGCACCGACAAACTCTATTTTATTCCCGACGATTCCGACTGGCCTGTCGAAGGAAGCGCTGGCTGGTTTGTCACTGATCCTGGTATTCCTGAAGCTGGCGACAATAGCCGTTGCACGTTCAGCCTCGCCAGCGTTATCTACGATACCGATATGCTCGTGAATGCGGCTTTTTCCGATGCCGTTGGTGCTGATAAGGGACATGCGCCCGCTGGTGTTGAAAACTGTGTAGGTGTACAGCATGGCCTGGTTCTGGAAGACCTGGGCCCCGATAACAAGCCTGTTTTCTCCGGTACTGCTACTGCTGATGCTTGCTTCGGCGGCTCTGGGGCCGCGACGAATTTCAAAGCCCTGTTCAACTATGTTTCCGGCATGAACGAGGTGCAGTGCTACGATATACCGTTCCGCCACTACGGCAATGATTCTCGCTGGAGTTTCCTTTCGGATTCCGTTGTCACGAACGGCCTTGTTGGTGGATTCTTCCCGCTTGAGAATTCTACGGATGCCGGCGTGGTTACCTTGAATGTCAGTGGCGTTTCGACGCTTGCTGGCCCACTTCCTGGTGCGAGAACAGCGCGTGAGGCGTCTGGCCCCATTCCGAACCATGCCAAGGAAGCTCTCGGTGTGGAACTGGACTATTACTGCAAGACTCCAGGCTGGCCGACGGGAAAGGAATGTCAGGGACTGTTTGCTGACGGTAGCGAGTTTACTAGCCCAGATCTCTGGTGCTGGGGAGATTATTGTGAGCCTGGCTTTACCCGCTGGGGACTTGATGGTGACATCAAGCCGACGGAAAAGCGTAACCAGCACTTCTGCATGCAATCCCATGCGACATTTACCTATAACGAGAATCAGGAATTTACAGTTATCGGTGATGACGATATCTGGGTGTTCATCAACAGGAAACTTGCAATAGATAACGGCGGTGCGCATTTGCCGGCTCCGGGCCACGTGGTGCTGAGGAACCTCAATACTACTTACGGTGCAGGGTTCCTTGTTCCGGGCATGGTTTATCCGATTGACATATTCGTCTGCGACCGTCGCACGCCGATGAGCAACTTGAATATCAAGACTAATATTTACCTCAAGCAGACCACGGGTATTGACCTTGCAACATCGCGGAATTCTGCAGGTGGTCTTGTGATGGATTTCTGCGTTGAAAATTCTGGCGGTGGTGACTGCGCCGCAGTTGCACTTGGTGATAATGAAATTAAGTGTGGTGAAGACATTTCTAGTACTATCAATTATTCTATCACGACCCGCAAGGGTGATATTCCGACAGGCTGTCCTGATTGTTCCGCTCTCGCGTTGGGGCAAATCTCGCATAGCGGTATAGATCTGACAAATCCGAAAGTCCCCATTATTTATCCCGACAGAATTACAGGCCTTGCTCCTGGTGACTACCGCTTGTACATCGAGATTGGTGGTAAAAAGAACTACTTCCAGTTCCGTGTGAGGGGTAACCTCGGTATTGTCAGTCAGGATGTCGTGTTTGAAAATATCGACAATGAGGTTTCTGCATACCCTTCCGGGACCCAGTGGAAATTTGCTAGCTCGGGTATGGCAGGGACGCGTGTCCCGATATACATCTCTAGTCCCGATGATATTGGTGGCGTTGACCTTCTAACGGCTTCGGGACAGAGCTACACGCTCTCGCTCTCCGCCGGTGCTACGCTCTACAGGACGAACGATCCGAATAGCTCGGACTACAATACGCCGGTTGTGACACCCTATGCAGGTGTCGTGAATGAGACCGGTATCGACACCTTTTGGGTGGAAGTCCCGCTTGCAGGCATTGTCGGCAGTTCACAGACGGTGACTGCTTCTGTGGGTAACACGTCGGCAACGATTACATTCTATGCGCCGGCACTCACTTTCGCGGAACCTGCCACGAAGGATTCTGAGGGGAACGTGCTCACCTGGAACCCGGTTCTAAAAGATCCGGACTATAAGGAGGATGGCTCGTCGGAATACTACCACTGGGTGGGCGCCGATGTAGACCTCTATGTAGTCGTGGTGAACCCGGCTACGGGCGATCTCTGCAGAGAATGTAATTTCCCTATTGACGTTCTCGATGCCTCGAACGGTATTGTGGGGGATGTTTCGCAATTCGATGACGGCGTTGCGCTTGTCCGTATCCGTAGCAATAGCGAGTATGTAGATGAAGCGGCTTCGGTAACTGTCGGTTCTATCGAAAACAATACGATTACCGCCCCCTATGGCAACATGCGTTTCTATACGCCGACTTCGCCGATACCGGTTGTGGTCGATATCTTCGACGTGAAGGGTAAACCGCTGGGTCAGATGAATATTCCGTCTGAATTCTATAGTGAAACTGCGGATTATCTCGATGGTCGCGCCGACTCTCTGGCGATTATTTACGATAGGAAAATCCATGAGGATTCTATCCCGACATTCATCTGCCTGAATTTCGACGAGAAGAATCTAAAAACGATAAATCCGTACGAGAAGGGTATTTCCAACAACCAGAAGGACAAGGAAATGTACTGCTCCACGCAGTTTGATGCGGATGATGTCAAGAAGGCGTATGACCGCAGCCCGGACGGCGGCCGGACTCTCGTTTTCTCAGTTGACGAACCGTTCTCTGCCAATGTGAAGACTTCCGTGAATCCGGAAAACAAGATTGTCTCGTTTACGAAATACATATGGAAAGGTAAGGAGGTGCGTACGTTCTACGAGAAGAGCCTTACCGACCGCATGGCCCCGATTATCCTCTCTGCACACGCTTCTACCGAAACGGATGGTGGATCGTTTAGTCAGTTAACGATTGTAACTTCCGAACCGGTTTGGGTTAGGGAAAATGTCGAATCGGTCTGGAATATGGGGGACTCCGAATCGGTTTGGGCTAAGGGTGATGTTGATTCGACTTTTGCAAATACGGCATTTAGTTTCTACCTGAATTCTGCAACTCAGTTGCCCGGAGCGGAACGCTATAGGCACGTTAAATCATTGAATCGACCTGGGAATGGCAAGGATACGCTTGTACTTCGTTATGATTTGACTGATGATGAAAATCCGCCTCCGCATGTGGGTGATTACATCCGTTTCCGTTCTGATACATATATGTGGGCTGATGCTACGAATGGCTATGCTCCTGGATGCGACACCCTCCGCCCGGCATCCGATGCAGATATGTTCTGGAACTTCCCGACGAACTATAACTCGATAGATAGGCTGCCGTCTCCTTGGGTCCAGATAAAGGGCGACTCGGAGAAAGTTAATCCCGATAATCCCGATATTGAGTTTGCAAAGCCCTCCTTCCGCATCAAGATGACTGGCCCGTTCCAGTTTACCATCGTGATGGACGAGGAGATTTCGTCGAAGGCGAGCAAGTTTACGGTTATGGATTTGCAGGGCCGTGTCGTGCGTCAGGGTGTAATTGCTGCAAAGGAAACTGCGGTTCCGCTTCTTAGCAAGGGCTCTTACATCGTGAAGGTCGGCCTCGGCTACCGCCGCGTGAACGTCCGCTAATTATTTCAACTTCTTCAACTCGTGCGCGAGCATGCACACCCCGATGATGGCCGCGCCGACATCGGAGATGGGCTGCGCGAGGAACACTCCCTTCAGTTCAAAGAAGCGCGGGAGCACGAGCAAGAAGGGAATCAGCAAGATAACTTGACGGCAGGCGTTCAGGAACATAGACCTGAGCGCCTTTCCTGTACCCTGGAAAAAGCTCCCGGACACGAGCCCGAGCGGAATCATGAAGAAACCTGCACCAAAGAGCCTCATGGCCCATGCTGCGGTCTCCTGCAGTTTCATGTCGTTCGGGGCGAACGGGGCCACGAGCGATTCTGCCTGCCACATCATGATGGCCCATGCCACGAGCATTACGCTGAACGCATAGATGAACGTGAACTTGAGGGTCGCCTTCACGCGGGTATTGAGGCGTGCGCCGTAGTTGTACCCGATAATCGGTTGCGTACCATGCACAAAACCGAGCAGCGGGAGCAATATGAACGATGCGATGCTGTTCACGATACCGAAGGCGGAGATTGCCATGTCGCCGCCGGAGAGCGCACCCGTGTCGTGCAGGCTGATGTTCCCGTAGGTGGTGAGGCTCCAGGCGAGGATGGCGTTCATCAGGCTGTTGCATACCTGCATAATTGAAGGCGGAATGCCGAGGATGATAATCTTCCGCACGTAGGCGAACTTGAGTTTCATGTGTCGCCAGCGTATACGGATAGGCGTCTCTTTCTTCACGAAGAACTGCGTGATGAGCGATGCCGAAACCAGCTGCGAGCAGATGGTCGCCCATGCGGCGCCCTCGATGCCCCAGTGGAACTTCATGATGAATAGCCAGTCAAGAATGATGTTCGTGACGGCACCGATGACTTCGCGGAACATCGCGGTTTTCGGGTGGCCCATGCTACGGATAAAATGGTTCATGCCGGGGGCGACCGTCTGGAAGAATGCGCCGCAAAGCAATATACGCATATAGCTGCTTGCCACGGGGAGCGTCTGGTCGCTGGCACCGAACAGCTTGAGCAGGGGCTCCATGAATATTTCGCCGAGGGTAAACGTGCTTGCAGCCATCAGCAACAGCAGCGAGAACGAATTGTTCAGGATGATGCTTGCCTGAATGTACTTCTTTTGCCCGAGGCGTATGGCGAACAGCGTGTTGCCGCCCACGCCAATCATCATCGACATGGCCATGATGAACAGGCAGATGGGGAAGCAGAGCGTGATGCCCGCGATGCCGAGACTCCCGACGCCCTGACCCACGAAGAAGCGGTCCACTATATTATATAGGGCGTTCACCATCATGCTGATGATGGAGGGGACCGAGAACTGCAAGACCAGTTTCGGGATGCTCGCGGTGCCGAAGGAATTGAGGCGCTCGGAATAAACTTTCGTCATTTCGGCGCCCAAATATAGCAAAAGGCGAGAGCAGCGACAACGCTTGCGTTGGCATTGCCGAGCCGAGCTATATGCGTTTACGCAAATTTAGTAAAATAAAAGGTTGCTTACGAGGCTACCTGGTTCCTGCCGCCCTCTTTGGCGACATACAGCAGGCGGTCGCACTCGGCAATCAGTTCCTCGATTTTCCCGATAGCCTCGCCCTCGCGGCTGCACAGCCCGAGCGAAATCGTTACCGGGATAACCGTGTCCTTCCACGAGAACTTGTGTGCCTCGACTGCCTTGCGGAGGCGTTCCGCACTCTTCTTTGCGTCTTCGGGGCTAATCCCCGCGAGCAAAAGCAGGAATTCCTCGCCGCCGTAGCGGGCGAGCAGGTCGCATTCGCGTTTTTCCTCGTTCAGGATTCGTGCGATTTCCTTAAGCACCATGTCGCCGCACTGGTGGCCCCAGGTGTCGTTCACGCGCTTAAAGTGGTCGGCATCCACCATGATGGTATGTACAAAGTAACCGTTCCTGCGGGCAAGTGCGAGTTCGCCGAGGCTCCGGTCAAAAAAGTTCCTGCGGTTGCTGATCTTGGTGAGCGGGTCTATTGTGGCTGCCTCGTAGAGTGCCTTGTCAATCGCTTCTTCGCTCTTGTCCTTGAATTCCACCTTCATCACCATCTTGCCGAGTTGCAGGCGGTTGTCGGAATCGAGTTCCTTCTCGCTCACAAACTCCCCATCCACGAACGTGCCGTTCGTGCTCCCGAGGTCGCGCACGGTCACGCGGATCCCGTCGAAGGTGATGGAACAGTGCCTGCGGCTCACGAGTTCGTCGTCGAGGCGGATGTCTACATCCTGCCCGCGCCCGAGGGTAATCGTCCCTTTCGGGAGGGGAATCTGCTTGAACTGGGTCTGGGGGTACAGGATTATGAGGTGCGGACGCAGTTCGATTTTTTCGAACTTGATGGTCTTGCCCGGGGTAACGATAGTCTGGTCCAAATCCTGCATAAAAATCTCCGTACGGCCTACTATAAATATAGTCTCAAATTTGCGGCATGTGCCAACATCCACATTATAGAAAAATAGTGAACAAATAGACCCTAAAGTGGCCGTAGAGGGGCCCTTTTTGTCGATCCGGCCCCATTGTAATCTAAAAATTACACAAAATGGGGCTTAAATCACGCAAAAATGCCCATAATGCCCCTTTGTGATATTAAATATTTCAAAAAAAATTTGCCTTTTTTCAAAAAAAAGGATAAATTTCAAGGCGGTGTGGCATCGCAAGAGGCCGCTGTCTTTTTGCTATGCTTTGGCTGGAGAACCAAAATGGAAGAAAAAGCTATGAAAAAACATAAGACCTCTCATACAGGGCTTGTATTGGGTTTCACGATGCTCCTTGCAGGGGTGCAGGGGGTAATGGCGCAGTCTAACACATGTAAGGGTATAGTCTACTTGAAGGCTCCCGATGACTGGACAAGTGCCGTTATTGGCGGTAAAAACGTCAATACCGTTAAGACAATGACATTGAATGACGAAGGCTATTTCCAATACAACCTTGCCAACCTTGGGATTACGGACAACCAGAGTCCGGGTTTTGCCATAGGTAACAAGGCTTCGGGTGTTGGCCTTCAGATTATCAATGGTTCCAAGTTTGCCTTTAATGCGACAAACACCAGCGACACCAACTGGCCCACGAACAATGCCACCCTTGATTGCCCCGGTGAAGGCAACGTTGTCTACGTGGCCGAAGACCCGCGCCGCTCCGGCTTTACCTACACGGGCAGCTACGCCCCCGATGCAAAGTACTTCTATGTGCTTGTTCCCGAAGAAAAGCAGTGGCAGTCCGACGACCTGATGATCCATTACACCAATGCGAGGGGCGTCGAGAAGGATACCGCCCTGACTCCGATGAAGAATATGTGCGGATGGTTCGGTATGGTGTTCAACCAGCCTCCTTCCGATGCCTACATGTACCTGAAGAACGACCCGACCAAGCAGCTGGGTATGAACGGCCTGTGGGATGACGACGATGTGGCCGACCCGATTGACTTGTCCTTGCTTTTCGGTATGTATGGCAACAACCTGTACTTTATCCCCGACGATAACGACTGGCCCGACGAAGACCATGCCGGTTGGTGGGATTCCGACCCCGGTATTCCTGAAGCAGGTGACAATAGCCGTTGCTCGTTCAGCCTCGCTGCCGTTATCTACGATACCGACATGAGCTTGAACACGGCGTTCTCTGACTGCTGTGGTTCCGCCAAGGGACAGTCTCCCGCCGGCGTTGAAGCCTGCGTGGGTGTCCAGCATGGCCTGGTTCTGGAAGACCTTGGCCCCGATAACAAGCCCGTTTTCTCCGGTTCTGCTGCTGCTACAGCTTGCTTCGGTGGTGCAACTGTGGCTGCGACGAACTTCTTGGCCTTGTTCAACTATGTGCCCGGCATGAACGAAGTGCAGTGCTACGACATGCCGTTCCGCCACTACGGTAACGATACCCGCTGGGGTTACGATTCTGACTCCGCTGTTACGAATGGCCTTGTCGGCGGTTTCTCTCCGCTTGAAAATTCTACCGATGCTGGCGTGGTTACCTTGAATATCAACGGTGTTCCGACGCTTGCTGGCCCGCTTGCCATAGCAAGAACGAAGCGCGAGGCTGCTGGCCCCGTGCCGAACAATGCCGTTGAAGCGCTCGGTGTGGAACTTGACTATTACTGCAAGACTCCGGGTTGGCCGACGGGTAAGGAATGCCAGGGCCTGTTTGCTGACGGTAGCGAGTTCACTAGCCCCGACCTTTGGTGCTGGGGTGATTATTGCCAGCCTGGATTCCAGCGTTGGGGTCTGGATGGTACACTCAAGCCGGGTGAAGTGCGTAACCAGCACTTCTGCTTCGAATCTCACGCAACGTTTACCTATAACGAGTCTCAGGAATTCACGTTCCGTGGTGACGACGACATCTGGGTGTTCATCAACAGGAAGATTGCCGTGGATAACGGTGGTGCTCACCTTGCTGCTCCGGGCCACGTTGTGCTGAGGAACCTCAATACTACTTACGGTGCAGGGTTCCTTGTTCCGGGCCAGGACTATCCGATTGACATCTTCTTCTGTGACCGTCGTACTACGATGAGTAACGTGATTATCAAGACGAACATGTACATCAAGCAGTCTACGGGTGTCGACCTCCAGACCGAAAAGAATCCGGATGGCGGCCTCAAGCTTGATATCTGCGTGGAAACTTCTGGTGGTGGTGACTGTGCTGCTGTCGCTCTCGGTGGCGGTACCGGTCAGGAAAAGACCAGAAAATGCGGTGATGAAATTGACCAGAATATCACCTATTCCATTACGACGCGTAAGGGTGAAACCCCGGCAGGCTGTGGTGACTGTGCTGCGCTTCCGTATGGCCCGACTGCCGGTATAAACGGTGTCGTGCACGGTGGTATCAACCTTGCTAACCCGCGTGTTCCTATCGTCAACCCCGACAAGATTACCGGTCTTGCTCCTGGTTCCTACCGTCTGTATGTCGAAGTCAACGGCAAGAAGAACTACTTCCAGTTCCGCGTGAAGGGTAACCTGGGCATTGTCACTAGGGATGTCGAATTCGTGAACGTCGACGAAGAAGCCGCCGCTTACAATTCTGGCACCAAGTGGAAGTTTGTGGGTGATGGCATGGCGGGGACGCGTGTTCCGGTCTACATCTCTGCACCCGATGACTATGGTGGAGTTGACCTTCTCTCCGCTCCGGGACAGTCCTATGTGCTCAATGTTTCTGCGGGTGTGGCGCTCTATGCGTCTAACGATCCTGCCGATGTGACTCCGCTTCCGTCGCCTTATTCGGGTGTCGTGAATGCGACAGGTATCGATACTATCTGGCTCGAGGTCCCGCTGGCTGGCCTTACTGCCTCGGACTTCCCGGTAACGGCATCTGTGGGCAACACCACGGCTAACATCACGTTCCATTCTCCGACGGTCACCTTTGCTGAACCTGCCACGAAGGATTCTCTGGGCAATGTGCTCACCTGGAATCCGATCCTGCAGGATCCGGACTTCGAAGAAGATGGCGTCACGGAATACTTCCACTGGGTGGGTTCCGATGTGGACTTCTATGTTATCGTGATGAACCCGGTTACCGGCGCACTCTGCACGGAATGTAATTTCCCCATCGACATCATTGATGCCTCGAATGGTATCGTGGGTGACATTGCCCAGTTTGTCGATGGCGTGGGTATGGTACGTATCCGCAGTAACGTCGAGTACGAAGTCAATGCCGCCTCGATGGTTGTCGGTTCCATTGAAAACAATGCAATTGCGGCTCCTTACGGCAACATGCACTTCTTCAAGCCGCCTGCACCGATGCCGCTCATTGTCGACATGTTTGACGTGAAGGGCGAAGCGCTTGGCGAAATGAACGTCCCGGCTGAATTCCACAACGAGACGGCAAAGTACCTTGACGGTAAGGCTGACTCCATGGCGATTATCTATGACCGCCAGATTCATTCGGACTCTGTGCCGACGTTCATCTGCTTGAACTTCGACGACCGTAACCTCAAGAAGATCAACCCGTACGAGATGGGCATTTCCAATAACCAGAAGGACAAGGAAATGTACTGCTCTTCGCAGTTCGACTCCGCTACGGTTCGCCAGGCTTACAACAGGAGCCCGGACGGTGGCCGTACCCTCGTGTTCGCCGTGGATGAACCGTTCAGTAAGGAAGTGAAGACGGTCGTGAACCCGGACAACAAGATTGCCTCGTTCACGGAATACGAATGGAAGAGGAAAAAGGTGAAGACCTTCTTCGAGAAGGGCCTTACCGACCGCATTGCTCCGATTATTCTCTCGGCACGCGCCTCTACCGAAACTGATGGTGGTGTGTACGACCAGGTGAAGATCGTGATTTCCGAACCGGTGTCGATGCTTGATGCTTCTGTCGGTACGCAGGCGTTCAGCTACTACCTGAACTCCGCTATCGATATCGCGAGCGAATCTGCACGTTACATTCACGTGACGGCGCAGGGTGTGCCGCAGCCCAAGAAGGATACCCTGAGCATTCGTTACTACAACGCCGACCCGAACAATCCGACTCCGCACGTGGGTGACTACATCCGCTTCCGTGCCGACAAGGTGGTATGGGCGGATACCTCGAACGGAGTCGCTCCGGGTATGGATACGCTCCGTCAGGCGACTGACCCTGATTGGCACTGGAACTCTCCGACGAACTACAATGCTACGGACCGTCTGCCGTCTCCGTGGGTGCAGGTCGTGGGTGATGCTAAGATTGACGTGAACACGGTTGCCTACCAGATTGCCGACCCCTCCAAGGTGACGCCGGAAACCCCCATTGGCGAGGTGTTCCCCGTGAAGACGAACGACAACATGGAAAAGGTGAAGGCCGACCATCCGGGTACGCTTGGCCACTTCGTGCAGTCCGATATGGGTTCCATCATCGGGTCTAGCGATGAGTATGCGGCACTCGACAAGTCAACGGTGTACTTCTACTATGAAGTGGACTACTTCACCAACTTGGGTGCGTTCGTTGCCCGTCAGAGCGGCAAGCTTTACTGCAACGACAAGTTCTTCTCTGCCGACCCGAGCACCACTCCGGATGGCATGGGTGACTGCGTGAAGAATCCGCGCAACTTCTACATCGCCTGGAACATGCTTTCGGATAAGCACCGTCTGGTGGGTACTGGTGCCTACATCACCAAGTACACGTCTTACGTGAAGCTTGGCGAAAAGGGCAAGAAGGCGAAGAAGGAATTGACCGAGGTCTGGGGCGTGAAACGCGGCAAGGGCGTTATCAAGTAGCCCTGGAATCTCACGAAAAACTTACATCGCTAAAATTGCGTGATAATACTTAAGCCCCTTGAAAAGGGGGCTTTTTTTGTGCCCTGAAAAAAAGTAAATTTGAACCAAATATACCATACCAACATGGATGTAGAATATGAAGCATAGAACCTATAACATAGGGCTTGTATTGGGTATTACGATGCTCCTTGCAGGGGTGCAGGGGGCTTTTGCCGGTTGCATGGGTACGGCGCTTTTTAGGGCTCCTAGCGACTGGACTCAGGCGATATTTACGGGGCAGAACAATGCCGCGGGTGCAAAGACGATTACCGAGAGGAATGCCGAGGGCTTTTTCGAGGTGGATCTGTCGACTATTGGCGCTCCGGACTATGCCTCCAAGTTTAGTATCACGAACAGCATGTCTTCGGGCATGACCAGTTTTATCGTGACCGACACGACGTGGATGGTCCAAAACCCCTACGATGCCAATGCACGTGCCAACCTGACGACTCTTCCGTGCCCGACTTCCGATGATGGCCTGGTCTATATAACGGAAGATGTCCTGAACCCTGGCAAGACTTATGTCGGCAGTACGGCTCCCGATGCGAAGTTCTTTTACGTGCTGCTCCCCGAAGAGAAGGAATGGCAGTCCGATGACCTGATGATTTCGTATACCAAGAACGGAGTCAGGAAGGATACGGCCATGATTCCCTCGCCGGACTACTGCGGCTGGCACTACATGGTGTTTGATACGGCTCCTTCCGATGTTGTCCTTTACCTGAAGAATGCACCGGATGTCCAGTTGGGCATGAACGGCATGTGGGATGACGATGCCGACGCGGACCCGATCGACCTTTCGATGCTGTACGATATCTATTCTACCACGACGGTTTTCTTTATCCCGGACGACGCCGTGTGGCCCGATGACGGTTCCGGCGGCTGGTACACCGAGTACCCCGATGTGGAGGGTACCTGCTCGTTTACGCTTGCGGCTATTATCTACGATACCGATGAATCCCTGAACAGCGCCTTTACCTCTGACGGAAACCCTGTGGGCCCGGGCCAGTGTGTGGGCGTATTCACGGGCTTGGTCAAGGAAGACCTGGGTGCCGACGGCAAGCCTGTCTATTCCGGTTCTCCCGATGCCCAGATGTGCTTTGGTAACACTGCTGCCGAGGCCGAGGCGAACTTCCATGCGATGTTCAACTATGTTGCTGGCAAGAACGAGATGCAGTGCTACGACATGCCTTTCCGTCATTACGGCAAGGATACCCGCTGGGGCTTCGATTCCGATTCTACGCACTACGACTTGGCCGGTAACCCGCTGTCGAAGAGCGGGTGCAATGCCGACTCCACGAGCTGTGCATTCTCCGGCGGTTTCTACCCGCTGGAATGGCCTGAAGACTATGCCTCGTACACGTATGGCACCGAGGCCGCTACGGTTACCAGTGGCGCCTTCGGTGATGCCGGCGTTGTCGTGATTGATGGTGTCAGGATGGGCCCGACTCCGGCAGCAAGAACGAAGAGAGAAGCTGCCGCCCCGGTGCCGCTCTACGATACGGTCAAGGCTTTCGACCATTACTGCAATACTGCGGGCTGGTCCGGCGGCATCGATTGCGGTGCTACGCATGAATTCCATGAAGGTTCTGCACCTCCGGTTTGGAACTGGGGTGTCCGCGAAGACTGGCAGAAGATGAACGGCAACAAGAAGTTGCTGCGTAACCAGCAGTACTGCTTCCAGTCGCATGCGACCTTTACCTACAATGAGACGCAGGAATTCACCTTCCGCGGTGACGACGACATCTGGGTGTTTATCAATAAGAAGCTTGCTGTGGATAACGGCGGTGCCCACCTTGCCGCTCCGGGCCACGTGGTGCTCAAGAACCTAAATACCAAGTATGGCGCGAACTTCCTCATTCCTGGCCAGGATTACGATATCGACATCTTCTTCTGCGACCGCCGCAGGACCATGACGAACGTGATTATCAAGACGAACATGTACATCAAGCAGTCCACGGGTCTTGACTTCGATGCAACGAAGACGACTGATGGTGGCCTCAAGATGAACATCTGCTTCGAAAAGTCCGGCGGTGGCGACTGCGCCTCCGTTGCCTTGGGTACAGCTGGTAATTCGACCCAGGAAGTCACGCGCGAATGCGGCAACGATATTTCGACGCAGATAAGCTATTCTATAACAACCCGTAAGGGCGAGACTCCCGCGAATTGCGCCGATTGTGCCGCTCTTGGTTATGGCACTGTGGTTCATGGCGGCATTGACCTTACCAACCCGAAGGTCCCGGTCGTGTACCCCGACAAGATTACCGGTCTCGCTCCGGGCTCTTACCGCTTGGTTATTGAAGTTGAAGGCAAGAAGACTTACTACAGCTTCCGTATCAAGGGTAACCTCGGTATTGTTTCCCGTGACGTGGTGTTCGATAACGTCGATAAGGAAGCGGCTGCGTACAATACCGGAACCAAGTGGAAGTTTATTGATAAGGCCATGGCGGGCACCCGCATTCCGGTGTACGTTTCTGCACCCGATGACCAGGGCGGCGTAGACTTGATTTCGGCTCCGGGCCAGAACTACTCGCTCGCACTTACGGCAGGCGCAACACTCTATGCGTCGAATGACCCTGCCGATGTGACTCCGCTGGGTAATCCGTATCTGGGTACCGTGAATTCTACGGGTATCGACACCCTGTGGGTCGAGGTGCCGCTGGCTGGCCTTTCAAGCGGTACGCAGGAAGTGACCGCCTCTGTGGGCAATACCTCCGCAAAACTCACGTTCTATGCCCCGACGATCACGTTTGCTGAACCTGCCACGAAGGATTCTCTGGGCAATGTGCTTACCTGGAATCCGATTGTGCAGGATCCCGATGTGGACGAGGATGGCGATGAATACTTCCACTGGGTAAGTTCCGACGTAGACTTCTATGTTATCGCGATGAACCCGATAACTAACAGCCTCTGCACGGAATGCACGTTCCCTGTCGATGTCATCGATGCGTCCTCCGGTATTGCGGCGCAGGTGAGCCAGTTTATCGATGGCGTGGCGCTTATACGTATCCGTAGCAGTGTCGAGTACTCGACCACGGCAGCCTCCATGATTGTGGGCGCGATCGACAATAACGCAATTGCTGCTCCCTATGGTAACATGCACTTCTATAAGCCGCCTGCACCGATGCCGCTTATCGTTGATATGTTCGACGTGAAGGGTGCTCCGATTGGCGAGATGAATATTCCGTCTGAATTCCATAACGCATCGACCGTTTACCTTGACGGTAAGGCCGATTCGATGGCTATTATCTATGACCGTGCAATCCACCCGGATTCTATTCCGAAGTACATCTGCTTGAGCTTCGACGAGAACAATCTTGAAAAGATTAACCCGTACGAGATGGGCATTTCGAACAACTCGCGCGATACCGAGATGTTCTGTTCGTCGCAGTTTGATGCGGCTACAGTCAAGAACGCTTTTGACCGCAGCCCCGATGGTGGCCGTACGCTCGTGTTTGCCGTAGACGATGCGTTTACCAAGGATGTGAAGACGCTCGTGAATCCGGACAACAAGATTGCCTCGTTCACTGAATACGAATGGAAGGGTAGGCCGGTGAAGACCTTCTTCGAGAAGGGCCTTACCGACCGCATGGCTCCGGTTATCCTTTCGGCACGCGCTTCTACCGAAACGGACGGTGGCGTTTATGACCAGGTGAGGATTATTATTTCTGAGCCGGTGTCTGTGCTGGATGCGACGAGCGCTTCGCAGGCGTTCAGCTACTACCTGAATTCCGCTATCGATATCGCGAGCGAATCTGCTCGTTACCTCCATGTGACGTCGCAGGGTATTCCGCAGAACAAGAAGGATACGCTCAATATCCGTTACTACAACGCTGACCCTGCCAACCCGACTCCGCACGTGGGCGACTACATCCGCTTCCGTGCCGACAAGCTGATTTGGGCCGATACCTCGAACGGCGCCGCTCCGGGTGCAGACACCCTCCGCTCTGCAGACGATGCCACCTGGGCCTGGAACTCTCCGACGAACTACAATGCGATAAACCGCCTGCCGTCGCCGTGGGTGCAGGTCGTGGGTGACGCAAAGATTGACGTGACCACGATTTCGTACAACATTGCAGACCCGTCTAGGGTAACGCCTGATATGCCGGTTGGCCAGGTGTTCCCGGTGAAGACGAGCGAGAACATGGATAAGGTAAAGGCGGACCATCCGGGTACGCTCGGTCACTTTGTGCAGTCCGATATGGGCTCCATTATCGGGTCTAGCGACGAGTATGCCGCTCTCGACAAGAGCGAGGTGTTCTTCAACTACGAAGTGGAGTACTTCACCAACCTGGGTAACTTTGTTGCCCGCCAGAGTGGTAGGATCAGCTGTAACGACAAGTTCTTCTCGCCGGACCCGAGTACCACTCCGGATGGCATGGGCGACTGCGTGAAGAACCCGCGTAACTTCTTCATTGCCTGGAACATGCTTTCGGAAAACCGCCGTCTGGTGGGTACCGGCGCCTACATCACCAAGTACTCGTCTTACGTGAAGCTTGGCGACAAGGGCAAGAAGGCCAAGAAGGAACTGACCGAGGTCTGGGGTGTTAAACGCGGCAAGGGCGTGGTGAAATAGCCACGTCGCCACATCACTGCGACCCATTATGAATTCCCCGCCTTTGGGCGGGGCTCTTTTTTTCTAAATTATGGGTATGCGAAAGATTGCAATTAGCCTGTTTGTGTGCGCTCTCTCGACCCTCGTGTGGGCGGGCGAACCTACCGATATCGATTCCCTCTTCCGTGGCAAGGAATACAAGCCCGAACTCAACGCATCGCTCCGCGATACGACTGACGTGAGCTCGGCGGTTCCTGGCAAGAAGGACTCGAAGGATTCGAAGGGCAACGGGCTCTATGTGCTCCAGTTCGAAGCCGTGGGTGACTTTGATGCCGCCCAGCGCCGCAGGGCGCAGATATCCGCCGCGACCGGCTACAACATCAACGTGGTGTTCGATGCCCCGTTCTACAAGCTGCGTGGCGGTGGCTGGACCACGAAGAAGGCCGCCGACGACAAGGCTCGCGAATTGTCGGTTTATAACATCAACGCGCTCGTCGTAAAACTGCGCTAGTTAAAGTCTGTTGTTAAACGGCGCGAAAGTTGACCTTACATGTGAACGAAAAAGGCTCGTATTAAACGAGCCTTTGCTGTTTCAGTACCAAAGACGTCTAGCGTGCGGTCTCTACAGCAATCCAAGTAACTGCTTGACGGCGAAGTCGTCAAGGTTCGTCGGTATGAGTGCGCGTTCTTCGGGCGAGACGTAGGTGAACCTGCGCTCGCTATCGGGGCGCATGCTCCTGTCGCGCAGTACGATAGGCGGGTTCTTCGTAGAGTAGAAGAACTTGCCCGTCTTGATGAACTTGTGCCTCTGGCAGCCCTGCTTGATGGCGTCGTTCAGTGCCTGCAAGATCTTCGGACCGGCGCGGTCCACGTGGTGGAGCTCCAGCAACCTGGAAAGCAGCATGTCTTCGTGAATCGGGGCCTCGTGGTCCACGTAGAACTTCATCTGCACAATGAGTGCGATGCAGTCAAGTTCGGCAATCGGCTTGTCATGTGCCGTCCCTTCGATTTTCGGGTGTACGGCCTGGTACGGGACCGTCGTCACTTCGGGTGCGCTTGCCTCGCCGGTCGCATCATTTGATTCGGATTCGTCGGGTGGCGGCGGGGCCACGCTCTGCTCGATGGCGATGGTCGTAACGATGTGGCTAGTCTCGTCGTTGTACGAGAGGTACCAGAACGGTGTCCATACGGAGATAACCTTCCAACCTAGTTGGCGCAGGATTATCGGGCGTACGTATTCGCGGTCTTCTACGGATTCGCGGAAGCGTTCGCTGGTGCAGTCGTCCTCGATGACGGCGAGGAACCTGTTCGCATTGTTTGCGTCGACCACCACGGGCCCGACAGGGATGCCGCCTTCGGCGAAACTTTCCTCTACGCTGATGTTCTCGCGCTTCAGCAGGTCTATAATCTGGTCGCGAAGTTCGGAATCTGCAATGTGCGCTTCGGATGTAGCCTCGCCAGGTTTGCCCTGCAGGTAATTGATCCAGTCCCAGAATATCGAGGGCTTCGCCGTCTTCTGCATGGCGAGGTCCTGCTTCGTGATAAACGTGACGGTCTCGTTACGGGCGAGTGTCGTGCATACTGCGAACTTGCGGTCTGCCGTAATCTTGTCGATGCCTTCGCTTTCGGCGCAAATGAATATCACATCGCGGTAGCGGTCTACAGCGCGGTCGGGTGTCTTCACGTAGAAACTGATGGGCAGTTCCGACTGCACAAAGAAGGACTTCTTCGCCGACTTTTCGGCGAGCGCGTTGATGGCGGTCTCGATCTCGTGGCAGCGTTCCTCGCTGAAGGCGATAATGCCGAGGGTCTGGCCGGAATGCTTTTCGGCATGCTGTATGGCTGCCTTCGCAATGTCGAGAACCTTGTCTGCGGTAACCTTCAGCTGGCAGTTCTTGGCCTTGCCCTTGAACGGGAGCGGGAACTGCTTGATGCCACCATTATAGATGTGCGAGTTCGCGAACTGGAACAGCGAGGGGTTCGTGTAGAATTCGGTGTACCAGAGTTCGCGCGTGGGAATACCGCGACGGAGCGTTGCCGTCATGATATTCTCCATGAAGAATGTCGTATGCGGGGGCGCGATGTCGAGGAACGCATCGTAGGCGTGCTGCTCGGTGGTCGGCACATGCGGGTTACCGACCAGGATAGTCTTCTTCGCGAGGAGTACGAGCGGGATTGCCTCTGCGACCGAGATGCAGTCTGCATCGAGCAGTATCACGGTATCAAACTGTCTGTCCTTGCTGAGCGAGAAGGCCTCGTCTATGGTAAGGAGCGTGAGCTTGCCCGTATTCGCGATGGCGTGAACCTCGCGGAAATTCGCGTTGCAGAGCTGGTCGAGTAATGTGCGGTACTGCTTGCTCAGCTGGGCGTGTGCCTTGGGCGACTTCGCGAACAGTTCGGGGTTCGCCTTGCCAATCTTCTGTATCTGCGTGCCTGCCCAGTTGTAGGTGCAGGCCTTAACAATCTCTTCGTTGATGGCGCCTGGGTTCTGCAGGTAGCGTACGAGGCTCGTGCACCCGAGGGATTCGACCTTCTGGAACAGTGCAGAAAGCCCCATGTGCGAATCGATGTTGCTCCAGTTGTCGCGCCAGGAGGTAATCTGCGCAAGCCACTTTTCGAAGGTGAGACTTTCGAGCGGAGTCGTCAGGTTCAGGCTCTGCGAGAGCGTGCGCGTTGTCGAGAGCAGTTCCTGGATGGTGTTTCCGAACTCGTTAAACTGCGGGAGGAGCGCCTTGATCTTGTGCCAGCACCCAAGTATTGTGAGCATCAGGTCGAACTGCGGTTCGTTCTGGAACTTTTCCTTGAACTCGTAGAAGTAGGTAATCTTCTTGTTCAGGTTCACCCAGTTGGATTTCTCGTAGAGCCAGTCCTTGCCGAGCAGGTGGTTCCCGAGGACCGCCGTATCCTTGTAGGCGCGCTTGTTGTCCTGCAGTTCCAGCAGGGTGTCGATAAGGTCGAGCAGGTGTGCGTCGGAGGTAACGTCCTTCGGGTTACGGAGCACCTTCATCAGGCGCCTTCTGGAACTGCGGTAGCGGTCCGAAAGCCCCTTGAGGGTTGTCTTCAGGCTTTCCGCAAACTCGTCACGGACCGAGAGGATGTTCTCGTCAATCGCATCCTCGGTATAGATGTCGGAGGTCTGCCTGTGGTAGCGGACCCAGCTGTCGCCTGCTTCGGGGAGCGCGCGGAGCGTATCCTGGTAGGCGTTCCAGCTGCTGGACTTGAGGTCCCAGTCTTCAAATTCGGGTGTCTGCGCGTCGAAATTCTTGCGGATGAGTTCGATGACATCGGCAAGCACGGTGAGGTACACTCCCGTGGGGAAGAACTTCTCCTTCTCGAAGAGTTCGAGAAGCGGGTCGAGCGCGTGGGCCTTCTCTTCGGCCGTCTTCAATATGCCTTCGATCTCGGCCTTCTTTTCGGGAGTGAGGTCAGCGACCTTCACGTCTTCGAATGCCTTGCGTGCGGTAATGCCATTCTGGCTAAAGTACAGGGCTACAATCTGCTCGAGTGTGGCACGCAGTTCGTTAAAGTGTTCGTAGTCGAGAGCGCTCGATTCCTGGAATATGGAATCCACGAACTTGGCCCGCGCCTTCGGCGTGAAGGCAAATTCCTTGAGCACGTTCGTGAGCGTTGTATTCGAGGGCTCGACGACCTGGTTGATAGACTTGTAGTAGGAGCGGAAGTAGTTCCTGGCCGCATTCACCTGTTCGACCAGCGTGTCGCGTTCGGGCCCGCTGAACTGGCGGAACTGCGGGTCCCATTCCTGTAGGAATGCCTGGCGGCTCAGGTTGCGGCGTGCAACGACCAGAGTGCTCTTGCCATTCGCGAGGGATTCTGCGACAATGTTCGCGGCAACACGCATCTTCTGCGTGCCGGGGAGCGTCTGGATAGCGTACGCGAGCGTGCCCTCTTGCAAAGCGTCGATGGTAACCTTCGTGGTATGCGAGTCCGTCGTGTAGAGGAAGTGGTGCTCGGTCGGGTTGAATAGCTGGTCGAAGTCCGCGTCGTCGAAAACGGATTCCTTGATCTGGAAGCCTTCGTCGTCGAGGAGCGATGTCAGGAAGGAATTTGCCGCGATGCGCTTTTCGCTATGGAACTCCTCCATGCATTTTTTGAGCCTGAGCCTGCTCGAGTTGAGGAAGGCGAGGCATATGCCGTGGCGGGTGAATTTCCACTTGCGCTCGGCAGAGACTGCCTTTTCAAAGAGCGAAAAATAGAGCGAGATGCTGAACTGCCCGTTGACTACCGCATCTTCGGCGCTGGGGAGGCCCATGTCGGACAGGCGCTCGCGCAGCACGATGTTTTCCATCGGGAGCATCTTCGAAAGCGTGAGCGACTTGCCCTTGGCGTCCACGTCTACGGGCACGAGCAGTGTCGGGGCGAGCGCGTTGCCGTCCCATTTTAGGAACCCGAGGAGCAGGTAGAGGTCGGACTTCCCGAAATCCTGCCGCTTCTCGCGGAACACGGTAGAAAGGATTTCCTCGCGTTCCTGCTTCTGCTTTGCAGTGAACGTCTGCGATTCGGGGAGGAACGTCTCTAGCGGAATGGCGGTGCCGGACTGGAGCCATTTGTCGTAGAAAGCATCTCCGGCTTCAAGCAGCAGGGGTGTCTGGAACTCGTTCTTGATAGAAAAATGGAGGAGCCTGTCCTTACTTTCGTACAGGGCGGCTTCTGCGCAAATCTTCTTTACGGTTGACACTTGTGTTGCTTGTGGCATGTTAAGAATATAAGATTTTTTGCTGTTTAGGCAAGTTTACAGGGAATGTACAACGATAGAAATGGCTTTTTCCAGGCTCAGGGGGGTATCTGTGCCCTGGAGCCCCGCCTTGTGGCATACCCGCCCCAGTAGAATTTCCGGAGAAATCCCTGCGTCACGGTCCTGCCGTATGCTGTGGGCTCGTTCCCGTTTGGAAAGTTTCTTGCCCGCGGGGTCCACGATAAGCGGGTGGTGCAGGTACAGCGGGGGAGTCTCGCGCCCGAGCAGGCGCATGAGGGCTATCTGCCTTGCGGTGGAACTCCGGATATCCTCGCCGCGCACGATGTGGGTGATTCCCTCTTTAATGTCGTCAACGCATACGGCGAACTGGTAGGTCCATTGCCCCTCGCGGTCGCGGATAGGGAAGTCGCCGCATTGCAGTTTCGGATTCTCGCTGAAATCGCCTAGGCGCATGTCGTGCCAGGTTATTACTTTGTCTGAAATGATGACTCGCAGGTTGTGCGGTGTGCCTGCGGGCGCGGTACTAGTGCGACACTTCCCCTGGTAAACAATCTCGCCGGTCTCGCTCTTGGGGTTTTCTTCTTCCAGTTGCTTGCGGCTGCAGTAGCAGGGGTAGACGAGTCCCTGCTTTTCGAGTTTTTCTAGCGCCGCCTCATAGAGGGGAGTGCGTTCGCTCTGGATGCTCTGGGAATCCCACCGGAAGCCGAACCATTCGAGGTCGTCGTAGATGCTTTCGATGTATTCGGGGCGTGCGCGGCCCCGGTCGTGGTCCTCGATGCGCAGGTGTATGGAAAGGTCCCACTTTCTTGCGGCGGCCCACACGTAGAGTGCCGAAAGCAGGTGGCCTTCGTGCAGGTAGCCCGTGGGGCTCGGGGCGAACCGGATTTTCCTTTCCATGCGTGAAATAGTAGAATTTTTGGCCTGTGCGGAACTGCAGACAATTTTTTATATATATTACAAATGGTAAAGGGCAGGTTCTGCCTGTAAACAGGATTTTGGGTTATGCAACTGAATTTTATGCGCTTGATTAAGGTGGCTACATTTGCCGTGGCGGCCTGTGTGGCATTCTCCTTTGCAGAAGATATTGTCGCGACTACCTCTAACGGGTCGACCGTGATACTGCACGATAATGGCCGCTGGGAATACTACCAGAACAATGCGAAAATTAGGGACGTGCGCGAATCCGCCGTGCCGAAGGATGCCCGTTTCGAAGTGTCCGTCTTGTACGAGAGCCCGGACAAGGTAAAGAAGAACGTGCGCATGGCGCTTGAGGCGGACTTCGCTACCGAAGACGAAATCAAGGATAGCCTGCGCAAGGTCCCGAAGGGCGGCTACGTGTATTTCCAGGTGCCCACGAAGCAGATCAAGCCCGGGCTTACGCGTGAACTTACCTACTCGCTATACGATGGCGGCAAGAAGCCGATATTCACGAAGACGGTCCGCGATTCCGAGGCCACCCCGAGTGAGGATGCCGGTATATCGAACCTGCTGATTGTGCCCGTCTATGGCCGCCCGAAGGCGAAGGTCATGCAGGCGAAGGTCGAAGACCGCAGGAACCACGCTACGCTCGATATCGAAATCCCGATACACTGATGGCCGACCCGCAAAATGAAATGTTGAAGTTCGCCGTCGTGGATGTGGAAACGACCGGCGGTGCGGGAGACATGAACCGCATTACCGAAATAGGGATTGCCCTGCTGGATGGCACCGAGCAGGTAGGGGATTTCCATAGCCTTGTAGACCCGGGGGTGCCCATCACGCCCTTTGTGCAGGGGCTCACGGGCATTACCGACGAGATGGTGAGTGGCGCCCCGCAGTTCCAGGCACTTGCAGAAAAGGTTGCCGAACTTTTAGACGGGAGAATCTTTGTGGCGCACAACGTGCAGTTCGATTGCCGGATGGTGCGCACGGAACTCAAGCGCTGCTGCGTAAAGTTCGACCCGCCGAGGCTATGCACCGTAAAGCTTTCCCGCAAGGTTTTCCCGGGGTTCACGAGCTACAGTCTGCACAACCTTACGGAATCTCTCGGGTTGAACGACTTTAGGCATCACCGCGCGATGGACGATACGCTCGCCTGTGCGGAAATCCTGAAACTTGCCTACAACAAGGTCGGGCCGGAAAAGATCCTGAAGGAGGTGAAGAACCTCTCCACCCCGAAGAAGGCTCGCGTCTTGACTCAAAAAGTCTAATGACGAGTCAAAAGTCCTGCCCGGAACTTCATTTTCAATATGCGGGCGACGGACTTCTCGATACGTACAAGGTAATCGTCGCTTTGTCGGGCGAGTTCAAGCAGGGTGTTCTTCATGTCTACCGCTTTTGTGGGGTAGGTCGTCATGAACATATCGTTGCCGGCATCGAGTGCCGCCTTCACCACCTTCTTGAATTCCGATGCGGGGTAGGGATTCGGGAGCGGAGCTTCGGGACCGCTTATCCATGCGCGCAGATTCGTACCCCAAAGGTCGTCGGTAAGCACCACGATATCGTCGTCGATGTCGTGGGCCATCTTCACGATTTTCGGTTCAAAGACCGCGGGTGCATCTGAAATTTTCGTGTATCGCACGCTGCTCATCATGATGACGGGGGCATCCGGGGCGAGCGCCTTGAATGGCGCCACGTTCTCGCGGATTTTATCTTCGGTCGCATCGCTTTCCGCCATCTGCAGGTCGCTATTGGTTTCGCTGTCATAGCCCGGGAAATGCTTTGCGGCGCTGATGATTCCGCTAGCCTTCATTCCCTTCACGAATGCGCGGGCCTTCTCAATATTCTCGATGCCACCCCAGGAACGTCCATGGAGTTCCATGAAGGTTTCCCTGCCGTTTATATCAGAGGGCGGGTCGATAGCCGGGGCGAGGTTCAGGTTGATTCCCGTCTTCTTGAGGGGGGCGCCGATTTCACGTGCGGTTCGCTCGATTTTTTCGGGCGACATCCCGCGCATTTCCTTCGCACTCGGGGCCTTTTCCCACTTGCGGTCGAGACTTCGTATGCGGTTCACGTGGCCACCTTCTTGGTCGATGGTCACAAGAAGCGGAATTTTTGCCCTCGAGGCGATGTTCTTGAGGTTCTTCTGGAGCTGGTTCCTGGTTGAGAGATGCGCGCCCATCACGAGTACGCCGCCAAGGTTATTCTCGATGACAAAATCCGGGGGCGACATGTACACCATGACCATCTGCCCGACTTTTTCTTCGAGCGTGAGCGAGTTCCAGAGTTTGAACAGTTCCTTGGGCAATCCGTAGGGATTGTTCTTGACCGAGATCTGCGTACCTGCGGGTGCAGCAGTTGCAACTCCGCAGAGCATCAATGCTATTGCAATGATAAAGAGGAATCTTTTTCTCGCAATAAACATCTCGCAACCCGAGTCAACTCATGACTAATTAGCCTTCGCTCTTCGCGGTGCTCTTCTTGAAGAACCTGCGCGGTTTGAATTCGCGTGGCGGGAAGTCGAACTTGAGCTTGCCTTTCTCGAGCATGAGGTAGGCGTCGAAAAGCTTGCGCGTCTTGTTGCTGCGGAAACCCTTGATGAGGTCTGTCTTTTCGCCCGCGAGGAGCTTCTGGATGGCCTCCATCGGGATTTCCTTGCCAAGCAGTACCTTCGGGAGGTTCAGACCCGAGGGTTTCTTGTCGATGTAGCTCTGGCTCACGTAGCCGGTGAGCGTCTCGAACATATCGGTGTTGTCGACAGGCGACTTTCCGACCTTCGCGCCAATCTCGATTTCTTCGGGCTTTTCCTCGAATACGAACTCGATCTTGTTCTGGTCGTTGATGATAAGCACTGCGGTAAATTCCGCACCGCGCTTGCTGCGGAATCCGGTCAGCGGGCCAATCTTCCTCTTGGTGAGGAGTTCCACGATTTCTTCGTCACTCAGGTGCTTGCCGCCGATTATCTTGCGGATGACAATGCCATCTTCGGTAGTATAGCGGCTTACGGTCTCGAACACCTTCTTGCCGTTCACGGGGCTGAACTTTGCCTCGCCGGTGGTGTTCTCTTCCTTGAAGCCCTTGATGTTTTTGACCATGGCCTTCGTCATGTCGACGATGCCCTTCATGAAGTTCTCGCGGGATTCCTTGCCCTTGCTGATGAGGTCCATCTTGTATTCCCACTCGCCGGTGAGTTCCGGGCTCGTGAGGGCCTCGCAGTTCATGGCCGAGAGGACCTTGATAAGGTCGAAAGCCTTTGCCGTCGGGATCATTTCCTTCCCGTCACGCACAACATACTTGTCGCTCACCAGTTTCTCGATAATGGCGGCGCGTGTCGCAGGAGTACCAAGCCCGCGCTCCTTCATGGCGTCGCGTAGCTCGTCGTCTTCGACGAGCTTGCCTGCGCTTTCCATCATGGAAAGGAGCGTGCTTTCGGTGTAGTGCGCAGGCGGCTTGGTAAAGTCTTCGTTGCTGCGGATGTCGAGCGTCTTGGCGGCATCTCCCTTGAGCTTCGGGATGTTTGATTCCTCGTCGCTATCTTTGCCGTAGACTGCCTTGAAACCCGGGTCCACGAGAATCTTGCCTTCGGTAATGAAAGTCTCGCCTTCGACGGTCGTAATGCGCGTTGTGTTGAGGTATTGTGCCGGCGGGAAGAACACCGCGATAAACCTCTGGCACACCATTGTGTAGATCTTTTCTTCGGCTTCGGAGAGTCCCTTCGGGGCAACACCCGTGGGGATGATGGCGAAGTGGTCCGAAATCTTCGTATTGTCGAAAACCTTCGGGGTGCGCTTCACGTAGTTCTTGTCGAGTGCCTCCTGCGCGAACTTGGCGAGCGGGCCCGTAATCTTCCCGAGGGTCGCCTTCACGGGGGCAACGTAGTCTTCGGGCAGGCAGCGGCTGTCGGTACGCGGGTAGGTTGTGGCCTTGTGCTTTTCGTACAGGGCCTGCGCAATGGAAAGGGTCGTTTTTGCGCTGAAGCCAAAGCGGTTGTTTGCCTCGCGCTGGAGCGTGGTCAGGTCGTAGAGCTGTCCGCACTTCTGCTGGCTCGGGGCGGTCGTCTCCTCGATCTTGCCGGGCTTGCCCTTGCACTTCTTGATAATCTCGTTTGCCTTCTTCTCGTCAAAAATCTGCTTGACGCGGTCCTTGCCTTCTTCCTTCGAGGCGGTAAACCACTTGCCCAAGTAGGCGTTCCCGCCGTTGTCAAAATCGGCTTCCACGGTCCAGAACTTTTCGGGCTTGAACTGCTGACGTTCTTCCTCGCGCTTCACGATGATGGCGAGTGTCGGGGTCTGCACGCGTCCGCAGGGCGTAATCTGGAACCCGCCCATGCTGCTGTTGTAGGCGGTGAGCCCGCGGCTACCGTTCATGCCCACGAGCCAGTCGGCCTCGCTGCGGCAGAGGGCGGCGTTTTTCAGGTTTTCCATTTCCTCGGCGGTACGCAGGTGTTCAAAGGCGTCCTTGATGGCGGTAGGCGTCATGCTCTGCATCCACAGGCGCTTGATGGTCTTGCCCGTGAACTTGCCCTTGAGCACGTAGTCGAGAATGTAGAAGAAAATCAGTTCACCTTCGCGGCCCGCATCGCATGCGTTTACGATGGTCGTAACGTCCTTGCGCTTGATGAGCTTGCCCACGATGGAAAGCTGCGACTTGGTGGAGGGGGTGGCAACGAGAGGGAACTTTTCAGGGAGCATCGGGAGCGTCTTCATGTCCCAAGCCTTGTAGCGCTCGTCGATATCCTTCGGGTCGGCGATGGTCACCAGGTGACCGATGGCGTGGCTCACGATGGTCGTGTCGCTTTCGTAGTATCCGTTATTCTTCTTGAACGACTTTGCACCGAGTACCTTTACGAGGTCGGCTGCGACGCTCGGTTTTTCTGCGATGATGAGCGTTACGCCCTCGCCGGCTGCCGCCTTCTTCGTTGTGGTCTTGGTCGCGGTCTTTGCCGCAGTCTTTTCAGTCGTTTTCTTAGTCGTTGCCATTGCTTATTTCCATTTAAAACGCCCGAACAGGCCGAAGAGTACGGCCAGTACGGTAAAGGGGGCGTGGATGAATTCCACAGGGATGCACCACTTTAGCAGGTGCTCCTGCTGGAATACCCTAAGCCCGCGGAGTATTAATACCAGGTCGCCGATACACTTGGCCACGAAGGCCACAAGTGCCGCGATTAGAATCTCGAAACTGAACGGCGCGAGTACCGCCGTTACGCACTGCATTACGAGGAACAGGAACACCATGCTGAGCACGAACACGATTTTCGGCGTGTAGTAGATGGTCTTTGATGCCCATCGCTTGCGCTGTTCCCAAAGTTCGTGGAGGGTTTCCTTGCCGCTTGTGGTCACGAATGTCGATTCGGCGATGCAGTAGCGCATGGCCCAGGGGCGGTCCGCGGCGAGTTTCTGCATCAAAAGGTCGTCGTCGCCGCTCTGGATCTTGAGCACGTTATCGAACCCGTGAACGCTCTTGAAAAAGCTCTTGCGGTAGGCGAGGTTGTTGCCGGTGCTGGTAAGCGGCAGGTGCATGGCGAGGCCTGCGGTACCCGCCACGCGGTAGATGAGCGTCTCAACCGCCTGCATGCACACGATGACCTTCGACTTGCCGGGTTCGGTCGGGATGTACGAATGCCCGGCCACAAGCTCGATTCCCGGTTCGAACTCGCGCACGATTCCCGAGACCCAGGTGGGCTTAACGATGCAGTCGGCGTCGGTAAGGCACAGTATTTCGCCATCGCAGGCGTCGATGAGCTGGCTTAAGGCGTGCTTCTTGGGGCTGATTCCCTCGGGAATCTCCCGGATGGTCAAGACGTGCAGGCGGGGGTTCTTGGCGGCGTACTCCGCGAGGATTTTCGGGGTGTCATCGTCGCTGCGGTCATCGGCGACCCAGACTTCCCACTTGCCGGCGTAGTCCTGGGCGAGTACTGAATCGAGGGTGGCCCGGATGCCTGCCGACTCGTTGCGGGCGGCTATCAGGATGCTCACGTCCGGCTTTGGCTCTACGTCGGACTGCCCTTCGCGCACAATCCCCAGAGCGCGGTAGAACCGCACCTCGAGGCCTAAATAGAATAGCCCGAAGATGGCTAGAAGGCCGATTACCAGGTATGTGAGCACTGTAAAGATCATTTTTCGGGCAAAATTTAGTTCATCGAATCGGAATTTTGGACTGCGGGTGCCGGAACGGGGCAGGGATTTCTCGATACATATATATATGTTATTGTATCCGCGCCGATTTTCTATTCCAACCTGGAATACGCGCCTGAATGCTTGCATTTGAGTACATCTTTCTTTTATCTTATATTTATGTTACACTAAAGGAAACCCCCGTAGGGGGTAAGGAGTCCCAATGCGTAGCAAATTCACTGGATTCACGAAGGTCCTGGCGGTCTGCCTGCCTTTTGCTCTCACTTTCAGCCTGTCCGCCTGTGGCGACGATAGCAGTTCCGGCGCCAATGGCGACGATGTCTCTGGCGATGACGCAGGAGATGGCGACGAGGATAATGACAGGACAAAGGCATATTGCTCCTTCGAAGGCGATGACTGGGTAATTGATGTCATCGAGGGCTCCGATGAATACATCCAGTGGCGTGACGGCAAGGCCGTCGTGGTTTCCAAGAAGAAGATGGGGAGCGCTTCAACCTGCAAGTCCATGCTTGAGCAGGGAGGCCTGAGCGGTACCTGTGACGATGAGGGCTACCTGACGACAACGCTTAATGTCGAGAAGTATGCGAGCTACTCCAGGGATGAACTGCGCAAGATGATAAAGGAAGAATGGTACAACTGCGTGTCCGCTTCCGGCTCCAAGTCAAGTTCCTCGGGCAAGAGTGACGGCAAGTCCAGTTCAAGTAGCAATAGCGGGCCGCAGTACGAGAACCCGTTCAAGGACCTGAAGGTCGGCGAGTGCAATTTCAAGATGGAAGACAAGGTCTGGGAATATGTCTCGTATTCTGACAATTTCGGGCTTGGCGATGAATACAAACTGCACTACTATCAGTACAAGGATGGTGGCTCTATCGACTCGACCTACACCTATACCTTCGGCAGCAATGCGAGAACCCTGTGCCGTCTGGACGGGGATAAAGACACTTCCTATACCAACAATTATGGAGCGAAGGTCCATTTCAAGAGCTGGTGTACGAGTGACGGCATGGAAGAATTTGAAATTCAGCGAAACACCGAACAGGATAAAAGCCGGGAAGCCGCTTTTAGGGAATTCATGACCTGGTGTAAAGAACTGAACGACGTTAGCGACGAATCTTCGAGCAGCACTGAGGGCGATGACGATTCCTCGAGTAGCGAAAACCCCGGTTCTTCGAACGTAGAGAGTTCCAGTTCTGCGAAGTCATCTTCCAGTAGCAAGAAGACCGAGCCGACTTACCCGACTAATTACGGGAAGAGCTGCAAGGCCAAGGTGGACGACGAAGTATGGTATTTCGAGAGGGATTATTCTGACCAGGGCATTCCTGAATACTATTCCATCGTTACCTGGGATGGAAACAAGGCAACTTCAAAAACGGTCATGGCTCAGAAGAGCCAGAGCGAGAGTATCTG
>JAEEGG010002567.1_pt1 | contig 46612 bp, 26 predicted proteins | sample 9134161 | NCBI WGS metagenome assembly JAEEGG01 (sample SAMN16246543, study PRJNA631951) | gut metagenome | biome: gut microbiome; feature: rumen; material: CR-attached | host: Bos | place: Iran: Karaj | collected 2018-10 | reverse complement strand
TTCAATGCTTTGTGTTACCAGTATCAGGACAGCGGTGCTTACGACCCGACGATTGCTAACTCGATGTATACCAGCACGACCCGCCCGAACATCATCATGAAGGCTGACGGCCGTCACAACCGTGACCTCACCGTTGGCTTCGAAAGTGGTCTGCCGGCTGGTTGGAATGTCATCGACGCCAACAACGACGGTTACACCTGGTGCTTGACCAGTGCCATCCCGAGCACTTGGACATATTATGAGGGTATAGCTATCGACTGGTACCATAGCGGTACGGACGCTATCTGCAGCGGTTCCTACATCAATGGTGTAGGTGCTATCTCTCCAGACGAGTACCTTGTTTCACCTCAGGTGACTCTTGGTGCTGGTTCGCAAATCAGCTTCTGGGTGGCTGCCACCGATGAAAGCTATGCTGCCGACCACTTCGGCGTATTCGTTTCCGACAACGGCACAAGCGGCTGGACTTCGGTTCAGGAATGGACGCTGACCGCCAAGAGCGGTGCCAAATCCGGCGTTGTTCGCGAATCACGTGACGGCAACGGCCTGAGACTGGGTACTTGGTACAACTACACCGTTGACCTGAGTGCCTACACCGGCCAGAAGTACATTGCCTTCCGTCACTTCAACTGCTACGACCAGTACATCATGTGCTTGGACGACATCACCATCGTTGAAGGTGGCACAACACCTCCTACACCTCCCACACCTCCCACTCCTCCTACTCCTCCTACTCCAGGCGTTACCTACAATATCAGTGCCGGTCCCGTCATCGAGAACCTGCCTGTGACTCCCGGTACCTACTACCTGGTTGCTTCTTCAACTACTCCTAACTTCGAGGTGACGATCAATGCCGAGAACATGCCTTGCCCGACTGTTGAGGGCTTTGCCTTCAACCCAATCCCAGCCGACGATGCCGACGGTATTGAACCCGCCAGCGTGACCCTCAGCTGGAGCATTCCGGACTTCGCTACCGGCTGGCGCCTCATCTTCGGCACCACCTATCATCCGGAGCCCAACCATCCTCAGACCATCATGTATCCTGAAGATGGCAGCTTCACCACCAACCTTGCCAACAGCTACACGGTGCGCAACCTGTGGAACAACACGAACTACTTCTGGAGAGTGGAGTTCAACAACGACTGCTGCCCCGATGGCGTGAGCAGCCCTGTCTGGGGATTCACCACACACCTCAATGTTCCTCAGAACCTCACCGCTGTTGACGAGACCGTGTTCAACGACGAGACCATTGTCCTGAACTGGACCCCCGTTGTTGACCGTACCTACCGTATGTACAACGTGTACCGCGACGGTGAACTCATCGGTCACACCAACATGAACCAGATCAACAACTCGACCTACACCGATGGTCCTCTTGCCTACAACATGAACGGTTACACCTACTATGTCACCGCCGTGTACGACGAGGGCGAATCCGCTCCTTCGAACACCGTGAACGTGAAGGTTTCCGGTTATGGCAATATTGACGGCCACGTCTACGAACAAGACGGCACGACTGGCATCGCTGGTGCTACCGTTACGATGGTGGGTATTGACGAGTTCAATGCTCCTCATACTTACAACTTCACGACCAACGCCCAGGGTTACTACAGCGCTGCTGTGTATGCTGGTACCTACAACGGCCAAGCCGCTAAGGACGGTTACCAGACCATCACCGAGCCTGTCCAGGGCAACCCGATTGGCATCACCTACAACGTGACCACGAGCCCGATTGACTACATGCTGGACGAGAACTTCGATCCTGTCTGCTCCGTGCTTGCCGAGTACTATCCTGATCCGGACAGCATCAACGCTCCTTATGTGAAGGTTTCATGGGGTTGCGGTCTGCCCGGTGAGGAAATCATCGAGCCTTTCGAGACTGGCGACTTCAGCCTCTTCGATTGGCAAGTCGACCCGACCTATCCTTGGACTATCACCACTAACAGCCCGTATGAAGGCACCTACTGCATGAAGAGTGGTGGTGCTGGCGTGAACAATGTGGTGAGCAACATGAGCGTGACGGTTGAAATCCCCTCCGACGGTTTGATGAGCTTCTTCGGCAAGATCTCTTCGGAGAGCAACTATGACTATGGCCACTTCTTTATCGACGGTGTCGAGAAGGGTCAGTATAGTGGTGCTGGCAACTGGACTGAGAGACAATTCGAAATCACCGCTGGTGAACATACTTTCCTGTGGCAATACACGAAGGATGGTAGTGTAAACAGCAACGATGACTGCTTCTATGTCGACTACATCAACTTCTACAAGCAACCCGAACCGCCTGTTCCGGGCATGACCTATGACTTTGAGAACAGCACCATGCAAGGCTGGACAAGCCTCGACGCTGATGGCGACGGCTACGGTTGGTATGTGGCCAGCGATATTATGAGCACTGGTTACGGCCACAACGGCTCGAACGACTGCGTATTGAGCCAGAGCTACTATAGCGGTCTCGTTCTCTATCCTGACAACTACCTTGTTTCACCTCAGGTGGCTCTGGGTGGTGTCCTTACTTTCTATGCTTGCGCACAAGACAACCTCTATGCTGCTGAGCACTTCGGCGTGGCCGTTTCGACGACCAGCAACAACAACCCGAGTGCCTTCACCATGCTCAACGAATGGACGATGACCGCCAAGAAGGCCGATCCCAAGTCGTTGGACAATGCTGTAGCTGATGTCAATCTCAAGAGCTATTCACGTGACGGCAACAACCGCGCTCAAGGCAACTGGTATCAATACACCGTTGACCTGAGTGCTTATGCTGGCCAGTCGGGTTATGTGGCCATCCGCCACTTCAACTGCAGTGACATGTTCTATCTCGATGTGGACGATATCACTATCAGCGAACCTGGCAAGAGTGCTCCTGTGAGCCGTGCTTTGTCACATTACAGAGTGTATCGCACCAATTGCTACAATGATGGTCCTTACACTGAAGAGAACACCGTTCTGTTGGCCACTGTTTGGGTGCCCGATACCGTCTATATCGACGTTGAATGGGCTGACCTCCCGGCAGGTGTCTACAAGTGGGGTGTCGGTACTGTCTATGAGGGCAACCGTGGTGAGTGCTATGAGTCACCCATCAATTGGGGTGCTCCTATTGCCGTCAACAACAAAGTTGAGGCTACTCGCGATGAATTGACCTACAACTTCGATGACAGCAGCTTGCAAGGCTGGACCACCATCGACGGCGGTTCGCCGACTGGTTATGGTTGGCATATCGGAAGCAATACGTTGGGCACCGGCTATGGACACAATGGTTCCACTGACCTTGTCATCAGCCAAAGCTATGACAACAACTACGGTATTGTGTATCCCGACAACTACCTCATTTCACCTCAAGTGCAATTGGGTGGCAGCATCAGCTTCTGGGCCTGTGCTCAGGATGCCAGCTATGCAGCTGAACACTTTGGAGTGGCAGTTTCTACAACTACCAACACCAGCGCATCTGCGTTCACAATGCTTCAGGAATGGACCATCGGATCCAAGGGTGTCAATGGCACCAAGGAAACCATCCGTGGCAACCGCGATCAAAGCACTTGGATTCAGTATACTGTCGACCTGAGTGCCTACAGCGGCATGGGTTATGTGGCCATTCGTCACTTCAACTGCAGCGACCAGTACTTCCTTGATGTTGACGACATCACTATCAACACCTCTGGTGGCTCTACTCCGCCCACACCGCCCACACCTCCGACTCCTGGCACTGGCGGCACACAGCTCGTCACCTTCGAAGATGGTCAGCTTCCTGCTGGTTGGGTCAATGACGCTGCTTATCCTTGGACTGTCGGAACACCTGCTTATCCTGGTTATAACGGCAACTATTGCATGATGAGCGGCAACAGCGGTATCGCTAGTTCCACTTCAACTATGGAGGCTACAGTGACCTTCGTGCAAGACGGATCTGTCAGCTTCCTCGGCGGTTGCTGGGGTGAAGGTACTTCAACCATTTGGGATCACTGCCAGTTCTTCATCGACGGCAATCAGCAATTTGATTATGGTGCGCTCCAGACTTGGAATACCTACAGCTTCAATGTTACGGCTGGTACACATACTTTCCGTTGGTCTTACACCAAGGATAGTAGCGTGAACCCGACCGGTGACGCCTTCTTCGTTGATGACATCACCTTTGATGGTGTCGCTGGTAGCGGTGGTGGTTCCAACGGCCTGCAACTGCCTCGCGAGAGCGAGATTGTTTGGTCGAACTGCCTCGACAAGAACATGTGGCTTGAGAATGCTCTTGACGTCACTGTGCTGCTCAACAGCGCTGACAGCCCGGAGGGCGTGACGGTGAGCTTCGAGAACCTGAATCCTGGTGAGCAACAGCTCTATCCTATGAGTAGCGTGGTTCTTGACGAGACTGGCTACTATGTTTGGGATAGCTTCCGCAAGGGTGACTATAAGGTGACCGTGAGTCTTGATGGTTATGAGACCATTGAGGACATCGTGAGCATCTGGGAGCCCACAAGCTTGCGTTATGTGATGATTGAGATTATCTATGGTGTCAATAACCTCTACGTCTCCCGCACTGGCTGGGCCATGTGGGATGCCGAAGGTCTGCCGAGTGGCGGCCAAGGCGGTGGCGGTGGTGGCGGCGGCCAAGGTGCCACCAGCTTTAGTGACGACTTCGAAGGCGGTCTCGGCAACTGGACCATAGTTGACGCTGACGGCGACGGTCACAACTGGTATCACAGCTCCATGAGCCAAACCTACTCCTGCTATGACTACACAGGCTGGGGTTACAACGGCTCCAACGGCTTCGCTGTTTCTCAGTCCTACACCGACTGCACCTACGATTCCTATGATCCGAACAACTTCATGATTACCAATCAGAAGTATTCGATTACGGCTTCATCCATGCTGAACTTCTGGGCTGACTATGGTAACGACAGCTATCCCGATCACTTTGGCGTGGCTGTGGCTACGGCCGACAATCCGACTCCTGCTGACTTTACCATCGTTTGGGAAGGTTCAGCCAAGAGCGGTGATGGCAAGACTCAAATCCGTCACGACGGCGATCGTTATCAGAACTGGCGTTCACACAGCGTCAACTTGAGCGCATACGCTGGTCAGGATGTGTATATTGCCTTCCGTCACTTCAACAGCTACGACCAGTACGAAGTCTACATTGACGACGTTGAACTGACCTCTGGTGCCAAGAACGATGACCGTCATCTCGAGGGCTTCAAAGTGTTGTGCACCAGCATCGACGGAGAACCCATTTACAATGCTAACACCGTGCATCCGTTCTGCCAGTTGGCCACCGACGAACTCGTCGAAGGCGAACACTACATCTGCAAGGTTGCTGCTATCTACAGCACTGGCATGAGCGACTGGGTTGAGGCTGAATGGGAGTATGAAAGCTGCGAGAACTACGCTGGCACCTTGAATGGTGTCGATGTGAATGGCACGACAGTCACTTGGGATTATCCTGGCGGCGGCACTGGCCCGACTCCTCCTGGCCAAGGCGACACCTTCAGCGTTGACTTCGAGAGCGGCATGCCTTCTGGCTGGACGGTCATTGATGCCAACAACGATGGTTGGACATGGTGCATGACCAGCAATATCCCGAGCACTTGGACCTACTATGCTGGTATTTCACTCGACTGGTATCATGGTGGTACTAACGCTATCTGCAGCGGTTCTTACATCAACGGTGTGGGTGCCCTGAATCCGGATGAGTACTTCGTCTCGCCTCAGGTGACCCTTGCTGCTGGTTCGCAACTCAGCTTCTGGGTGGCTGCCACTGATGCAAGTTATGCTGCTGACCACTTCGGTGTGTTCGTTTCTGACAACGGCACGAGCGATTGGACTTCGGTTCAAGAGTGGACGCTGACTGGCAAGAAGAGCGGTGTGGTGGGCAACGCTGCCTCACGCGATGGCCGCGGCCTGAGACTTGGCACATGGTACAACTACAGCGTTGACCTGGGTGCTTACGCTGGCCAGAAGTACATTGCCTTCCGTCACTTCAACTGCTACGACCAGTACATCATGTGCTTGGACGACATTACTTTGACCGCTGGTGCCAAGAGCAACCGCGATGTGGTGTTCTTCAACGGCTTTGTGACCGATCCGGGTGCGATGGCCAATGGTGCCGACGCTTCTTGGATTAAGGGCTCGCAGAGCACTTGGGGCCCGAATGTGAACAACGGTGGTGGCTACAAGCTGGGCGACAGCTTCACGCTGAGTGCTGCTACGACCATCACTGAGATTGAGGTTTACGGTTACCAGACTGGCAGCTCCACGACTTCGACCTTCACTGGCCTCTATGCCCAAATCTACAACGGCAACCCGATGAGCGGTGGTACTGCTATCTGGGGTAGCGAAACTACCAACATCATGACAGCTACTTCGTTCACGAACTGCTACCGTGGTTCTGACGGTGAAACCACCGCCACCACGCGCCCGATTATGGCTATTACTGCTGGCAACCTCAGCATCGACCTTGAGGCTGGTACTTACTGGCTGGTCTACAGCTTGGAAGGCACTGGCTCAAGCGGTCCTTGGGGTGCTCCTCATGCTGAACCTGGCATTGGCAATACTGGCAACGGTATCCAATATACCACTGCTTGGCAGACACTGCTTGACAGTGGTGCGGGCACGCCTTACGGCTGTGCAATGAAGCTGAGCGGCGGCGGTTCAGGTCCTGTTCCTCCGGTTCCTCCGGCGGGCAACATCCTCGGTGCTATGCTGTTCCTCAACGGCGAATGGGAAGCCTTTGTTCCTTATCCGACCAACAGCTACGAGTTCCCCGAAGGCGGTGAGTACTGCGTCCGCATCGTCTATGACGGCACTGCTGACCTCCCGAGCAACAACTTCTACTATGCCATGAGCTGCGAAGAGTGCGAAGGCGGTGAAGGTACTTGCGAACCTGGTGCTCCTATCCATGCCGAAGTGCTTGGCGCAACCGACCAAGTGAAGGTATGGTGGGGTGAGCAGAATCCTGGCCCAGGTGGCTGCGAAGGCGACGAGTTCTCTGTCAACTTCGAAAGCGGTATTCCTGCTGGCTGGTCGACCATCGATGCTGATGGCGACGGTTATAACTGGAATCTCGCCAGCTCGACCATGGGTACGGGCTATGGTCATAACGGCTCTTCCGACATGATCTTCTCGCAGAGTTACGACAACAACTTCGGTGCTCTTACTCCCGACAACTATCTCGTGACGCCTGCTGTGACCCTCTGCGAAGGCTCCACCTTCAGCTTCTGGGCTTGCGCTCAGGATGCTAGCTGGGCAGCCGAACACTTCGGTGTGGCTATCTCCGAAGACGGTGTCAACTTCGGTATGGTTCAGGAGTGGACGATGACTGCTAAGGGCGAACGTTATAATGGTCCTCGCGGTATGCGCGACCAAGGTAACTGGTATCAGTACACCGTCAACCTCGGTGACTATGCCGGTGAAGGCCGTTACATCGCTATCCGTCACTTCAACTGCACTGATATGTTCTATATCGATGTCGATGATATCGAGCTGAGCAATGGTGCCAAGACCCGCGATGGTATTGTGAAGTACAACGTGTACCGTTCCGAAGACAACGCCAACTACAGCCAGATTGCTGAAGTTCCTGCCGTTGCTGGCCAGACCTACTATGAGTACATCGACACGCCCGCTGGTGCCGGTACGTACTACTATCAAGTGCGCGCCGACTACGGCGACTGCGAGTCAGAGCCCGCTATGGCTGCTGACGACCCGAGCCACAACTACGTGTCGGCAATTGTTGACGCTATCGGTGAGAACAACGCTGAAGTTGCTCTGTTCCCGAACCCGACCAACGGCAACGTGACCATCCAAGCCAACGGCATGAGCCACATCACTGTGGTGAGCGTCCTTGGTCAGGTGGTTTACGATGCTGACCTCAATGCTGACGAAGTCATCCTGAACATGGGTCAGTTCAACGCTGGTCTGTATATGGTGCGCGTCTACACTGAGGAAGGTGTTACCGTGAAGCGTGTTACTGTCATGCAGTAAATGACAATCGGTTGATTCTGTAGATACGCACGGCCGTGCGTATCTACTACAAACCGACCGATAAAAATGGAAAGGCAATCCGTTTGGGTTGCCTTTCTTTTTTGCAAAAAAATGTCTCAAACCTTGTAAAAATGCAAAAATTAGTATATTTGCAGAATCAAAAAGTAACGGATATGGAGATGTATCAGATTTGGCTCATTGCCGCAATCGTATTGGTGATTATAGAAATCTGCACTGCGGGTTTCGGCTCGATTTGTTTTGCCATCGGAGCCGCTTTTTCGGCTGTTGCTGCTGGAATAGGAGCTAACCTCACTTGGCAGATTGTGATTTTTGCCATAGTTTCGCTGTTGACTTTCGTTTTCCTGCGCCCCGTTGTGATGCGTTTTTTGGAGAAGAAGTCTAAAGATGTGAAAACCAACGCTGAAGCCATCATTGGTCGTAAAGGTGTCGTCTCGGAACGCATTGATGCTTCGAAACATACGGGCCGAGTAGCCATCGATGGCGACGACTGGAAAGCGGTTTCTGAAGAGGGCTCCGTCATCGAGAAAGGCGCTGAAGTTGAAATCGTGAAATTGGATAGTATAATAGTAACCGTTAAACAATTATAAACATGACTCCCTTTAACATCGTACTAATCGTATTAGTAGTCCTCGTGGTATTGTATATACTTCGCGGAATCAAAATCGTTTCCCAGTCGGAAACCATGATTGTCGAACGCCTTGGCAAGTACAACCGCACCTTGAATGCAGGTATCAACGTCATCCTGCCCATTGTCGAACAGGCAAAGGAAACCATCGTCCGTCGTCAAAATGGTGCCTTGTCGCGCTCCTCTCGCATTGATATGCGTGAACAAGTGTATGACTTTGACAAACAGAGCGTTATCACAAAGGATAATGTGATGACCGAAATCAATGCTTTGCTCTATTTCCAGATTGTGGACCCGATGAAGGCCGTGTATGAGATTCAGAACCTGCCTGTCGCTATAGAGAAACTGACTCAAACCACGCTCCGTAACGTGGTCGGTGAGATGGAACTTGATGAAACCTTGACTTCGCGCGATACCATCAATTCCAAGCTTCGTAACGTGCTTGATGATGCCACAAACAAGTGGGGTGTGAAAGTGAATCGTGTTGAATTGCAGGATATTACACCACCTGAAAGTATCCGTCGCACTATGGAACTCCAGATGCAGGCTGAGCGTAACCGTCGTGCCGAGATTTTGAAGGCAGAAGGTGAGAAGCAATCTCAGATTTTGAACTCAGAAGGTGAGAAACAGGCTGAAATCAATGCCGCTGAGGCTGAGAAACAGGCCAACATCCTCAAGGCTGAAGGTGAGGCTCGTGCCAAGGTGTTGCAAGCTGAAGCTGAGGCAGCTGCCATCCGCAACATCGCTGAGGCCGTTGCCGACCGTGGTGCCGATCCGGTCAACTATCTGTTGGCTGTGAAGTACATCGAAACCTTGAAGGAAGTGGCAGGCGGACAAGACAATAAGACGGTCTACCTGCCCTACGAAGCAACTAATATGCTGGGCTCGTTGGGTGGCATAAAGGACTTGTTTGGAAAGTAATACCAGATTTACCTTTACGAAAATCTTAGACTTATGTTTCCCTATAGAAAAGACATACATATAGGCAACATGATACAAACCGAGTTGGAACGGCAGGGGAGAAGTGCTGCCTGGTTAGCCAAATCCATCTATTGTGAGAAATCGAACATTTATAAGCTGTTTAGAAGGGAAAGTGTTGGCGTTAAACAACTTATGATAATTTCGGAAGTGATGGGCCACGATTTTCTGAAAGATTGCTACGAGCCAACAGAGTAAGATTTTGGATTTATAGTCCAAAATAGGTGGATTTCTTTTCAATAGTTTTTTCGTCTTTCCTACTTTTTATATTTTTGTTTCTCATTTTTGAGTTATGAAAAGTAGGAATTTTTTATTGTTGATGCTTGTTTTGGCGGTCTCATGCCAAAATGCAAACAAGGAGGTTTTCTTATACGAGGTAGATCCTGATATTTCAAGGGTTTATGCGTTGAAGGATGAGTGTCCCGATAGTGCCATGTTGATTATGGATGCGGTATCGGATACCTTGGACGAGGAGGCTTTGTATGCTTATAATAAATTGCAATATGCTGAATATCAAATTCTTTTGACGGAACTCAAGTATAAGAACTATCTTCCTATAACCAATGATAGTATGGTCTTACAAGCCTTTGGCATCATGGATTCCATTCTTCCAGGGACGACCTTTTCTTTCGGGAACAGGAATTTGTCTTTCCAAAAGGCGCGCGCATATTATGGTAAAGCAGTTGTGGAAGAACTGAAAACGAAACAGCGTGTTTTGGCCTTTGAGGATTATCTGAAAGCTTTATGGATTATGGATGGATTGAGAGGACAGCGGCATCTATTTGATATTTCTGATAAGAATCTTGAATATGAGCATTTTACTGGATTGATTTACAACCGTCTTGCATGGTTCTTCTACACGTATGATGTTTGGGATGCGTCATTGGAGTGTTTGGAAAAGTCAAGTGAGTGTTATAAGGCGGAAAACAACCTGTTGGGTGTGGCTACCAATTTTGAACTCATGGGCGATGTCATGTTGGCGCAAGGCGACAAAGTGGAGTCAATGGGCTATTATAAGAGGTCTGACAGCATTCACGAGCGACTCAATACGGATAATATCTATCAGCATTTCAGTAGCTTGATTCACCGTGCCCTTGATTTGTATAATGCAGGTGAAAAACATGCTTCCTACGATTTGCTGCATCATGCACTTGAGATCACTGAAAACGAAAGGCTTACTCGCCAGGTTCGCTTTTCGCTTGGCTATTTCTATTTTGAGAATCAGCAATTTGATTCTGCCTTATTCAATCTCGAAAGGGGTTATCCATTGTTGCCGCGACAGACCATCAAGACATATTGTCGAATCATCAAGGCCTCCAACATATTGGGTGATTCCGTGAAGTCGGCACGCTATGGCGAGCTTTTGTCTGATTTATATTTGAACCAAGTGGCGCAAAGCGGGGATAGGACCAAGATGGTGATGCTTTTTGAACAGCATAAGACAGACAGTGAGGATATGAGACAAAAGAATGTTCTTTATTTTGTCTTGTCGCTTATTGTGATACTAATTGTTATCATTTTCATCTACAGCATTTGGGTTAATAGGTGGAGGTCTCGGCACAGAATGGAAATTGAAGCCCGAGAAAAGATTCAGGCATCCCTTGAAGATGAGATTGTTATGACGAAGAAAGAATCGTTAAGGAAGGAGGAGAAAATCAAATCGTTGGAGACAAAACTTGAGAAAGTGATTTCCAATCCCGATTTCCAGAAGTTGCCTTTTGACAGAAAAATGGAGACTTTGATTGAAATGCCGATTTGTAAACGTGTTCGAAGGGTGATGGATGCAAATGTGAAGGCCAGTTCCTCTTACCCAGAATTGGTGTTGTCGGAAAACCAGTTGACCATGTTGGTCAACGCGGTTGATGCAGTCTTCCCCAAATTCTCGGTTAGAATTATTGAGAAGTTTCCGCGCATGAAACGGTCTGATGTGGTGTATTGTTGTATGTATATTTTGGGTGTAACTGAGGTGCAGGCGGCCGCCCTTACAGGAAAAACCTATCAAGCTGTATGGACTCGATCGGTGAAGTTGCACGAAATATTCGACAACAAGTCGAATTTGCAATTGGTTTTGCATGATTTTCTAAAAGATTGGTAATCATCTGTTTATAATGATTTTATGCGAATTAAAAGTCATTCAATCAAATATTGATTGGGAGTTTTGATTTTATTTGATTATTTTGTTAGAAAATTGAAAAACAGAAAAATAAATCGATTTTTATTTGAAAATTTTTGATTTGTTTTTTGCATTGTTTTTGACGCTTTTTTTGCAGAGAATGTACTTTTGCATCCGAAATCAAATGATAATTCTATGAAATTTGTCATGAAAGATGTTCATGTAGGCCAGATGATCCATGAAGAACTGTTGCGTCAAGGTAGGACGGTCAACTGGCTCGCGAAGGAAATCTACTGTGAAAAGTCCAATGTGTACAAGATGTTTAATAGGAAGAGCATCGATTTATTACAACTGATGAAAATCTCAGAGATACTTGATCATAATTTTCTGAGTGATTGCTATACGGATTCGGAATGAATCTCGTGAATTGGTTAATATTTTTGTGAGCCGTTATCCTCTCCCCGGGGATGACGGCTTTTTTTGTTTGGCATTCGTGAGAAATGCGTATCTTTGCAGCATATTTGACCGATTTTGTGCTATGGAAATCTTGGATTTGTATGACCGTGATTTGAGGCTTACTGGGCAGACCATTGAGCGGGGACAGCGTGTCCCACCTGGCTTGATGATTCCCATTGTGGCGGTGTATGTCTACAACAATCAAGGCCAATATCTGATTCAGAAAGTGGCACCAAGGAAAGGCAATTATTATTCCACTACGGCGGGTCATGTGCAAAGTGGTGAGTACGATTTCGCTCAAGCCATGTTGCGTGAACTGAAGGAGGAAATCGGTCTTTCCGCGACCAAGAGTGAGTTGAAGTTGGTGAAAATCAGGCGTTACGATTACAAGTTCACTTTCCTTTACATGCTGAAAAGCAATGTGCCAGCCGAAATGCTCCATCTTCAAAAAGAAGAGGTGGAAGCGGTGATGTGGATGAGTCATGAGGACATCGAGTTGCTCTGTAAAATGGGACTTTTCAACAGAATTCACTATCAACTGCTCTTGGATTGCGAAGAAAGATTACAAAACAAGCACTGAATGGTTGTCTGTATTACAAAAATGGTTACATTTGCCGCAAATTATGTTTAAGCCACTAAAATTATATTTAATATGATAGCAAGAGAATTACTCGACCCGAAAAGCATTGTGGTCGTTGGAGCGTCCGCTGATATCCATAAGCCTGGCGGAAAACTATTGTTTAATCTCAAGAATAGTCCTTTCAAGGGGCAGATTTATGCCGTGAACCCAAAAGAGACGGAAGTTCAAGGTATTAAATGTTATGCCAAGGTCGAAGACTTGCCGCAGGTGGACTGCGCGATTTTGGCCATTGCCGCCAAATATTGCCTTCCAACGGTGGAAGTCTTAGCCTTGCAAAAAGGAACGAAGGGCTTTATCATCATCTCAGCTGGATTTGGTGAAGAGAGTGCTGAAGGCGCAGTGTTAGAGAGACGCATTGCTGTCACTATCAGTAGCGTGGGTGGCTCATTGATTGGCCCTAACTGCACAGGTTTCCTCAATACGAACTACTGCGGTGCTTTCGACGCACCCATCCCGACCTTAGATCCGTATGGTGTCACATTTGTCACTGGTTCAGGTGCTACGGCGGTATTTATCAAGGAATTAGGTATGAGCCATGGCTTGACATTCAATAGCGTGTGGGCTGTGGGTAATTCAGCTCAAATGGGCATTGAGGATGTGGTTGAACACCTTGACGAGACTTTCGACCCCGAGAAGAGCAGCCGTGTTATCATGCTCTATATGGAGAAGATTAACGATCCAAAGAAGTTACTGAAACATTCCCGCTCGCTCATCAACAAGGGCTGTAGGATTGCCGCTATCAAGTCGGGTGGTTCGGTTGCCGGTAGCCGTGCTGCCAGTTCGCATACGGGCGCTTTGGCCACATCGGATGTCGCTGTGGATGCCCTGTTCCGTAAGGCGGGTATTGTCCGCTGTCAGAACCGTCAGGAACTGACTTCTGTATGTGCCGTTTTCATGCACCCGGAGGTAAAGGGCAAGAACGTGGCTATTATCACTCATGCTGGTGGTCCTGCCGTGATGCTCACCGACGTGCTTTCCAACAATGGCATGGATGTGCCACATATCGAAGGCCCGAAGGCTCAGGAATTGCTGAGCAATCTTTATGATGGTTCGTCAGTCGGTAACCCGATTGATTTCCTCGCCACGGGTACTGCTGAACAGCTCGGTATGATTATCGATACCGTGGAAAACGATTTTGACAACATCGACTGCATCTGCGTCATCTTCGGCTCGACAGGTTTGTTCGATAACTATGAGGTTTACAAGGTCTTAGATCAGAAGATTAAGACCTGCAAGAAACCTATCTTCCCGATTCTGCCTTCCATCATTCTCGTGAAGGACGAAATCGAGGACTTCATGCGCAACAAGCACCATATCTACTTCCCGGAAGAATGCGTGTTGGGCAATGCCTTGTGCAAGGTTTACAACACACCCAAACCGCAGCCTGAGAATCCCGAGATGCCCCTCGTTGATGTGAAGCGCATCCGTGAGGTCATCGACAACTGCGAGAATGGCTACATTGACCCCGATAAGATTTACCAACTCCTTGACGCTGCAGGTATTGCACAGAAGCAAATCCGCGTTGTCGATAAGAAACAGCAAGCTGTCGATTTCGCCAACGAAGTAGGTTATCCGCTCGTGATGAAGGTGGTCGGTCCTGTCCACAAGAGTGATGTGGGTGGCGTGACCCTGAATGTGCGCGACATCGAGACCGTGCAGAAGGAATTCGACCGCTTGATGGCCATCAAGGACACCTACGCCGTAGAGATGTACCCCATGCTCGACGGTACAGAGGTCTACATTGGTGCCATCCGTGACCCGAAATTCGGTCATCAGGTGTTCTTCGGTCTTGGCGGTATCTTCATCGAGGTGCTGAAGGACGTGCAGTGCGCTTTGGCTCCCGTCAATGTGAACGAGGCTAAAGACTTGCTGACCAAGCTTCGTGGCTACAAGATTCTGCAAGGCGTCCGTGGTCAACAGCCTGTCAATGTGGACATTTACGCCGAGCAAATCGCTCGCGTGAGTGCTTTGGTACTGGCCGCTCCTGAGATTGCCGAAATGGATTTGAACCCGTTGTTGGGCAACCCGAAGAATGTCGTTGCTGTGGATGCACGTATCCGTATTGAGAAATGATTACCGAAAAAGCCACTTACTATCTGGTTTACGCCGCATTAGTTGTTGTCACCTTTTTGGCCGATAATTACCTGCTGAAAAAAACCGACAAGACTTCGCGTGTCATCGGTTATGTCATTAGCATTATCGCTGACCTGGCCATTTTCGGTTATGGAATCTACTTATATACCGCCAAGGGCGAAGATCAGACGGGCTTCGTCCTCGGCGGCGTTCTTTGTGGTATTTGCCTGCTTTGCCTGTTGGGCCGCTATTGGCAGAACAAGGAACAGGACAAAAAAAGGAGGAAGCAGTGAAACGCTGGGCCTTCATCGTGTTGGCCGTTCTGCTGCCACAGATAATACTGGCACAGGGCGACCTTGTCGTTTTCTCCAAGAGCGGTGGGTTCTATGAGGAGCCCTTTTCGCTTTCTATGCAATGTGAAGGCGATTTCCAAATCCGTTACACGACGAATGGTAGCGTTCCGACATCACAATCCCGATTATACGAAACATCTTTGCTGTTGGATGAGGAATTGTATTCGGAATCAGATATTTATACCATACAGACCACCATTGGCGAATTGTTTTATGCACCGGATTCGGTGCAACATTGTATCACGCTTCGGGCGGTAGCTTTTGATGATGATGGAAATCGGGTTAGTCCTGTCGTGACCCAGAGTTATTTCATTCGCGCTTTGGGTTGCGATACACACGGCTTGCCAGTGATTGCCCTTTGTGCCGACTCCTTGGATTTGTTTGACTATGAGCGAGGCATCCTTGTTCCAGGGGTGCATTTCGATCCCAATAATTCTTATTGGACAGGCAATTTCTACGAGAGCGGTATGGAATGGGAACGCCTTGTCAATGTGGAGTTTTACGAACCTTCTGACAACACTGGTATCAACCAGCAGGCTGGGTTGCGGACCCATGGCGGTACGGCTCGCCGTGGTTTGCAGAAAGGTTTGAAACTGTATGCACGAGAGGAATATGGCTCCAAACGCTTCAGACACAAGTTTTTCGATGAGATTCCGAATGAAAGTTTCAAGCATCTCGTTCTCAAGCCTTTCGTCGACCATTGGTTCGTGACAGGCATCCAAGATGACATCACCAATCGAATGGCTCATGAACTTGATGTGGAGTCGCTGACTTCGCGCCCGACCGTGTTGTTCTTGAATGGGGAGTATTGGGGTATCTATTACCTGCGTGAAAAGCCAGACGCCCATTATCTTGAAGACCATTTTGACCATTCCGACGATGAGTTCAATGTCATCGGCAATTGGTATGGTGAAGTTGAGGACGGCGACAACACGAATTTCATTTCGATGATGCAATGGCTGCAAGATGCCGACCTGACAGAAAATGAGAACTACGAATGGTTTTGCTCGATGGTTGACGTGGATAGCTTCATTGATTATTACTGCATGGAATTGTTCATCGCCAATAACGACTGGCCTGCCAACAACATGCGCTGCTACCAATGGCGCAATAGCAAGTGGCGTTGGATTTTCTTTGACGGTGATGATGCCCTCCGAAAGATGGATTTCGATGTGTTTTACAATGCTACTACTACGGACAACTTGGGTTGGCCCACCGATGCACGTTCGACGTTGATGTTTAGGAAATTGCTTGAGAATGATCAATTTGAGCTACAATTTATGACCAGATTTGAGCAGTTGTTGGCCTCTCAGTTTAGCTATGCCTCGACAAAGCCCTTGTATGATTCTGCAGCCAATTGGGTTAGGGAAGAGGTTCCTCAACAGGCAGCGCGTTTCAACCGGCCTAAGAATCTAGGCGAATGGGAAAGCCAAATCTCTGTCATTGACGACTTTCTGCAACAACGAGTGGAAAATATGCGACAACGCCTCGGCGAATATTTCTATGTCAATGATACGAGTTTGGTTTTCAGTGATATATATCCAAATCCAACGAATGGTGAACTGAACCTGACCCTTTGGAGCGAGGGTTTTACGACGCGTGATATTGTCGTGTATGATGTGTTGGGTAGACAAGTTGCCTCTTCCAAAGTTGTACTGTTGTCAGGTTCAAATACGGTGAAAATGCATTGCCCATTTGCCTCTGGGCTTTATCTCTTGAAATTTGGAAATCAAACGAAACGATTTGTAATTCAATAATTTGAGATATGAAAAAATCTGATTGCATCACTTTGATTGTCGTGGTCGCCGTAGTGTGCGGCTTCGCTTTCATCCCAGGCGCGTGGGATTGGTTCAATACGACGACCAAAAATCATGGTCTGCTGATGAGTTTCTTTAAGTTCGCCATTCTCGGCACCTTTGGCGAGATGCTGGCTTTGCGCATCCGCGAGGGCGTGTATATGAAACAAGGTTTCGGCATTTTGCCTAAGATGTTGGTTTGGGGTGTGTTGGGTGTGGTCATTGCCTCTGCCATGACTATCTTCAAGACTGGGACGGTAAAACTCCTTGATGGAGGATTCCACTTCGATGGAAAGGCAGCGGAATGGTTTGCTGGCGACCTCAGTTGGGGTAAGTTTTTTGTCGCGCTTTGCGTCAGTGTGCTGATGAACACCTTGTTTGCACCTGTCTTTATGACCTTCCACAAAGTCACAGACATCCATATCGCTGAGACGGGTGGTACACTGAAAGGATTCTTTTCCAGTCCATTGAACATGGGGGAGGCACTGTCTAAGAAAATCAATTGGGATATCCAATATGGCTTCGTCTTTGCCAAGACCATTCCGCTGTTCTGGTATCCTATGCATACGATTACTTTCCTGCTCCCACCAACACTTCAGGTGCTGTTTGCTGCGTTCCTCGGTGTAGCGTTGGGTGTAATTTTAAGTATTAAGAAATGAAAATCAAATTGTTATGAAAACAAATAAAATATTCAGATGGCTATTGAAAGCCTTGGTCTTGACCATGGTGATGGTCGTCATGCAGGCTTGCGTTGATTCTCTTTTTGAGAATAGAGGGCCTAATAATTCTCATAATAATAAAGAGGACAAAAAAGAAACTTCGATTTCAGAAGATTTGCAGTTCTCTGGATTACATCATGAGGATGGACAATTCGAAGAGGAATACATTCCGTAATACACTTACTGCTTTATTACAACAAACCAATAAAATTTGACACTATGAAAACGTACAAATGGTTAAGGGGGCTGATGAAGGCCTCGGCACTCACGACGGTGATGTTCATCATGCAGGCTTGCTATGGCACGCCAAAAAAAGAATTTGTGAGAATCAATATCAGTGGCTATGTGACCGACAAGTCCAACGGCCAACCGTTACAGGGCATCCAATTGGAAGCTTTTCATTCGGAAGGTGACTATGATCATGTCGTCGGATACACGGATGAAAACGGCTATTTTGAGATGTCGCAATGGGACTTTTTTGATAAGGTTTCCCAATTTACCATCGAAGCTGTGGATACTTTGGGCAATTATCGGTCTTTCGATACTTTGGTTTCAGCGGATTCGAACCTTACTGAGTTGAAAATCAAGTTGGAAAGCAACCAGTAAAGCTTTAATTTGATGAAGAAGTACTCCTTATATAAATGGCTTCGCCGCATGGCGATGTTTTCTGGCATTACTATCTTGGCGATGATGTTTGCCTGTTCGAAAAAGTATGGGCCGCCAGATGATATGAATTGGAGTCAAGTTTTGAATAAGGAAATTCAAGAAGTGAGTAATGATGCTCCAAGCCTTCCATAATTACTTTAGAAAAAAGGAAACCCAACTCCATGAGTTGAACTACCTCTTTTGGGAGTGTACGCAACGCTGCAACCTCAACTGTCAGCATTGCGGTTCGGATTGTTTGGCCTCGTCGCGCTACAAGGACATGCCTTTTGAGGATTTTCTGAATGCCATCAAACCCTTGGAAACCAAGTATGAGCGCAATTCAGTCTTGGTGGTCATTACGGGTGGCGAGCCTTTGGTGCGTCCCGACTTACCTGACTGTGGACGACAACTGCGACAGCATGGCTTCCCATGGGGAATCGTCAGCAATGGCTATGCCTATGACGAAGCTATGCACAAAAAACTGATGGACGCGGGAATGTGCAGCATCACCATCAGCCTTGACGGATTGCGCGACACACACGATGCTTTCCGCAAACGCCAAGGCAGCTTCGACCATGCCCTCCGTGCCATTGATTTGATTGCCAATGAGAAACGCCTTCCCACTTACGATATTGTGACCTGCGTCAGCCCGATGAATTTCGGCGAATTGGAGGCCATGAAACAACTGCTTATCGAACACAAGGTAAAGGCTTGGCGGCTGTTCACCATTGACCCGATTGGTCGCGCCGCCACTGATAAAAGCCTGCAACTCAGCGATGAACAATTCCGTCAACTGATGGACTTCATCGTCACCACCCGAAAAGAGGGGAGGATTGATTGCAAATTCAGTTGCGAGGCATACGTTGGTCCATACGAGCGCAAGGTCCGCGATTGGTTCTATTTCTGCCGCGCAGGCATCACTGTCGGCTCCATCCTGATTGATGGCTCTATTTCTGCTTGTCCCAACATTGACCGTGGTTTCGCTCAAGGCAATATCTATCAAGACGACTTTCTCGATGTTTGGGAAAATCGTTTCCAGCCCTTCCGTAACCGTCAATGGATGAAAACTGGCCAATGCGCTGATTGCAAGGTCTTTAGAAATTGCCTTGGTGGGGCGATGCATTTGCACCAAAAAGACCAAGAGGGGATTTTGTTGTGTCACTACAACAAGATACTTGGGTGCGTTTAGTCACAAAACCTTCAAAACAGACAAAACTTAATACGTATTGAACGCGACTCCACAACCGTGTCGTCGCATGGAAAGAGCCGGTTGGCGAATTTCCCTGATATGGTATTGTTTTGCTGGTTTTGTAAGTTTTGTGACAAAAAAATCAAAAAAAATGCCTTTTTTTCTTGACAGTAATGAAAATTGTTGTACTTTTGCAGTGTTCTATTCAACTAATACACTAACACAAAATACAATAATATGATTGAAATCAAGAACTTAGACTTCGGTTACAAAACGCAACCAGTCTTCAGAAACATCAGCCTCAGCTTCGAGAAGGGTAACATCTACGGGCTGTTAGGCGAAAACGGAGTGGGGAAGACCTCCCTGCTGAAACTCATCAGCGGCTTGCAAAAGCCCACCGCAGGCACCTGCGAGGTGGACGGCATCGTGCCCTTCAACCGCCTGCCCGAAACCCTCCAGAAGATTTACTTCATTTCGGAAGACTTCGCCATTCCGGAGGGTACACCTATTAATAATATAAGGGAGTTGGGCGTGTTCTATCCGAACTACAACGAAAGCCTCTTCTTCGAACTTTGCAAGGAGTTGGACGTGGACCCGACCCGCAAATACGCCGAGATGTCGTTCGGTCAGCAGAAGAAATGCCTCATTTCTACTGCTTTGGCTCTCAACACAGACTACCTGCTCCTTGACGAGCCCACCAACGGCTTGGACATCCCCTCGAAGACCCTTTTCCGTCAGGTGATTGCCAAGCACGCCAATGATGACCGCACCATCATCATCTCCACCCACCAGGTGAAGGATGTGGAAAACCTCATCGACCCCATCATCATCCTCGACCACGATGAGGTGCTGTTGAAGGCCTCGTTCTACGAGATCACTAGCAAGCTTTACTTCGACTACGGCACTGAGAAGGACGACACCGCGCTCTACAGCGAGATGATCCCTGGCGGTTATGTCAACGTCATCCGCAACAAGGAAGGTTTGGATAGCAAGGTCAGCATCGAGGTGCTGTTCAACACCGTCATGAAAAACAAGGAAACCATCAAACAAATCTTTGGATGATAGACACGGGACTCGGGACTTCGAGACTCGGGACGAGCCAATGTCTCGCGTCACGTGTCCCGCAGTCTCGCGTCGAGAATGTAAAACAAAAAACAAATAGGAGAATTAATCATGAATAACACATTCGATTTCAACCGTTTCAAGAACCTCTTGCTGAAAGACGGCAAGATGTATATCCGCAACTTTGGCACTTCGCTCATTGTGTGGTGCTGCTTGAACGCCATCTTCTGGATTTTCAACCTGTTGTTTGGCACATCATCCGAGTCGATGTTCCGTTTTGGTATGCTCTGCACTTGGACGGCATTGGCCATGATGATGGTACCAGCGAAGGTCTATGGTAATGCCAACTTGTCGCGTGAGGGTGTGGGCTTCGCCATGCTACCTGCCTCCTCATTGGAGAAGTTCATCAGTATGTTTATCTACTGCGCCATCGTGACACCCATCGTCGTTTTCTTCGGCGGTTATCTGGTTGATGCCCTGTTGTCGGTCTTCCCCTTCGGCGGTTTTGAGAAGCCGATACACCTCTACACCCTCAATGAACTTGCCGCTATGGCGAACAATTCGGAGGGAGTGGTACAAGCAGGCGATATGGAACTTTCTTTTACTGATGTGTTCCCTATCGGCGTGATGCGCACTTCATTATATGCTGGCATCATCCAGTGGGCGGCCATCTTCATGCTCGGCAACATGCTTTTCAAGAAGCACAAGGCTGGCAAGACTTTCGCCTGCTATCTCGGCATCGGTTATCTACTTTCCATGATTTTCGGACAGGTTTTCCTCACGAACGGACGTTTGGAAAGATGGATTACAAAAATAGGTTATATGCCTATCGAACAAAAGCTCCAACTGTACCACAATTGGATGGTCGGAGGCATGATTTTTGGCATCATCATCACGGGCGTGCTGCTCTACTTCACCTATCGTAAAATCAAGACGCAAAAATACTAAGCCATGGAATTCAACGCACACAAACCCATATACTTGCAGATTTGTTCGCAGCTCTATGAGCAAATCCTGCGCGGCGAACTGAAGGCCGACGACCGTATCCTGTCGGTGCGCGACTACGGCATCCAACTCGGGGTGAACCCCAACACCATCATGCGTTCCTACGAGACTATGACAGCAGCGGGCATCATCTACAACAAGCGCGGCATCGGCTATTTCATCACTCCCGAAGCCAAGGACATCGTACTCAAGCAAATGCGCGAAGAGTTTCTCGAAAAGGAATTGCCTGAGGTGGTCAAGAAGATGAAACTTTTAGGCATCGGCCTAGACGACATAAAAAAATCGTATGAACTGTAACTTTTTTGGCATAAGTCCGTATTACTATAAAACGCGCTTTGAGTCATTGCGAACGGAGTGAAGCAATCCAGACAACAAACTAATAGATTGCCGCGCTGCGCTCGCAATGACGAAGCAGTCAGAAAAACAAATAACTAAATAATTCAACATCATGAAAAAACACATCTTAATCATCACAGCAGTCATCATCAGCATGACGCTCAACGCCTGCACCATCAATTTGGATGGCGAATCGTTAGGCAACAAAACTATTAAAGGCAATGGTAACATCGTGACGCGCAATTTTGACGTGAATGCGTTTGACGAAATCTCCAACTCGCTTTCCGCAACGGTAAATTTCACCATTTCAGATGAATACACCTGCACCGTCAGCGTGGATGAAAACATTTTCGACTACCTTGACATCAGAGTGGAAGACCAAGAACTGCTTATGGGCAAACTAAAGGAACACAAGAACACCAACCTGCGTGCTACACAGTTCGTCGTCGATGTCACCGCACCGAGTTTGGAACAAATCAACCTTGCAGGCAGTGGCACCTTCAACGCGCTCAGTCCAATGGAAGTGAAGAAATTAGAGGCCAATGTGGCAGGTTCAGGCGACATCATCTTCAAGGAAACAGTCACTGTCGACAAGGCTGAGCTGAATGTGGCTGGTTCGGGCGATATGGTTTGTGACGAATTGGTTGCAGACGAGTTGGATACCAATGTTGCTGGCTCTGGCGACATTAAAATCACCAACGGTAAAGTGCGCAAAGCCGAAGCCAGTGTGGCAGGCTCAGGCGACATCGTCCTGACCTGCGACATCGAGAACCTTGATGCCAACATCGCTGGTTCGGGCGACATCAAGGCGCGCGTCAACGGTAGGCTCACTTATGGCATCTTTGGTTCGGGTGACATCAGCTACTACGGCAATCCTGTCGTGGAAGGCGACAAAGTAGGTCGCGCAGGGCTGCACCGTCTTGGGGATTAACTGTAACGAATGTAAATCTCTTTTTCATATCCTTGTAATGAGAAACGGCTGACCTTGAAGATCAGCCGTTTTCTTTTCTTTGTAACACGAATTATCATGAATGAATCACGAATTGACAGAAATTTAATTTTTTAAAATTCGTGTATAATTCATGGTAATTCGTGTTGAAAATCATCTGATTACGCTAACACGTTTTACGCCAATGCCTTCGTTGGTGTAGATGCGAATCATGAACACACCTGCACCGAATTGGCTCATGTCGAGTGTCTCAGTGTCGTTGTTCACCTCGGCATCATACACCACCTGACCGAGCTCGTTCACCACGGTGAGGTGTTGCATACCCTCAGCCTCGATGGTGACATTGCCATTGGTCGGGTTGGGGTAGAGGTTAGCTTTCACGCCAAACTCGTTCACGTCGGTGGAGTTCTTCACAGTGATGGTCAATGAATTGCTTCCGTTGTTGCATTCCTCCACTATAGGTGTAGCGGTCAGTATGACTTCGCCCTTGTAGGCGTCGCTCCAAGTGACAAGTACCGACTTGCCATCGTTGGCAGGAGTCAACGTTCCGGCCTCTTCTGGCTCGATGCTGTAGCCGACTTCCACATCGTTGGTGACGGTGTAGGTCGTGGTAGGCGTGAGGCGCACATCAAGGTCATTGTCACCGCTGATTTCGGGTTGGGCAATCACGGGATTTACTATCATGTTGATGGCTTGTTCAAAGAGGGTCTCGCAGCCGTTGGCATCGGTCACCTTGGTGAAGTTGGCGTTGATATTAGCGTCAGGAGTGAGTATCAGGGTATAGTTGTCGTTTTCGGACGTGAAGTTGTCCATGCCCATGGTTTCCACGGTGAACGGAGCCATGCCCGTGAAGGTGAATTCGATGTTGACTTCGTCGCCTTCGCAAATGCTCTCAGGCACTTCACTGATGGCCAATGTCGGAGTGGCATTCACTTTGACGGTGAAAGTGAAGTCGCCCGTTTCATAATCTATGGCGCAATGTGTGTTTTCAATGCTTGTTATGTTGAATACATGCTCTCCTGCTTCAAGAATACCGAGGTCAAGGCTATTGTCGCCTGAATAAGCGTTGTAATTGACACCATTCATCCTGAAGACGAATTCAGGTTCAATCCCAATGGTTCCGGCCGAACCACTCATGTTGTAATCCATGACAGCGTTTTCGCCTTCGCATAAAATGATGGCTTCGGTGGATAGAGTCATCTCAGGCATCGGGTTCATCTCAAACGGATATTCGTAAGTGAACGAGCCGCAGCCAGGCGAAACGGCAAAGGCAGTCAGGGTAACACCGTTGGCAATGTCGTTAAGACCAGGGGTATAGGTGGTTTCCAAAGCGGATGCATCTTCAAACTCTCCATCTCCATCGGTCAGCCATTGGAAGGAGATATAATCGCCCGAAATTCTCACTGCGATAGGCTGAGGCACGTCGGTGGCGCAATAATACTGGTCAAAGAGGGCATCTTCAATCACGGCTTTTTGAATGATGAACACCGTCATCTCATCAGTAATCGTCTCGCCGCCGCCATTGATGGTGAGGGTCAGCGTGGCTTGTCCGTTTTCAATGTCTTGAGCACCAGGCGTATAAATCGGCATGTAGATGGTGGCATCGTCGAAAGTACCATCGCCCGAGGTGGTCCACAGCAGGTTGTCGTAGTGCATGGCGTAACCCACGATTTGTGCCTCATCGCTTTCGCAAACGGTCACGTCATTGCCGGCGGTGCCAGCCATAACGCGTTCGGCAGGCAGGCCGACAAGGTCAATCCAAGCGCAGTCGCTGCCACTGACTTGGTAGTTGTCTTTGGTGTAAGACCATTTGTAAGTGTGTCTTCCTGCCGAGACGGCATAGGCGGCTTTGGTCCAGTCAACATTACCCGACCAGTTGCCCTTCTCCTGATTATCAATGTAGAAGTGGAGTTTGTCGTAACCCGCTTCCGACGACACTTTGTAATAGAAGGAAATACTGTCATTTGAGCCAGCCTCATGGGTCAAAATTAGAGCGCTGGTGCCATTGTTGCCGATATTGCCGGATTTGGCACAATATTGTCCTTCGTAGGGATTCTCGGTAACGATTCTCCAAGGGGTGTTTTGCTGGCCCCAGCCTTCACCAAAGATTCCGCTTTCAAAGTCTTCGATGACGAGACCGACTTTGGCAATGTAGTCTTGTTGAACATTGTATAGTCCCGAAATCACATCGAGGACAAATGGGCAATTGTAGCCCATAGGTGTTCCCTCGTTGACGGTGACGACATAAACAGCGGTTTGGGTCTCACCAGCATTGACATTGTCGAAATTGACTACACTTTCCTCTATGGTGATGTAAGGCGACATCATCTGCAAAGCGGCAGTGGTAGTAGCGGCATCAGCGTGGCCGTTGTTTTTGATGGGGAAGCTCAGTTTGGCAGTCTCGCCGGCGTCCAAGCGACCGTTGCCGTTGCCGTTCACTTCGGTGATGCTCATATTACCGAGTTCAAGAACAGGGGCGTAGGCTTTCATGACAATGTTGCTGACATATTCGCTATCCCCATTGGTCACCGTGATGGTGAAACGATTGCTCGTGTTGTCGGGCACGTCTCCGGCCACGGTAAACGAGAAGGCGTTGGCCACAGATTGTAAGGCGTTGGGGGCCATACTCTCATATTGGGCTGTGCCGTTGGTGATGGTGATGTACTCCGAATCGGTCTCCAATACGGCTTCAAAAGGATTTATCGTTTCGCTGCCGACATTTCTCAGCGTGATGTCGAGGTCGATGGTTTCTCCAAAATCAAGCTGTCCGTTGCCGTTTTGGTCGTGGATGACCTTGTCAGCGAAGATGATGTAAGGACCGTTGGCAGGGATGACTTCCATGACGGCTTCGTAGCGCAGGTAGTCCTGACCGGTCACAACGAGGTTGATTTCGGTTGGGGGTGCTTGGGCTTCAAACTCGATGGTTTGCGGTTCACCAGTGGCTTCAACTACGGCGAGGATGTCCCAACCGCCGTCAATATTCTCTTTCACCAAGCTGATCATGCAGCCTTCGGGTGCGGTGATGCTGACTTCACCCAAACCGGCGAGCACCACTTCAGGATGAGTAACTTCCATCTCTTGAGGCACTTGGGTGTAGATGCGCAGGAAAGGATCGCAGTGGGCGGTGAACATGGTGTAGGTAATATCCTTGTTTTGGGTGTTGTAGGGCCAAGCACTTTGGGCCAAGAAATACTTTCCAGCCACATTACCGAAAGCGGGCATCCAGTTGCCGGTGTTTTCAGCGTAAGGACCGTATGTAGGCATGAAGTCGCCATCGAAGAGGTCATAGACGCCCCAAACGTATGCGTCATTGACGAAAGAGTAGGAGACATGAGTCGGGCTGAGCACACCTACAGCTCCGGCATTCTGACCGTTGAAGGTACGGCGCATCCATTTCTCCGTGAAGCAGTTGCCGTTTGATCCGGTATAGTCGAACATACCAGTTTGACAGTTGATAGACATAACAAAAGGCATCATGCCAACATTGTGCATCTGTTCAATATGGCTGTTGCGCACGGCAGGTTCTCCCCAGCCAGTCTCTAAACCATGGTCGCGATGTTGCAGCCAGAAGGAGCCTTCATTGACAGCTTGAACCACCAGCTCAGGGGTGCCGTTGTTCCAATCGCCCAATTCGCTCGGAGAGGCGGGAATGTATCCAACACCGTTGGGACCGAAGTAGTTGACCACCATTGAAGTGTTTTGGTTGCTTGACCAGATGTTGCCAGGTGTACCGTCATAAATGCAGTTGATACGGTTGGTGTCATAGCCACGATTGCGCATATAGCCACCAAATACTTCGGAGCACAATTGGAACCAACGTTCAGTCTGCCAGCCCAATGCGGTGATGGGACGGCTGTAGAAACTTGGATTTGTGTTGGGATTGGTGTATTCGTATTCAATCTGTTTGCCGACGAAGATGGGCAGTTCGGAAGCGTTTTGTGCCACCAGACGCGAGAAGACCATGTCGGGAAGATTGTCGTTGCCTTCGGCGTCAGCGTATCTATTGTCGGTGATGCAGTTGCCGTAGTATTCCGAATGGAAAACAACTTCGGCGGGGATGTACTGACCCATGTTGGAGCCATGGTCGCCAAGCAGACAGACGGCCACAGGGGGAATGTCCCAATTGTGGTAGGCGTTGTGGAACCATGTCTTCATAGCAGTAGTCGAGTTGGCGGGCATCTCATCCAAACGGAATACCTTGGTGATGATGCCTTGGCGTGTGCGGTAGTCTTTCAGTTGGTTGGCATACTCGGCCCAGGCATCGTTGTTGGGCGTAATGATAAGGTACTCGGCACCGTTGTCATCTCCGCGAAGCCATTCTTGCATACGGGCGGCATAGTCGATGACAGGCAGTTGGTCGTAATTCATCAATTCGGCGGCGAGGATGGGGTCCCAATAGGGTGAGCGCAGACGGTCTTCGCCGAAATGGCCGTTGCCGCCTTCAAAATCAACGGCAAGCTCCACGTTGGTGTAGATAATCAAATCTTTCGTGACAGGGTTGTACTGGAAAGGCGTGATGGACACCGTAACCGACTCAACGCCACGGATGTAGGAGTTACCCATGACGAAAGGCTCGGCGGGATAGAAGGCATCTTTGCCGTAAATGGCCATGTCTTTCACATAATTCATGTCGGGCTCCTCAGTCTCCGCCTGGATGCGGAGGGCTGGGGCAATGTTAACATTGTGGAGGGTCTCTTTCTCGAAGCTGACCACGCGCAAGTTGGCCGTGGCACCTTGTGGGATAGCCATCATTCGGCTGTCCGTCGGGAGGTTAGGACTTCCAGCGTTTGTAGGGATGGCGATAGCTTTGATGCTGATCTCCGACATGGCTTCGCCACGATAGTCGATTTGATTCAACGACATCTGCCCCAAATTGTAGCTGATGTGCAGTCCATCTCGTGTTTTCTCTGTCAGGGCAAAGCCTTGCTGCCCCTTGACAGGATAGTTGAAGGTTTGGGCCATAGCAGTGCCTGCCGTCCAAGCAAACATAATGGCCAAAACGGTTAGTAAACTTTTCTTCATGGTATTGTGATTTAAATTAGTTAATCATACTCGCCCCACCTCATGCAGGCTCCTTGGAGTTGCTTCTTCAGCGGGAACAGCAAGGTGACTTTGACAGCGGCGTCCGTGTTGATTCTCATGCCCAACAGGTAGGGGTCGATGTAGCCTGCGCCGACCACATTTTGTGATGTGCCACTGGTTTCCTCATGAGTGTATGAGTTGAGAATGGAGGCATGAACATCAAATGAGCTGGTGTTGACGAGAAAATAGGCAAGAGAGGCGTGGGCGGAGGCATCAGCCTTAACGAGAAAATAATAGTTGCCCACGTTGAGTTTGAACATCACACCAACTCCTCCCACTACACCAATATTCCATTGCCAAGTGTTTTGTGCGCTCAATTCCACCGTGTCAATAGATACTCCTGAGGTACTCAGTTGTTGGTCTGCAGTACCATAGTTCAAAATCTCTGTCTTTTTCCAAATCATCTTTCCCGCCATGGGAACATTGACACGAGGACCGACGAAGATGTATGGTCTGATATTGCTATTGGAGAGATAGTAGGTAAACAGAGCTTGGACATTGATTTCCGTGAAGTCGACATCCAATTGGCGGTAATAGTTCTTGTTATGTACGGAGCCCAAGCCAAAACTCACAGGGAAGTTGAGTATCTCGTAGTTCAACTGAAGGTTACGCATGGAATAGTATCCTTCGAGACTGACTGACATGCTCTTGTTGAGCATACGCTCGACAGTGAGACCTCCCATGATGCCAAAATTGAAGGGTTCTTTATAGGGTGTTTTCGTGCCACCGAAATGGAGCCAATATGTAGAATTGAGGCCGCCACTAATACCGATGTTGTAGAGGGCTTCGGAGGTGTTCACTCTGCTACTGGCAGATTGCAAAGGCTTGTTGAACTGTGCTTTGGCGGTGTTGCCGATGAGCACGAAAGTGAGGAATAGTATGAAGGAAGCTTTTTTCATTCTTTGCTAATGTTGATTGTTGGTTGACTAGGGTTCATTATTCAATCTCTCCTTGAACGGCAATGCCATCGTTGCGGATAATCATCACATCGCCAGGTGTGGCTAAACCGCCAGCTTGCAGAATCATGTTGAGGCTGGTACCTTCTTTGTAGTATTTCATCGTTTCGATGCCCATCACATAATCTCTGATAATCGGTTGAAGGATGGTGTCAGTCTTATGGTTGACGGTATCATTTGTGATGACGGTCTCGGTATCTATCTTGCCCGAAATGATGACAGCATTCAAAGGTTGGAAATTGGTGGTGAAGATGTGCCTGATTTCGTAATAGAAGATGGTAAAGTAGGGGTTATCACCCATGATATAGACCGTGTTGAAGTCCTCTTTGTTGAATTCGTTGTTCTGGAAATAAATCGGGGCCAAAGAGTCATGTGTGAAATGCTCTGGATTGACCGTGACATAATAGAAAGTCGAGTCGGTGCTTGAGGTTTCAACATAGTGGGTTTGTGGGATATCGGGAGTGCCTTTCTCGTTCCAGAATTGTGATTTGGCAATACCAGTGTGTTGCTCTTCAATTTTCAGGAACTGATTGCCAAGCTGTGAAGTGGGAGCCAACATCCAGTGACTGTTGGGTCCCTTTTTCACCACGATGAGTCTCAAATCGGAAGCCTTGTAGCTGCCTTCCATCTTCGGGGGTTCGCTGCCATAGTGGAGACAATGCAATGAGTCCATCACTGCAAGGAGCTGTTGCGGCATGAACTCATTGATATTTGGGATTTTCTGATATCCATAATAGACGGTTGCATTGTTTTTTGGGTCGTCTTTCAAACAGGAGCTTAAAAAGAGGAGTCCACAAAAGAAAAGTAGTGCTCTTAAAAGGTGCTTCTTCATCGTGATTCTAATGATATGGATGAGACTCTAATTTGACTAAAAAATAATCTTGCAAATGTATGGAATAATTCATTATGTCGTACAAGCCAAACGCAATTTTTTATTCTTTATTGTAAATAGTTGAAAATTATTTCATTACGACAATCTTTTTGGTAATCATATTTCCTTTGTAATTGAAAACCAACAAGTAAACGCCGTTGGGATAATCGCCCAAATAGTAGGGATAATGGCTTTCAGAGTCAAGATTCAAGGCAAATTCATCCCTCAGAATGCCCGTCATATCGTAGACTTTTGCGTCAATCCTGCCTTCTATATTGGTGAAAATGAGGCTCATTGTACCATTGTTAGGATTAGGTACAACATCCACATTGAAAGTCTCTAAGCCTGTCAAAGGAGTCGAAGAGCCGTTTTCCTCTATGCCATAGAATGAACTGATGAACCAATAACGGCGCACTACACCTTGAGGGCCACATTGATTATAGACAGTTGCATCTAACCAAACGGTGTCATTCACGTGTTCCATAACGTAGATTCTACAGTTCAAACCTATAGGTTGTGTTGTGGAATCGGGAATAATGACCCAGTGGATGTTGGGATTCTCAAACGCCCAATGTATGGAATCCCAATGGCTTGCCTCGTCGTTGTTAGATAAAGCGAAATCGTACGAAAAGATTTGGAACTCTGTGGCAGTGACTACCCAGTGGGGTGCAGTGTTGGCTGTGTCGGCGGGATAGATTTCAGAAGGATTGGGCGTAATACCCATTTCGAGGTCAAGGTAGACGACAGTGTAGCAACCGTCATCATTGGGAATGGTGTCGGAATAGAAACCTGAAGAATAATAAGTTTTTCCGTTCCATTCAAAATGGTCGCAATGCCCGGTTTCGATTTGCGTGTCACCTTCGGTGAGGTCACCTACGACCAGTTCCAAATTGATGGTTCGGTTGCAGCCGAATTCGTTGGCCTCGATGCGCGAATCCGTGTAATATCCCGGGGCATCGTAATAGGTGTTGAAGCCGTTTCCATTGTATGTGCTGGGGCCTTTGAAACACACGAGGTCAGTGACGGTCGTGTCGCTGACGGGGTAGCAGGTGATGGCCACGTTGATTCTTCTTATGCAGTCGGGATTGAGGGCTCCAGGCTCTTCACGGCTCAGCAGCGTGTCGCCTGAAATCAGGATGTCGTTGAAGCCGTATCCGTTGTAAAGATTTCCCGCGCAGATTTGGTCAGTATAGTCCAAGTCGGGTTCGGTTCTTGCATCGATGTAGAATACGGAATTCGCTGAAGATGAAGAGCCTTCGCAAGGATTCTCTCCGGCGGTGACGGTAAGATTGACCTCGTATAGGAGGTTGTCGTCGTAGCTGTGGACGGCAGGGTTGTCGGTGCTGGTTGTGCCGTCGCCAAACTCCCAGAGGAGTTCGTAGTTGCTCAAATTGATGTCGGCATAGAAGGTAATGGGTTCCGAGGAGCAATTAGAGACAGTGTCGTAAGAATTGATGGCTACATCGTTGACAACAACGGAGGAAGAAAGATCGGTGGCTTTTGAACCCACCATGTAAGCATAGCCTCGGGCATCACCAAAACCATAGACATGGGCATTGAAGCCGTTGGGACAGCTCAGTTGATGAACACCATGCGTGATTTGCTTTCTGAAGAAGCTGTATTGGCTGTTGCCAGCCGCAGTTTCAAACTGGTTGGAAGGCAACAGCGTATTGTCGAGATAGACTTGGTTGATGTCTTGGGTCTGAACGATGATGTTCACATAGTGTTTGTTGATATTGACGTTGTTGTGCTCGTAATTGAAGGTGGAAAAGGTGATTTCATCGATGCGTTGCTCGATAGGGGCAATCCACACCATCGAAGGGGCTCCGTTGCCCCAGCCGTTCGAGCTGGTGTTGTACAGATAGACAGCACAACTGTGGGTGGCTTCCAGGTAGCATGACTTGTCGCTGCTGCTTAACTTGAAAGTATATGACTCGTTGGCGTTTAAAGTACGTAATGGCGAGCCGTTTTTGAGGATTTCATTGCCGTCGGCGGCGGAAGTGATTTTCACGTAGTCTTCGTTTCGGTCGAGCGAGCTGGTCACGACAAATTTTTTGCCCCACGAGTGCAAGGGCATGGCTTGCTCGAAAATGCAGTCGGAGTCGCTCATAGCAGAGGTGGGCACCAAGGTGAGGTTGTTGCCGTTGAAGATGGCGATGCGTTTGCAGTCGCGGGCGGTGACACGGGTGCCGCTCAGGTCGCGGTTATTGCTCGAGTTGGAACGCACTTGGTAGGCTTGTCCTCTGTTCAACGTGATGGTAAACTCCTGATGGGCAGGCTTCCCGCCGTAGGTGGTCACCGAGGGTGTGATGTCAATGATGGTGTTGTCTTCTGTGGCTACAATGACAAAAGCACTGGTTGGGTCGTAGGTGCCGGTCGATTGCTCGTAGGTTTGGATGATATAGTCATCAGCCAAACCTGGGGTGGGCAGCACGTAGGACGCATCAAACGAGTAGGTAGCAATATTGGCACAGTAAACGGAAACAGTGTCTGTTGTTGTGATAATCAGTCCTTTGTTGACCACCTGCTCATATTCACTGCTTTCCACATAGACTTGTTCCTCTTCAAGATCGACGGAGAAAATGTTGTTGGCTTCGACGTTGAAGTTTCGTGTCCAGCCTGTATTGGGGTTGGTGATGGTGCCTTCGCAATTCCGTTTGGCACTGACCAACAGTTGAACACGAATCCAACCCGCAGGTACATCGGGATGGTACTTGAATCCGTTGCCAATGAAAGAGAGCCAAAATTCTTTGCCTTGGGTGGTGACTTCCTGGGCATGCAATTCGGGTATGAAAATGCCGATGAGGCAAAGGAATAAAACTATGCGATTCAATTTCTTCATGGTGTGGTTAGGATAGGTTGTTGTTTGTCAGTTTTTATTTAATAGGTGTATTTTAGGAAGAAAAATAACATTCAAATAAAAAGAACTTAGGGATAAAAGACGACTTTTTGTGTTACTGTTCCCTCTTTGCCAGAGGCCACGAAGAAGTAGATGCCCGCACCTCTCGCTTTCAAATTGTAGTCAATGGAGTGGGTTTCAGTGCCACTGTGGGTCATGAAACGGTCAACTTGGGAGCCTTTCATGTCGTATACTTTGACCTCGATGTTCCCGCTCAAATGCCTGAAGTTGAGCGACATTTGACCATTGTTAGGATTAGGAATGACCTCAAAGCCGACGTTTCCTGAGCCTGTAGAAGGGCCGTCCTCCTCAATGCCAAAGAAAGAGCAGATGAACCAATAGCGTCGTTCGATGCCTTGAGGACTACATTTGTTATAGACTTTCGCTTTCAGCCAAACGGTGTCGTCCACATGTTCCAGAACATAGATTTTCAGTTTCTTTCCAATGGGGTGAGTCGTGGAATCGGGTTCAAGTACCCAATGCAGGTTTGGATTCTCAAACTCCCAACGAATTGAATCCCAATGGCAGATGCTGTTGCTATCCCAAAACGTGAATTCATACGTGTTGATTTGGAATTCGGTCGCCGTCACCACCCAGTGAGGTGCGGTATTTTCGGGGTCTTTGGGGTAAATCTCGGTAGGGTTGGGGGTGTATTCCAAGTCGAGTTTGAGATGGACGATACTGTCGCAGCCCAGGATGGTCGGCAGGGTCTTTTCATAAATGCCCGACTCGGTGTAATCCGTGCCTAACCATTGGTAAGAGTCGCATTCCGAGATTTCGGTAGTGGTGCCTTCCACGTTGCCGGAGAGAATCAGATGGCACTCCACAATGCTGTCGCAACCGTCGTGGGTGATGAACTGCTGCTGGTAGATACCCGTTTGGGAATAATTCTGTCCGTTCCAAGTGAAAATGCCGCAAGTGATGGTGTCGAAAGAGGTGTGTTGCGGAAGGCCCATGGTGAGGTGCATCGTCACGATACTGTCGCAGCCACCTGCCAAAGTATAGTAACGTTCGTAGTCGCCTGGGGCAGTGTAGGTTTGTCCGTCCCAAACATAACTTTCGCCGCATTCGTGATGGTCGAACTCGTAGGTGACTTGGTCGTCCACGGTGAGATGCAGTGTGAGGATACTGTCGCAGCCGTTGACACTTATCAATTCCAAGGTTCTGTCGTAAGTGCCGGGATGGTCGTATTCGAAGCTGAAGCCGTGGCCGTCATAAATGCCGGGCTGACCTTGCCAGCAGCGGCTGTCGTTGATGGGGATGTGATAAGCGGGATGCGCGGTGAGGTAAACGAGCAGCGAGTCCTTGCATTCCGGATGTACGGGGTTGTCTAGCAATCCGGCAAGAATAGTGTCGTTATGCACCAGCACATTGTTGAAGCCATAGCCTGAGTAATAACTGCCTGTACAAACCTCATCATGCTCAGTGACATATTGTTGCGTGACATCAATATAGAAATGGGTGGTGTCGCTGTCGGAACCTGTGCAACCGCCTCCTAAAGAGGAAACAAGCAATGTGGCGTTATAGACGCGCCGCTCGTGATAGATATGGGTTACGGGGTTGAGTGGACTTGTGGTGCCATCGCCGAAGTCCCATAACAACGTGTATTGCGGAAGGTTTACCTCGGCTTTGAAGGTGATGGGCTCTTCAACACAGTATTGGTAGTCATCGTTAGGCTGCACAACCAAATCGTTGATAGAGAGTGAGGTGCTAAGATTCGCTGCTTTTGAACCCACCATGTAGGCATAGCCTCTGGACTCTCCGAAGCCGTAAACATGGGCGTTGAATCCATTCTCGCATGACAAATGATGCACGCCGTGGTTGATGGATTTCCGGAAGAAACGGTAGTCTTCATTGCCATTCACGGTTTCAAACAGGAGAACGGGCAGCAACTCATCGTCGAGATAGACATTCCCAATGTCGTCTTTATGCACGATAATGTTCACATTGTGGACATTGATATTGACGTTGGTGTGATTGTAATTGAAAGTGGAGAAGGTAATCTCGTCAATGCGCTGTTCAAGCGGGGCAATCCAAACCATGGAAGGGGCGCCGTTGCCTTGACTATTGGAACTGGTGTTGTACAAAAATACGGCACAGCTTCCATCGGCTTCCAAATAGCATGACTTGTCGTTACTGGTTAGTATAAATATGTGGGATTGGTTAGCATTCAATGTACAGAGTGGTTGGCCGTTTTTGAGGATGCTGTTGTTGTTGACTGCCGATGTGATTTTGACATAATCTTGGGCACGCCCCAAAGAAGAGGTGACGATGAAGCGTTTTCCCCATGAGTGGACAGGCATGGCCTGCTCGAAAACACAGTCGGAATCACTGATGGACGTAGTGGGAATCAAAGTGAGGTTGTTGCCGTTGAACACCGCAATTTTCTTGCAATCCCTTGCCGTGACACGCGAACCGCTCAAGTCGCGGGAATTATTCCAACTGGTGTGCGACCTGACTTGATAGCTTTGCCCTCTGTCCATAGTGATGGTGAACGTTTCGCCCTCCGGCCTTCCGCCTAAGGTGTTGCAGGCAGGGGTGATGTCGATGGTGGTGTTGTCTTCTGTGGCAACAATCAAAAAGGCACTGGTATGTGATTCGTTATCGGTGGACTGGTCGTAAGTCTGGATGATGTAGTCGTCCGCCAAACCTTGGACCGGCATGACGTAGGAAACATCGAAAGAGTACGCTGCGATATTGGAACAATACACGGAAACGGTATCCGTGGAAGTGATAAGGAGCCCTTTGTCCAAGACTTGTTCATACTCTGACATCTCCATATAGGCCTGATGCTCATCAATGTTGTCATACAGATAGGTACTGTTGTCATCGATGTTAAAGGTTTGTTGCCAGCCTGTTCGCGGATTGGTGATAGTACAACTGCAAGCGTCTTTCGCGCTGATGAGCAACTGGATGCGCAGCCACGTTCCATAGTTGGGATGGTCTTTGAATCCGTTGCCCATAAACGACACCCAAAACTCCTTGCCTTGGGTGGAGACATCTTGCGCAATAGCAGGACGAATACCCAAGCATAATATTATAAAAACAAGGACAATTGCTCTAAATCGCTTCATAATGAACTGGTTTTATGTATAAAAGAGGGTGGAGGCAATCTTTTTCTGCCTCTACCCATGGTTATCGTTGTATGATGACTTTCTTTGCTACGGTGCCTTCCTTGCCGGTGGCGACAAAGAAGTAGATGCCGTCAGCTTTAGCTTTCATATTGTAATCGTATGAGCACGGACCATTGCCGTTGATGGTTTGGAATTGGTCAATGAGGGTGCCTTTCATGTCATACACCTTCATGTCAATTTTTCCTGTCAAGTATTCAAAGTTGAGCTTCATCGTTCCGTTGTTGGGATTGGGAACAATGTCGAAGTTGGCGAGGCTGTTGGCCATCTCCTCCGCGCCATAGAACGAGCAAACGAACCAATACTTCTGTTCGATGCCTTGCTCTGGGGCGCAGTGATTGAAGGCATGGGCCCTCAGCCAGATGGTGTCTTCCACAAAGTTGAGCACATACAGCTTGCAGCACTTGGCCTTGTTTCCAAAGGGTTCAAGCACCCAACCAGGTGCCTCGTCGCAACTCCAGGTGACGGTGTCCCAATAGCAGTTCGGGTTGGTGTCCCAAAGGTTGAAGTCGTAGGCGTTGATTTGGAACTCTGTGGCCGTTACAACCCAATGCGGAGCGTCGTTTGAGGCATCCATCGGGTAAATCTCTGTGGGGTGAGGTGTGTATTCAAAGCGCACTTCCATGGTGACCAAGCTGTCGCAGTCGGACTGGTTCTTGTAGGTGCGGTGATAGATGCCCGACATGGTATAGACAGGATCTTCATGGTCGGTGTAAATGATTTCATGGCCTTCCGGATCCCAGAAGTAACTGTCGCAGCCCACTTCTTCGAAACTGTATTCGTCGTGGTCATTGATGGTGAGGTAAAGTGTCGCCTCACTTTCGCAACCGTAACCGTTGATGTAGTGATGCGTGTATACCGTGTTTTCATTGAAGGTCATGTCCACTTGGTAGGTGTCATTTTGCCAATGGTAGGCATCGCAACTGGTCACGACGACATCATTCTGGTAACTCGGTCTCAGCTCAAGATTCAGGATGATAGTGCTGTCACATGAGCCCTCATAATGGAGTGTGTCATAGTAAGTTCCTGATTCGTAGAATGTCATTCCGTTTGAAGCCCAAGTGTATTCTTCGGCGCAGAGCGACACATTGTAGCTCTTGGAGTTGTATTCAGCCTCATCGATGTGGAGGAATATGGTGCTGTCGCAACCCATAGCGGTCTCAAAGGTGTAGATATAAACGTCAGGGCTGGGTTGTAGATAGTCGCCGTTGAAGTAATAGCCAGGACCTCCTTCGCAAGTGGATTCAAACATCTCGAATTCGTAAACAGGGTTGGTGGTCAGATTGATTCTGATGACGCTGTCGCAACCATGTACTGATTCCAAGGTGTGGTAATAAATTCCAGCTTCCGAAATAGTCTCATCAAAAAACATATAGACTTCGTTTTCGCAAAAATCGTCAACGATGGAGGTCTCATAAGTCTGCCAATTTTCCAAATGAAAATGGATGACGCTGTCGCAACCGTATTGTGTTTCGATGGTGTGGTCGTAAATACCAGGTGCTTGGAGGATTTCGCCGAAGAAGTTGTAGCTGTCATTTTCGCAAATGGTCTGATAAATGTCTTTTTCTTCATTGGGGTGCACGACGATGGTCACGCTGACGGTCTGGTTAGTGAGACCATCGCTCACGGTGCAGCTGTATGTGGTCGTTCCAAGCGGTGGTGTGGCCACAGGATTTTGAATGCTTGCATTGTTGAGCGTGTTGGCAGGTGTCCAGCTGTAAGTGTAGTTGCCTGTGCCTCCTGAAGGCAGGGCGTGTAATGTGGTTGACTCGCCTTCGCAAAGCTCATTCTGGTCGGCGGTAGCCATGGCCATCATATTTGAGCCTTCTATACTGACGGTGACCTGAGCGGAGCTGTTGCAGCCGCCTTGCGGGTTGGTGACGGTTACGGTGTAGGTTTGTGAAGCCTGCAAGGCTACCGTTTGGGTGGTTTGGGCATTGGCGTTGACCACCATATTGGCAGGCTCCCAATGGAAGTTGAATGTACCGGTGGCACCTGCGTTAGCCGTGAGGGTGGAGGTGCCGCCGTACATGACGGTGTTAGGTTGAGCAGTGGCTGAGGCTATAGGTGAGGCATATACAGGCACGGTCTGTGTCATTTGGTCGGTGCATTGGCCATCGGTCGTGACGGTGAGCGTCACCTGATAGCTGCCCGCTTGGGCGTAAGTGTGGTTCACACTTTGTCCTGAACCGGTCTGTCCGTCGCCGAAGTTCCATTGGAAATTGGTGATGCCTTGTCCGGTTGAGGTGCTGTTGAATTGCGTCGGGTTACCCTGGCATACTGAGGTGTAAGTGAAGTTGGAAGTAGGTTGTGAGTTGACATGCACGGTCTGAGTGATTTGGTCGGAGCAGGCACCGTTGTTGCTCTGCACGGTGAGCGTCACCTGATAGTCACCCGCTTGTGCGTAGGTGTGGCTCACGCTTTGTCCAGAGCCTGTCTGTCCGTCACCGAAATTCCATTGGAAGTTAGTGATGCCTTGTCCGGTTGAGGTGCTGTTGAATTGGGTAGCATTGCCCGCACAGACGGTGGTGAAGTTGAAATTGGCAGTCGGAGCGTCATACACATTCACGGTTTGCGTGATTTGGTCGGTGCAAGCACCGTTGCCACAGGAAACAGTGAGCGTTACCTGATAGCTACCCGCTTGAGCGTAGGTGTGCGAAACGGATTGTCCGCTACCTGTTTGTCCATCGCCAAAGTTCCATTGATAGTTTTGGATTTGCTGGCCCGGAGGATTAGTGGTTGAAGTGCTGTTGAACTGGGTGACACTGCCTGTGCAGACGGTGGTAAAGTTGAAGTTGGCGGTAGGTTGGGGATAGACAACCACTTCAGTAGTGGCACTGTTAGTTTGGTTGGCCACAGCGATGGTGCAGGTGTAAGTACCAGCCATGGCCATAGTGCAGTTCGGGCGGGTAGGATTCTGCTGTGTTGAGCTGAAATTACCTGGTCCGGACCAGCTGTAGGTGGCTCCCGATTGCCCTTGGGCGGTCAAATAGATGGTTTCGCCCACACAATAGGGACCATCATTGTCGACCAAAGGGGGCAGGATGCCGCAGTCGGTAGTGCCATTGCCACCCACCTTGCTGAAACTAATGTTGCACGATTGGTTCGAGTAGTTGGTGATTACAAGAATGTAGTATTCGCCAGTCTGCGAGGTGGAGGGAATCATGCAGTGCTCCGTGGCATTGGCGGAGTAACTGCAACTGACCACTTTGTTGGAAGTCAAGCCGTTGGGGCAAGGTGTAGTCGGGTCAGTGAAAGGCCCCCAACAACAGAAGTCAATGTCATGACTCGGGGTGCTATACATGTAGATGTCGATGCTGCCAGGATTCAATATTCTCATGTAATACCAAGCAGGATTGGGCGTTGTATATAGGCAGTTGTAGTCAGGTCCCGATTCACCGCTACCTGCATTCACTCCAGCAGGGAATTGGTACAATCCGTTGTCGGTGCAAAATGGGTCGGCGTTGGCACAAGTGTTGTTTTGCCTCGATCTCTCATAAATATCCATCATCAGCGAGAGGGTGCATTCCATGGGCAAGGCTGCTTTGTATTCGGCAGCCATTTCGGAGGCTTCCTCCTTGCTTAATCTGGCAAAAAAATTGGCATTTGTTTCGCGGAAGTCGGCAAAGGCGTCATTTAGATTGAGTCCTTCGTAGGCTTCGTTCGCACTAATGATGAATATGCCGTCGTTTTCGCTGGGGATGACATCAAAACGCACATCGTTTTTCAGGTTGTAAATGAGGATAACACGCTCGTCAAAAGTATTGACGGTAGTGATGTCGAAGTTGATGGCTGCTTGACTCTCGCTGTAATGGGGATATTGTGCCCAAAGCTTACAGGAAAAGAGAATGAGCAGCAGAGTGGTGAGACAAGAAGTGATGCGCGTTTTCATGGAAATCAGTGTTGTATGACGACCTTCTTAGCCACAGTGCCTTCCTTGCCGGTGGCGACGAAGAAGTAGATGCCGTCAGACTTGGTTCTCATGTTGTAATCGTATGAGCTGGGACCGTTGCCGTTGAAGGTCTCGAATTGGTCGATGAGCGTGCCTTTCATATCGTAAACCCTTACGCCGATTTTTCCTGTCAGGTACTCGAAGTTGAGCTTCATCGTTCCGTTGTTGGGGTTGGGAATGACATCGAAATTGGCGAGGCTGTTTTCCATCTCCTCCACGCCATAGAATGAACAAATGAACCAATACTTCTGTTCGATGCCTTGTTCAGGGGCGCAGCGGTTGAAGATATGGGCTTTCAACCAAATGGTGTCCCTCACATATTCGAGCACATACACCTTGCAGTGCTTACCTTTGTCGCCAGATGACTCCAGCACCCAACCAGGTGCTTCGTCGCAAGTCCAGGTGACGGTGTCCCAGCGGCAATTTGGATTGGTGTCCCAGAGGTTGAAATCGTACGAATTGATTTGGAACTCGGTGGCGGTAATGACCCAGTGTGGTGCCGTGTTCTCGTTGTCCATCGGGTAAATCTCAGTGGGGTGGGGCGTGTACTCGAAATTCACGGTCATGGTGACCATGCTATCGCAATCATGTATGTTCTTGTAAGTCCTATGGTAGGTTCCAGAGTAAGTGTATTCCAAATCGTGGTGGTCGGAATAGAATATTTCATGCCCTTGAGGATCCCAGAAATAACTGTCGCAATTCTCATCATTGCCTACTTCGAAACTGTATTCGTCGTGGTCGTTGATGGTGAGGTAAAGGGTGACCTCGCTGTTGCAACCATAATCGTTGACGTAATGATGGGTGTAGACGGTGCTTTCGGTGAAGGTCTTGTCCACATTGTAGGTGTCGTTTTTCCAACGGTAGGTGTCGCACGAGGTGACTACTTCTTCAAGGTCGAAGCTGGGTCTGAGGTCGAGATAGAGGATAAGGGTGCTGTCGCATGAACTGGGGTAGGACAGGGTGTCATAGTATGTGCCTGATTCATAATAGGTGACGCCGTTCGAGGCCCATGTGTATTGTGTGGCACAAAGCGATACGTTGTAGGTCTTGGAGTTGTAATCCGATTGTTGAATATGGAGGCTCACGATACTGTCGCATCCCGAAGCGGTTTCAAAATCATAGACGTATGGATAGGGACTGGGTTGCAGATAGTCACCGTTATAGTAATACCCTGCTCCACCTTCGCAGGTCGATTCGGTGAGGGAGATTTCGTAAATCGGGTTTTGTGTAAGGCTGAGCTTGATGATGCTGTCGCAACCATGCACCGACTCCAAAGTGTGGTAATAGATGCCCGGAGAATAAAGCGGATCGCCAAAGAACATATATTGCTCGCCTTGACAGAAGGCATCGGTAATGGCCGTTTCGTAAGTGTCCCAAGTGCTCAGGTGGAGATGAACGGTGCTGTCGCAGCCATATTGGGTCTGGATGGTTTGGTCATACACACCAGGGATATATAGGTCATTACCGAAGAAATTGTAATATTCATTCTGGCAGATGGTCTCATAAATGTCGGATTCCATGTTGGGATGCACCATGATGGTCACACTGACATTCTGATTGGTGATGCCATCACTGACGGCGCAGGTGTAGGTGGTCGTTCCGACAGGTGGAGTGGCAATAGGATTCTGTATGGTGGCATTGTTCAGTGTGCTGGCTGGTGTCCAGTTGAAGGTATAGTTGCCTGTACCACCTGAAGGTTGTGCATGCAGTGTAGTTGATTCGCCTTCGCAAAGTTCATATTGGTCGGCGGAGGCCATAGCGGTCATGTTGGAGCCTTCCATGCTCACGGTGACTTGTGCCGTGCTGCTACAACCACCTTGTGGGTTAGTAACAGTGACAGTGTAGGTTTGTGTGGCTTGCAACGGCACGGTTTGGGTGGACTGAGCATTGGGGTTGACCACCATGTTGGCAGGCTCCCAATGGAAATTGAAGCTTCCTGTGGTGCCGGCACTGGCGTTAAGGGTGGATGTGCCGCCATAGATGACTGTGTTGGGTTGGGCTGTTGCCGAGGCAATAGGTGCTGCATATACAGGCACGGTTTGTGTCTTTTGGTTGGTGCACAATCCGTTGCCGCAGGAAACCGTAAGCGTCACTTGATAATTGCCGGCTTGGGCGTAGGTGTGTGTGACGCTTTGTCCTGTTCCCGATTGTCCGTCGCCAAAGTTCCATTGGAAACTCTGGATTTGTTGTCCACTCGGGTTGGTGGTGGAGGTGCTGGTGAATTGGGTCGGCGAGCCTTTGCAAACCGAAGTGTAGGTGAAGTTGGCCGTGGGTTGAGGATAGATTACTACAGCCTCAGTCGTGGCACTGTTGCTTTGGCTACCCACAGTGATAGTGCAGGTGTATTGGCCAGCCATGGACATGGTGCAGTTCGGGCGGGTGGGATTTTGTAGGTTGGACGTGAAGCCACCAGGGCCTGTCCAGCTATAGGTGGCACCCGCTTGCCCTTGGGCAGTCAGATAGATGGTTTCGCCAACGCAGTAAGGGCCGTGTCCATCGACCAAGGGAGGAAGGATGCCGCAGTTGGTGCTGCCTGTACCGATGTTCGAAAATGAGATGTTGCAAGACTGGTTCGAATAGTTGGTGATGAGCAGGATGTAGTATTGTCCAGTCTGTGCATTATTGATGTAGCAGTTCTCGGTGGAATTGGCACTGTAACTGCAATCCACCATATTGCTGCACGACAACTGGCTGCAAGCGGTGTTGATGTCGCTGAAAGGGCCCCAGCAGTCAAAGTCAATGTCGTGGCTCGGGGTGCTGTACATGTAGATGTTCAGGTTGCCGGGCTGGTCGATTTGCATATAGTAGAACGCTGGGTTTGGGGTAGTGGAAAGGCATCCAGTGCTATAACCTGTTGGGCGGACAAAGCCTGAGCAGTAGTAAGGCGGCGTGCTTGAACCGAGGTTGCCAGCATTTACGCCTGCGGGGAATTGGTACAAGCCATTGTCGGTGCAGAAAGGCTCGGCACCATCGCAGGTGGCGTTGCCGTCACGAAGCTGACGGTGGAAATCCTCGTTGATGGCCATGAAAACCGGATCGTCGAGTTGATAACGCCATTCTACAAACAGGCTCCCCCTTTCGGTTTTGTCTAAATTGCAGTAGGCCATCCAATTGATGCCAGTACTTTCAAGGAAAGCGTCGAAGTCGGCATTGGCATTGGCGTTTGAGTCTTCACAGGTGTATTCGTCGGACACATAAATGTCCAACTTGCCCTCATCTTCACTGAGCCTGTAGAAGAACAAGTCACTTTCTTGGATGGCATGTAATATGAACACACGCTCTTCGATGGTGTTCACATTGTGAAAGTTGAACTCTGTTAACTTGGTTTGCTGCGGTTGTTGCCCGAATTGTCTCAACGGAATGAGCGTCAGCAGTAAAGCCGCTAAAAGGAATCTGGTGTGCTTTTTCATATTGCAGATGTTTGATTTGTTTATTCTAAATACTCGTTAATTGTTGGTTCAATGCAGAAACTGCAAAAATAACCGACAAATATAGAAATAATTCTCTATATACCAGCAAAATCGAACGAAAAAAAACAAAAAAAAGCGGCCGAAACCGCTTTTTCATGGAATTATGGCCATTGATTAGGGTTGTATCACCACCTTTTTGGTCACTGTACCTTCCTTGCAGGTGGCAACGAAATAGTAAATGCCAGCGGTCTGTTTTTTCATGGTGTAGGTGTAGATGCCGTTGCCATTCGCGTTGTAGGTTTGGAAACTGTCGATGAGCATGCCTCGCATGTCGTACACTTTGATGTCGACTACTCCCGTGAGCGATTCAAGGTGGAGGTTCATTTGGCCGTTGTTGGGATTGGGCACAACATCGAAATGGGCTTGGGAAAGATGGTCATCGGTGCCGTAGAAAGAGCAGACAAACCAATATTTTTGTTCGATGCCTTCTTCAGGTGCGCAATGGTTGAAGGCATGGGCTTTTAGCCAGATGGTGTCGTTGACATGGTCGAGCACAAACACCTTACATTTTTTGCCTTTCTCGCCAAAAGGTTCGAGAACCCAACTGGGGGCTTCGTCGCAGGTCCAGGTGACGGTATCCCACGCACAATGTGGGTTGGTGTCCCAAAGCTGGAAGTCGTAAGAGTTGATTTGGAACTCTGTCGCGGTGACCACCCAGTGTGGGGCTGTGTTTTCAGGATCTAAAGGGTAGATTTCAGTGGGCACAGGTGTGTAGTCCAAACGTACGCTCATGGTGACCACGCTGTCGCAGCCGTGGATGGTCTTGTAGGTTCTGTGATAGGTTCCCGATTCGGTATATTCCAAACCCTCGTGGTCGGTGGAAATGATTTCGTGGTCCATCGGGTCCCAGAAGTAGCTGTCGCAATGCCCATCTTCGACTTCAAAATTAGACTCCTGGTTCAGGTTGATGGAGAGATGGAGGGTGATGATGCTGTCGCAGCCGTGAATGGTTTGGGCGGTGTAATGGTAATCGCCTTGGATGTTCAGCACTTGACCGAAAAAGTAATATGTATCGCCCTGACAGATAGCCTCATACATGTCGGAGGCTGCGTTAGGATGCACCATGATATTCACGCTCACAGTTTGCTCGGTGATGCCGTCGCCCACAATGCAGGTGTAAGTGGTCTCACCGACGGACGGTGTGGCGGTCGGGTTTTGCACATTGGGATTGCTCAGTGTGTTGGCCGGCGACCAGCTGTAGGTATAATTGCCTGTGCCAGCCACTGGTATGGCATGGAGTGTCGTTGATTCGTTTTCGCAAATCTCATATTGGTCGGCAGTGGCAGTGGCGGTCAGGTCTGAGCCGGCCATGACGGCAGTGGCTTGGACCGAACTGCTGCAGTCGCCATCCGCATTAGTGACGGTGCAGGTGAAGACCACGGTTTCGGTCAGTGGCACGGTTTGCGTGGTCTGGCTGTTGGGGTTGGTGACCATGTTGGCAGGCTCCCAATGGTAGGTGAAGTTGCCTTCGGCACCTGGGTCAACAGTGAGGGTAGCAACGCCTCCGTGAATTACTGAACTGGGGCTGACTGTTGCTGTGGGTACAGGCATGGCGAGCACGATTACATCTTGTGTGATCTCGTCTTCGCATCTGTGGCCAGTCTGCACGGTATAGGTCACCTGATAGGTGCCTGCGGCAGCATAGGCGTGTGTCGGGTTTTGTTCGTCACTTTCCTCTCCGTCTCCAAAATCCCAATGGTAGCCAGTGATTTCATGTCCAGCGGGGGCTGTGGTGGCGGTGCTGTTGAATTGGGTAGTCTCGCCGAAGCATACGGTTGGGGCTTCAAAGTTAGCAACAGGTTCAGCAAAAACGATGACTTCTGTGGAGCCAGTGGTAGTTTGTCCATCAACAGTCGTGACACAGGTGTAGGTGCCGCCCATCTCAAAGGTACAATTAGGAATAGTGGGGTTTTGCAAGGTGGAGGAGAAACCGTTAGGTCCGGTCCAACTGTAGGTGGCGCCGTTTTGGGTAGTGACATTCAAGCTGATGGTTTCGCCCACGCAGTATGGACCGCTGTTGGTAGCGATGCCGGGCAGGATGCCGCAGTCGGTGGTGCCAGGGCCTGAGCCTTCCGTCTTGGTGAAGGTGATGACGCAGGGCTCCCGCGAGTAGTTGGTAATCATCAGGATATAATACTCTCCTGTCTCAGGCACATGGTAATTGATGGTGCCGTGATTGGCTTCGTGTTGGTGCTCCCATTCTGGAAAACCTAAAAAGATGTCTTCAGAATAGCTCGAGGAATAATTGCAGTCGATGATTTTGTCCTCGGTCAATTGAGCTACGCAAGGTGAAGTGGGGTCGGTGTAAGGTCCCCACATGCAGAAGTCGATGTCTCTGTTCGTACCATAGTCGGGGTCGTGGCCTTCCATGTGGATGATGAATTGCCCGGGCGTGTTGATTCTCATGTGGTACCATGAAGGGTTGTAGGAACTGCCGATGCAGCCGTCTTCAAGTTCGTCGACACCCTCCAGCTGTTCGGCTGTTTGGGACGTGTTGGCGGCTACAAACTGGATGACGTCAGAGGTGCAGAAAGGGTCTGAATCCACACAATGGTTGTTGATTGTGATCGCTCTGCTAAGAGCGAGGTCCAAAGTGATGGAAGTGAAGTGCACCGCTGGGACGCATGTTTTCCATTGGGCGACGAGGTCTACAAGGTCCACTTTGTCGAAGAGCCTGAAGTCGGCCAAGGCATGGTTGTAAGCCTCCTCAAAGAGATTGATGAAAGGCTCGGTACTCCCCTCGTTTCCCGGGACGACGTTGAACAAGCCGCTCTCCTCTTCCGTTTGCAAGATGAAGTGGTCGTCTTGATTGAGGTTGTACAATAAGAACAACCTGAAGTCGTGGTTGTCGATTTCGAAAAAGTTGAGCAAGATGCCTTCGTCGGCATATTGCCGGTAAGGTGTCTGTCCTACATGTTTCATGGGAATGAGGAAGACCATCATGGTCATCAAAAACAATTTGGTTATGCTTTTCATCAGTTTGGCATTGTTTTTCATAGCGAAATAGTTTTGTACTCAAATTAAACCGCCAAAGGTAGGCATTATTTTTGAAAAACGCACAAAAAAAAGGCTTTTGGGCGAAAAATTCCACACGAAAGCCTTATATTAAGTGTTTTATGGATATAAAGTTTCCCCGAGTGAAGCGAGGGAAAGTGCTTATTCCTTCACCACTTTCTTCACACACTTCCGCCCTTCCTCGTCGGTGATGTTGACGAAATAGACCCCCGCAGGCAGGTTGGCGATGTTGATTTGCAGCGTCTTGCCTTTGCCCGTGGCAGTGGCCACGCGCTGCCCGAGGGTGTTGACGACTTCGGCAGATTCCAGGTCTT